>ERZ724516.1512-NODE-1512-length-13613-cov-9.268476_pt1 | contig 13613 bp, 7 predicted proteins | sample MGYA00376049_ERZ724516 | MGnify/ENA primary metagenome ERZ724516 (study PRJEB28724, sample SAMN07190886) | activated sludge metagenome | isolation source: activated sludge of sewage treatment plant in Hong Hong | place: USA: Christiansburg, Virginia | collected... | reverse complement strand
TTTTATAAATTATTTATTAAAATATATAAGTTGGTGTGCAATTTTTTAATACACACAAAATATAGCGTTCTAGAATTTATGTTGATAGATATTTTGAGGTTATTTAAAGTTCTATGCTCATGACATTTGAAAATCCTGACTTTCTCCCTTTAGAGTCTTCAGCTTTTATCGCAAATTGATATTTTCCTCCGGTAATAATTTTTTCTGAGTACTTTAAACTTCCATCTATCTTCTTTAATAGCTCAAATGGACTCTCGTCTTTTGCTATATAAATTAAATACTTTGTCTTCTTATTATTTCCTGGTTTCCACTCCAGTAAAAGATCATTTTTTTCATCGATTATACATTTCGTTAGAATTGCCGGGACTACTTTTGACTTATCTATTACGATGAAGCTGATGTGTGCAATGTCTTCTGAGATAAGTCCGGCATCGTCAATTGCTATGATCTTGTAGGTATATCTGTTTCCAAATTTTAAATTTTTTTCAAGTATAATTTCATCGATCTTTAGTTTTTTCACTAAAGTAAAAGCTTTACCGTTTTCACTCTTGAATAATTGATGGTCCACGACATCCTTACTTCTGCTTGGCTTCCAATTAATATAGACGGAGCTGTCACTTACTGCATAATCAGTAATACTTGGCGGCATAGGTGGAATCTTGTCAGGTCTTTTGACCATTTTTGATTCGGAAAACTGTGATACATGTCCGTTATGATCTACAGCTGTAACCTTATAATATACCTGTTCTGTGAGTGTTTTCATAGTTACTGTATCGATGTAGTTATTTATACGTATAGGTTTTTGCAATATATTTGTGTATAAATGATTATTACTATTCGCTCTATATATAAAATAGCCAGCCATATCATCCTCCTTGTTTTTGTCCCAACTTAGCCTGACAATACCGTTGGAATCTATGCTTGCTTTAATATTTAAAGGTGCTGAAGGAGCTATTGTATCTCTAAATGCAACAAGCTTTGGAGAAGAGAACACTTCGTTGCCCGCAGTATCAATGACACTTAGTCTCAAGTACATTTTTTCATTGATATTTTTGGCTTTTTGTGTTAATATCGTTGTGTTAGGGGGGATGATTTTCTTATTTGTTTTTTCAAATGACCCATCACTTCTATATCCCTTGTAAATATTATATCCAGAAATATCTTTTTCTAATCCTTTCTTCCACTTTATTGTGTACTGCCCATTTTGAGCATTTGTAGTTATGTCAATAATTTCAGGGACTTGAGGGCCTGTTTTGTCTCTTCCCATCGCTTTAATTGACTTGGAGGAAGTAGATAATTCCCCAAAAGGTGTTACACCAATTAATCTGTAAAATATTGGTTTATAATTAATTACCTTTATTGAGTGCGAGAATACATCATTTGAAAATTCTCTGGATTCACCCCCTACAAATGGAATTTCCATCAGTCTTTTAAATGATTTATTGTCTGTTGAGCTTTCAATGAAGTATGCAGAAAAATATTCTTCATGATATTCCCGATCCCAAAATATATTAATTTTTCCCTCAAGTTCGGAAATATTACTTATTGTAGGAATTGGTAAATTCTTTTTTAAAGTTTTTAGAATTATTACACCGTGGATGACATTTGGGTTATTGATCGCACTTACTCTGTACAGGTAGCTTTCCCCGGCTTTTATTCCTGTATCTTTGTAGAACAATCCAGCCGATCTAGCTGCTTCTTGACTAATATCAGACATGAGCATTGTCAGTGAATATTTATTGATGAGATCTTGTCTTTTACTACCAAAGTTCATAACAGGATCTATTTTATCATCAAGATCTCCGTACAAACACTGTGCAACTGTCAATTCTTCTTTTGAACAATTTAGAATATTTCTTTTGAATTCAGCCGCTGATCTTGATCTAATTACTATAGTATCTCTGGATGCCAACAAAGGCAACTGTAACAAAGTGTCTATCAAATACCTTTCTATGAGATATCCTTTGAAACTCTGGTCGTACCATGTTTCTGAATTATTAACTCCCCATCTGAGCAATACATTAGATCCATCATATTTAGCTATGACTTCAATTCTTGAAGTTGTATCTGCTTTAATCTTATTGTTGAAACGTAAAGTATCATTCTGAGCTATGATACTTTGGGGATATAATATACCATTTAGGGCAATAACAATTGCTAAAGTCAAAATTTTGTAAAATGTCATCACACTTTTAATTTTTACGCAAATTATAAATTGAAGTATAGGATAATTAATTCTTTTGGGTGAATTGCAAAATGGTTTATTTCTCTGCATGCATTTTGAGATTGGTGGAAAGTAAATTTGTATGACAAAATAGTTGCCGAAAAAAATGTAAGCGAGCTAGTATTTCTATTTTATTTAAAAAGGATAGTGTAAATTGCTGAGTACTAGATTTAGTTATTTTATAAGGAATGATTTGCATGTATTTTTGTGCCACCTTATATAGGGGACACATTTACAAACTTGCTCCAATAAGTCAACGTTTAATACTCATTTGCATTTTATTTGCTTGTTTAGGTATGGTTCATAGTTACTGCCAATCCTTTCCTTTTATTGGGCTTAACTCAAATAATTGTGGGGATGAAGATCCAATTATTTATTAGCAATCCTTGGTTTAAAAAATTACGAGAAAGAAATTTTATTTAAGAAAGTTACTACTGAATAATTTTTTGTAAAAATAGAATAGAAGATTTTAAATAAACTTTTAGTATGTCAATTACTCAAGTTTCGGTAGTCAAATTTTCTTTTTTGAAAGATAAATTTAAATTTTTATAAAATGTTAGATGTTAGTTCTGATGTAATTCATTTTATTCCAAAATCAAAAGATAACTTAAATAAAGTTGAACGCAGATGCCGTTGATATTTATGATATAGAAAGTTGTTTAGTACAATATTCCCTTCTGCAAGAGGGTGAACGACGAAGAAAAGGTGCAAAAGCGACCTTTTCAAGGAAGTGAAACGAAACGAAGTCCCACGATAGAGGGACAAAGTGTAGTCAGAACATCTTAAGTTTACCTGCCGTAAGAATGGAGACAGTAAACGAAAAGATGCCTCTGTGATGCCAAGGGGGAGTTGTCGATATTTATAATTTTTATTATTTACATATCGTTTATTAACAATGTTATGCAATGCGTTATATAAGAGAAGGTAGATTTTAGATTGCTTTCCATCAATCACATGGATATTTTTTCTATTCAACTTATTAAAAAAAATATATGAATCAATTGAATAAGCTCCCTGCCGTCACTTCTTTAGTCAGCCAAGCCCGCCGGCACTTTCTCTAGTCGGGCAAGCATCTAACATCTAATCCCGTAGCTGCGAGACCATCTACCTTTGTTTCTTAACTGCCTAAACTTGAGTCAATTACTTTGTTATTTATTGATTCAGCTATTGCTATTCGTTAATTCTGAATGAGGTAGTCGACAAATTATAAATACACCTTCACCAGGTTGAGCTTCAATAGTACATAATCCATTTAATTGTTTACAGCGCTCTTGGATGTTGTTCAATCCGTTACCATTACTTATTTTATTCTTTTCGTATCCTTTACCATTATCTTTTATAGACAAAATCACTTCCTTTTCCAATTTATACAATTGCACAATAGCCTTAGTTGCTAAACTATATTTTGCTATATTATTGATAGCTTCTTTAACTATTAAAAGAAGATTTCTCTTTTTCTCCGGGTCTTTTACAGAAGCTGCTAATATTTCATCAATAATAAAATCGCAACTAATATTTTTTGGTGAAAGTAACTCATAACTATAATTTCTCAGCCTGGATTCTAATGTAAAATTATCTTCACTTGAAGACTTCATACTCCAAATGATATCATTCATTCTTCCCATCAGATCTTTAGAGGTCAATGCTATTTTCTCGATCATTTTTTTACTTTCATCCGGCTTTGAATTAAGCACGTGGCCTGCCAGTTCTCCATATATGCTCATACTGCTGAGCGTAGCACCGATATCATCATGTAGATCTGTAATGATGCGCTCTCTCTCTTTTTGTACTGCAAATTGTTTTTCTATTTGCTTCCTTTGCTCTTGTAGCTTATATCGTGTAATGACTTTGCCAGTATAATATACTGAAACGATAATTAATAAAATCAAGAAAATTTTAAACCAAAGTGTTTGCCACCAATATGGCATAAAATAAATATTTATCAATTGCGCTTCTCCTGCCTCTTGACCATCTGCATCCATTGCGATTATTTCAAATTGATAATTGCCGGGAGTTACATTCACGAATCTTGCTATGCCAGAGTTTCCTGCAAAGATCCATTCGTCATTGTAATTCTTTAATCTGTATTTAACTTTTACTTTTTCAGGATTAAAAAATTCAATAGCATTGAATTCTATTTCTACAAAGGAAGTACCCGGGTTTATCTTTAAGTCAGCATATTTATTAATAGATATTGGTTTCGTTGTAATTAACTCGTCAGCCTTTATACTTATAATTTGCAATCTTGGTTTTGAAATAATAAATTTATCCGGCACATTGCCAGATAATTTATTAATTCCATTGACTCCACCAAATAATAAATCTCCGCTCTTCATTGTGCAAAAAGCGTTTGAGTTAAATTCCATGTCCTGTATTCCAAATTCAGATCCAAAGTTTTTGAATTGACTTACATCCTTATTAAATCTACATAAGCCTGAATTGGAGCTGGTCCAGAAAAATCCATTTTTGTCTTTTAAGAGGGAATATACATATAGATCTGGCAACTGTCGATTAAGTTCCTCTAAGGGTTCTAATATTTGTTTAGAAATAACATAACTGTATAAGCCTCTTGTCGTGGCCAACCAAAGTGTATCGGGAGCCACAGATAAAATACATTTTACAAATAATGATGAGTCGAGCTTTTTTACAAATGAATATTTATCGCCTTCCTCCTTTAATAAATTTATTCCCTTATCTCTTTGACAATTTAGAAGAATCTGATCAGGCAAGTAAAAGAGCAGAGTATTCAAATCAACTGCACTCAATGGTTTTAATCTTTTTACCAATCTTTTTTCGGTATCAAATAATAATAGATTTCCATATGTTCCAATCAATAGTTTTCCATCAGGCCTTTCTAACATTGATATTATTCTATCGATAAAAAATTGGTTTGAGATTATAGTTTTATCAGATTTAGGTAGATATTGAATTAACCGTTCGCCTCCAATCCAGATATTTCCACGTTTATCTTTCATCATACATTCAAATGACAAGCCACTTTCTTTCACAATGGTTTTAATGAACTTTCCTTTGTTGTCTAATTTTACTACACCTGTTTTTTCAATTGAGGCATAAATATTTCCGAATTCATCACTTTCAATGGCTCGGATGAAATTGTTTATTTTGTAATGTGATGCAGCAACCTTGTTTAGCAAATGATCAAATCTGAAATTATTTAGGTTGCAATAATCTATACCATTTCCAAAACTAAGAAGCCATAAATTATTGTCTAAATCCCACATAATAGGTTCGGCCCCCGGTGAAATGCTATTTTGGTCTTCTGGACTGTTTATTAGTTTATTGATGTATTTTTTTTCTTTTAAACTAAAACAATAAAGTCCATCTTCAGCAGAAATCCATAATTGCTCATTGCCATCAGTGAGCATTCGAGGGGACTTTCCAATATTGATTTTTTTTCCCTTATAATAATATTTAGTAGTCGTATTGCTGATCCAGTTGTAACAACACAGAATTCCTTTATTAATACTCCAGATTTCATCTTTCAATCCCATGGCATAATCAAAGAGTAAGAATTTTGGATTTACATTTTTTAATTTCCATTGCAATTTAAGAGAAGAGTCAATTGCGCTTCTGTAAATATTTCCAGCCTTATAATCATAATAATAAAAAGACGATTGATAAATTTCATTGGGGTGGAAATACGCTACAATACTTAAATCTTCGTTTTGGGGTATATAAAGAAATTGTAATTTTTTTTCTTTTAGATGATAAATTCCCAATAGGCCGGTATTGGATCCTATCCAAAGTCTGTTGTATTCATCTATGTGTAGAATACTGATAGATTGTAGTTTAATTCCTTTTTTTGCAATTGCAATTCCTAAATCAATTGTTTCAAAGGTGTTTTGTGTTTGATCATATTTAATTAGTTCGGTATCATATTTGCTCAACCATAGATTACCATCTTTATCCTCCAACACCTTTATAAGAGAATGGCTTTTCAATGAAGTATTATTCTTGGTGACATCGACAAATTTAACCCCATCGTACCGATATAGGCCACTATGTGTGGTGATCCATAAGAATCCTCTTGAATCCTTGAAGACGCCATTACAAACGCTTTGAGAGAAACCTTTTTCTTTGTTTAAATGATTAAACAAGAGATTCGTTGATTGGGTGTAACCAATAAATGATAAAATTATAAAGAATGAAAAAAATAAATATTTTTTTTTCAAGGTAATAAAACTGCTTTTTCTTATTCTGACCTTCATTGATTCTTTCTTCTAAATAAAAGTGAAAGTGAGAAGAAATAGTTGATCAGTCCACGAATGGCCATATCAAGTTTCATTTCTAAATTAATAATTTTAAACAAGTGAAACATTTATGAATAGATCAATTCCCAGCAAAATATGCAATATAATAATTCATATGAATCAACCAAAGATAATTATTTAAAGCATCTAATGCATATCTATCTATTCATGGTTGAATCCATAAGGTTTTGCACGAATATTTCTTTACCACAATAAATAAATTGAACAACTAGTTATCGTTTTTGACTTTCAAACAGCTTTACATAATTACAATAATTTATCTCTATTATTAATTTTTTATAAACCTCACTAATTGAGATTTATTTTGACTTGTTATCCTTATCGTATATACACCAGAAGCAATGGCACTAATGTCTAGTCCATTTGAAGCCATTAGACTACCTGACATAAACCTGGTTTGAACAGCTGAGCCATTTGTATTGTATATCTCTACTAAATTTGAAGTTTCCGTACAGCCTAATATTTTGACATTATCGTTAGCAGGATTGGGATAAACTGCAAGGCTATTGTTGTTGCCTAGTAAAACACTTTTTATCCCTGATAGGGAAGTTTTACCATCTGCCTCATGAATTTTTAACCTGTAATAATTGATTCCTATTTTTGGAGTTTTATCAATAAAGTCATAATTAGTTGCATTGCCAGAAGGTACAGATCCGATAGTATTCCATGCCTTTGCTTCAATGGTACGTTCTACCAGATAGTTTTTTATATTAATCTCGTTTGAAACCTTCCATGAAATTTGGACCTCTTTGTATTTGTATGCTGATGCTTCAAAAGAAAGTAAATCGATAGGTAGAGGAATTCCTTGAAGTGTAAAATTGAAGTTACCTCCGGTTCCATTGAGATCAGTGACTTTTATATAAAGTTTTACATTTTCACGTGTTTCAAGTTCTCCGTTAAATAATTCTATTGGATCTATATTGACTATTTCCTGCATGTTTCCCTGGAAGTTATTGACGCAACCGCCAGATACTTCCGTAAGACTTCCACAAGAGTTTCCTTTGTATACAGTAATTGCGGCATCAAAGCCATCGGCTTCAGGCACTACTCCTAAGCTAACTATGCCACTGTTTGTGTTTTCAATATCCATCGTATACCACAAGTCGCTTTGTTGGGGTGCTCCAGATGAGTTATAACAAGAAGAGGGAATATTGCTATTCGAAGTACCAGTAATAGTTTGCGTTCCAGGATCTGTAAACTCACCGGGATTTGGAGTAAGATTATTAGGTCTGTCGCAATCATCATTAGCCTGAATTAAAAAAATCGGCTGATCATAATCTATCTTTAGTGGGCATAAATAGTTGGTAAAACTAAAAATATAGCCACCCACAGGTAAGTCATCGATAAATATGCTGTCGTCAACGGATGTAGCCGCGGCACCATATTCTTCATAGGTCAGTATATTTGTCATCACTACAGTCCATCCTGATACTGCCGCACAGGCCGAAGTAGTAAGCTTGAATCCCACCTTTCCATTATTAGAAAATAACCCAGTAGGTCTTTTTTTAATGTTAACAGCCACTTCATCATTACAGCCATCAGTGAGTACAGGAGAGAAATCCTTTATGGCAGTGCATTCGACGTGTTCATCTGGATATGCATAAAATAACCAAAGAAAATTAGGATCTATTGGAGCCGGAATAGACACAATAATATGTTGACCTTTAGGAGCTGTCCATGTCCCTTCATACCCCAGCAACAATATATCGGGCTGCGACAAAGTCCATGTATCATAATTGTCATTTGACTCAAAAGAAAACTCAACTATTGCGGCACTATCGCACCCTATTCCCAACCCTTCATGATAGTCAGCATCTACAACTTGCAAGTCAGAGAAACAAGGATTATCAACATAAAACACTTCTGTTCCAAAATCAGGGTCAGTAGCTGTCAAATAAAGGCGATCTCTTATGAAAGTTAAATTTTTGGGAGCAGCATTGGCTGAACCTGGATTGATATCCTGCATGAGCACAGTGCCGGCTTCTGTGCCATCTGTCTTCCAAAGCTCTGTGCCGTGAGTACCATCATTTGCTGAAAAAAATACCAAATCATAATGGCCTTTCAATCCGGTAGGTAGGGCAGAACCGGATACACGTATATCTTTGATCATAGAGGTCCCCGAGGTAGTACCATTGCTCTTCCAGATTTCCGTTCCGTTTACACCATCGCTTGCCGCGAAATAAAGAATTCCATTCAAATCAAATCTTTGAAAAGTTCCATATAATGGAATCATTCCATTTGCGCCCGGATTAACATCTTTAACCATAACTGTGCCTGATTCTGTGCCGTCACTCTTCCATAACTCGACACCAAGTCCTCCACTTTGAGCAGTAAAATAAAGCAGATCTTCACCGGCGGTAATATTGGATGCAAATGAAGGCTCTATGCCCGTTTCAATATCTTTCAATATCATCGTTCCACTTGGTGCGCCATTACTTTTCCATAATTCTTCACCATGTGCATCATCATAAGCGCCGAAATACAAATCATCATTAAATGCTACTAGGTCCGTTGTGACAGAAGTATTAATCGGCATTAATTGAATGGTGCCGGGAACAGTTCCATCGGTCTTCCAAATAGAAATACTAGCTCTAAAGAATAACTCATTTCCAACAATTGTGAAATTTCTAGGTTCGCTACTGCTATTTTCGTCTCCCGGCAGTATGTCCATGAAGAGAACTGTTCCTGCAGAAGTGCCGTCGGTCACCCATAATTCTTTGCCATTAACGCCATTATTTGCTGCAAAAAACAACTTGTTCTGGAAGACAATTGCCTGAAAAACGCCAGAAATTCCATTATCATTTACACCGGGTGGGCCAATATTTTTTAGCAACGATGCATTGTTTCCATCTAAGTCACACACCCAAGGCTCAGTTTTGTAGGTTGAATTGTACCCTGCGAAAATTAATTTATCACCAAGCCTGAATATTGGCGCCATACCTCCACCGGGTACTCCAGGATTAATATCATTCAATATTTGAGTTCCTGCTTCTGTGCCATCAGTCGACCATATTTCAGAGCCAGTTGTAGCTGAAGTGGCACGGAAAAAGACTTTATTGTTGATGAGCTTAAAAGCATCAAAAGTACTTTGGCCGGTCTCTGCCCCGCTTGCTGTGCCCGGATTGATGTCCTTGAGTATTTCAACTTGTGAAAATAAAGTGTATTGAATGCAAAAAAATAGAATTATTGTTTGTAGTAGAATTTTGATCATGAGCGCAGAATTACAGATATAATTTTTTTTATTGTAAATGTAGCCTGCATCATCATAACTGGCAATAGCTAATACTAGTGACAGTATGTTCGTAAAAATATTAATATTTACTAGTCAGTATCAAAGAGCTTCAATTTATGGACCATTGAAATTGCCTCACCCATTGAGTGTACCTGAAGTTTTTCATATATTTTTCGGATGTGGCTATTGACTGTAAAATAGCTGATTCCGAGCACGTCAGCTATCATTTTGTAACTGTCACCTTTAGATAGATTTTTTAAAACTTCCAACTCTCTTTCTGATAAATTAAGGTCTCTCTTTTCTGATTCTTTACTACTGAAAAACCTCATTACCTTCAATGCTATGGATGGGCTCATGCTGGCGCCACCAGCCATTACCTCATCAATGCTTTGTGATATTTGTAGCACTGAGGCGTTTTTTAGTATATAACCCTCTGCACCATATCTAAGCGCAGTAAGGATCTTATCGTCATCGTCAAATGCAGTTTGAATAATGATTTTTATATGTGGGAAATTTTCTTTGACAATTACTACACCTTCAAGACCATTTACAATTGGCATTTCTATATCCATCAATATTAAGTCAGGTTTATCAGTAGCAACATTTTTTAGGATATTAGCACAATTCCCATATGTCCCTACACACTCCATATTTTGTGATAAGGAAATTAAAGCATTGAGGCTTTCACGCCTTGATACATTATCATCATATACCGCTATTCTTAACATGAAACAAACTTAGTCCTTTTAAACAATAAATTTAATAACTAATTCTAGTCATTCAAATTGTAAAGACAACATAATAATAACGAATCGAATTTCTTGGTATAGCATCCTGAAGTTTTATTACTAACTCAAGTTTAGGTAGTCAAATTTTCTTTTTTGAAAGATAAATTTAAATTTAAATAAAATGTTAGATGTTAGAAGGTAGATTTTAGATGGCTTTCCATCAATCACATGGATATTTTTTCTACTAAACTTATTAAAGAAAAAATATGAATCAATTGACTAAGCTCCATCTAACATCTAACATCAGCCATCTACCTTTGTTTCTTAACTGCCGAAACTTGAGTTACTAATCAAGATTTTTTAATTGGGTATTTTATTGGAATAACTGGTCAACTAAATATTTCCTTTTGTCTAAGAATAAAATGGATTAAAATAAAGAAAGTAATCTTTGGTGAATGTAAATGAAATTGCAGTTATTATTGTTGATTATTAAGTAGTTATAAATTTTATATTTACTATAGGGTATATTAACTTGATGATAAATTCCTCAAAAAAGCCAAGGCTTCTGACCTTGATTCTACATCAAGTTTAGAAAATATGTTTCTTAAATGGGTCTTAACTGTATTGACTGACAAATGTATTCTTTCCCCAATCTGCTGGTTTGTGAGTCCTTCCCAAAGTGCTTTAAGTACTTCGTATTCTGCTATTGAAAGTCCGAAGTGTTGTTTAACAACCTCGAAAGAAGGAAGTCCTTTGTCATGACTCATACTATGGTTGTACAATGCAATTTCGATTGAACTAATGATATCGCGGTCATTGAATGGTTTGACGATGTATCCATATGGCATCGTAACTTTTGCAGAATCAAGTACCTCCTTACTCGAATAGGAGGTAACAAAAATGAATGGGATGTTATGGTTTTCATGAAGTATTTGTCCAATTTGTATACCATTCAAATTTCCCTTGATCGAGATGTCTAAAAGAACCAAGTCAGGTTTTCTGCTGGAGATCATATCCAGCGCACGTGTGCTATCATAAGCGATACCAGCTACTTCATAATCATTTGCGAGCAAGGTCATCTCAAGATCTGCAGCTATGATAGATTCATCTTCAACAATTAAAATGCGCACGATTCGTCTCTTTAATTTTGTTCAAAAGTAATTAAGTTCAATGCTTTAAATTAATACTTTAGGGTGAATCTATTTCTAAAAAGTAATTTTAATTTGCACGCAAATTTTTTTTATTATGAAAGGTTTGAATGAAGAGGCCCATTCGGCTAAGATCATTAAAATGAATGAAGATCTTAAGGTCGAAGAGTTAAGTATGTTATTGATAGAGAAAGAAAATATCGATAAATTATTAAATTCGTTGGTTGAAATTGATATTGAAATAACTAACCACTTAAAAAATCTAAATGATACAAATGATAAAACGTAATATCTTCCATCGGATCATTGCATTGATATTTATTTTATCATCCTCTGGAAATATTGGGTATGCAAATCTAATTGACAAAGATTCTATATTGCAATATCTGAATATAAATGGCACAGAGGCGACCAAAAATTTCTTAAAAAGGAAAGACTTGAAGTTTCCTGATAAAAATACGCAGGTTCAAGCGGAGTATTTGTTGGCTTTTCTTTTGTCAGGTAATAACCCTGAGCAAGTATCAGATAGCCTCGCTAGACTTCCGGTTGTTCAAAAAATGAATTCAGAGGATATTAAGGACTTATTGAGATTTATAAATGCCACTATTGATTTTTTAATTGAAGAAAAAGACACATACATAATTACTAATTTAACAGGCTACAAAATTGCATTATCGCGCTACTATAACAGGGAATCATATGCTTTTCTTAGCCAAATAATTACTTATTACAGATTATTCAAAGATCCAAAGAATGTTGATTCTACGCTTGTAAAAATGAAAGATCTTGTCGGAAAAGATAAATATTTGATGGCCAGATATCGCATAATGGAAGGGTATATTTTTATGTCTAACCAAGATGACAATTGTATCACATCCTTTCAGAAGGGAATTGAAATGATGGAACCCTTTCTGGGCAAATCAAATGATTTTTTAGTTTCTGAGCGCAATAGTTTAATTTCTGATTCTGTCATCATTGCATCAGCTTATTCATCATATTCCAGATGGATTCAGGGAAAAGGTGACCTTAAGCGTTCAGGTGAATTGCTTATTATGGGCAAAAAAATGATCCCTGCTGACAGTCTGTATGTTATTCATCAGATCAATTATTATAACAACCTGTCATCAATCTATGCCGATTTAGGTAATCCTTCGAAATCGATTGAATATGCTATGTTAGCAGCTAATATTACAGATAAAAAAAAATATTCAAAACTCAGGAATTCAAGTGTCGCACTTTTCCTAGCCAAAGCTTTAATATCTAATAGATTATACCAGCAGGCTTTAGATGAATACCAAAAGGTACTTAAAACTGCAAAAGCCGGCTCGAAAATGTTGCGTAATACTTATTTAAATATTGCGCAGGTCTACCAAAAAATGGAAATGTTCGATTTGATGAATTCTTACCTTAAACAAGGGGATAGTATAGAAGTAATTGGGGTGGATGTGGATATGTTAACACCTTTGCTCAAAGGATATAGAGCTATTAATCTTAAAAATTACAAGGAAGCTATTAGAAAAGGTCAGAAAGTATTGGTATTGGCTAAAGATAATTGTAATCCTCGTATTGAAGCCGATGCGTTGTTATTACTATCTAAAGCTTATGAAGGCGCCGGAAACTATTCTGAAGGTCTTCATTATTTTAAACTTTACACCCAAAGCATAGACATGCTTTATAATCAAGGACAGGAAATGGCATTATTTGACCTGACTGAAAAATACGAGAATCAAAAAAAAGAAGCGCTAATATCAAATTTAAATGAAACTAATATTTTAAAAAATTCTGTCATAAAAACTCAACGATTATTTTTAGTTGGTTTGTTAGTTGGCGCTCTGGCACTTGGTATTTTTATTTATCTGTTAATAACCTTTAATAAAAAATTAAGTTCGAGGAATGTCATCATTGAAAAATCGGTAGAAGAAAAAAATATCCTATTAAGGGAGATTCATCATAGAGTAAAGAATAATCTTCAGGTGATATCAAGTCTAT
>ERZ724516.1511-NODE-1511-length-13632-cov-3.877513_pt1 | contig 13632 bp, 7 predicted proteins | sample MGYA00376049_ERZ724516 | MGnify/ENA primary metagenome ERZ724516 (study PRJEB28724, sample SAMN07190886) | activated sludge metagenome | isolation source: activated sludge of sewage treatment plant in Hong Hong | place: USA: Christiansburg, Virginia | collected... | reverse complement strand
AATTCAGCGGGTGAGGCGCGTTTGAGTGCCGAGGTGAAGGATCTCACCATCGCGGAAATCATCGGTCGCAGCGTCGTGGTGCATGCCGATCCGGACGACTATGCCTCGCAGCCGGCTGGCAACTCTGGCAAACGGGTGGCTTGCGGGGTAATAGCCGCACGTTGAGGACGTTGATGTGGCAGACCGGGAACTGCTCCTGGTCTGCGTGGCGATGGCGTTCTCCGGATGCGGTTCACAGGGTCAAGAGGTCGCCGTGATTCTGCGGCACAATGTCGCCATCTGAAACGGACAACCGAATTCCCATCACCTCGAGGCTAAAAATGAAAAAACTGCTTGCTCAATCCGCCATTCTGTTTGCTGCGCTCACCTTCCAGGTGCAGGCCGCTGAACCAAAGGAGACGAAAACGCTTTCCGGGATCGGCATCACCATGCTCAAGGAAGGCAGTGGCGCCAATCCGCGCATTACCGATACGGTCAAGGTTAACTATCGTGGCACGCTGGAAAACGGGCAGGAATTCGATAGTTCCTACAAGCGCGGCCAGCCGGCCACTTTTCCGCTCAGCCGCGTGATTCCGTGCTGGACGGAAGGCGTGCAGAGCATCAAGGTCGGTGGCAAGGCCAAACTGGTTTGCCCGCCCAACCTGGCTTACGGTAACCAGAATGTGCCGGGCATTCCGCCGAATTCGACGCTGGTATTCGAGGTGGAATTGCTGGATATTGCGAAGTAAGGTGTAACCCGTTTCAACGCAGAGACGCGGAGGAAGCGCAAAGGGCTGCAGGTCGTTTTTTTGTGGCCCGTTCCTTCCTGCGTTGAAAAACGGGGGCGTTTTAGGGTTGACCGTAGCGGGTGGGGATCAGAACTTGTAACGCAGGCCGACACCGAGGCGGGTGAATTTGGCGTTGAAAAAGTCAATGTCGGCATTCGACTTGCCATAGGAGGCGTTGATGAAGGCCCCCAGCCACGGGGTGCCGAACAAGCCCTGGCGTAGGTAGTTGATGCCAAGCGCCGCGTCCTTGCTGTCGGCCTTTTGGTTGCCAAAGAGCGGATGGCCCTCATCGTAGCGCTGCTGCGCCAAGTACATGCTCGCGGAGAAGGTGTCACTGCCTGAGTGGAAACCGTAATCCAGCTTGAAGCCGGTTAGCGCGTGCCGCATTGCCTGTCCATCAAGATCGTCGCGGCCAAGAATCAGTCCGGGCGCGAGAAAATGGCGCGGCCTGAACTCCCAGTCGTAGGAAACCCGGAGGCGAATACTGTCGCCGTTGCGGTCGAGCAGGGCGATCTGGCTGGGCGTGAGTGTGCTGCTACGGCCACTCTCTTCATTGTCGATATCGATCCGGCGCGCCGTCAGGTCGGCGCTGAAGCTGGACCCCAGGATACCCTCCCAGCCGAGGCGGACGCCCCGTGAGTCGCGGTCACTGCTGCTGCGGTCGGCGCCGGTTTTGTACGGGTCGGACCACACGTCGCTGGGGACGATGCCGGAGAATACCAGGCCCGCTGAAACAATCCCGAGATTGCTGATTTCCTGACGAACGGCAAGGAGTTGGGTGAAATCAAAACGCAGCACATCGTGAATCTGGTTGCCCAGTACAAACTGCGTGCGCGAGTCGGCAAGCGTGTAGCGCAGGTCAAAACGGGGTACGACCGAGGTATTGCCATGGCTTTGCGGGGCACCGAGATTATCGATGCGGGCCTGGTCGTCATGCTGATAGAAGCTGGAGCTGACATCGCTATAAACGGCGCCCAGGGAAAGCGAGCCGGACAAGCCACCGGAGCGCGGTATCGGATTGATCTGAGCCTGGGCGAGGCCTGCGGCAAGCAGTGCGGCAGCTAAGGGTAGGTGTCGGAACATGGTAAGTGCTCAAAAATGGAGGATTTCAGGCGTTGACCGCAGCATGGACCTTGGCGTACTGCTTGAGCAGGCGTTGGTGCAGATCGCAGCCATCGAGGTTCATTCCCGGTGAGGGGAGGCCAAAGAAACGGAGATCACCGTCGATCAGATCGGTTGCCTGGTCCAAAGTTTCCTCGCCGTAAAGGCTGACCAGCGCGTCCTCGAAGCGATTCGGGTCTTCCATGTCGAGCAGCGTGGCGATGCACTGGTAAGTTCGGCGCCGTGCCGCATCGAGCTGTTCGAACTGGCGTATCCATTCGCAGCCTTCGCGGGCTGCATCCATCTCGCCGGCCGCCAGTGCCAGCAAGGTCTTCAACTCGCCAACGCGCAGGTCAGCCCACAGGGAACCGGCATCGGGGGCCAGGCCGATCAGTGCTGCCACCGGACGCTCATCGGTGATGTTCAGTTCGTTCAGGTTATCGAGCAACTGGCTGCATTGATCGTCGTCCAGTTCGGCCAGGTTGAGGATGCCCGGGCGCAAGGCTGCGCCGTTGCTGTTGTTTTCCCATTCAAGATCATCGACCGGGTAGATTTCGGACATGCCGGGGACGAGGATGCGGCAAGCGTAGACGCCGAGATGCTCGAAATCGGCGATGTAAATATCGTGACCATCGTCATGGATGCGTTGGGCCAACCAGGCATAGTCGTCGGCGGTCTTGCCGCTTTCCAGATCGTTGAAATTCCAGTCGGCGAAGTCGAAATCCGGTGTCTCGGCAAAATAGTTCCAATGCACGATGCCACTCGAATCGACAAAATGGATTTCGATATTCGGCGCACTGGCCACTTCATCGAGATCGAAGCCGGGTGGCGGAAAACCATCCAGCGCTTCAAGCGCGCGGCCCTGCAGCAATTCGGTCAATGCGCGCTCGAGGGCGATCTCGAAGCGTGGATGCGCGCCGAAGCTGGCGAAAACCCCTTGGTCTTTCGGATTGAGCATGGTCACGCACATCACCGGATAAATGCCGCCAAGCGAGGCATCCTTGACCAGAATGCCGAAGCCGGCATCGCGCAGTCCCTGAATGCCGGCGGCGATTCCCGGATAGCGTGCGATGACGGCTTCCGGCACATCCGGCAGGCAAAGCCCTTCGGCAATCACCTTGAACTTGACATGGCGCTCGAGGATTTCCGACAGCGCCTGGGCGCGCGCTTCGGCCCGCGTATTGCCGGCCGACATGCCGTTGCTGACGTAGAGATTGCTGATTACATTGACCGGAAAAAACACCTCGGCCTGGTCATGCTGGCGGATATATGGAATGGCGCAGATGCCGCGATCGAAATTGCCCGAATTCATGTCAATGAGTGCATCGGCCGGGATGCTGCCTTCCGGGTTGTAAAAGGCTTGCAACTCAGGCGTCAGCAGGCCGGCCGGCCATGCGGACCCGTCCAGCGGAAACCAGCGTTCGCGCGGGTAATGCGTGTAGGTGGCTTCGGCGATCGTTTCACCAAGAAAATAATGATTCCAGAAGTAATTGCAGGACAAGCGCTCGAAGAACTCCCCCAGGGCGCTGGCGTGCGCTGCCAGCTTGCTGGCACCTTTGCCATTGGTGAACATCAGCGGGCATTCGCGATTACGGACATGCACCGACCAGACGCAGTCAACCGGATTCAACCAGGAGCATTCCTCAATATCGAAGCCGAGTCCAGCAAGTTTCCCCTGCATGGCGGCAATCGAGTGTTCGAGCGAGGCGTCCTTGCCCGGAATGAAGTGTTCTTGTTGCATTGGGCATCCTGCCGAAAGGGAATTGGCTGCGCAGTGTACGCCATGCCGATGAAAAAAACGTGACTGGGGTCGGCAAGATTCACTTTGCCTGAAAAACCCGCCTGATGCCGCCTTGTATGGAGTGCCCCTCGCAAAGGAGTACACTGAAAAAACCACGCAACCGCCTTCACGCATATTTTTTGCCCCGTCGAGCCATGAAACCAGTCTCCGAACTTCGACTCTGCGATATTGCCAGCTCATCCGTGTCGACCGTGGCAGCCGATAGCTTGCTGGAGGCGGCGATTCCACTATTTGTCGAAAAGCAGATTTCGTCCCTGGTAGTGGTTGATGGCTGCCGGCCGGTGGGGATGCTGACCGAGCGCGATCTGCTGCGCCTGATGTGCTCGGGCGTCGCGGTCGGTTGTCTGGTGAGCGAGGTGATGAGCGCGCCACCGGTAACGGCAATCGACGAACTTGATTTCTCGGCAGCGCAATTGATGATGTCCAATCGCGGCATCCGGCATCTGATTTTGGTTGATCACAATGGCCATCTGAAGGGCGTTGCCAGCGAGACTGATTTCCGTCGCTTTCTCGGTCATGAATTGTTTGAGGCGATTCAGTCGCTGACTGCGGTGATGGATCAATCGGGGGAGTTGTTCAACCCGCAACTGCCGCTGACAATCGCCCTGAAAACATTGGCAGCGCGCGGTCTGGGTTATCTGGTCGCCGGACGTGACGGCCGTGCCGAAGGGATTCTGACCGAGCGGGATGTGCCGCGTTTGCTCATCCGCCATGTCGATCCGGCTGCAGTGTCCCTCGGCGATGTGATGAGTCAGCCGCTGCATACCGTGCTTCGGGATGTTTCGGTGGCCTACGCTGCCGAGCGCATGGAAAACTGCAAGCTGCGCCAACTGGTTGTGGTTGCGGCCGATGGCCATTTTGCCGGTGTCGTCAGCCAGCATCGCATCCTTGAGCGGCTCGGCGTAGTGCTGATGGAGGAAAGCCGGAAGCATCTGGAGGGCCGACTCGGCATCATTCTCGAGGCGACCGGCGTCGGTTCGTGGGAATACGATCATCGACGGGAGGTGATGACCCGCAGTGCCGCGCTGAACCGGGTGCTGAATTTTTCGCCGGACAAGGTTTACGAGAGCCTTGACGAGATTCTGCATCGGATCGATCCAGGTGACCGGGAGCGCGTGGCGTCAGCGTTTCGCAACGATCGGACCCAGGCGACCGAGCAGTTTTCGATCGAATACCTGGTCGTGGCAAGCGACGGCACGATGCGCTGGATGTCTTCACGCGGCCGGGTGATCGAATGGGAGAGCGACGGCAGTCCGCGGTTTTCGGCCGGTGTCGCCATGGATATCCATGAGCGCAAGTCACAGGAACTGGCGCGTCTGGAAAACGAGGCACGCTTTCGCGGCCTGATCGAAAACCTGCCCCTGCCGGTCGGGTACACCAATGCCCGGGAGGAGCTGGTTTTCATCAATCACCACTTCACCGAAATGTTTGGCTATGTTCTGGCGGAGGTTCCCACGGTCAGCGCCTGGGCGGAAGTCGCCTATCCGGATCGGGTTTATCGGGACTGGGCCCGGGGGGTCTGGGATGATTCCCTGCAAGCGGCCCGGGCGTCGGGTAAGGCGATGGTCCCGGTCGAATACAGCATTCGCTGCAAGGATGCTACGGTCCGGGTGGTCGAAATTACCGGCATTCCGCTCGGAGACGGTTTGCTGACTTCCTTCATCGACGTGACTGAACGGCGCCAGCAGCAAGCCCTGCTATTGTTCAGCAATGCCATCCTGCAGCACATTTCGATCGGCGCACCGCTGCCCGACGTGCTGGATTTCATCGTTCGCGAAATTGAAGACCTGCAGCCGGACATGTTGTGCTCGGTACTGCTGCTCGATGACAGCGGGCGTCGCCTGCACAACGGTGCCGGGCCGAGTTTGCCGGTTGACTATTGTCGGGCCATCGATGGCGTTGAAATCGGCCCCGCCGTTGGTTCTTGCGGCACGGCTGCCTATCGCAAGGAAATGGTGTTTGTTGCCGATATTGCGACCGATCCGCTCTGGGCGAACTTCAAGGAACTTGCCCTCGGTTTCGGTCTGGCCGCCTGTTGGTCGTCACCGATCTTTTCGAGTGAGGGCAAGGTGCTGGGAACCTTTGCCGTGTATTGGCCAAAACCGACGTCGGAAATCATGCCGGCCGTTCGCCGCTATGTCGAGGCGGCCACAGTGCTTGCCGCCATTGCCATTGAAAGCCGGCAGCGTGATGCCAGCCTGCGTGCCATGCTTGATGAATTGCGCCGCTGGCAACAGATGACCCTGGGCCGCGAAGGTCGGGTTCTGGAATTGAAGCGGGAAGTCAATCTCTTGTTGAAGCGGCTGGGTGAATCACCGCGCTATGGCAGTGTGGCTGGCGAAAGCGGGCCGACATGAAATCCGCACGGGATTTACTGCGAACCGCGCTGTTCCTGGTCTGTATGGTTTTCACGGTTGCTGCAGTCCATGCAACTGAAGGCAAGCCGGGACGCATGGTGGTGGCTGTCGACGACAATTACCCACCCTATATCTTTCGTGATAGCGATGGGGTGATCAAGGGCTATCTGATTGATCTCTGGGGGCTGTGGTCGCAGAAGACCGGGATCGTCGCCGAGATCAAGGCTTCGGATTGGGCGCTGGCGCAGGAACGATTCGGTGCCGGGGAAGCGGATGTTCTGGATACGGTATTCAAGACGCCGGAACGCCAGAAAGTGATGGAATTTTCGCAGCCCTATGCCGATCTGCCCGTTGCGATCTTCGTCCATCAGAGTATTCAGGGCATCGACAATTCCGATACCCTGAAGCCCTTTGCGGTGGCGGCCAAAGGCGGGGATGCCTGCGTCGAGCATCTGACAGCGCGCGGTGTTGTCCGGATCGATACTTATCCGAGCTACGAATTGCTGGTGAAGGCTGCGATTGCCGGCGATGTACGGATTTTTTGTCTGGATGAGCCGCCGGCGCATTTCCTGCTGGCCCGGGAGGGGGCGGACAAGGCGTTTCGGCAAGCATTTTCGCTATACACCGGACAATTCCATCGCGCAGTCCTGAAGGGAAACGCCAGCACGCTTGCTGCGGTCGACGCAGGATTTGCGGCAATTTCCAAAGGCGAATATGAGGCGCTTGCCGACAAATGGATGGGCAGGGCGCTGCCACCCAGCCAGTTCGGCAAATACGCCGGGCTCACCGTGCTCGTCGCAGCGGCGTTGGGCGTCCTGCTGTTGGTGTGGAATTTCCTGCTGCAGCGTCTTGTCGCCAGACGTACAAATGAGCTGGAGGCCCAGCGGCAGCGTCTGTCAGCGATATTGAATGGCGTCGGTGGTTACGTGTTCATCAAGGGTAAGGATTTTCGTTATGAATTCGTCAACCGGGCAGTCTGCGAGCTGTTCGGGCGTTCTTCCGAGGCCATTGTCGGTCAACCAGACGAAGCCTTTTTTGATCCCGAGACTGTCGCTACCCTGCGTGCTGCAGATCGCCGGGTCATTGAAACGGGTGAGGTACTGAACCATGTCGAGGAGCGTGTTGCCAGGCAAGGAGGAGAGCCGCGCAGCTACCTGGCAATCAAGGTGCCCATGCGCGATGCAGCCGGAAATATCGTTGGCTTGCTGGGGATGTCGTCGGATATTACCGAGCAGAAGCAGACCGAAAATTTGCTGCACGAAGTCAGTGCCGAGTTGACCGCAACGCTGAATGCGCTGCCCGATCTGTTGTTTGAAATGGACGAAAACGGTCGCTATCTGAATATATGGGCCGGTGCGAAGAAAGACATGCTCGGTCTCAATCGTGACGACTTGATCGGACAGACGGTTGCTGAGGTGTTGCCGGCCAATGCGGCCAGGGTGGTGATGGCGGCGATTGAAGCAGCCTTGCAAAACGGAACGAGTAGCGGGCAGCAAATTTATCTGACAGTTCCGGCAGGCAGCAAGTGGTTCGAACTGTCGACGGCAGTCAAGCCGGGTGATGCACGGCCCCGTCGCCTGATGGTGGTGGCGCGGGATATTACCGACCGGATTTCTGCCCAGAACGAACTGGAGGTGGCCAGGGCAGAGGCGCAGGAATTACTGGTCCAGGCCGACCATTCGCGTCTGGCGCTGCTCAGCATCCTGGAGGACCAGAAACTTGCTCAGGCAGAATTGACCAAACTGTCACAGGCGGTCGAGCAAAGTCCGGAGTCCATCGTGATTACCGACCTGCTTGGCAATATTGAATATGTCAATCGGGCTTTCGTCGCAACCAGTGCGTATGCCGTCGAAGAACTGCTTGGCAATAACTCGCGGATGCTGCAATCGGGCCAAACGCCGCGCAGCACGTACGACGACTTGTGGGAAACCCTCTGCGATGGCCGGGTGTGGTCCGGACAGTTGATCAACAAGCGGAAAAATGGCGAAATCTATTACGAATTCGCCGTACTGGCGCCTATTCGTGGGGAGGATGGCGAAGTCACCCACTATCTGGGTGTAAAGCAGGACGTTACCGAAAAGAAACGTATCGGTGAGGAACTCGATCGCCACCGTCACCGCCTTGAGGAACTGGTTGAGCAGCGTACCGCCGAACTGGCTGCGGCAAAGGAGGCCGCCGAGGTGGCCAGCCATGCGAAGAGCGCCTTTTTGGCCAACATGAGCCACGAAATTCGCACGCCGATGAATGCCATCATCGGTCTGACCCACATGTTGCACCGGGCCAGTGCTGACGATGAACAGAAAGCCAAGCTCGGGAAGATTCGCGAGTCGGCAGATCATCTGCTCGCCGTGATCAACGATGTGCTCGATATCTCCAAGATCGAGGCCGGCAAGCTGGCCCTCGAGAACATCGAATTCGATCTGGCGCCACTCTATGACCGGGTGCTGGTGCTGGTACGCGACAAGGCCGATGCCAAGGGTCTGAGCTTGCGTGTCGAACCGCTGGCCGGGTTCAATCGCCGGCTGATCGGCGACCCGACGCGGCTGAGCCAGGCGCTGCTCAACTATGTCGGCAATGCCATCAAATTCACGGCGCATGGTGCGGTGGTCCTGCGTGCTGCCTTGCTCGCCCGTGACGATTCGGGTGTCACGCTGCGCTTTGAGGTCAGCGACACCGGTATCGGCATCGAGACGGCTTCGGTCGATCGTCTGTTTAGCGCTTTCGAACAGGCTGACAATTCCATCACCCGTCATTTTGGCGGTACCGGGCTTGGCCTCGCCATTACCCGCCGACTGGCGGAATTGATGGGTGGCGAGACGGGGGTCAGTACTGTGCTTGGGCAAGGCAGTACATTTTGGCTGACAGCCCGTTTCGGGTTAGGTGGCGTGATCGATGCCGCTGGCAGCGAAGTTTCAGGTGACGGTGAAGCTGCGGAAACTACCCTGCGCCGCGACTATGCCGGAGCGCGTCTTCTGCTGTGCGAAGATAACCCGATCAACCAGGAAGTTGCGCTGGCTTTGCTCAAAGAGGCCGGGATGCAGGTGGCAGTGGCCGAGAATGGGGCCGAAGCGCTGCACAAGATGCTCGCCGGCCAGTTCGATCTGATTCTGATGGACATGCAGATGCCGGTGATGGATGGCCTGGAAGCAACGCGGCGGATTCGGCAGTTGCCCGGGCATCCATCGTTACCGATTCTGGCGATGACTGCCAATGCCTTTGCCGAAGACCGTCAAGCCTGCTTGCAGGCCGGCATGAACGATTTTGTTGCGAAGCCGGTAGATCCCGAGGCGCTGTTCGCCGCTTTGGTGAAATGGCTGCCGCGACGGGCGCCGCCCGAAGGCAAGACGTTAATCGCCACAACGCCGGTCAACTTGAATCAGGCTGCAGCCTTGCGACAGATCGAGGGGCTGGATGTCGATGCTGGATTGGCAATCACGCGCGGCAGTCCGGAACGGTTTACGCGCTTGCTGAAATTGTTCTCCTCGAATCATATCGAGGACATGGACAAGCTGCGTGCGGCACTAGCCGATGGTGACCGCGATCTGGCCGGGCGGATCGTTCATTCGCTCAAGGGGGCGGCGGGTACACTGTGCATCAACCGGGTCTACCGGCTGGCAGCCGAGTTCAACCAGCTGGTTCGCGGGAATGCTGCGGTCGACGTGCTAAATCAGGCAATTCCTGAACTGGAGGATGAATTGCTTGAGGTCTGTGCCGCGATAGAGGGTCTCTAAGTTGAAATGTGGTTTTGAGGCTTGCAAACAAGAAGGGATGGCCGTTTGACGGGCCATCCCTTTCTCACGATGCCGGATTGGCTCAGTGGCGGCTCTGGATTTCCTCGATGTAGCCGAGCATGCCGGTGCGGACGTTGGCTGCGTTGCCTTCGTCGGTATCGATATGCATGGCCAGGCGGAAAGCCGGATTGACCCGGACCACGACGTCGCCGAAGATCAGTTCCCGCTCGCCTTCGACGCGGACGCGTACGACGTAGTTGTCACGAACGCGGAAGCGCAGGGCGTCTTCCGGCGACATGTGGATGTGGCGCTGGGCACAGATGACGCCGCGCTCGATCGTGCTGCTGCCGTACGGGCCTTCGAGCGTCACGCCCGGTGTGCCGGCGAGGTCGCCGGACTGACGGATCGGCGGCTGGACGCCGAGCTTGAACTGCTCGGTCATGGCGATTTCAACCTGAGTTTCCTTCCGGGTTGGGCCGAGTACGCGAACCTTGGCGATGCGTCCCTTGGGGCCGACGAGATGAACCTGCTCCTCGCAGGCGAACTGGCCCGGCTGCGAGAGTTCATGCATCGGAGTGAGCTGGTGGCCGGGGCCAAACAGGGCTTCGACGTCGGCTTGTGCCAAATGCACGTGGTGGGCGGAAATTTCGACCGGAATCGGCAAATCTTCTTCAGCCTTGGCTTCCAGCAGCAGCTGATTGCGTTCGATGGCGCGCAGGGTTTCCCAGGCGACCAGACGCTCGTCATCGTTTTCGACGACAAGAATGGTCACCGGCGAATCCTCGGCTGAAATTACCGCATGGCCGTTGATGCGGCCCAGGTTGCGATTTTTTTCCTCGTCCAGCTTGATGCCCATGTAACCCAGGCCCTGGCAGGCGAGGCTGCGCACCGTGGCGCTGGTTTCGCCGATGTCGCCGGTGAAGGCGAGGACGTCGATGCCGCCCATCGCCGCAACATAGGCACCGATGTTCTTGCGGACCTGGTAGCAGAAGGCCTTATGGGCGAGCAGGGCGCGGTGATGACCCTCTGCCGCCGCTTCCTCGATGTCGTGGATGTCGCTGGAAATGCCGGAAATACCCTTCAGGCCGCTTTCCGTATTGATCATCGTGGATAGCTGCTCCGGCGTCATGTCGTGGTGCTGCAGCAGGTGCATCATCACGGCCGGGTCGATGCTGCCCGAGCGGCTGGGCATGATCAGACCGTCGGTCGGCGTCATGCCCATGGTGGTATCGACCGAGCGACCGTGGTCGATCGCGCACAATGAAGCGCCGATGCCGAGGTGGCAGGAGATGATTTCCAGTTCGCCAAGCGGGCGCTTCAGCACTTCTGCCGCCTTCAATGACACGTAGCGGTGCGAGGTGCCGTGGAAGCCGTAGCGGCGGATGCCGTCCTGCTTGTAGAGGTCGTAAGGCAGGCCGTAGAGGTAGGCGTAGGGTGGCAGGGTCTGGTGGAAGGCGGTGTCGAAGACGGCGACGTGCGGCACGCCGGGGAACTGCTTCATCGCTTCGCGGATGCCTTCGACGTTGACCGGATTGTGGAGCGGTGCGAACAGTGACAGCGATTCAATGTCAGCAATCACGGCTGGTGTGATGACGATGGAGCTGGCAAATTTGCTGCCGCCATGCACGACGCGATGGCCGATTGCGGTGACATCAGCAGGGTGGAAGGTGAAGGCCTCGCCGAGCAGCCTGGTGGCTTCCGTCATCACCTTGAACAGGTCGGCAAGCGGGAAGGGAGGGCACTCCATCTGCCTGCTCTGCGGGCCGACCATGACCGTGATGCGGGACAAATCAGACGATGAATTGTCGATAATGCCATGGACATCGGCGCCGATGTCGTGGGTGTCGTAAATGCCGAAATGAATCTGGCTGACGCCGACATTGAGTGCGACAACCTTGCCGCGGATGTTGGTGGTCAGCGACAGGGAGTAGGGATCGCTGGCCTTGCTGTCGGCCTGTGCCTTGGCCGTGCCCAGATCGATCGACATGGCGCGGGTACGCTCGGCGAGCAGGCGGGAGAGATAGCCGACGGCTTTCGGGTTGGTCAGGATGTAGGCGTTGAAGACATCCTGCGGGATCATCAGCACGAAGCAGCGATTGCCGGCAATGACGTCGGCAACGATGCGGTCACCGGTGAGCAGCGACATGACACCAAAAATATCCCCGGCTTCGAGCTGGGTGATCACGGTCCGCGTGCCGGTGTTGTCGGTCATCGAGATCTCGGCGTGGCCGCTGATCATCACACCTATGGTTTTGCCCTCATCACCGGTTTCCAGGATAGCTTCATTCCCTTCGTAGGTCGCCAACTGGGACTTGATGACGATCTCTTCGACCTTGTCGGCAGGGAAACTCTCGAACAGGCGGACTTGTTCAAGGAAGAAGCGTTTCAGGTCAATTTCACTCATGCTGTTCTCACTTGTCACAATATTTTTATCAGACCTTAGAATACCACTCTGTTGCGGTGCAGCAAATCCCTTCAGGTTACAAGTTCATGAAGATTTGCCGACGGGTTTTCGGCATTGATCGGCTAGAAATGCCGTGAATCGCCAAACTGTCATGGATTTCTGACAAAATCCGCATCTCACCCTACCCGCTGAACTGGAATATCCATGAGCTATCAAGTCTTTGTCGACGGCCAGGAAGGTACGACCGGCCTGCAGATCAACGAATATCTCGCCAAGCGTGCCGATGTGACCTTGCTGAAAATCGATTCCGATAAACGCAAGGACCTTGCCGAGCGCAAACGCCTGATCAATGCCTCCGATGTCACCTTCCTTTGCCTGCCGGATGATGCGGCCAAGGAATCGGTATCGCTGGTCGATAATCCAAATACTTGCGTGATTGATGCCTCGACAGCGCACCGCGTCAATCCTGACTGGGTTTTCGGTCTGCCGGAACTGGCCAAAGACCAGCGTGACAAGATTCGGGCTTGCAAGCGCATCGCCAATCCGGGTTGCCACGCAACGGGTTTCATTCTGGCCCTCAAGCCGTTGGTAAGTGCCGGGCTGCTGCCGGCCGATACGCAGGTCGCGGCCAATTCGATCACGGGCTTTTCCGGGGGCGGCAAATCCATGATCGCCCATTACCAGAGCCCGCAACGCATCGATGCCCCGCGCCCTTACGCGCTGGCGCTGGCGCACAAGCATTTGCCGGAAATGTGCGCCTATTCCGGGTTGACCGCAGCACCCATCTTTCAGCCCATCGTCGGGCCGTTTTACAAGGGGCTGGCGGTAACCGCGTTTTTGCATCCGCAGCAATTTTCCCGGAGCGCATCGCCCGCCGAGGTTCAGAAAATACTGGCCGACTACTACGCTGGCGAGTCGTTCATCCGCGTCATGCCGGTTGATCTCGAGGGGAATACCGACGGTGGATTCTTCAATGTTGAAGCGAACAATGACACCAACTGCGTTGATCTCTTTGTTTTCGGCAACGACGAGCGCATGTTGCTGATCGCCCGCCTCGACAACCTTGGCAAAGGTGCGTCCGGCGCGGCCGTGCAGGCCATGAACGTTCATCTGGGTGTCGAAGAGAGCCTCGGGCTGGTTTGACCTGATTGCATTGTCCGGAAATCCGACCCGCCTGCTGGCGGGTTTTTTATGCTGAATTCCGCCAGCGGCCAGGAATTCGTCGCAGCAGGTGGTGAATAGAGATTTGCTATTCAGACAATCCAATCAATCAATTGGATAAATTAATTGCGTCTTTCTATGATCAGTTCGTACGTATCGATTAACGTCAGTGATCCTAGGAGAATGACATGGACAATAAAGACACAAGTTCCGCAGGCAAATGCCCCGTGATGCACGGCGGCGCCACGTCAGCCGGCATGCAGACCATGGCCTGGTGGCCCAAGGCCCTGAATCTGGACATCCTGCACCA
>ERZ724516.1504-NODE-1504-length-13670-cov-8.770914_pt1 | contig 13670 bp, 8 predicted proteins | sample MGYA00376049_ERZ724516 | MGnify/ENA primary metagenome ERZ724516 (study PRJEB28724, sample SAMN07190886) | activated sludge metagenome | isolation source: activated sludge of sewage treatment plant in Hong Hong | place: USA: Christiansburg, Virginia | collected... | reverse complement strand
CTGAGCGCCTGCGATAGCTTCATGCCTTCCTTGTAGGGCCGATCTTTTGCGGTCAACGCTTCAAAGATGTCGGAAATTCCCATCATCCGTGCCTGCCAGCTCATCTCTTCGCGCTTGAGGCCTTTCGGGTAGCCTTTGCCATCCATGCGCTCATGGTGGCCACCCGCGTATTCCGGCACGTTTTTGAGGTGCTTGGGCCATGGGAGTTGCTCCAGCATCTTGATCGTGGCAACGATGTGGTGATTGATGGTTTGGCGTTCTTCAGCAGTCAGGGTGCCGGCCTTGATAGTGAGGTTTTCCAGCTCATTCTCGGTCAGGAAGGGCGCCTCTTCACCTTGCACATTGCGCCACCGGTACTTGCTGGCAATCTCTTTAATGCGGCCGATGTCTTCATCGCGCATGCGCTCGCCACCGACATTGGCGACGCGGAGAAACTCACGGTCGTCATCGCATTGCTGGCAGAAGGACCGGTAGATACTTTCAGCTTCAGCGCTATTCCTGCCCTGAGCAATGGCTTGCCATTGGCGTACTTCGGCATCGCGCTTCAAGACTTCAAAACGGGTATCGACCAGATTGATCCGATCGTAAATGGTTTGCAGCTTGGTCGCCTTGTCGACCACATGAACCGGCGTTGTCACCTTGCCGCAGTCATGCATCAGGGCTGAAATGCGCAGTTCGTAGCGATCCTTGTCGGTGAGTTTAAAATCAGCAAGCGGGCCGGTAGTGGTTGCGTTGACGGCCTCAGCGAGCATCATGGTCAGCTCAGGTACGCGCTGGCAATGGCCGCCGGTGTAGGGCGATTTTTCGTCAATTGCCAAGTTGATCAGCTTGATGAAGGCTTCGAACAGTTTTTCCAGTTGCTCGATCAGTTGCCGGTTGGTAAGGGCGATGGCCGCCTGCGAGGCGAGCGATTCGGCGAGGCGCTGATCGGCCGTGGTAAATGCCTCTACATGCCGCTCCGCGTCGAGGGCATTGATCAATTGCAGGACGCCGATGACCTCGCCTTCATGATTTTTCATCGGCACGGTAAGGAAGGACTGAGAGCGATAGCCGGTGCGCTCGTCAAATTTGCGCGTGCCGGAAAAATCAAAACCTTCTGCCGTGTAGGCATCGGCTATGTTGACGGTTTTTCCGTGAATTGCGGCGTAGACCGCAACCATTGAGCCGTTCGGCTCGCCATCATCCTTATAGAGCGCCAGATCGGGAAATTTGCCCGATACCGGTTGGCCGCTGCTGCCGCCAAAGGCAATATTCAGCGAATCAGTGCGCACAATCTGAAAATGCAGGCGCTGCTGGTCTTCTGAAACCAGATAAAGCGTGCCACCATCAGCGCGAGTAATAGCTTTGGCGGCCAGCAGGATTTTTTCCAGCAAACGATCAAGATCGCGTTCGTTGGAGAGTGAGGCGCCGATGTCGTTGAGTTGTTCGAGACGGCGGAAGAGATCGTCCAGGGTTTCCATGGCGCTTCCTATTTAATGCAGACGGCCCGCACCTGCTTGATGTCCGTGATGCCTTGCATCACTTTCTCGATGCCATCCATTTTCAGTGTACGCATGTTTTCGTTCAGCGCGCAGGCGAGGATTTCGGCGACGCGGGCTTTTTCCTGAATCAGCTTTTTCACCGAGTCGCTGCCCACCAGCAACTCATGCAGACCGACACGGCCCTTGTAGCCGGTGTCGCTGCATGTCGGGCAGCCTTTGGCGCGGTAGAGGGTGAATTTGCCATCCTTGGCATAGCGGCTGAGCCACTCTTTGTGGATGACATCCAGCGAGCCTTGGGGGTCTTTTTTCCAGGCATCGGTATTGGTCAGTTCTGCGGAATATTCCTCGAGCAATTGTTTCACCTCATCGGCACTTGGCTGATAGGCTTCCTTGCACTCCTTGCACAGGCGTTTACCGAGGCGCTGGGCAAGAATGCCAAGCAGGGCATCGGAGAAATTGAAGGGGTCCATACCCATATCGAGCAGGCGAATGATGGATTCTGTCGCTGAATTGGTGTGCAGGGTAGCGAAAACGAGGTGACCAGTCAGGGAAGCTTCGATACCGATGCCTGTGGTTTCCGGGTCACGCATTTCACCGACCATGATGATGTCGGGGTCAGCGCGCAGAAAGGCTTTCATGACCGTGGCAAAGTCGAGGCCGGCCTTTTTGTTGACCTGCACCTGACGCAGGCCTTTTTGGGTAATTTCTACCGGATCTTCAGCCGTCCAGATTTTGGTTTCTGGACGGTTCAGGTAGCCGAGCACCGAATGCAGTGTTGTCGTCTTGCCAGAGCCGGTCGGGCCGCAAACGAAGAAGAGGCCATAGGGCTTTTCGACGCACTTGATCAAATTTTCGTGGTTGCGTGGCGAGAGGCCAAGCTGATCAAGCTTGATCGGCTCGCCAGCCGCGAGAATACGCATCACCACATCTTCAACACCGCCGGCAGTGGGAATTGTGGCAACCCGCAACTCAATGTCGAGTGGGCCATATTTCTTGAACTTGATCTTGCCATCCTGCGGCCGGCGCTTTTCCGAGATATCGAGATCACACATGATCTTGAGTCGGGTAATCAGCGATGAACGGTAGGAGGCGGGGATTTCTATGTAATTAACCAGCGAACCGTCCTTACGGAAGCGGATCATGGTCTTTTCCTTGCCGGGGCGCGGTTCAATGTGAATATCGGAGGCGCCCTGCTGATAGGCCTCAACGATAATTTTATTCACCAGCCGGACCAGTTCATTGTCAGAGGCAGCGCTGACATCCTCGCCAGCCTCGCCCCCCTCTTCGCTCTCCCCCATCCCGGAAAGCAGATCATCGACCGAGCCCATGTCAGAAATTGCGCCAAAAAACTGGTCGACCGTAGCAGCGAATTCACGCAGCGTGGTCACCCGGTAGGCAATCCTGGCTTTCGGGAAGATGGTGTTTACGATGCGCGAACTGCGCAGGCGCTCGGGGTCGGGAGACATCACGACCAGACCGTCCGCCCCCTCCTCCAGCGGCAGCCATGAGCTTTCATCGACAAACTCGCGCTTGATGTTGCGCAGCAGATCAATCGGCTTAAGGCGCTCTGGCTTGAAAGGCTCGTAAGGGACATCAAAAAAACGGGCGAGCGCAGCGCCGATGGCGGCAGGTTTGACGGTGAAATCTTTAACCAGCACCTCTTCCAGATCAAGCCCTTTTTGCCGTGCCGCGCGCTGGGCGAGATCCATTTCCGCACTGGCCAACACCGCATCGGCGATCAGATAGTCATATTTCGAGCGTGCAACAAAGGGGGCTTTTTGGCGCTGCGTGAAGGCAATGGCCAAAGTTTTCGCCAATTCACCCGCCCCCTCAATCTCAAACTCGGCAAACGGCATATCAGTCTTGTGATTGATCAACTGTACGACACCGAGCAGGTCGCCGTTATCGGCATCGAGAACCGGGGTAGCCAGCATTTGCTTGGAGCGGTAACCGGTACGTTTGTCGACTTCCTGGAGAAAGTGCATCTTTTCGCTGTATTGCCTGAGCTCGACATCATCATAAACATCACTGAGATTGACGACGGTCTTTGCATGGGCAGCGTAGCCGGCAATGCTTTGCTCGGAAATCGGTAGCCGGATATCCTTGAAGGAGTTAAGCCCGGTCTTGATCTTGGAAACGATTGACTGCTTGTCCTCACCAATCACATAAATGGTCAGGCGGTCGGCGTTGAACAGGTTGCAGATATCTTGCGACAAGGCCAGCATAATCTCGTCGATATGGCTGGTGGCGTGGATCTTGTTGGTAACCGCCTGAAGGTTTTTGAGGAATACCAGACGACTGGCGACATCACTCATGATTTTCCGCGCCTGCAGCTAGTCCACCGCGCAGCCAGAAGGCCTTGAAGCCGTGCTGGGCGAGCAGGAAGGCGGCGGCCGAACTGCGCCGACCACTGTGACAATAGACGACATACTCTTTGTTCTTGTCGAGCAAATCGTAGGCCGTACGAATTTCGTTCAACGGAATGTTCACCGCATCAGGCATGCCGTCCTGGCCGAATTCGGCAGCGTAACGAACATCCAGCCATAGCGCCTGACCATCGGCCACCCGCTGCGCTGCTTCTGCATGCTCAAGAGCGTGCAGGAGGGGGGCGCGCAGGAGTTCGATGAAATCCGGTTTGGCCAGACGCATCAGGATACCGTCTGTTTTCATCGTCACCGTCGCATTACGACAGGTATTGGCGACCAGCGCCTCTTCACCAAAACCGTCACCGGCACGCAACTGGGCCAGGGGCACCTCGGCCCCGCCGACCACCTTGGTAACCGCACAGCGCCCGGATTCGATCAGGTAGTAGTAGTCGCCGATTTCACCATCGCGGATCAATACCTGACCGCGCTTGGTCTTGATCCGCTCAAAGCGCTGCAAGAGTTCATTGATGTGGGCGGGCGGCAATTGGGCGAGACAACCGGAAGTCAGCGCCTGGGCATTAAAGGCCCCGGTCATGGTGCTCCAGTTGGCCGCATCCTCCGAGCCGGTGGGCGGCTTGCGGGCGGCCGAAGCAAGTTCATCCCAGGTCATCATGATGTCGAGCAGGTCAAAATCGACACGAACGATCTCGATCTCGGTAATTGCCTTGCTGCTCACCGGCAGAACGGTTTTGTAGCCAATCGGCCAATTGGCCATGTCACAACCACCGACCATGACACGACGACTCCCATCGGTCAGAACCGTACTCAACTCACCTTTGATCAGATAAAAAAATTGACCATGCGGGCAGGTCGACCGCAACGGATCGGCACCAATCGGAAACTTCTCTGGACGGCACAAATCAGCCAGTTCGATCAAGCGCAATGCGGAGAGACCACGTACCGGCTCAAGGCGGCTGAAGATATTTTCTTTGGCGATCATCTCAGAACTCGAAAACCTGATTGTTTTGCAGCATTTTGGGTTTGAACTCACCCAGGCAGCTTTCAATTTCTTCCATAGTCAGCTCGATCTGCCCCGGCTTGAGATGAGTAATGTGGATTTCGCAATTGCTTTCCAGTTTCTGGAGCTCGGAGGCCAGCATGTTCGGGCATAGATGTTTTGAAACAACGGCCAGCCGCTCTTCACGGTTGGAAAAGGCACATTCAATAATCAGGTGACGCAGGTTGGGAATACGATTGACTGCCCGCCAGAAGGCATCACAACAACCGGTATCCCCTGAGAAAACCAGACTCCCTGCACCGGAGTCAATGCGGTAGCCAACGGCCGGCACGGTATGCTCCACCGGCAATGCGGTGATCGTCCGCCCGGACAAGGTAATAGGCTCCTGCAAAACAATCGGTTGATAGCGCATAAAGGGCTTTTCAGCACTCGGCACTTCCGAAAAATCCGGCCAGATCGCCCAGTTGAAAATATGGTTGCGCAATATGGTGATCACCGCCTCGGTTGCATAAACGGTCAACGGCTTGCTGCGCCGGTCGGCCACCGTGTCAAGCATGAGCGGCAAGGCGGCAATGTGGTCGAGGTGCGTGTGGGTGATGAAGACATGATCGATCACCGCCAGTTCAGCTATCGAGAGGTCGGTTACACCCGTACCGGCATCGATGAGAATATCGTGGTCAAGCAACATGGAGGTGGTACGCAGATGCCGCCCACCGATGCCGCCGCTACAGCCGAGAATTCTCAATTTCATCGTTACTTGGTCTCGTAGGTGGTCACGCCATCCCAGTTAGCCGCCGGCGCATCCTTGCGCCAGCCAGCAATCCGTTCCAGGTAGACTTGATAGAGCCTGCACTCAGGCGCCTGTCGCATCAGATTGTACAACTGCAACTCGGCCTGCTCCCAATCCTGTGTGCGGTAAAGGCGCAGGGCATGTTGCCATAGTTTAAGCTGACTCATTAGCTCGACAGGCACTTCGCCGACCAAACCCAGCGGCTCATAGATCGCCACTGGCTCGTCCTTGCCCTTGACCCGCACCCTGTCCAGTTCGCGAAAAACAATGCCGTCCAAGCTTTCGCGGGTCTGCGGGCCGACAATAATCCCGACGCCGTACTGTTTTGTGAGGCTTTCAAGACGTGAGCCAAGATTTACCGCATCGCCCATCACGGTGTAAGCCTTGCGCACGGGGGACCCCATGTCGCCAACGGTCATCATGCCGGTGTTGACCCCAACGCCGATGTGCAGTTCCGGCCAGCCGCGCTTGCGGAAGGGCTCGGCCAGTTTTTTGAGTTCCTTTTGCATGGCAAGTGCGGTCAACACCGCATGCCGCGCATTTTCCGGGTCTGCGACTGGTGCGCCCCAAAAAGCCATGATCGCATCGCCCATGTATTTATCAAGCGTGCCTCTATTTGTCCGGATAACCGTAGTCATCGCACCCAGATAATCATTCATCAGATGCGCCAATTCCTGCGGCTCCAGGCCTTCGGAAATATTTGTAAAGCCACGCACATCGGAGAACAAAACCGTCAGCTCAGCATTGCGCCCATCCATGCTGTAGGCCTCGGGATCACGCGCCATTTCGTCGACCAACTCCGGCGGCACGTATTGGCCGAACAGTTCGGTGAATTGCCGTTTGCTGCGCGACTCAACGAAATAACCCCAGGACATATTCACACCAAATAACAGCAAGGTCAGCAAGACACCAGAAGCCAGAGGCAGGACGAGATTGGCTGAAGACCACAAGGCCAGGTTGAGAACCACGGTAATTACCAGGACTAGCGCCGTCAACAGTGAGGCGCGAACCGGAGAAAGGAGGGGTAGCAACAATGCAAGCAAACCACCGAGCAGGAGTATCTGGAGAACCTCGACGCCCAGAATGTAACCTGGCTTTTCCTTGATTTTTCCGTCCAGTATGCCGGCAATCAGATTGGCATGAACCTCGACCCCGGGATAGGTTGCGCCAACCGGAGTCGAACGTAAATCCATCAGACCAGGCGCCGTTGTCCCGATCAGCACGATACGCCCGGCAAGCTGGGAACCATCGGCGCGCCCCTTCAAGACATCAACGGCAGAAAGATAGGGGAAGCTACGCTCGCGTCCGCGATAAGGGATCAGTGCGGCGACCGACTCATCGACTGGCACTTTGATCTTATGGTCTACGCCAATCACCTCCAGCCACTCCATACTGCCGTCTTGGTCAGGATAACCCGGCTGCAATTTGGCATGGCCGAGCAAGGTGCGCACAACGGCGAGCGATAGCGCTTCGTAGTAAGCGCCTCCATGCTCAACTATCATTGGTACGCGACGCGAATTTCCATCAAAATCAACCAGTGGGTTGAAATGCCCGGCGCTGGCAGCAGCCTCTTGTAGCGGCTGCAAATTGGCGCCAAAACCTTTCCAGGAAACGACTTGAACCGGCCGCCCCTGAAAACCACCGGGAGCAAAAACGGGGGGGGGCAATACACCGCTCTTCTCGGCATTGGCGAGGCTGGAAAAATAATAACCGAGCACCACCGGTCGACCGCGCAAGGTGTCTGCAAACAGCTGATCGTAATTCAGGCTGCTACGCAGCCCCTGCAGGGCACGCTGATAACCTGGTTCGCCACGCAATTGCTGGCGGCCAATTTCTTCCAGCACACGCAAACCTGAACTCTCATCTGGCTCGGCAAATACCACGTCAAAACCAACCACTGCAACTTTGTAATCATCGACCAAGCGCCGCACCAGTTCGGCCAGCGTATTTCTCCCCCAAGGCCAGCGCCCGACCTCGGCCAAACTTTTTTCATCAAGATCAACAACCACAACCCGGTCATCGACCGTATCGGGCATGGTTACCCGTAGTCGCGCGTCGTAGAGGTAGGCATCCAGCACCGAGACAAAGGGGATTTCCCAGACATGTCCGGCATGTCCGAGAAAGGCAATCACGCAGAGGGCGCCGAGCAGAAAGCGAGCAAAGTGCTTTTTCACGGCGCCAGCACCCTGAGGCCCTTAGGCCTTGAGGAAAAATTCCATTTTGATTCCAGCAATTTCGATCACGTCATGATCCTTGAGCTGATGGGCCTGAGCATCAAGCGATTCGCCATTGACTATAGGAAACTGCGCGCCCTCAACATGGGTGATGAAAAAACCGTGCGGTCGCTTGGCGATCACCGCCACCTGCATGCCAGGCTTGCCCAGCGTGGTCAGGGTTTTAGTCAGTTCAAGTTCCTTGCCGGCATTGCCGCCATTGAGCAGCTGGATGGCTGCAGAAGGTGCGGCAGGCACAGGGGAAGGCGCTGCAGCGGCCGGGGGCTTGGGCAGCCCGGCCTGGGTATCTGAAAAACTGCGTACAGGTGATTCTGGCGTACGGTTAACACCGGGCCGCAAAATCATCGTCTTTTCAAAATCTGCCTGCGAGTTGCCGCTTGCCGGCACATCGCTCATGTATTTAAGTTTGTACTTGCCAAGCTCGACCACATCCAGATTGCGCAGGAAGTGCTTCTTGATTGCCTGACCATTGACCAGCGTGCCATTGGTGCTATTCATATCCTCAAGAAACGAGTCATTGAGAATAGTGACAATCGCCGCGTGCTCACCGGATATCGCCAGATTATCAATCTGGATGTCGTTATGCGGCTTACGCCCGATGGTCAGTCGCTCCTTGGTGAGCGGTATCTCCTTGAGCACCAGCCCGTCCATCGAAAGGATCAGTTTTGCCATATTGCCTTCCCTATTTCACTTGAGCCAGGCCAGCAGCTTTTGCCACCAGCTGCGTGGCACCGAATAATCGCCCTGCACCTTGACCAGAATCACTGACACATTATCGCGTCCGCCATTGTCATTTGCCATCTGCACCAACTGGTCTGCCGCCAAAGCCATATTTGAACCCAACGCCTGCAGCGTAAGACTCATCTCGTCGTCCTCAACCATATCGTTGAGACCATCAGAACAGAGCAGGAAAATATCGCCCGGCGCTACATCATAGTCATGAATTTCTGGTTCTACACTGGGGTCAACACCCAGCGCCCGGGTTACCAAATTCTTGTTTTGTGAATGCCGGGCATCCTCGACAGATATCATGCCACTGTCGAGCTGTTCTTGTAAGAGTGAATGATCACGAGTTAGTTGTTCAAACGACTCACCGCGAAGACGATAGAGCCGCGAATCGCCAACATGGGCCACGCTGAGTGTGTTGTCATAGAACCATGCAAAGACCAGCGTCGTTCCCATACCTGCGTATTGCGGCTGACTTTGTGCGGAATTATAGATGGCGGAATTCGCGTCAGAAATTTGCTCAATGAAATGCCGGTGCGCCTGCTGCCCGCCACCTGCTTCGCGCAGCTGCGGTTGACTCGCCGGCACCAGCCGAGCGAAATTGGTTGCCAGTAAGGTGATTGCCATCCCGCTGGCCACCTCGCCAGCGTTGTAACCGCCCATACCGTCGGCCAAAATTGCCAATCCTAGTTGGGCATCGCCAAACACGGCATCTTCGTTATGCGAACGAACCATACCGGGATCGGTGCGCGTGACTATTTCCAGTGCTTCAGAGAGCTTCATGCCCAATCCCTCATGCCAGACAGGCGCGCAAGTCTGCGGCCAATTCAGAACCACGCTGATAGCGCCGGGTGACATCCTTGACCAGCAACTTATCGATCACTACAAGCAGTTTTTCCGGTAACGTCGGGTTGATCGTCCGAATATCCGCATGAGGCTCATTGGCGATTTTGAACATCAACTGCGCCATGGATTCGCCAACAAATGGCAGTTGACCGCAACACATTTGATAAAGCGTAACCCCTAGCGAGAAAAGATCTGACCGACCATCGATTTTCTTGCCCGCCAGCTGTTCGGGTGACATGTAAGAAGGCGTTCCTAACACCATACCGGTCTTGGTCCGCGACGAATCAGTGATGCGAGCGATACCGAAGTCAGTCACCTTGACCTGATCCTCAGTCGGCTCGTACATGATATTGGCCGGCTTGATATCACGATGCACGACATTGTTGTGATGAGCGTAATCCAGTGCATCGGCAACCCGGGCGACGATCGAGACCACCTGCGCCACCGGTAACAGGCCTGCTGGCTTGGTTTGCGGAACGAGGTCGCGTCCCTTGAGGAACTCCATGGCGATGTAAGCCAGATCATGCTCCTCACCAGCGTCGTACATGGTGACGATATTCGGATGATTCAGACGTCCAGCTGTTTCGGCCTCACGGAAGAAACGCGCTTTGACGTCTTCCAGTTCATCTTCATCGAACTCCTGCGCCAAAGCCATGGTCTTGATCGCAACGACACGATTGATTTTCGGATCACGCCCAAGATAGACCACGCCCATCGCCCCCTTGCCGAGTTCCTTTTCAACCTGATAGCGCCCCAGCATCGGCTTTTCGAGCTGCGTATCGCCGAGAATCATGGTCCCGGCGGCGGTCTGCCCACGCGCACCACTTAGCATTACGGTCTCTGACATCTGCTTGGCACGGTTCAGCCGGTCCTTGACGTCACGGAATTTTGGATTGGCTTCCTGCACATAACGGAAGACCGCCTCAGCCTTGTTGAACTGGCGCTTGCGCTCATAATCGAGAGCAAGATTGTAGAGATTTTCCAGCAAACCATCGTCGACCGGGCACTTGCGAAACTTGTCGAATGCCATGTCCAACTGCCCCTGGCCCTGGAAGGCGAGGCCCAGCATGCGGTTGGACTCAGCAGAGTCAAGGTCGGATTTTTCCTTACCACGCTCAGTCACCAGGAAGCGCTTGGTAGTCAGCAGCAGATGCCCGACGACTAGCAAGCTGGCAGCCCCCATTAACTGCACCCAAATACCCGCACCAACCATCAATCCGAAATGGGTGCCAAGCAGCGTAAGCAACAAGGCCAGCGTCAACCCAGCCCCAACACCTGCACCAAGTCGCGGCAACAAAAGAATGACGTAGAGGCCGATCAATAGCAGGGCACCCAGACTGGCCCAAGCCCCCCAGACTGGCGCCACAAAAAAGTGCTCCTGCAAAATACTCGACACCGTGTGTGCCAGCGTCAACACCGGTGCCATTGCAGGTGATACCGGTGTCACCTGCGAAACACCAACACCCGCCGCAGTCGCCCCAATCAACACAATCTTGCCGGCGTACTTGGCGGGCGGAATCTTCCCGCTCAAGACATCGTAAAAAGAGTCCACCTGAAACGCCGGGCGCCCCTCGCTCCCCTTATAGAAAAAGGTATTCATGCGCGTCGCTGAATCGGTTGGAATCCTCAACTTGCCCAACCTAACCTCCTGGCCTAGGTGAATCTTGGTATCGGCCGGCCCCAGGTTGAGGCTACGCGCTGCTATCATCAGCGACAACGAGGGATAGTATTCATCGAAATATTGCACGATCAACGGCTCAGTACGCACACCGCCATCCACATCGAGACTGCTGTTCAGATGACCGAGGGCAAGCGCCTTGCCACCCAATATTTCAACTGGAAACAGCGCCTGCGCTGCAGGTAAGGCCTCACCCTCGCCAGCGACAACCTGGGGCAGGCGATTTTTGGTGACAAAATCAGGCAAAGGTTTGTCCGAGCGGCCACGCGCTTCGCCAAGCTCAAAGAGGAGAGGCAAAATGACACTGCCCGCTTTTTCGTAACTTTCACCCAAACGGCGATCTGTATTGAGCGTAATCTCAGCTTCGGCCAGAACGGCAGATATTTTTTCCACTTCCGGCGAGATGGCAACCCCTTCGGCCGCAGATTGCTGAATGATATCCGTTAGCTTGGTGACATACACATAACCCGGATCCAGTTGCGGCTCCGAGAAAAATACCGTGTTACCGATCACTTTGGCCGGCGCACCGGCCAGCAAATCGGTCATGCGCGCATGCAGGTCACGCGACCAAGGCCAACGGCCGAGATTGGCGATGCTCTGATCATCAATGGCAATGACAGCAATGCGCTCGGACGGGTTACGACTGGATGCTTGAACCCCCATGTCGTAAGCCTTACGCTCCAGACTCTGCAACAGATCAGAGTACCCCGCAAGCACCATCAGCAGGGTAACAACAACCCCGAGAAACCAGTCAGATCTCCAGAACACAGCCTTTGCCATACCCCCTGCTTTCTTTTGTTGGCGCCTTGATAGGCCTTTGAAACGCTGCCTATACCCTATTCTTACGCGCCAGTCGGCGTCCGTCAAATTTCATAGCATCGGTAAGACAGCACCTAGGCCACGCTCACGGGCTGCTGCCAGAACCCTCACACCAAGCGCAAGATCCTGAATGGCCATTCCCTGGGATTCAAACAAGGTAATTTCATCGGAGTTCTGGCGCCCTGCCCGCCTGGCGATCATGACGTCCCCCAGTTCAACCAGTTGCCGTGCATGAAGACGCCCCTTCTCCAGTAAAGGCAAAAGATCTCCCGCCTCGGCCAGCGCAGTCGGTACTGCATCAACACAAACCACGGCACAACGCCTGACTACCCCTTCAGACAATTCCTGCCTGATCAGCGCATTGGAACCGGCAGCGTTGATATGCGTCCCTGCTTCAAGCCAGTCCGCGTCGAACAAGGGCAAGCTGGCAGTCGTCACCGTACCGAGCAGATCACTGCCACGCACTGTCGCCTCGGCAGAGGCAGCCGGCACAACCTCGACCCCCGTCACAGCTTGCAGACGCGTACAAAATGCCGCCAGTTTCTCCAGATTACGCCCGAACACCTTGACCTGCTGCAAGGGCAAGGCCGCACAAATGGCGCGGACATGGCCCTCTGCCTGCCAACCCGAACCAAATATCCCAGCCACACGGCTCTCCGGCCGCGCCAGCCACTTTGCAGCAACACCACTTGCCGCCCCGGTTCGTACCATACCCAGATAATCGGCTTCAATTACCGCCTGTAGCACACCGCTGGCCGAGTCAAAAAGGTAAACCAAGAATCGATTACCACTGCGGTTGGTGGTGTAGGCCTTGTAGCCAATAACGCCCTGTGCTGGCAAGGCTCCCTGCAACATGTGCAGGACCGTTTGCGGCAAACGCGTGCGCACCCGCGGCGTATCCTGAGCCAAACCCAGCGCTAGATCACGATGCGCCGACTCGACTGCTTCCATGGCCATATCCACGGTCAACAGCTGTTTTACGTCACTTTCTGAAAGGAAAATTGCCACGAGACTATCTCCTCAAACGATGGTTGTATCCTGACGCGCCAGCATTCGCTGCTCAAGCCAGCGTCCAACACCAACCACCAACAGCGCCCCGATAACACCCGCCGCCTTGTCAGCCCCTGCTGGCAGCGCCGGCAACAGCGCCAGAACACCGGGATCAGAAAAGATCATCTGTCCAGCCACATAACCCAGCAGTCCGGCACCGAGCAAAATAATCACCGGCCAGCGCTCCATCCAGTGCAGGATCAACTGACTGGACCAGACAATAAGCGGAATACTCACTGCCAAGCCGAAGAGCAGCAAGGCAAGGCTGCCGTGTGCAGCCCCGGCAACAGCAATCACGTTATCGAGACTCATCACGAAGTCGGCCACAATAATCGTTTTTACCGCGCCCCAGAGGTGGGTCGAAGCCTGAATATCGTGCCCTTCCTCCTCTTCCGGCAACATCAACTTGACGGCAATCCAGATCAATAGCAAACCGCCGACCAGCTTCAGCCAAGGCAAACCCATCACCATGGCGGCAAAAACAGTCAGCACGACGCGTAATCCGATCGCCCCGGCGACGCCCCAGAAAATACCGGTCTTGCGTTGTTCAGGCGTCAGGTTGCGACAAGCCAGCGCGATAACCACGGCGTTGTCGCCGGAGAGCACGATATCGATCAGGATAATCTGGCCAACAGCGACCCAGAACAAGGATGAAGTGAGAT
>ERZ724516.1500-NODE-1500-length-13683-cov-8.875477_pt1 | contig 13683 bp, 10 predicted proteins | sample MGYA00376049_ERZ724516 | MGnify/ENA primary metagenome ERZ724516 (study PRJEB28724, sample SAMN07190886) | activated sludge metagenome | isolation source: activated sludge of sewage treatment plant in Hong Hong | place: USA: Christiansburg, Virginia | collected... | reverse complement strand
TCTGCTACAGGAATAGAGAAATGTCATACATCAGAGCAAGTTTGGAATATCATAGATGCTCTAGGTCAAAAAAGACATAATTATCTCATCGAGCAATTTCGGCCGGGAGACGTTTATCATGTTGACGCAATAAATGATAATAGAAAAGTGGTTTTTTGCCAGGTAAGCAAATATTTGAGCACTCCGTTTGAAGTAGCTCATGGTGGGGGAATTTTTCGATCAGCTACAGTAGCACATGGCAGTGAAGATGATAAGGCTCTTCAAAAAATGAATGAAGACGTAATGAAAGCTTTTGGTATGAACTACAGCGCATCTCATACAGAATTTATCAAATGCCATGAGGATGGTCAGTTTTACTTTTTGGAAACAGCCAGTCGAGTTGGAGGAGCTAATCTCGCTGAAATGGTTTACTTTGCCAGCGGAGTCCAGCTGTGGAAGGAATGGGCCAAGGTTGAAGATCATGCAGCTAATGGCTCTAGTTATGTGACACCAAAAAAAATGAAAAACTATTCCGGTATCATAATCTCTTTATGCAAGAATCTTAGGGCCGGATATGAGGAATTTGATGATCCTGAAGTTGTTTGGAAACTTCACCTAGATAATCATATTGGAGTCATAGTAAAATCAAAGAGTGAAAAAAAGGTTTTAGAACTTCTGGATAAATATGCTGACTTAATAAAAAACAAGTACCATGCTAGCGCTCCGGCGAAAGCTTCTTCAAAATCCTGAATTTCTTTCAGGACCAAATGAATAAATGCCAATACATTTCGACCTCTTGCCATTTGCACAAGAGCTTACCATTACAAATCGAGAAAAAGGTCCTTGCTATCTTGATTTGACGCGTAAAGTTTATCTGTCAGTAACCCCTGAAGAAAGTGTTAGACAGAGTCTTATAGCTAAACTCATTAGAGATTATAATATCCCTATTGGACTCATGAGAACAGAATTTGAAATTAAAAAGAACGGATTGAAAAAACGGACTGATCTTATAATTTTCAATAACAATGGTGAGCCACAGATGATCATAGAAACGAAGGCTCCTTCAGTCAAACTTACTCAGAAAACAATGGATCAGGTCGCTTTCTATAATAATGTTATTTTTGCGCCTTGGTTGCTCATATCCAATGGTATAATGGCAATGATATACCATATAGATTTTGAGACAAAAACAAGTACTGAGGTACTAGAGTTTCCTTTACTTAAACTACGTTAAATGCTTGAATTTCATTCTGATATAGAGACTTATTTTAAAATTCAATACCTAACTTCAAAGGATCATATTATTCCATATCTTAAAGGGAAGATGGATATGACACCGCCACTTAGAGTTTTAGAAGTAGGATGTGGTGAAGCAGGAGTATTGAAAGCTTTTTTGGAATTAGGACATCATTGCACAGGGATCGAGTTGGAACAAAAAAGAGTTGATACTGCACTTAGTTTTTTTGAAAAAGAAGTAGAAGCGGGCCAGATTGAATTCATTGTCAGGAATATTTATGACATTGATCCAATGAAAGATAAATTAAAGTCATTTGACCTCATTATACTAAAGGATGTCATAGAACACATCCCAGACCAGGAAAAGATTATTCCAGAGTTAAAGAAGCTATCTAAACCCGGAGGAATATTATTTTTTGCCTTTCCTCCCTGGTATATGCCTTTTGGTGGTCATCAACAGATCGTTAAAAGTAAAGTATTGTCCAAGTTGCCCTGGATTCATTTATTACCAAGATTTTTATACAAAAGCATTTTGAAATCTTTTGGTGAACCAGAATCCACCGTAAAAGAATTGATGGAATTGGATGATACTGGCATTAGCATAGAAAGGTTTGACAAAATAGCTAGTAAATACTTCTCAATTGAAGATAGGACCATGTTTTTTATAAATCCAATATATCAATATAAATTTAAACTTAAAGTAAAAAAGGTAATTGCTGGATTGAAAGATATTCCATTCATTAGAAATTTTTATACAACGGCCGTTTACTTTACTTTAAAGAACGACAAATGAACATTTTGGGATTCATTGATGTTTCCTATATTTGCAAAAAATTATAAATCATGGCTATTATTATCACCGATGAATGTATTAATTGTGGTGCCTGCGAGCCGGAGTGTCCCAATAATGCGATCTATGAAGGTGGCATAGAGTGGGCCATTAAGGACGGTACCGGCGTAGTTGGTGAATATCAACTTGAGGATGGCACTATTGTTAAATATGATGCATTACAGCCCCCTGTATCTGATGATTACTATTTTATCGTACCGGATAAATGCACTGAATGTGTTGGTTTTCACGAAGAACCTCAATGCGCTGCAGTTTGCCCTGTGGATTGCTGCGTCCCTGATCCTGATCGTAGAGAAAGCAATGAGATTCTTCTCGGACGAAAGGAAAAATTACATGTTTAAAAGTATAATAGTATTAGAGTATTAGAGTTTAAGTTATACTAACGAACTGGTTAACTATAATACTAGTCAACTGGTTAACTATTATACTGACTATCATTTTTTACGTAAGAATTCCATTCTTTTCCATTGTAAAATACAGTTCCTTTAAAAATCCCAACAAGCGCATTAGTTTGATCATGAGCAAGCACCTCAAAATGTCCAAGTGTTCCTGATATTCTTTTGGTGTAAGAAGTAACTGTCACTCTATTGCCTATTTTCAAAGGTTTGAGATGAGATATAGATGTTTCGATTGATACGGCTTGTCTTCCATATGCATTGGATGCAAAGGCCAAAGCGCTGTCACAAACACTATAAATTATGCCACCATGGGCTATACCAAATCCATTCGTCATCTCTTCTGTAATTACCATTGATAATATTACCGATATCGGTGAAATCTCAACAACTTCTATGCCCATCCATTGGCTAAATGCGTCATTGCTCAACATAAGTTTCTGAATGATGTGTTCTGCCTTATCTTGATTCCAAGTACTTCTTTCCAATATCAGCTTTGTTTTTCAATAGTGATTATGACAGATTTGGATATCGGGGTATTGCTCTTTTTCGCTGTTTCAGTGATAGGCACTAATGGATTAGTCTCAGGGAAGTAAGAAGCGCAACATTCATTTGGCAGGTTATAAGGAATCACAAGAAAGTTATGAACGATTCGCCTTATTCCACCATAAGTTGATACAAGATTTACTTTTTCAAGTTTGCCTAAACCACGTTTTTTCATTTCCATTTCATTGACAAAAATGACTCTACGTTCATTTGTAATGCCACGATATCTATCATTAAGACCATAAATAGTTGTATTGAACTGATCGTGGCTCCTTACGGTCATCATGATCATTTCCCCTTTATTTAAGTTGAATGGTTCTGGGGTAGTTACCGTAAAATTTGCTTTACCTGTTCCTGTATTATATTCATTGTATCTGGCAGCATTTGGCAGGTAGAAACCTCCTTTTTGACGGACCCTTTTATTATAATCATTAAATCCAGGGATTGATTTTTCAATATCATTGCGGATATGGTCGTAATGATTTAGGTAATCATCCCAATTTATTTTAACATTCTTCTTTAATGTAGCTTTTGCAATTCGAACAACGATCTCAACTTCAGACAACATCTGATCGCTCGTTGGATTCAGATTGCCATTGCTTTGATGAACAACTCCCATTGAGTCTTCCACCGTCACGAATTGCTTCACTTCATTTTTAATATCAAGATCTGTTCTGCCATAACAAGGTAGGATCAATGCTTCCGACCCATGGACCACATGGCTCCGATTAAGTTTTGTAGAAATTTGAACAGTCAGTCTTGTATTTCTTAATGCATTGGCTGTCAATACAGTATCCGGTGTTGCTGAAAGGTAGTTTCCACCCATTGCGATGAATACTTTTCCATTACCTTCTTTCATTGCCAGAATTGCTTCAACAGTATCAAATCCATTTTCTCTTGGAAACTTTGTATCATAAACTTCATCTAATCGATCCAAAAAAGCCTTGGGGGGCTTTTCATATATACCCATAGTTCGATCGCCCTGCACATTTGAATGACCCCGCACAGGGCAGGCTCCAGCAAAAGGTTTCCCTATACTGCCTTTTAAAAGCAATAAATTAACTCCTTCCTGAATCGTTTCAACTGCATTTTTGTGTTGAGTCCAACCCATTGCCCAGCATAGGATGATATTTGGTTTCAAGGCAATAAGGTCTGCAGCTTCATATACATCTTTACTATCTAGACCTGTGTGACTGATCAGCTCCTCAATGGAATACTCATCTAAACATTTAATATATTCCTCATAACCATGGGTGTGATCCTTGATGAAGGAAAGATCAAAAATATTGCCGTCTGTCTTTTGTCTTTTTTGAATGATCTTTGCAATAGCTTTAAATAAAGAGAGATCAGCGTTGATCTTAACCTGAAGATAAAGGTCTGCAAGGGGTGCATATTGTCCCAGAAGTCCTGAAGCCGTCTGTGGATCAGCATAAGATATCAATCCAGCTTCGCGCATAGGATTAATAGCTATAATTTTGGCACCATTTCTTTTTGCTTTTTTCAAGGCTGAAAGCATTCGAGGATGATTTGTGCCCGGATTTTGTCCTGCGATTATAATGAGATCTGTATGATAAAAGTCTTCTAGTTTAACTGTACCCTTTCCTATACCAATAGTCTCTCCAAGCGCTACCCCACTCGATTCGTGGCACATATTACTGCAGTCAGGTAGATTGTTAGTGCCAAAAGATCTTACAAATAATTGATAAAGAAATGCAGCTTCGTTGCTTGTTCTTCCAGAAGTATAAAATATTGCTTCATGGGGTGAATTGAGTTGATTTAGATTTCGAGCTATAAGATTGAAGGCTTCATCCCATTTGATCGGCTGATAATGTGTGCCACCTTGAGGCAAATACATCGGATGGGTAATACGACCGGATTTACCGAGTTCGTAATCAGTCCAATTCAACATTTCTTCGATGGAATGTTGAGCAAAAAAATCTGGCGTCACTAATTTGGTTGTTGCTTCTTCAGCAATTGCTTTAGCACCATTTTCGCAATATTCGCCAAGAGCTGATCGTTCGTCATCAGGATCAGGCCATGCACAACCCGGGCAGTCAACACCATCAAACTGATTAAGGTAATTTAATGCTTTAAAACCACGACTAGCAGGCATTTCAGCGAGAACATGCTTTATTGAACTGATAACAGCCGGCATTCCCACAGCTTTTTCAATTGGATTAATGAGTTTAATCTCGAGCATCTCCTCTGGCATTAATTTTTCTACTTCATCTACTCTTTTCATATCCCATGCATTTATAATATAAAAATAAGGAATTTAGTAATAAGAAGATGAGTAATAACCAGTAATATAAAATTATAAATTTAATTTAGACAAACGATACAACAATACTGCACTTCTTTTTGCCTCTATTGGTAGAAATTTTATGTTGGCAGTTTCCTCGATCGTGTGACCTCCAGTACCTGAAAGACCCATTCCATCAATAGCCATTTCTACATCATCTGCAACAAATGAAATATCTGCAGCACCGGAATTTCGAGGATTTACAGGGAAGACTTGCCCAAAACCGAGATCCTGGCTTGCTTTGCTAAATATCTCCAACAAATGTTTATTTCCTTCATTCATTGTCATAGGTGGATAACCATCGTCTCCAAAATCAATATTAGCGGAGGTATTTGGATAATTATTTTTTAGAATGTTTTGCATTATATTTCGAGCTCGCAAAAGCTGTTCTCTCGAAACTGCACGCATATCTCCTCTGACGATTACATCCTGTGAAACTATATTATTTTTTCCAAATGCCTTACCTGTATTTGATTTAGGGTCAAATTCAGCCTGGTTTCCACCAATGATTATACCAGGGTTAAAAGTGAGGTTCTCTTCTTTACTTAATTCTAAATAAAATTCATTTAGAATTCTAGATGTTTCAAATATTGCTCCTGCGCCAATATCTTTCTGAAATATTTGGGATGAATGTGCTGCTACCCCTTTTACTGTTAATGTCCAATCTGCCGATCCTCTTCTTGAGATATTTGCATTTTCAGAAGTTCCATCACCATCTTCATACCCAATAGCAATATCTGCCCACTTACCAGCTTCTATTAATTCCTTCTTTGATAGGGCTAATGGTTCTCCGCTCAATTCTTCATCGCCCACTAAAAATACCATAATCGACAAATCATCCAACAATTTATTTTCTGAAAGTGCCTGCAATGCGAGTAACATGATGACGTTTCCTCCTTTCATATCTAAGGCACCAGGACCATGCATCATGCTGTCATTAGCCATAGTGTATTTCTGAAAGGGGCTGTCTAACTCAAAGACAGTGTCCAGATGGCCAATCATCAATATCTTCGGGCCTTTGGGACTTAACTTTGTAGCAACAAGATGTCCTGCCCTACCAAATGATTCTCCGGGAACCCATTTTACCTCAAAACCTAACTTTTGATATTCTTCAGAAAACTTATCTCCAACTTGCTTTACACCCTTCAAGTTGAGCGTGCCGCTGTTGATGTTTACCACTTCTTTTAAAAATTCAAGTGCAGTATTCGAATTATTATCGATTGATTTTACTATCTTTTTCTCAATCTTAGATACTTGACTGTATGCATTCATAGCAATGAATAGTCCTAATAATATTAATAAAAACCCAGGCGGTTTAGTCAGAGAACATTTCATCTTTTAATGTATTTGTTAAATATTCAGGTTACTTCCCCAACTTAAATTTTTCACCGGGAAGATAGATGTCTAGAGTAAGTCCTCTAGCTCCATACTTTCCGTTAACTACCTTTTGAGTATTACCGGGATTTGAAAATACAAGCACCTGAGACAAACCTACCACCTCAACGTTACCTCCATCTACCAAAATTGCTGTAGATTCATCTATGCCAATTCCTTGCATGTCAGGATATTGCAATATTGCGCTTAAGAGTCTATTGTGCCTGCTTCTGATCACAAAATGCTGATCGATGATGGCATTTTTTATTAAACCAAGTCCTTTTCTTGTTTCAATATTATCAGGGACAATCGTTTTAAAGGTCGCATTGTAGGCTGTATCTTTCAATTGATTACCAGTGATCATGATTTCTGACATCATAGCAGCACCTGCACTTGTTCCGGCTATTGTAGTTCCATTTTCAAAGGCTGTATGAATAGCCGTTTCAAGTTTACTTCCAGCCACCAGGTCCATAAACCTGGATTGATCTCCTCCACTAATGAAAATGAATTTTGCATTAGCCACTGAATCAAGTTTAGTTTTGTCGCTTAAATCAGATTTTTTGAACATCACACCATAAATTCTCTTAAAACCAGCCTCAGCAAATTGTTCTTGAATATCTATAGTGGAAGGCCATGGTTCTTCGCTTGACATAGGCAGCACGACAGCATAACCTCCTGAATGCAACCCTGCAGCATCTATCATTTTGTTGATCATTGATGCAGGCTTATGACCTCCGCCTATAATGAATAATTTTCCTTGTTTGCCTTTATTTTGTCCCACTGTATTATTAAATGCAATGCATAAAATAATGAGAACTATAGAAAATAAAAATGAATTTTTTTTAAGCATTTTCTTAAGGTTGTTTGCCAAATACTATTCCTCTGGGACTACTTCCGGCAGCTACATACCAGGCTTCAGCATCGCTTCCATCAAGATTTGCTCTTCTGATTGTACCTGCATTTCTGTCACCCCAATATATTTTTTTACCGGATGGTTCGTAATCTAATCCATAAACAATTCTGGTGATACCTGTAGCCAAGACTGCGATATTTCCTCCATCCAGATCTGCGGATTTTATTTGAATATCACCGCTGCCATTATAAAAGTCAAAATAGATTCTATTTCCAACTACAAGAATACTTCCACCTTCTACTAATGGTATAATCTCTTTCTCGCCACTTCCATCTAAGTTTTTCATCCAGATACCGCCATTATAATTGATCCAATACAATGTCCTGTTGAGCGCATCAATGGCTACATCTTCAGGATCATTTGCCTGGCCTGTCACGAAATCTTCTATCTGATGCTCATCAGAATTTGTGAGATCAGCTCTCTGAACACCCGTCGAAGTATCCCAATAAAGTTGCTGGTTAAGATAGTCGATTACAAGGCCATTTGGTGTATCGATACCACTTCTGAATACCTTTTCATTTTTACCATCCAGATCTGATTGCACAATTGTACCGGCATCGACATCTGAGATATATAATTTTGAATTTATCGTGTCTATAACCATTCCATAAGTACCCTGGATCGAACTAACAGGAAGTTGCTCCATCACCGGACTTTGGGAATTAACTAAGCCGCGAAATATCTTTGTCCCATTGGTAAAATAAACGGGCACACCAGAAGCATTTGGATCCTTAACAAGGATCGTCTTAGTTACTTCTTTGATCTCATTAGAAACTGAGGTAATAACAACAAGTTTTACATTGTATACACCAGCCTTTTCAAAAATATGAGAAGGGTTTACGTCTTTTGAGAAGGAATTATCTCCAAAACTCCAAGTATAATCAGGAATTCCCGCATTCACAGGCACTATTGATGTATTGGTAAAAACCACATTGGCCGGTGCAGTCGATTCATTATCAATAATAAAAGTAAATTGTGGCACAGTGCTGGCTGGGGGAACAGGAAAATCATCATCCTTACATCCATCTAAAAAGATAACTGCTATAAACAGCATTAGTATATTTCGAAATAAATTCATTCGATTTTGTTTAAAAATAAAATAGACATAGACCAGGATTTCGAACGAATATCCCGGTCTATGTCAGTTTGTTATTTAATAAAAATTCCTCTAGGGCTTTGTAAGCTGCTTAAAATTGTTTCCGGAGATGTTCCATCCAAATTGGCTCTTTTCATTTCACCAGCGTCTCTATCAGCCCAATAAAGTTTGTTGGTAGAATCATCTATTGCAATACCAAAAATCCTTGTAGAAGGTGCTGCAACTATTACAGTACTGCCTGTTCCATCCAAATTTGATCTCTGCAAAGCAGCATTTGTGCGATCATCATAATATAATTTATCATTGACTTCATCTACGAAAATTGAATACCCGTATATGCCTGCTATTAAAACTGAAACATTAGTTCCATCGGCGTTTGCAACGTATAAGTTTTCACCATTTACTTCATAGAAATAAAGTTTATTGTTTTTGTTATCAAAATCTAGACCTCTCATCTGACCATCAGGGATGTTAATTAAACTCGTGACAACACCTGTACCGTCCAAATTTGCACTTGATATGTTACCCAGATCATCTGCCCAGTATATTTTACCACCTGCTACATTCAATGCGATGCTGTAAGGATCAGTTAAACCTGTTACGATTGCTTCCATTCCGCTTCCATCTAAGTTCATCCTCCAAATTTTCCCTTCTCCAGTCACTTCAAAATCACTAAAATATATTTTGCTATTAACAGCATCATATGCAATACCTACGCCACCTTTGGCAGTAATATCGGCCACAACGGAAGGAGTTTCTCCACTTTTCAATAACACTTTATTAATAGTTGCTGCTGACAATTCAATGAAATATAATTCTTTATTTGAAGCAATAGTGGTCACTGTAATATCTTTTGTAGCCATTGTCGATCCACCAGCTCCAGTAGATTTCAGAGTAACAGTATAAGTTCCTCCTGCAGCATAAGTGAATGTAGGATTTGCATCGGTAGATTTGCTATTAGCAACATCACCAAAACTCCATTCATACGATGCAGCTCCCTTTGAGTTGTTAGTGAACTGAACAGGACTGCCACTTGAGAGCCCACTTTCATTCTCAACTGTAAAAGCAGTCAATGGTGTAACTGTTATCGTAGCGTTTGATATAGTATTTCCACCTGCTCCTGTAGCCGATAGAGTAACATTATAAACTCCTGATACTGCCCAAGATTTTTTTGGTGAAGCTTCCACAGAAGTAGTTCCATCTCCGAAGCTCCAAGTATAAGAAGTGGCATTTACGGAAGTATTGGTAAAAGTAATCTCCTCATCTACAGTTACAGTTGTTTTACTTGTCGTAAAGGCGCCATTGGTCTTAGGAATATCTTCATCTTTTTTGCAGCCTATAAATAGTGCCAGGCAAAACAATAAAACTGGTAAAAAAATACGTATTTGTTTCATTTTGAATTTTTTATATGTTTGATTAATATCCCGGATTTTGCGTCATGCCCGGGTTGTTGTTAGTAATTAATTCACTTTGTGGTATAGGAAATAAAGTTTGATTAATATTTTTCACTGTTGGCAACAGGTCCAATGCTCTGCCGGTTCTTACCAGATCGAACCACCGATGTCCTTCGAATGCGAGTTCCCATCTCCGTTCCTGCTCTATCGCTGTGATCAACTGAGGATAGTCAGAGATCGATATTGCATTCAAGCCGGCTCTATTTCTAATGATATTTATATCACTTTGGATCTGATTAACATTTGTACTTAATCTGGCATTACTCTCTGCTCTTATCAGATACATCTCGGCCAATCTTAATACAATGACATTATCGCCGCCTGTTGACAAATCGTCGTATTTGATCACATATGGAGTAGTACCTGAATATGCGATAGTTGCATTCAATCTTTTGTCATTTGCATCATAAGTAGAAATAAAAGCAGCAGAAGGCGCTACTTCTCCTCTACCATTTTTGGTCAAAGGGAAATTATACTCTGCTATTCTATTTCTATCTAAGGGAGTAAAATCTACTTCAAAGATCGTTTCTGCTGACCCATCTGTTGCAAAAATATCAATGTAATTAGGTAACAGCGTGGAACTTTTGCCATCTATTACTTTCGTAGCATAAATGATGGCATTGTTGTAATCTTTTTTATATAAATATACTCTAGCTAAAAGTGCATTTGCAGCATCTTTAGATGCCCTTATTTTCTGACTTGAAGATTGCAAATTTTCAGATGCAAATATCAAGTCTTTTATTATTTGATCAAAAACTACATCCGGTGAATCCCTACCTGCATTTACCTGAGAAAGACCTATGGTTGGTGTCGTCTTCAAAGGAATACCTCCAAAATAATTCATTAAATTAAAATGTGTCAATGCCCTAAGAAAGTAAAGTTCGCCAAGTGCTTTATTCTTATCATCTTCATTAAGTGCGCTCATTCCAGGGATTTTAGCAATGACATTATTTGCCACGTTTAATCCATCATAAAGCGCTGACCATATACCATCAACAGAAGCATTTTCAGGAAGAATTGCGTTGTTATCAACTTCAGTATATTCTATTGCAGTTGCATTTGGTGGATGGACAAGATTGTCAGAAGCTAGATCTGAAAAAATGCCATAGGCTCTGCCATAGTAACTTAAACTCTGTAAACTATTATATGCACCGAGTACACCTCGTTCAGCATCCGATTTTGTTTTAAATGCTTCTGATGCCGGTATAGAATTTGTAGGGTCTACATCAAGTACATCGCAAGATGCGATGCTGATAGCCAATAAAATGTATATGAATATTTTTTTCATGATTTAGAATGTAGCATTTATACCAAAAGTAAAGCTTCTGGCTTGAGGATATGTAAAGAAGTCTGTTCCGATCACCGCATTATCATTTCCTCTATAGTTTACCTCAGGATCTAGTCCGCTATAATTGGTAAATGTCAATAAGTTTTGACCAGTGAAATAGATCCGCAATGCATTTATTTTACCATTAAATAATTTTTCTCTATTGAAATTATATCCCAATGTCAGGTTTTTCAATCTTAAGTATGAACCATCTTCAAGGAATCGTGATGAAACTCTTTTATTTTGCGAAGCAGCTGTAGGATCATTTGTAGCTCTAGGGATATCTGTAATGTCTCCAACTTGTTGCCACCTTCTATTGATAGCTTCCAATTGATTATCACCTCCTTGCAGTGATTCAAGATATAACCTTGAGCCGTTGAATACGTCATTACCCTGTGAACCTTGAAAGAAGAAAGACATATCAATATTGCCGTATCTTAAATTATTGGTGATACCATATATAAAATCAGGATGAGGATTACCTATTCGAGTGCGATCAGCAGAAGTAATGACCCCATCGAAGTTTTTATCAGCATATACTACATCTCCGGTAGAAGGATCAACACCAAGCCATTCATAGCTATAAAATATACCAATAGGTTGACCTTCTTCTATTCTATTGCTACCTCGACCTAGATCATCAATAGCTTGGCCATTGTATAGTTTCAAGACTTTGTTTCTATTCATAGAAAAATTAAGTCTCGTTGACCATTGAAGTTTACTTTCCTTTAAATTATCCGTAGTTAAAGAAAATTCGAACCCTTTATTTTCTACTTCACCTATATTTTCTGTAATGGAAGAAAAACCAGAAGATGGAGGTAATGGCCTGCTTAGTAATAAATCTTTGGTTTTTTTATTATAAACATCTAGTGTGACCTGAATTCTATCTTTAAATAATCCCAAATCTAGGCCAATGTTTGTCTGAATTGTTGTCTCCCACTTCAAATCCGGATTAGGAATGTTACTTGGATATACTGCTGGTTGGCCAGCATATGTAGTATTTCCATATAATTCAGCATAAAGGAAGGCTGGGATGTCGTCATTTCCTGTGAGTCCATAACTCGCTCTTACTTTCAACTCTGAAATATTATTGACCTTGAAAAATTCTTCTTCAGATATTCTCCATCCCACAGAGGCTGCCGGAAAAAAGCCATTCCGATTGTTTTGACTGAATCTTGATGATCCATCTAGTCTTCCTGTTAGTGATAAAATATATTTGTCAGCAAAATTATAATTCGCACGACCAAAGAATGATCGGATGCCACTGTCAGAGCCGCCAGAGCTAGCAGAAACGATTGTAGATGCAGAATTTATATATTGAAGACTAGGATCTGCATAATCTTGAGCTCTAATAAAAGAACTTCTTGCTTCTCTTTTTTCAAATGAATAACCACCTAAAAGTTCGATCTTACTTTTATCTATATCGAACTGGTACTTCAGCGTATTGTTGGAGACAATGTTAAGAACATTCGTAAAAGTCTCAAAACCAAGACCATTGTATTTTGCTCCTTGAACTGTTTTAGTTGATTCATAGGCATGTTCTCTGAAGTTTATAAAGTCAACACCCCATTTAGTTGAAAAGGTTAATCCTTTTAATATCCTGTAGTCAGCGTATACGTTCCCGATTCCTCTGTAAGAAAAGTTTTCGTTTATTGCTTCATTGGCTATAGATAAGGCATTAGAGTATGGGCCTCCCTGATTGTAAGAGCCATCTTCATTAAAAACTGGAAAAATGGCCGGCGTTGATATACCATTTGGCAAAGGACCTTGTAAAGTCTGATCGCCTTCTACCCGATTCGTTTTAGCATAAGTTAGTCCAATGCTGGTACCAATATTAAGTCTCTCATTAACTTTGTGATCAAGGTTAACGCGTCCATTTATTCTTCTGTAATCCGTGCCGATCAGAATACCTTCCTGGTCAAATAAATTACCACTTATAAAAAATTTAGTTTTTTCGTCACCACCGGAAGCAGAAAGTTCATAGTTAGCCATAGGCGCAGTTCGAAATATTACATCCTGCCAGTTAACATCGACCTTATTATCAGCTATTTGCTCAGCCGAAAACACCTCTGCATCCGCCAAATCATTTCTATATACTTTCCAATCGTGTGCATTCAGCATATCAAGTTGATTAGCTGCTTGTTGCCAACCATAGCTTGCACTGAAATTTACAGATGATTTCTTATTACTTCCTCTTTTGGTCGTAATGAG
>ERZ724516.1496-NODE-1496-length-13697-cov-4.048966_pt1 | contig 13697 bp, 11 predicted proteins | sample MGYA00376049_ERZ724516 | MGnify/ENA primary metagenome ERZ724516 (study PRJEB28724, sample SAMN07190886) | activated sludge metagenome | isolation source: activated sludge of sewage treatment plant in Hong Hong | place: USA: Christiansburg, Virginia | collected... | reverse complement strand
ACCTTCGAGCGGGATACCTCCTGGTTCGGTGCCAAGGCAACGCAGACGCTTGAGCCACGCCTCTATTACCTGAACGTGCCGTACAAGGACCAGAGCCAGATTCCGGTCTTCGACTCGGCCGTGGCCGACTTCAACTTCGCGACGATTTTCAGCGAAAACCAGTTCCTCGGCTACGACCGTTTCAGTGACGCCAACCAGTTGACGGGCGCACTGACAACGCGCCTGATTGACCCGACCAGCGGTGCCGAAGCCATGCGTGCGATGATCGGTCAGCGTTTCTATTTCCAGCGGCAGCGCGTCACCCTGAACTCCAGTCAATTGGCGACGGCGGATCAGGGCAAGTGGCAGAAATCGGACTTCCTCACCGCGTTCAGCGGCCGTGTCCTGCCGAAGACCTATGTCGATGCGGCACTCCAGTACAACCCGCATGAATCGAAGATGGAGCGTTCCTCGTTTGGCGCACGTTACCAGCCGGAGTTGGGCAAGGTACTCAATGTGAGCTACCGTTATGCGAGTAACGCGATTGCCAGTGGCGCACTCAAGAACATTGACGTTGCCGGGCAGTGGCCGATCTGGGGCGGCTGGTCGGCTGTCGGCCGCTACAACTACTCGCTCCTTGATCACAAGCCGGTTGAAACTGTCGGTGGCCTGGAATACAGCGCCGGTTGCTGGGCGCTCCGCCTGGTCGGCCATCAGGTGGTGACGACCGAAGGCAAGACCAGCAGTGCGATCTTTGTCCAGCTTGAATTGAACGACTTTGCCCGTATTGGCTCCAACCCGATCGACTTGCTCCGTCGCAACGTTCAGGGCTTTGGTTTGGCCAATCAGCCGATTGCCGACCCCGTTTTCGGCGAGTAAGGATTTTCCGATGACCTCTTGTTTGCGTGTCTTTTTAATTCTCCTTGCCCTGCTCGGCTGTGCGCACCTTCAGGCGCAATCCGGACGCTCTCTCGGTCCGATTGAAGCTGACAGGATTGTCGCTGTGGTCAACGACGAAATCATTACCTTGAATGAGCTACGCTCCCGCCTTGATACCGCGCTGGCCAATCTGAAGAAGCAGGGCACGCCGCTTCCTCCGCGTGATGTGCTGGAACGGCAGATGCTGGAGCGCCTGATCGTCGACCGTATCCAGTTGCAGACAGCACGTGATACCGGTTTGCGCATCGATGATGGGCAACTGGATCAGGCCCTCAACCGGATCGCAACCGGCAACAAGATGAGTCTTGCGCAGTTCCGTCAGGCACTGGAAAAGGACGGCATTCGATTCGCCAAGTTCCGTGAAGAAATTCGCGAGGAGATGACGGTTGCCCGTTTGCGCGAGCGAGAGGTGGATAACCGCCTTGTCATCAGCGATGCCGAGGTTGAGAATTTCCTGGCCAGTCAGGCGGGTGGCGGTGGTGGTGGCTCCGAGGAGGTTCAGGTTGCCCACATTCTGCTGCGCGCTCCGGAATCCGCTTCCCCCGAGCAATTGCAGAAACTGAAGACGAAGGGTGAGCAATTGCTGGACCGGATTCGCAAGGGCGAGGATTTTTCGCAGTTGGCCGCTTCCTACTCCGATGCGCCCGATGGCTTGCAGGGCGGCATGCTCAGCCCGAGGCCAATGGACCGTCTGCCAGGGCTGTTTGTTGAATCGGTTTCGAGGATGAAGCCTGGCGACGTCTCCCCGCTACTCAAGAGCTCCAATGGTTTTCATATCGTCAAGCTCGTCGCCAAGCGTGGCGCAGCGACATTCGCGCCGGTGCAACAGACGCACACGCGCCACATCCTGATCAAGGTGAATGAACTGGTCTCCGAAACTGACGCGTTGCACAAGCTGACCGGCCTGCGTGACCGGCTCAAGCATGGTGCCGATTTTGCCGAGTTGGCCCGCTTGTATTCTCAGGATGCCTCTGCTGCCAAGGGCGGTGATCTGGGCTGGATCTATCCGGGCGATACGGTGCCGGAATTCGAGCGCGCCATGAACCGCCTGGCAATCAAGGAAGTCAGCGAGCCGGTACAGTCGCCGTTTGGATATCACTTGATCGAAGTGCTTGAGCGTCGCATGCAGGATGTTTCCGACGAGCGCAAGCAGGCAGCCGCCAAGCAGGCTCTGCGCGAGCGAAAACTTGATGAAGCCTATCAGGATTGGCTGCGCCAGATCCGTGACCGCGCCTACGTCGAATATCGACTTGAGGAGCGTTGAGATGGCGGCCTTGCCCGTCATCGCCATAACGACTGGCGAGCCGGCCGGTATCGGCCCGGAATTGTGCCTGCAACTCGCAGCTCAGCGTTTTCCGGCGCGACTCGTGCTGCTGGCCGATCGCGAATTGCTGGCAGCGCGTGCCGCCACTGTCGGCTGGTCAGGAGGCTTGCCGGACTATATGCCGGATATGGCGCCTGCGGCTGGTCTGGAAGTCCTCCATTCCCCTTTGGCGCGCTCATCGCAGGCCGGTCAACTCGATCCGGAAAACGCCCCTTATGTGCTTGCCTTGCTCGATCGTGCGTTGGCGGGTTGCCGTAGTGGCGAGTTCGCCGCGATGGTCACCGCGCCGGTGCATAAAGGCATCATCAATCAGGCCGGTACGCCATTCAGCGGGCATACCGAATACCTCGCCGAGCACACGAACACGCCGCGCGTTGTGATGATGCTGGCAGGTGAAACCCCTCAAGGCCCCCTGCGCGTCGCGCTGGCGACGACGCACTTGCCCCTGCGCAGTGTTGCCGATGCCATTACGCCGCACTCGCTCGAAGAAACGCTGCGCATCCTGCATGCCGACATGGCGCGCAAATTCGGCATCGTCTCGCCTCGCATTCTCGTCGCGGGCCTCAATCCGCATGCCGGTGAAGACGGCTATCTCGGGCGCGAAGAAATCGACATCATCACCCCCGTGCTCGAGCGTTTGCGTGGCGAAGGCATGGACCTCATCGGGCCATTGCCGGCCGACACCATGTTCACGCCACCCGTGCTGGCGCGTGGTGATTGCGTGCTGGCCATGTATCACGATCAGGGGCTGACGGCGCTGAAATACGCCACCTTCGGTAACGGCATCAACGTCACCCTGGGCTTGCCCGTGATTCGCACCTCGGTCGATCACGGGACTGCACTGACGCTGGCCGGAAGCGGTCGTGCCGATCCGGGCAGCCTGTTCGAAGCCGTCCGTCAGGCTATCCGCATGGTCGAGGCAATAAGGGGCAGCAGCGAAAAGCTATGAAACATATCCCGCGCAAGCGCTTTGGCCAGAATTTTCTGGTGGATGCCCAGGTGGTGTCCGATATCGTCATGGCGATATCGCCAGCTCGTGGTGATCGCGTGGTGGAAATCGGCCCCGGACTGGGGGCGCTCACGGAGCCGCTGCTGCAGCGGCTCGACCATCTGCATGTAGTCGAGATCGACCGCGACATCGTTGCCCGCCTGCGCAAGCGCTATCCGCCGGATCGTGTGACGATCCACGAAGGCGATGCGCTGGCGTTCGACTTTGCCTCACTCGGCAATGACTTGCGCATCGTCGGCAACCTGCCCTACAACATCTCGACCCCGTTGCTGTTCCATCTCGCTGCGTGTGCCAGTCAGGTGCGCGATATGCACTTCATGCTGCAGAAGGAAGTCGTCGAGCGCATGGTCGCCGAGCCGGGAGACAGTGAGTTCGGCCGCCTGTCAGTGATGCTCCAGTACCGCTTCTGGCTGGAGTGGCTGATCGATGTGCCACCCACCTCATTCGATCCGCCACCGAAGGTCGACTCGGCCGTAGTGCGCATGATTCCGCGCCCCCTGACTGAATTGACGGCGGTTGATGAGGGCGTGTTGTCAAAGCTGGTGGCGGCTGCTTTTGCCCAGCGCCGCAAGATGCTGCGCAACAACCTGAAGGGCATTATTGACGATGCCGCCTTTGCCGAACTCGGCATCGACCCGACGCGTCGCGCAGAGGATATCGCAGTGGCCGATTACGTTCGCGCTGCCAACTGGCTGGCAAAAAAATAGGCGACACCGGTATTTTCATACCGCGCGCCGCCTGAATCTCTCGATGCGATCACCCGATGGCCGGGCAGCCGCATGGATTGAGAGGAGGGGTAATCTGCAGGGTCGCTTATTTCTTCATCGGGCAGGTGTTCATGCCCAGCAGGTTGTAGGCGGGGCACCAGCCCATCAGACCGGTGGCCAGCGGTACGGCGCCGATCCAGCCCCAGGCTCCAATCATTCCCGTGGCCGCCAGGCCCAGAAGCACTGCACCCGCGCCAATGCGCGCAATCTTGTCAAAACCGCCGACGTTCGCTTTCATGTTGATCTCCGTTCAGGTTGGATTTTCTGGCAACGGAGTAAGGATAAGTGGCGGCTAATATTTTGTATGTAACCTGGGTCACATAGCCGGACATCCTGCTCGGGAAAGGCGCCGACGATGGTAGCGTGCGGGTCGCGAGGATTACCCCGCGTTGCCTTCGGCAAGGCGCTGCAGGCCGTTCCGGTCCAGCAGGGCGATGTGTTCGCGGCCCAGACTGACCAGCCCGTCCGCGGCAAAGCCCTTGAGCAGCCGGCTGACGATTTCCCGCACGCTGCCGAGTTCATCTGCCAGTGCCTGGTGGGTGCTTTGAATGTCGTCGCCACGTGCCAGCAGTAATCGCGCAAGGCGCTGGTCAAGACGATGAAAGGCCACTTCCTCGACCAATTGCATTAACTCGGCAATGCGGTCGGCAAACAGGTGAAATACGAAACCCCTGAATTCGCGATTTTCGGCCAGCAATTTCTCGAACAACTGCACTGGCACGACCAGCAGCGTGACCCCGGTTTCAGTCTCGCCGCGCGCGGTATAGGGCGTGTGTCCGAGCAGACAGCTCGAACTGATGATGCAGGAGTCACCTGGCTCCACACGGTAGAGCAGCATCTCTCGCCCGTTGGCGGCAGTTTTGACCACCTTGATGCTGCCGGCCACCACCAAAGGAAAACCACCGCAGGGCTGCGCCTCCGCAAAGAGGCGGGTGCCTGCCGGCAAGTGCATGGCGGCTTCCGGCCGCAGCAGCGCCGCGAGATCGCCGGGCGAAAGCTGGCTGAGCGCCGGGTAGAGACTCAGCAGTTGCTCCCTTGAGACGGTGCTCATTGATTCAGCTCGACGATGACTGGCGCGTGGTCCGAGGGCCGCTCCAGCGCGCGCGGTGTTTTGTCGATGCGGCAACTTCTGCAGTTTTCCAGCAGCGGCGGGCTGAGCAGAATGTGGTCGATACGCAGGCCGAAATTGCGGCGGAAGGCCATCATCCGGTAGTCCCACCACGAGAAGGATTTTTCCGGCTGCTCAAAAAGGCGGAAGGCATCCTTCAACCCGAGCGCGAGGATCGCCTGAAAGGCTTCGCGTTCGGCGGGGGAAACGTGGATTTCCTCTTTCCAGTCCGCGTGGGCGTCACGGTCTTCCGGGGCGATGTTGTAATCACCGAGCAGCGCCAGCTTCGGGTGTTGCTGAAGCTCCGCAGCCAGCCAACTGGTCAGCGCGCGCAGCCAGGCCATCTTGTAGGCAAATTTTTCCGAGCCAACCGCCTGGCCGTTCGGGAAATAGCCACAAACCACGCGTACGTCGGACACGGTGGCGGAGATGACACGCTTCTGTTCATCGTCAAAGCCTGGAATGCCGAACAGAATATCGGCCGGGGCTTCGCGCGACAGAATGGCAACGCCGTTGTAGGTCTTTTGGCCACTGAAAGCCGCATGATAGCCGGCGGCTTCGATTTCAGCGTGTGGGAAGTTCTTGTCTTCGAGCTTCAATTCCTGCAGGCAGAGCGCATCGGGGCGTTCTCTGGCCAGCCACTCAAGCACATGTGGCAGGCGGACTTTCAGTGAATTGACGTTCCAGGTGGCAATTTTCATATGTCTTTTAATGCCTTTAAAAACAAGGCATCAAGTTAATTTGATGTGCGTGGTGGGTTTCTGGTGGGTCATATTTGGCAACTGCTTTTATTATGATACCTCGCTGATGGATGTCCGCCTGCTCAGATAGATCGGTCCCCAGTTACAGTACCTAACCCATCATTCGTAGTTCGGTAAGTTCTATTCGCTTCCGGCCAATTCCTAGTCTTTCCATTCTCGTTGCAAGCATGGCCTACTGCAGAAGTCGCGGTGATCGCCAGTGCCTTCGGGCAAATCCGCAGAGCGGCGTAGTGCAGGTGGATGGTGAATACTCTTCCTGTTGAGCGGGTGCAAACGCATCTGCTCGCTGGTTTGATCAAAGCGCGGACTGTTGGCCTTTCGCTATCAGTCAACAAGGGCTGACGCCTAACCAGCACAGCCTCCGTTTATCTCGGAGGCTTTTGTGCGCGCAAACCATTCAATAGATGTCAGAAAAACGGCGGGGAAGGACGATTTGCCCGCCGCTCTTACAAAGTTTTCACAGCTACCTGACGAAGCCCATGTCGGCGCCGATGTGGTTCGAGCCCTTTACGGGGTTAAAGGCGCTGCCACCCTATGGAAATGGGCGACTGCAGGCCGCATCCCCAAGCCTAAGCGGCTCGCGGGATCGCGCATCAATGCGTGGAACGTCGGTGATCTTCGCAAAGCATTGGCGGGTGGCGAGTCATGAGCGCCCAAAAGAAAAGCGCCCAAGTGGCTCGGGGGAGTCGGCAAGGGCGCAGAGGTATTGCAAGTGTCGCGGCAAAGTATAAAACATTTTCAATAGCCTCGTTACTGATCACCGTCACGTCAGATGGGTGGGCAAAATGACCAGCGCTATTCATCAATTCCGCGATGCAATTCAAGCGGCAGGGTTAACCCCGCCCGATGTGATCGAGGCTGACGGCAAGCTGCGGCGCTTCGCCAGCAATGGCAAACGAGGCGATGACGCGGGATGGTACTCGCTGCACGGTGACGGCATTCCTGCCGGGAGCTTTGGCGACTGGCGTACCGGCTTTACACAAACATGGCGGGCCGATATTGGCCGCACCCTGACCCCCGCCGAAGAATCGGCGCACCGGGCAAGAGCGGAAGCCATGCGGCGGGAACGTGAAGGAGAGGAAACACGCCAGAAGGCGGAAGCCTGCGAGCGAGCTGCCGCGATCCTCGCTGAATCGAAACCATGCACCGAACACCCTTACCTGACCCGCAAGCGCATCAAGGCGAACGGCGCACGGCTATACAAGGGGGCGCTGCTGATCCCGATGCGGGCTGATGGTGAGCTTCACTCGCTGCAATTCATTGACGTCGACGGCACTAAACGCTTTCTATCCGGTGGGCGTGTTGCTGGCTGCTATTTCAGCATCGGAAAGCCTGACGGCGTGCTGTGCATTGCCGAAGGCTTCGCCACGGGCGCAACGATCCATGAGGCAACCGGCCATGCTGTGGCGGTGGCATTCAATGCCGGGAGCCTGTTGAGGATTGTTGAGGTTATGCGCGGGAAATTTCCCGATGCGCGGCTGATCGTTTGCGCCGATGACGACATTGCCACCCCCGGAAATCCCGGTCTGACAAAGGCTACCGAAGCGGCGCGATCCTTTGGCGGATTGCTGGCAATTCCAGAATTTGGCAACGCCAGACCAGAGAAAGCGACCGACTTTAACGACATGGCGGCGCTATGTGGATTAGACGCCGTCCAAAGCGCGATAGCGAACGCAAGCGCACCGGGAGTGGCAGAGCATCAAGGCGCTATCGATAGTGCGATAGCGGGCGAATATGCGAGTCAAGTTGAGTTGATTCGCGGCTGTGACGTTATCCCGGAGCCAGTTCAGTGGATTTGGCCGGGGTGGTTGGCCGCCGGAAAGATGCACGTCTTAGGTGGTGCACCCGGAACCGGGAAAACGAGCATAAGCATGGCGTTGGCTGCGACCGTATCAACAGGTGGGCGCTGGCCTGATGGCACCCGTTCCATTGCCGGAAATGTAGTGATCTGGAGCGGAGAGGATGACCCCGCCGATACACTCATTCCACGGCTGGCATTGTCTGGTGCTGATTTGGCCCGCGTCTATTTCATTACCGATATTCAGGAAGGAAGCGACCGGCGATCATTCGACCCTGCCCGAGACATGGAGCCGCTTCGACGCAAGCTGATAGAGATTGGCGGGGTTCGTCTGCTGATTGTCGATCCCATTGTTTCCGCCGTGACGGGAGATAGCCACAAAAATGCGGAGGTCAGGCGAGGGCTGCAACCGCTGGTTGATCTGGCCGCATCCATGCGCTGCGCCTTATTGGGGATTACTCACTTTTCAAAAGGTACGGGTGGGCGAGATCCCGTAGAAAGGCTAACAGGAAGCCTTGCATTTGGCGCTTTGGCTCGCGTGGTACTTGTGGCGGCAAAGCATCAAGAGGAAGGCGAGGATGGGCGCACCGTGCGGCTGTTCGTTCGCGCTAAATCAAACATTGGGCCGGATCATGGCGGGTTTGAATACGACCTTCACCAAGGCGAACTTAAAGCGCACCCCGGAATATTCAATTCGTATGTGTTGTGGGGTGATGCTTTAGAGGGAGAGGCGAGAGAGTTGTTGGCAACGGCTGACGCTACCGGCGATGACGGTGAAGGCGGAAGTCTAGCCGACGCCAAGCGGTTTCTTTCCGATCTGCTGCTTGATGGCCCATTGCCGACCAAGACCATCAAAGCGGATGCCGACGGAGCGGGGTATTCCTGGGCAACGATTCGGCGAGCACAAAAGGCGCTTGGAATTGAGTCGGCGAAAGAAGGCGGGCATTTTGGCGCGACAAAGCAACAATGGTTGTGGCGGCTTCCTGCTGAACATGCTCAACGTGAGCGCCTTCAGGGCAAATCACTGAAGATGCTCAAAAACGCTGAAGATGCCCAACAAAAAGAGGTGAGCACCTTCAGGCAAATTGAGCATCTTCAGGGAAATTCGGAAGTTGTGGAGGTTGAAATATGACCCCTATGGCGATAATCCGAAAAGCAAAGGCCGACGGCGTGAGGATCGCTCTTTCCGCCGCAGGTTCAATCAAGGCGACCGGAGAAAGTGATGCGGTTAATCGTTGGCTTTCCTCAATCCGTGAGCACAAGGCGGCGCTAGTTGAAACGTTGTTAGCCGCCAATGACGACACGGCAACCAGCTTTGCCTGGCTGATTCACTTCACCGACCGCGATCCCCTGCAGGTTTCATTCTCGCCGGAGGTGACGCACGCGGAAGCCTTGGCGAGCTATCCCGATGCGGTGACTGCGGAACCGATAGTTACACCCCCGCCGATAGGAGCATCATGCCGAGATTGTCGGCATTTCGCCAAGCCGGTGCATTCATCCGGCTATTGCGCTGGCCGCGATGATTTGCCGCTGGCCTATGGCGCAAATCATCCATTGCGGAAGCTGCCGGACGGCGGCGGCGCATCGTGCCTGCAGGAGCGGGCGAATACCAGCGGAAAGGGCATCTGATGGCGGCGAAAAGTAACGAATCAGTGGTGCATGGTGAAGGCGAAAAATTTGTAACGAAGGAACCTTCGCGAACCTGCTCAAGCTGTGACCATCTGACAGCTGGCTACACTTGTGCAGCAGCTCGTGAGACAGCGGTATTTGCCCCGAGCGTTAATGCGTTGCGACGATGCCTAAGCTATCAGCCGATATGGGGTGCGGACGATAAACGTACAGGCAAGGAGCTTTGGCCGGAGTTAGCGCTGTTCAAGGAATTTGGCGAAGGCGCCAAGGGGTTTCTTGCCACCGCTTTAATAGAGGGGCCGGTGTCGTCTTCGGAGATTATCGCCAGTGCTGCAGCCGCCGGCATTTCTGAGCGAAGCATTCAACGCGCAGCCGAACAGCTTGGTGTCCTGCGGGAGAAGGTTGGGTTTAGTGGCGGCTGGGTTTGGTCGATGCCAGAAACCGAAGACGCCAAGGCGTAGCAAGGTATTCGGCCTGATTCGGTGAGGCGGCAACTGTCCAATGATGACTAACCTTTGCTAAGGTTTTTCCGGCAGAAGGTATTTCCGATAAGGGGGTGCCTTTACTCATCGACTACCCCCTTATGGTAGATAATTCAAGCCAGAATGTAGCGGCTAATACCATGACGTCGCCCCAAGGTCACAACAAGATTGCAACAAGGATTGAGTGGGCTGATACGGCAAGATTACGGCAAGGCTGTTGTCATATGTGGCCATTTGAGCCGGGCGAATACTGAGGTTCTACAAAGGTGCAACGGCAAGGTTTCGGCAAGGTTTCGGCAAGGGAATGGCGAGATTGCGGCGAGGTTGCCGTAGCCCATTTTTCCTGCAGGACGAGCGATACTGAAAAAGTACTGATGTTGCCACCATAACGTTTTCCTAACGTTGGGACGACAAGATTACGGCAAGGTTGTAGCAAGGTTTGGTCGACTACACCACAAGGTTGCCGCAAGGCACGGCCGTGACGGTAAAGGGTAGTAAGGTCTTCTCTGCGTGGGCGCTCGACAGGTCGAAGGCGCCGCAGGAGGACTGCAAACTAGCCAGAGGAGTTTGAAAAAAAGAACTGCTTTGGAGCAGGGAACCCGTTCCCGCTTCTGCCCCCGGCGGGCAGTCCGACTTTGCAAGTACGACTCTCAAGGCCGGTGAGTCGCTTTCCATGGATCGCGGCCAAAGCAGCAGGATCAATATAGCACTTTAGCCACGAAGTCAGACGGGGAGCGCTGAAGATCAAGGCGCAGTATGGCTAGCTAGGCACCCCGGTGATTTTGTCGGCGATTTGCGTGGCCACATCCCGCCCGCTATCGTTCGCCACTGCCATCAGGAACAGGCATTTTCCGCCGCTCGATTCGGCCCACTGCCGGCCGATCTGCTCTTTTTCACGGGTGTCGTCGCCTATCAGGTGCGCACCTTTGTACTCCACCACTAGCACACGGCCATCGTTCAATTCGGCCACAAAATCCGGGTAGAAGTAGTCGGTCGCCGTCGGTAGCCAGAAAGAGAACCGTTCATCCCGCTCCACGTTGCGCACCCAATGTTTTACGGCCGGGTGCGTGTCGATGGCACGGGCGCAGACAAATTCCTCGGCTGGCGTGCCGTCGGCGCGTTTCTCGCGCAGGTCGTGGATGACCGGGTAGTAGTGCTTCTTGAAGCGGAAGCGCCCCGTGTAGAACGGTTGGCGTGCCGGATACTGGTTTGGACGGAAAGTGAAGGCATGGCACCATCCGCCAGCGCTATCCGCTAGCATCGGTGCGGTCGAAAAACCCGGCAGCGCTTTCTGAAATCCCCCTTTGATTGCCACCTGCCGCCGCCGATCGATCTCGCGGCGTATCTCCTCGGCGAGCAGGTATTTGCTGCGCACCAGCGCGGTCAAAGAAAGCCCACGGTCGCCGATCAGGTGGCGCACTAGCGCCAGCAGCCACTTGAGCAGCGTAGCCTGGCCGACGTCGACTTGCCGGCACGCTCGGTCGAGCGTACGCACCAGATCATGCTCGTCAGCATGCGCCTTGACTTCGTTCAGGTGCAATTGGCCGCTTTCCGCCGTGTCGTAGACCACGCGGTCGCCGTCTACGTTAATTTCCCAGGCAGTCCCAGTTTCAGTCACCGAAAAGCCGCGCAGGCTAACGGCTTCGGCGAACAAATCAAACTCACCCAACTCGGCCAGAACACGTCGCTCGACAGGCTGTAGCTCGCCATCCCAATCTAGGCAAAGTTGCGGTAACGGCGCGAACTGTATGCCACGACAAGCCGGCGCAAGTTGCGCATCCTGCCGGGCCCGTTCCCGTTCAATCACGTCTTGTACCGCCTGTTGTTGCTTGCCTGGCTTGCATCCCGCGAGCAGGAAATCCTCGACCTCGGCTGTTAGTTCGCCGCGCACAATCACGGTGGCGCCGGTTGATGTTGGGCGAATCTCGATGCTGTCGCGCAGGCTGTCGGGGATCGTCTGTGTAGGGACAACCGGCATAGGTATAACGGCTTCAACTGGCAGCAATGGCCGCTGGGTGCCATCGTCTGGCAGCGGGAAAGCCGCTTGTGCCGGCAGGATGGCGGCCTGTGCCTCGTAATGCTCGAAGCCCATGTTATTCACCAATCGGTCGACCAACGCATCGGCGGCACGGGCGGTTGCCATCGATACTACATGGGCGTACGCCTTGCCCATTTCCGACTGCCGGCGTGCGCGGGCATAAGGCATCCGTAGTACGCGGCCTAGAAGCTGTTCAACATCTTTGCCACTCTTCATGTCCTGCAAGCTACACAACACATAGGCAAATGGGCAGTCCCAGCCTTCTTTCAGGGCCTTGACGGTGATGACGTAGCGAATCGGGCAAGTCGGATCGGCGAGCACAATGCCGTCGAGTTCCTTCTGTTCGCCTGTAGCGACGGCGATCTGGTTGCGATCGAGTTTTTCGCCTTCCAAACTGGTCAGGTGTGCCAGTAGTGCATCGACATTGGCATCGCCGTTTACATCCTCGGCCTGGAACAGTAGCACCGGACGAATGTAGTCGGTCTCCTTCGCGGCGAGTCCTTCCAGTCGATCGCGCGTCAGGATTGCATCGCGTACTGCTTCTTTCCAGCCGGTTTTATGCTCCATGAGCACAATCGGTAGCTTGATCATTTCCTCGTTAGCCAGCGCCTGTGCGCCAACGTGGAAAATTACATTGCTGTCCCGCATCGGCGTTGCCGTCAGTTCGATGACGCACGCCGGGTGTAGCTCGCGCAGGGTACGGAATGCCTGTTCGGTGCGGTTGTTGTGCGCCTCGTCGACGACAACGACAGCCCGGTGCAAGGTCAGCCAGTTGGCCAGCGACGCTTTGACGCGACCAAGGTCCGCTGTGGTCAGATAGGGCTGCGCGGCGACGTCCGCCTCGGTCACTTTGCCGAGCCGGTTTGCCTGTTGGTGGGTCAAGCCCTGAAAGTGCGGGGCTAATGCCTCGTCGAAGGCATATACCGTGCGGATGGTCTTGTCCTTGACGTTGAATGATTGGATGGTCGCTACAATAATGACGGCACTGCTACCTACTTCCTGCGGCCCGACGGTTAGCAAATCATCCAATGCGCAGACGCGTATGCGCTCGCCGAAGTGCTGAGTCAGCGCCTCGCGGCAGGGGTTGCGCGGCGTGGACAGTGCAGCCAGGGTCTGGCTACGAATCGCATCCGAAGGCACCAGCCATAGCACTACGGGCGCAGCTGTATCGCACAAGATCTTGCCGGCATGGGCCACCGCATGAGCAGCGAGAAAGGTTTTCCCGCCACCGGTGGGGATACGGACGCATACGGCTGGCACTTCGCCCAGTGCGACCGGATCATAGTTGGCCTGGCTTAGTTGGCCGTTCTTCTCCTGCATCGGCGCGCAAGCGCGCCACGCCGCATCAAGCCCGATCGTTCGCAACTTATAAAAGAAGCCGTCGAGTGCCGTCAGCGCCTTGTGCTGATAATCCTTGAGGGCAAACATGTCAGCGAGCCTTGATGTCGTAGGGGATTTGCTTAAACGTGATGCCTGCCTCGCGCAAGCGCGCTTCTCCCAGGCGGGTGGTTTCGCCATAAACAACGCGCGGGCCATCGTGCGGAAATAGTGAATCGAGATAGGCCAGTACCTGCGAAGTCAGCACGTTTCCGCCTTGCGGTCGGCGGTCTCCAAGGATGCCGTTATAGAGCAGGTAGTATGCCGTGCCCTGATCCGTGCCGAGCAACGGGGAATCAAAGGTCTGGCGGGCCGGTTCGCCGGTTTCAAAGTGCCAGAGATAGGCCGCCAAGGGCGCAAAGCGAACGGAGGGATGAATACCGCCGTCGGCGTCGAACACCGGTTCGCCGAGCGTGTGGAAGCGGAATCCGCCGCCACCTTGCCAGCTAACGGCAACGCTGACTCCGCCTTGCTCGCCGGCAATGA
>ERZ724516.1491-NODE-1491-length-13731-cov-5.155528_pt1 | contig 13731 bp, 15 predicted proteins | sample MGYA00376049_ERZ724516 | MGnify/ENA primary metagenome ERZ724516 (study PRJEB28724, sample SAMN07190886) | activated sludge metagenome | isolation source: activated sludge of sewage treatment plant in Hong Hong | place: USA: Christiansburg, Virginia | collected... | reverse complement strand
CGCGCATCCCCGGGCCACCCGCCGGGCCTTCGTTGCGGATGACGATGACCTCGCCCTCCTTGTAGCCGCGGCTCTTCACCGCTTCGAACGCGTCTTCCTCGCATTCGAACACCCGCGCCGGGCCGGTGAACTTCTGCTCCGCCTCGGTCATCCCCGCGACCTTCACGATCGCCCCGTCGGGCGCCAGGTTGCCCTTCAGGCTGACCACGCCGCCGGTCTTGGTGATGGGGCTGTTGATGTGATAGATCACCCGCCCATCCGCCTCGCCGCGGATTTCGTCAAGGCTTTCACCCAGCGTCTTGCCGCTCGCCGTCAGGCAGTCGAGGTGCAGCAAGCCCTCGCGCGCCAGTTCCTTCATCACCACGGCCACGCCGCCCACTTCGTGCAGGTCCTTGGCGACGTATTTGCCGCCGGGGCGCAGGTCGACGAAATAGGGCGTGTCCTTCATGATCTTGGCCACGTCGAACAGATCAAAGTCGATCCCGGCTTCGTTCGCCAGCGCCGGCAGGTGCAGCGCGGCGTTGGTCGACCCGCCGGTGCAGCCGACTACCCGCGCCGCGTTCTCCAGCGCCTTCAGCGTCACGATGTCCCGCGCGCGGATGTTCTTCTCGATCAGGGTCATCACCGCCACGCCCGAAGCCTCGCCATACTGGTCGCGGCTTTCATAGGGCGCGGGGGCGCTAGAGGAGTTCAGCAACGCCAACCCGATGGCTTCCGAGACGCAAGCCATCGTGTTCGCGGTATACTGTGCCCCGCAGGCGCCGGAGGACGGACAGGCGACCTTTTCCATGATCTCCAGCTCTGCATCCGACAGGTTCCCCGCCTGATGCTTGCCCACCGCCTCGAACATGTCCTGCACGGTGATGTCCTGGCCGTTGTAGCGGCCGGGCAGGATCGACCCGCCGTAGATGAAGACGCTCGGCACGTTCAGCCGCACCATCGCCATCATCATCCCCGGCAGGGATTTGTCGCAGCCCGCCAGCCCGACGATCGCGTCATAGCAATGCCCGCGCATCGTCAGTTCCACCGTGTCGGCGATGGCATCCCGCGACGCCAGCGAGGACCGCATCCCCTCGTGCCCCATTGCGATGCCGTCGGTCACGGTGATGGTGGTGAACTCGCGAGGCGTCCCGCCGCCCTTCTTCACGCCCTGCTTCACGATCTGCGCCTGACGGTTCAGCGCGATGTTGCAGGGGGCCGCTTCGTTCCAGCAGGTCGCCACGCCCACCCAGGGCTGGTGGATCTCTTCCTCGGTGATCCCCATCGCGTAGAAATAGCTGCGATGCGGCGCGCGCGCCGGGCCTTCGGTGACATGGCGGCTGGGAAGCTTCGACTTGTCGAAACGCTGGTTGGTCATGGCGGCTCCTTGCGGGAAATGGCTTGGCGCAAGGGATAAAGGCCTGCCCGGTCAGGGGCAAGCCGAATTGGGCCGCTCAGTTGCCGTTGATCGCCACGGTCGCGCTTTGCATCAGCCCGTCCAGATGCAGGCGCAGGCTGTCGACAAAGCCGACAAAGGCCTTCAGCGGCCCGGCCAGCGCGGGAATCGCCTGCGCCAGCGCATCGGCACTGCCGTACAGCGCCGAGCCAAGGATCGCCACGGTCAGCACCATCAGGAACCCGCTGCGGAAACTGCTGCGCCGCTCGACAACCGACGCCGCGGTTTCGACCGACTCGGTCCCGTCCTGCGCGGTTTCCGTCGGCCGCAGGGTCGAATTGATCTCCTCGACATCCGGCAGACGCGTCCGTCGGGCAGCCAGCTTGTCCTCGCTCTCCAGATCGACTGCGACCGGAGCAGCCGCCGCCTGCGCCTTCACCGCCGCTGGAATGGCCGCCTCGATCCCGAGGTCGGTCTGGGTTTCCAACGGCTTCGCCGCTTCTGCCCGCCGCGCCTGGGCCTCACGCGCGGCCTCTTCGCGCAGGATCGCAAGGACGGATTCGTCCACCGCATAGGCCGCCGCCGTGGCCGCAACCGCGGGCGCCTCGGCACCGTCGTCCCCCTCGGCAGCGTCGCCCACGACCTCCGCATCCGCGACAACCGTCTCGGCAACCGTCTCGGCGACGGGCACGGCGGCAGCTTCGGCCACCGGCTCCTCGACCTCACCCGTCACCACCTCGGCGACGGCAGCCTCGACCACCGTCGGATCAGCCAGCGCAGCCGCTTCGGCTACGACGCTTTCCGCGGCAAGCCCGGCGCTCTCGGCAACCTCCTCCACCACATCGCCGATCACCTCTGCCGGTGCTTCGGCGACGGGTTCCGGCATGGCTTCCGCCACCTCGGCAACCATGTCTTCCACGGGCTCGGGTTCAGGCGGAACGATCACCTCCGCCTCGGCCACAACCGGAGGCGGCGCCGCCACTTCAACTTCCACCACAGGCTCGGGCTCGACCACCGGCTCGGGGGCCGGGGGGGGCGCGGGCGGCGCCACGGGCGCGGCGACCGCTTCGGCCCCGGCGGCGCGCTGGCGCATCTGGTACCAGGCATGCCCGCAATTCGCGCATTGCACGTCGCGTCCGGTTTCCGGGATCGCGTCCTCGGGGACCTCGTATTTCGCCTCACAGTTCGGGCAAACCAACCGCATCTTCGTCCCTCAACGCCTGTTTTTCGGCTGCTCGCTCAAAGTTGTAATCCCTATTTCCTGTGGTTCCAAGGCTTTGTCGCGTGCTCTTGTGCAATCGTTTCGGCCTGTGCGATGGAAAGCGCAGTGACACCGGCGCCACCGTGCCGCATGACGTGTCCGACGCAGGGCCGGGGGAAAGCCGTGATCACCTTCGAAAACGTCGCCTACAGCTATGGCGGGGGCGAGCTTCTGTCGGATGTCTCGCTGAAGCTTGCGCCAGGGTCGTTCCACTTTCTCACCGGACCCTCCGGCGCGGGCAAGTCGACCTTCCTGAAACTCGCCTATGCCGAGTTGCAGCCCAGCTCCGGCCGCGTGACCCTGTTCGACCATGACGTGAAAAGCCTGTCGCGCGACGATGTCGCCCGCAGCCGCCGCCGCATCGGCATCGTGCATCAGGACTGCAAGTTCCTCGACCACATGACCATCGCCGCGAACATGGCGCTGCCCTTCACCGTCTCCGACCGCGAAAGCAGCCCCCAGGACATGGAAGACCTCCTCGGCTGGGTCGGCCTGAAGCATCTTGCCGGTGCCCTGCCGCCACAGCTTTCGGGCGGCGAACGCCAGCGCGCCGCCCTGGCCCGCGCCGTGATCGTCGATCCCGACGTGATCCTCGCCGACGAGCCCACCGGCAACGTCGACTGGGAAATGTCGCTGCGCATCCTCACGCTCCTCGTGGAACTGAACAAGATGGGCAAGACCATCCTCGTCGCCACCCACGACCTGAACCTGATCCGCCAGGCCAAGGCGCAGATCCAGGCCCGCGTGCTGCGCATCGCGAAGCACCGGGTGCAGCTTGCGGGGGCCGATCTGTGAAATTCCCCAAGGCCAAACCCGCCAGCCCCGCCACCCGCGCGCTGGAAGTCGTCCCCCCCTCAGGTCCGACCGCCTGGCTCACCACCTTCACCGCAGGCGCGATGACCTTCCTCTGCGTCTTTGCCCTTGCCCTCTCGTTGGCCTCCGGCCGCCTGGCGACGCGCTGGTCCGAGGCGCTGGCGAAGACCGCCACCATCCGCCTCTCCGCCCCCACCGGGCAGATGCAGATCCAGACCGACGCGATCCTCGCCACGCTTGCCACCACCCCCGGCATCGCCAGCTACCGCGCGCTCGACGATGCCGAGACGCGGGCGCTCCTCGAACCCTGGTTCGGCCCCGGCCTGCCGGTCGAGGCCCTGCCGATCCCCCGGCTGATCGAGGTGGTCGAGGCCGAACAGCCGTATGATTCCGAGGGCCTGCGCCAGCGCCTTGCCGCCGAGGCTCCCGGTGCCGTGCTGGACGATCACACCCGCTGGCGCCGCCCGCTGGTCGAGGCCGCCTCCCGCATCCGTCTCCTTGGCGTCCTCTCCATCGCGCTCATTGGCGCCACCATGGCCGCGATGATCACCCTTTCCGCCCGCGCCGCGCTTGCCACCAATGCCGAGGTGATCCGCGTCCTGCGCCTGGTCGGCGCCAAGGACAGCTACATCGCCCGCGCGTTCGTCCGCCGCTTCACGCTGCGCACCTTTGCGGGCGCCGCCGTGGGCGCCATCGCCGGGCTGGTCGGCGTCGCCGCCCTGCCTGCCGCCGACGCCGCCGGCGGCTTTCTTACCGGCCTTGGCTTCACCGGCCTTGGCTGGCTCTGGCCCTTTGCGCTCCCCCCGCTCGCTGCTATCGTGGCCTTCCTCGCCACCCGCCGCGCCGCCTTCCGGAAACTCAGAGAGCTGACATGACCCCGATCCGCTGGCTTCTGTCGCTCGTCTTCATCATCCAGATGTATCTTGCCATGGCCGTGATCGCCGTGGTCTTCGCCCCCTGGGCGCTCCTCTCCCGCCACGGCGCCCGGGTGGCCTGCAAGACCTTCTGCCGCTGGGTGATCGTCTCGCTGCGCATCCTCACCGGCCTGAACTCCGAGGTCCGCGGCACCCCCCCGACCACCGAGGCGCTGATCGCCGCCAAGCATCAGAGCTTTCTCGACATCATCCTGATCTTCAACGCGGTTCCGGCGGGCAAGTTCATCATGAAGCGCGAGCTGATGTATGCCCCCTTCCTCGGCCAGTATGCGCTGCGCATCGGCTGCGTTCCCGTCGATCGCGGCAAGCGCGGCGCGGCCATCGCGCGGATGAAGGCCGATGTCGCCGCAGGCAGTGCCGAGCCCGGCCAGCTCATCATCTACCCGCAGGGCACCCGTGTCGCGCCGGGCGATGTGAAACCCTACAAGGTCGGCACCGGCCTCCTCTTCGACCAGCTTGGCCAGCCCTGCCACCCGGTCGCCACCAACGTCGGCGTCTTCTGGCCGAAGCGCGGCATCCTGCGCAAACCGGGACTCGCCGTGGTCGAATTCCTGCCCCCCATCGCCCCCGGCCTGCCGGTGCCCGATTTCATGAACCGGCTGGAGGCCGAGGTCGAGCACAACTCCAACCGCCTGATGCATGAGGCAGGGTTCAAGATCTGATGGGAACCCGGGCCGACACCATCGCACATCTCCTCGACGCGCTGGCGCCGCTGCCGCTCACCTCCCGGAAAATGTTCGGCGAATACGCGCTCTACCTCGACGGCAAGGTGGTGGCGCTGGTCTGCGACGATCTCCTCTTCGTCAAGCCGACTGCCGGTGCCACCGCGGCGCTTCCCGGCTGCCCGACCGGCCATCCCTATCCCGGCGCAAAGCTGCATCTCCTTGTCACCGACGCGCTGGATGCCCCCGACCCGGTCATCCTGGCCCTCAGGGCCGTGGCCGACGATCTTCCGGCCCCGAAACCGAAGACGCCCCGGCGAAAGGCGAAAGGGGCCTGACCTCCAACCACAGGCGGACCGTCATGAACTGGATCACCACCCTGGACGACCTTCACCGCCACTACGGCCAACCCGCCGAAGCCTCGACCGTCAAGGTCACGCCGCATCTCATCCCCGCCTACCGCGACTGGATCGACCGGGCGCGGTTCTGCGTCCTGACCACCGTAGGCCCCGAGGGCGCCGATGGCTCGCCACGCGGCGACGAGGGGACCGTGGTCGCGGTGCTCGATCCGCAGACGCTGGCGCTGCCCGACTGGCTCGGCAACAACCGTATCGACAGCCTGCGCAACATCGTCCGCGACGGGCGCGTCAGCCTGATGTTCCTGATCCCCGGCGCGCTGAATGCCCTACGGGTCAACGGGACCGCCAGGCTGACCGCCGACCCTGACCTCCGCGCCCGCTTCGACCGCGCGGGAAAACAGCCCCGGACCGTCATCGTGATCCGCATCGCCGAGGTCTACTCGCAATGCGCCCGCGCCCTGATCCGCTCCGCGCTGTGGACTTCGGGCGACCAGTCGGCGGGCCTGCCCACGGTGGGCGACATGCTGCGCGAGATCACCGAGGGCAGGATCGACGGCCGGGCCTATGACGCCGACTGGCCGGGCCGGGCCGCGCAGACGATGTGGTAGGCCCGTCGGCAACTTCGTCCCTCCTCGCCATGGCCCCCTTCCGGCAAGAAGCCGAAGGCGCACGAGGAGGCGTCGTTTCAGGGCCCGGTCAAACCTTTCCAAATCCTGAACGTCCGCGGCCAACCCATTGATTTCATTTGCCGCAAAATTCTGTCCACCGTGGACAGGTCAGCTCAGCGGGCAGTCGGCGACCTCCAGATCCAGCGCCAGCTTCGCCTGCGGCCCGTAGCCCAGCCCCGAGACGTTGACATAAAGCGCGCCCGTCTCGGCCCAGACCTCGGTCACTTTCATCGTCGTCTCCGCGGGATCGACGGCAACATGCTCGAACAGCGCGCAGTCCGTCTCGAACCGCAGGACATAGCCGTTGAACTTCGCCTCGTAGAACCGCCCGATCCCCTTCGGATAGCTCAGCTCGATCCGCGTCGGCCCGATTTCGACATCCACGGGCACCACGTCGAGGCCGCCGGTGAACCCTTCCCGGTCCAGCCCGAACTCGGTGCCCTGCCCCACCGTCACCGTCCGCCCCCGCGCGACCAGAAGCGGGGCCTCGCGATCATCCCAGGTCTCGACCGTGAACGTCACCAGCCGCCCCTCCAGCGTCCCGGCATGGGCAGGAAACGCGATCAGCCCGGCAAGGCCTGCGGCTGCCCAGGCTTTCACGCGGCCAGGCCTTTCGAGCCCATGTCGATGTACTTCTGCCGCCGGTCCCGGACCAGCGCCTCGGGCTTCTTGCCGACAAGCTCGCCCAGCATTGCCTCGATCGCCTTGCCCACCGCCTCGATCGCCTCTTTCGGCGCCCGCTGGGCCCCACCCACCGGTTCCTTCACGATCCGGTCGATGATCCCCAGCTTCTGCAAGTCCTGTGCCGTCAGCCGCAGGGCCTCGGCCGCCTCGCGCATCTTTTCGGCGTCCTTCCACAGGATCGAGGCGCAGCCTTCCGGAGAGATCACCGAGTAGACCGAATGCTCCAGCATCGCCACCCGGTTCGCCGTGGCGAAGGCCACCGCCCCGCCCGATCCACCCTCGCCGATCACCACCGAGATCAGCGGCACGCCGATGGCGAGGCACTTCTCGGTCGACCGGGCGATGGCCTCGGCCTGACCACGCTCCTCGGCGCCCTTGCCGGGATAGGCCCCGGCGGTGTCGATCAGCGTGATCACCGGCAGGCGGAAGCGGTCGGCCATGTCCATCAGCCGGATCGCCTTGCGGTAGCCCTCGGGCCGAGCCATGCCGAAGTTGCGCTGGATGCGGGATTTGGTGTCGTTGCCCTTTTCGTGCCCGATCACCATCACCGGCTGGTCGTTGAACCGGGCAAGTCCCCCCATCACCGCATGGTCGTCGGCAAAGGCCCGGTCCCCGGCCAGCGCGGTATATTCGGTGAAGAGCGCCTCGATATAATCCTGGCAATGCGGCCGGTCGGGGTGGCGGGCCACCTGGCATTTCTGCCAGGCCGTCAGCGTCTTGTAGAGATCCCGCAGCGCCGCGTCCGCCTTGCGGTCCAGCGCCTCGGCCTCTTTCGACATGTCGACGCCACCGCCGGTCTTCGCCATGGCACGCAGTTCTTCCGCCTTGCCTTCGATGTCGGCGAGGGGTTTTTCGAATTCGAGGTATTGCATGGCGCTTCCTTACCGGGACCGTCCTTATATGCCCGCGGGGAATGCCTGATGCAACTCGGCAAGATTTGTGCGGCGGCGTCGTGCAAGGATGGCCGGGCGAAAGGGGCAGGCAAGATGGCGAATGCGAACGAGAAACGGCTGCTGCGGGTGTTGGACCACATCCACGACAACCCCGCCGGGGACCTGTCTCTGGATGCCCTGTCCGACGTCGCCGCGATGAGCCGATTCCACTGGCATCGCGTCTTCCGCGCCATGACCCGCGAGACGCTGGCCCAGGCGGTGCGCCGGATCAGGATGCAGCGGGCCTCCTACCTGCTGGCGATGACTGACCAGCCGCTTGCCGCCATCGCCACCTCGATCGGGATGGAGAATCTGACAAGCTTCAACCGCGCCTTCGCAGAAGCTTTCCTGATGTCGCCCACCGCCTTTCGCAAGCGGGGCGAGTTGCGCCCCTTTGTCCGCCACATCCCACCAAGGAGAGATGCCATGCACCCCGTCACCATCCGCACCGAAGACCCGATCCGGCTTGCCGCACTGCCGCACAGGGGCGCCTATCACGAGATTTCGCGGGCCTTCCAGCAGCTGTCCGCCCTCATGGCCAGTCGCAACCTGTTCCCAAGCGCCGGGCGGATGATCGCGGTCTTTCACGACGACCCGCAGTCGGTCGCCGAAGCCGATCTGCGCAGTCATGCCGGGTTCGAGATCAGGGGCCTGGCCGACCTGTCCCCGCCGCTTGAGGAAGTCTCGCTTCCCGGCGGTCGACAGGCGGTGCTGACCTACAGGGGACCCTACGCCGGCCTGCCCGCCGCCTATGACGAATTGTTCGGCATATGGCTGCCGCAGTCGGGCGAAGAGCCCGCCGACACGCCGTCTTTCGAGGTCTATCTCAACACGCCGATGGATACCGCGCCCGAAGAGCTGATCACCGAACTGCACCTGCCGTTGAAGTAGCTATCGGCTGGCTTCCTGCTCCAGCCGTTGCCGGGCGATGGATTCGCGCTTCTCGGCGCGCATCTGGTCGTGGAAGGCCTGCTCCACATAGGCCATGTGGGCGGCCACCGCCGCCCGCGCCGCCGCCGGGTCGCGCGCCTGGATCGCGGCATTGATCGCCCGGTGCTGGTCCAGAAGCTGGTCCCGCGTCATCCGGTTCCGGAACATGACCTGCCGATTGTAGAACACGCCCTGCCGCAAAAGCTCGAACATCGAGCGCAGCATGTGCAGCATGATGACGTTGTGGCTGGCCTCGATGATCGCCATGTGAAACTCGGCATCCAGCTGCGCCTCGTCCGAAGGGTCGCGCTTCTGGTGCGCGGCTTCCATCTTGCCGAAGATCGTGTCGATCAATTTCAGGTCGGTCTCCGACCCCAAGGTCGCCGCCCGTTCCGCCGCCAGCCCCTCCATGTCGCGACGGAAGCTGATGTAGTCGATGACCGCCTCGTCATGGGTGGAGAAGAGCTGCGTCAAGGCCGGAGAGAAGGCCGAGCCCAGCACGTCCGCCACGAACACGCCCGATCCGGCGCGGCTGACCAGGAGCCCGCGGTCGGCCAGGTCGGCGATGGCATCGCGCAGGGACGGACGCGAGACGCCCAGCTTGTCGGCCAGATCCCGCTCGGAGGGTAGCCGTTCGCCCGGCCGCAGGATGCCACGCAGGATCAGCTGCTCGATCTGCCGGACGACCGAGTTCGACAGCTTCTCTGGCGTGACCTTGTGAAATGGCATGGCGAGCCCTGGTTATTGGTCCAGAAATATGACCGATTTCCGCAGATCACAATGAAAAAGGGGCCAGCCGCGGCTGACCCCCCGTTTCGATCCCGCAGAGCCTCAGCGGTTCGGGCGGATGATGATCTCCACCCGGCGGTTCTTCGCCCGGCCATCCGGCGTCAGGTTCGACGCCACCGGCTGATCCTCGCCCCTGCCATAGGCCGAGATGCGGTTGCCCGGCACACCGCTGTCGCGCAGCACGCCCGCGACCGAGACGGCGCGACGCTGCGACAGGTCCTGGTTGTAGGCGGCGGACCCGGTGTTGTCGGTATGGCCGATCACCTCGATCCGGCTGTTGGGATAGCGCAGCAGGCTTGCCGCCACCGCGCGCAGGTCGGCGGTCAGGTCCGGCCGGACCGAAGCGCTGTCGGTTGCGAACAGCAGGTCCTGCGGCATGTTCACGATCAGGTAGTCGCCGGTGTTCGTGACCGAGATGTTGGAATTCAGCGAGCCGCGCAGTTCGGCGGCCTGGCGGTCAAGGTCCGCGCCGATCACCGCGCCCGTACCGGCACCCAGGGCGCCGCCGACGATCGCGCCCTTCAGCTCGTCGCCATCGCCCGAAACCGCAACACCCGCCAAGGCGCCGGTGATGCCGCCGATGATCGCGCCATTGCGCTGCCGGGCATTCGGGTCGTTCGGATAGGCATTGGGATCGACGCAGGCGGTCAGGAACAGCGTACCCGTTGCCGCCAGGATCAGTTGGGTCTTCATCATCATTTGTGCTCTCGCCTCAAGAATTCGCCCATTCGCGGGCCTGTGCCAGACCCGTGCCACAATACACGAACGTCGTCGAGAGGCTGCCGGTTCCCGAAGGCTTCGGCAGGGTTCCGCGCATTACAAATCTGTGCGAGCGGCCTCCCAGGCCAGCATGGCGCGCTTGCGCGGCAGGCCCCAGTGATAGCCGCCAAGGCCGCCGTCGCGGCGCATCGCCCGGTGGCAGGGGATCAGGAAAGAGATCGGATTGCGGCCCACCGCGGTGCCGACCGCCCGGTGTGCGCTGGGGTGGCCGATGGCCCCGGCAATGTCGGCATAGGTGGTGACATGACCCGAAGGGATCGCCAGAAGCGCCTCCCAGACCTTGATCTGGAACGGGGCGCCGATCAGGTGCAGGCTGGCGCTCCGCCCGCCCAGCGCCGCATCGACCAGGGGACGGATCGCCGTGGGATCCTCGACATAGGTGGCCTTGGGCCAGCGGCCGACCAGGTCTTCCAGTGCTGCCTCCGCGCCCATCTCGTCGGCAAAGCCCATGCCGCAGATGCCCTTGTCGGTCGCCATCACCAGCGCCGGGCCGAACGGGCTTTCGAACCAGCCCCAGCGGATTTCCAGCCCCGCCCCGCCCCGGGCATAGTCGCCGGGCGACATCGCTTCCCAGGTCAGGAACAGGTCATGCAGCCGCCCCGTCCCCGAAAGCCCGGTTTCCAGCGCGGTGCCCAGCATCGTATGCCGTTCGTTCAGCAGGCGTCGGGCATGGCCCAATGTCAGGTATTGCTGATAGCGCTTCGGGCTGACGCCGACCCACTGGCTGAAGATGCGCTGGAAATGCGCCGGGCTCATGTTCATCCGCTGGGCGAGGTCCTCCAGCGTCAGCGCGGGGCCCTCGGCGTCGATCACCTGCAGCGCGCGGGCAATCACCTGGTAGTGGTAGGCGGGGGACAGGTCGGTCATCGGTCTTCTCCTTGGACCCGCAATCTATTCTGGCCCCGACCGCGGTGCGACCCGTTTCCTGCGGCTTGTCGCGAGGCGGCTTTCGTGCTGCAAGGGACCCATGACACCGCAGCTACCCTATGCCACGCTGAAACGGATCTTCGCCCGGTTCGCCGAGATCGAGCCGCATCCGAAGGGTGAGTTGGAACACCTCAACGCCTTCACCCTGCTGGTGGCGGTGGCGCTGTCGGCGCAGGCCACCGATGCCGGGGTGAACAAGGCCACCCGCAAGCTGTTCCAGATCGCCGACACCCCGGAAAAGATGCTGGCGCTGGGAGAGGAGGGGCTGATCGAACATATCCGCACCATCGGCCTCTATCGCAACAAGGCGAAGAACGTCATCAGGCTCTCGCGCCTCCTGATCGAAAACTTCGGGGGCGAGGTACCGTCCTCCCGGGCCGCGCTGACGACGCTGCCGGGGGTGGGCCGCAAGACGGCGAACGTGGTCTTGAACATGTGGTTCCACCACCCCGCCCAGGCGGTCGACACCCATATCTTCCGCGTCGGCAACCGCACCGGCATCGCGCCCGGCAAGGACGAGGCGACGGTGGAGCGGGCGATCGAGGACAATGTCCCGGCAGAGTACCAGCAGCATGCGCATCACTGGCTTATCCTGCACGGCCGGTATATCTGCACCGCGCGCAAGCCCCGCTGCGGCATCTGCCCGATCCGCGACTGGTGCCTTTATGAGGAAAAGACCGCATGAAATCCTATCAGGTTGTCGGCATCGGCAATGCCATCGTCGATGTGTTCTCCTCTGCCGATGACAGTTTCCTTGACCTGATGGGCATCCAGAAGGGCATCATGCAGCTTGTGGAACGCGAGCGGGGAGAGCTTCTCTACGGCGCGATGACCAACCGCCAGCAGGCCCCCGGCGGGTCGGTGGCGAACACGCTGGCGGGTCTTGGCAACCTTGGGCTGACCACCGGCTTCATCGGTCGGGTCCATGACGATGCGCTCGGTCGGTTCTATGCGCAGACCATGGCGAAGGAAGGCACAGACTTCGTCAACCCGCCAGTGCCTGGGGGCGAACTTCCGACCTCGCGCTCGATGATCTTCGTGTCGCCGGACGGGGAGCGGTCGATGAACACCTATCTTGGCATTTCCTCCGAGCTTGGCCCCGATGACGTGTCCGACTCTGTGGCGGGCAGCGCCGAGATCCTGTTCCTCGAAGGCTATCTCTACGACAAGCCGAAGGGGATGCAGGCTTTCGAACGGGCGGTCGAGCTGTGCCACAAGGCGGGCGGCAAGGCCGGGATCGCGCTCAGCGACCCGTTCTGCGTCGACCGCCACCGCCCGGACTTCCGGCGTCTGGTCAAGTCATTGGACTACGTCATTGGTAACGAGCACGAATGGTGCTCGTTGTACCAGACCGACCTTTCCGCCGCACTGGAGCAGGCGGCGGCGGATTCGGGGCTGGTGGTCTGCACAAGGTCGGGCCATGACGTGATCGTGGTGCGGGGCGACGAGGAGGCCGTGGTGCCGGTCAGGCGCGTGGTTCCGGTGGACGCCACCGGTGCGGGCGACCAGTTCGCCGCCGGATTCCTGTACGGCCTTGCCACCGGCCAGTCGTTGTCGACGTCGGGGCGCATGGGCTGCGTTGCGGCTGCCGAGGTGATCAGCCATTTCGGCGCGCGGCCCGAAACCGACCTCAAGGCGCTGTTCCACAAGGAAGGCCTGATCTAGACGGATCGGCCGCGCGGCCCTGTGCCGGGGGCGGGGCCATGGGCTGGTCCCTGATCCGGCTTCATCCCCGTCAGGCAGCATCCAGCCAGGGCCGCAAAAGCGCCATGGGATGGGCCCGCAAGGTCAGACGCATCGCCACATAATCCTCGACCACCGCTTCGCCCAGCGTCATCTCGCGGAAGTGGACGGCAGGCTCCGTGATGCCCTCGCCGTCCAGGTCGTCCGCGAACAGCGGCAGGGGGGCGCCCTCGGCCAGCGCCTCTGCCGCCCAGAGCGCATCGCGCCGCGACAGGCCCAGGGCGGCGAAGGCATCCGCCTCGGCCAGGCGCGCCAGGATTGCGGGGGTCACCCCCGCCCGGCGCCAGACATCCTCGACCGTCTGGTAGCCGTTGCCCCGCGCTCCGCTGATCCAGCGCGCCTCCTCCTCGGCGATACCCTTGATCTGCCGGAACCCCAGCCGCAGCGCCAGTTCCGGAGCTTTCTCCGGTCGGTTCAGCCATTCCATCCGGTTGTCCCAATGGCTCGCCTGGATACAGGGCGGCAGCACGGTCACGCCATGTTCCCGCGCATCCCGCACGATCTGCGCCGGGGCGTAGAAGCCCATCGGCTGGCTGTTGAGAAGCGCGCAGGCGAAGATGCCGGGATGGTGCCGCTTCACCCAGGCACTGGCATAGACCAGCAGCGCAAAGCTGGCGGCATGGCTTTCGGGGAAACCGTAGCTCCCGAACCCCTCGATCTGGGCAAAGCAGCGGCGGGCGAAATCCTCGTCATAGCCCTTGGCCAGCATCCCTCCGATGAAACGGTCGCTGAATTCGCTGACCGACCCATGTTTCTTGAACGTCGCCAGCGAGCGCCGCAGCCGGTCCGCCTCATCGGGCGAGAACCCCGCCCCGACGATGGCGATCTGCATCGCCTGCTCCTGGAAAAGGGGCACCCCCAGCGTCTTGCCCC
>ERZ724516.1489-NODE-1489-length-13732-cov-4.864663_pt1 | contig 13732 bp, 10 predicted proteins | sample MGYA00376049_ERZ724516 | MGnify/ENA primary metagenome ERZ724516 (study PRJEB28724, sample SAMN07190886) | activated sludge metagenome | isolation source: activated sludge of sewage treatment plant in Hong Hong | place: USA: Christiansburg, Virginia | collected... | reverse complement strand
AATTTTCGAGCGGACATTCGCTCGCGGTATAGGAGTATTACAATTCACGTGCCGTCACGAGGAAAACAATGCCTTGGTTCGTGCGCGATGCAAGGCATTATTTTATAATTAAATCAAATGCTTGCAATGATAGTTTCGGTGAGGGAATGACGGTGCAGCAGGGCGTAATGATGGGGGTCAGGAAGTACTGACTGAGAAGTCGGTCAGTGAGTTTAAGTCGTTGATATATATATTGAAAATTGTGTCAGGGAAGGCGGACGGTCACGCGTTGTGCGTTAAATTGTAATTAAAACAAATGCTTAGGCGCATATGTCGACCTCGAGTGTCATTCTTTGCTAACACCATTATTTTTCGTCTTTGGAGTAACGGCGCATGATCTCGTGGAAGTAGGAGCGCGGTAGGCCTGCGTCTTGGGCGGCATGCGTCACGTTGCCCTGATGAATGGTCAGTTTCGTGGAGATATATCGCCGGTTGAACGCTTCGAGAACCTGTTCTTTGGCTTTCGCGTAGGGCAAATGCAGGTAATCTTCATCAGGGGTCTCCCGGTGCCGTTCGTCGGGAACCGACAGCATCGCGGCCACATCCGCAATGCCGATACGATCACCTTTGGCGAGCATGACAGCCCGCTCCATGACATTGCGGAGTTCACGCACATTGCCCGGCCAGGGGTACGCCACGAGTTCCGTCACGGCTGCGGGATGGAGATCGTCCACCCGTTTTGTAAACTCCTTGGCGTAACGGGCGATAAAGTGTCGGGCAAGAACGGGAATATCTTCCGTCCGCTCCCGCAGAGGCGGCACCCGGATGACCATGACGTTGAGCCGGAAAAACAGATCTTTCCTAAATTCGTTCCGCTTCACCTTTTCGGCCAGATCCTGATTCGTTGCGGCCACGAAGCGCACGTTGACCTTTCGCTGTTGGGTGCTGCCCACTGCGCGAACTTCACCGGCCTCTAGGACGCGCAAGAGTTTTGCTTGGAGATTCGCGGGGAGATCGCCGATTTCATCCAGAAAGACCGTGCCGTGACTGCCGGATTCGATCAAGCCGGTGCGGTCGGCAACGGCGCCGGTAAATGCGCCCCGAACATGCCCAAAAAGTTCGCTCTCTACCGTGCCTTCCGAAAAGGTCGTGCAGTCGACGACTTGAAACGGACCGTCACTATCAAGGCTTCGCTCGTGGATGGCTTTCGCGATGAGCTCTTTGCCTGTGCCGGTTTCCCCAATAATGAGCGTCGTCGAAGAAACTCGCGCGATGGCTTCGATCATGGCCATCACGTTTCTGATCGCGGGGCTCACTCCAACAAGATTCTTAAATGGAATGCGCGGGGCGGCGGGCTCATCAGGCGTGGCTTGCAGAAGAATCTCCGACATGCGCATGGCTCGATGAATACGAGCGGCTAGATCCATGCTGTCGTATGGCTCAACGATATAGTCGAATGCGCCGTGGCGCATCGCATCGATGACGGTCTCCGTGGCGTCGACGCGGCTGAGAATGATGACGGGGATCCGCCGATTCAGGTCCTGCACTTGTCGAAGAAGTTCGATCCCGCTCATGCCTGGCAGGCGCACATCGGCGATCACGAGATCGATTGGCTGTTGCCGCAGACGTTCGAGCGCCCCCTCTGCGGTGGCGTTCAGTACAAGCATGACGTCATCGTCTTCATGGCGGGGCAGCTCGTGCTCCACCGTGCGCAAGAAGAGATCGACGTCTCCGGCGTTGTCTTCGACGAGCAGAATCGTGAACGTTTTTGACTTGCTGCCTGACATGCGTTGTGTCCCGAAACAGGTTCCGCCTTTCCACAGAGATGCAGTCCTGCGCCCCTGTTTCAGCGCGACGGCGGATAACGGAAGCAGAGAGGCAGAGGCCGAAGATGGGCAGGCTCATGCCATATCCGCTCTATCTTAGAAGCAAAGCTGAAGTAGATTCAACTGATGGCACATGCTTGGCGCGGTGGTTTGACCACTGATCTGAGTGCGGTCAATTGCCTCCACGCAGGACTACGCGCGACGTGTCATTCATCCGCTCGTAGGCATATCCTTGATGTGGCATCGCGCGCATGATGGAAACCGGTTGGTCGTCTGGAGGGCGGGGGAAGATGGGTGCGGGGGAAGGTTTCCAGCCCAAGGTTGCGCCCGAATTCTGAATCGGTGCGGTTGCGGTAGAGGCTTGTCTGGGGCCGATAAATTGTCTCGGCCGGTGGTCCCAATTCTCATCGAGTCTTGGCGCGAGCGGCCATGGATGGAAAGCCCGTGGCTGGTGTGTGGTGTGGCGCGTGGGAATGTTCCTCAACGGTTGGCGGGACGGCCGAAGTGATGTTCGGAAGTGTTCTTTTGTGGTGTCGAGCCTGGGGATGATCCGCATCTGCGAGTAAGAAGACCGATTGGACGGTGGCGAGACGGACGAGATGGTGTGCGATTCCGCCGTTGCGCACAGGGGACCCCAGGCTGCCGCGCAAACGAGTACTGTGCCAAGCCATGAGGTCGGAAACGTGTGCATTGTCCGCGCACCTCCAAAAGGCGAAGATTCGTCCCTAATCTGGAGCGTCGTTGGTGTTCTGTGCCACTGCATCGCTGAGATAATCACGGAGCATATTCCGTTCCCATTTTGTCGGACGCGGGCGAAGCTGGGAGGGCGCAAGGAGTGCTTGTGTTAACGGGCATGAGGGAGATGAGTGAGGTTACGTTTGTTTGTATTTAACAGATGACGGGCTCGTCGGTAGGCGCAAGTCGCACTGCGCAGGCTGTGCGGATTCGAACGCTCACTCGACGTGACGGGGTTGTGCGCGGCCTCTGCTAACCCGTAGGTACCGTCCTCAGATCACTTCTCAAAAATCAGCATGAGGTAGGCCAGGAATAGGAGCAGGTGAACGGCGCCGAGCAGGACATTCGTACGTCTCACGGCAAAGGTGAGCATGCTGACCACAAAGGTCAGGACCAGGAGGATGGTATCGACCGAATCGATACCGAGCAAGATCGTCGAGTCGGTAAAGAAGCCGATGGCCAGTACGGCCGGAATAGTGAGGCTGATGCTGGCGAGCACCGATCCCAGCAGGATATTGACCGAGCGTTGCAGTTGATTGGCCAGGGCGGCACGCACAGCCCCGAGCGATTCCGGGGCCAAGACCAATCCTGCGACCAGCACACCTCCCAGGGCATGGGGAGCGTTCCAGAGCCGTAACGTGTAGTCAATGGGCGTCGCCACATGTTCTGAGAGGATCACAAGGGGCAGCAGGTATGCCAGGAGCAGTAGCGTATGAAACCATACGGATCCTCCAGGCGAAGGTTGATGTTCCTGTAAAAGCGTCGCGGTCCTTGTTCCCTGCCTGCGAGGAGCCACGAAATAGTTACGGTGGCGGAGATTCTGGATCGCGAGAAATACGCCATACAGTCCCAGCGACATGACGATGAGAAAGAAGGATTGATGGGGTGAAAAGGTCGGGCCGGGAGAAGAAATCGTATAACTCGGCATGACCAGGCCAAGGACCGCCAAAGGAACGATGACGGCGAGAAAGGCATTGGCTCCCTGCAAATTGTACGTCTGTTCGTGATAACGCAATCCGCCCAAAAGAAGTGACAGGCCGACCATCCCGTTCAGGATGATCATCACCACGGCAAACATCGCGTCCCGGGCCAACGAGGCGTTGCCATTGCCCGTATACATAAAGGCGGCAATCATCATTACTTCGATACCGGTCACGGACAGGGTGAGAATGACGGTGCCCATTGGTTCGCCCAGGCGAACAGCAAGATGTTCCGCATGGCGCAGCACGGCAAAGGCTGAGAGGGCAATCACGAGCAGCAGCCATCCGATCATGGCGCTCAATCGAAGAGGGTTCGAGAGATCACTCAACCACTCGTGGCCATGAACAAAAAAGAGGCCGGCCGTGCTGACCGGAATGAGGAGCATCCATTCGCCGATCGCCCGGCTATACCGGGGCGGGGTATTCCGGTTCGGAAACCGCAGCAGCGTCGACTCCTGCGGTTCGGGGGTGGCGGCGGGTAACATGGATACTGTAGACCTCGGTGAATGTGCGCGCCGACTCTGTGGCTAGGCGCTGCCTTTGAGCCCGATGATCCCGAGTACGATACAGAGGAGAGAAAATACTTTCACGATGGAGACAGATTCCGCGAAGAGAACCATGCTTAACACGGCGGTACCGGCGGCTCCAATGCCTGTCCATACCGCGTACCCGGTGCCAACCGGGATACTCTTTAAGGCCTGAGCCAGGAACCCGAAACTGGCTGCCATAGCGAGCAGCGTGCCGGTCGTCGGCCAGAGGCGCGAAAACCCGTCGGTATATTTCAGGCCGATCGCCCAGCAGATTTCAAACAGTCCGGCCACAATTAGGAATGTCCACGCCATGCGATCCAGCATCTCCCTGTGTCTTGCCTGAGGGGACAACAATGCCCACGTATTCAAGGCAACTTTCCCAGAATACGTATGATACAGGATCATGTGCGCGAAGAAACCTCGGCATTTCACTAGGGACATCGAGCGAATGTGCGGAGGGAATTACGGCTGATTCTCAATGGAAGCCGGTTTGTCCGGCTGATCGAGCCATTGGTAGAGGACGGGCAGGACAATCAACGTCAAGAGGGTCGAGCTGACGAGCCCTCCGATGACCACGACGGCGAGGGGACGTTGCACTTCCGATCCGATACCATGGGCAAATGCCAGAGGAATGAGGCCGAGGAGCGCCACCAGCGCGGTCATCAGCACAGGCCTGAGTCGAAGCGTACAACCCTTGATCACGGCTTCTTCACCGCGAAGCCCGTCTTCCCGCAAGGTGTTGAAGTATGACACCAGCACGATTCCATTCAGCACCGCGACGCCGAAAAGATTGATGAAGCCCACGGAGGCCGGCACGCTCAAATATTCACCGGTCAGCCAGAGTGCGACGATTCCGCCGATCATGGCGAACGGCAGATTCATGATGATCAAGGCTGCGTGCCGGACGGAATTAAATGAGGCAAACAACAGGGTGAAGATCAAGCCGATCGTGATGGGCAAAATAACTTTCAGCCGTGCCATGGCTCGCTGCATATTCTCAAATGAGCCGCCCCAGACGAAATGATAGCCGGCCGGCAGATGGACGTCTTTCGCGATTTTGGCTTGAGCTTCCGCAACGACACTTTCGATGTCACGGCCGAGTGTGTTGAAGCCGACATAAATCCGGCGCTGAAGACCCTCGCGGCTGATTAATGACGGCCCCTCGCGCAGCTCAACCGTGGCAATTTCTCCGAGCGGAATGAGGGCGCCGGAGGAGGTCGTCAGCAGGATGTTTTTAATCGTGTCGACACTGTTGCGGTACTTTTCAGGGTACCGCAAGGTCAGATCGAAGCGTTTGTTGCCCTCGTAGACTCGGGTTGCCGGTTCCTGCCCGATGGCGGTGGTAATAATTTCCTGCACATGGGCGACATTGATGCCGTGGCGGGCGATCTTGCTGCGGTCGATGTCGATGGTGAGATAGGTCTGGCCGAACAGTTGTTCGACTCGCACATCGCCCACGCCTTTGACCGAGGCCATGATGGTTTGGATCTTTTCCGCCGTGCTCCTCAGCACCCCCAGATCGTCTCCGAGAATCTTTATGGTGGCTTCCGATCGGACACCGGACAGTAGCTCATCCACGCGTTGTTGGATCGGTTGGCTCAGCAGGTAATTGGCTCCCGGCACTTTTTCAATGCGTTTGCGGATGGCGTCGTCCAACGCGGCCTTCGTTTTGGCGGTGGTCCATTCATCCATCGGGCGCAGACTCACGACCGGATCGCTGGCATTAGGCTCCTGAGGGTCGTTTCCCATCTCCGAACGGCCGATCTTGGAGACCACCATGCGCACCTCAGGGAACTCCATCACCGCGCGCTGCATTTCCTTTTCGATTTCGATGGAGCGATCCAATGCGATGCTGGGATACCGAATCGTCTGAGGTGAGATCGCTCCTTCGTTCAAGATGGGAATAAACTCCCCGCCGAGAAAGGGAAAGAGAGCGAGGCTGGCGCCTAAGAGCCCCACCGCGATGGCCAGCACGGCGACGCGATGCCCCATCGCCCATCGCAAGGTTGGAAGATAAACCCGCTTGGCCCAGCGGAGCAGGAAGGTGTCTTCCTCCGTACCGCGTTTGAGGGCCATCGCGCAGAGCACGGGAGAAAGGGTGAGAGACAAGACCAGGGAGACGAGGAGGGCGATGATGATGGTGTTGGCGAGTGGCTGAAACATTTTCCCTTCCATGCCTTGCAGCGTCAGAATGGGCAGGAACACGAGAATAATGATCAGGATGCCGAAGATCACCGGCTGTCCGACTTCGGTCACGGCATGCAAGATGACGTCGGTCTTCTTGAAGTGATCGTCGCGCTGTTCGGCCAGGTGCCGATATACATTTTCCACCACCACCACCGAGCCGTCGACCATCATGCCGATCGCAATGACCAATCCGCCGAGCGACATGAGATTGGCCGTCAGCCCGACCTGATCCATGATGATGAAGGTGATCAGCGGCGTCACGATCAGCGTGGCCGTCACAATCAGCGCGCTGCGCACGTTGCCGAGAAACAAGAACAGGATCACGACCACCAGCACGATGCCCTCGAGCAGCGCTTTGTAGACGGTATCCAGCGCGGCGGTGATCAACTCGATGCGGTCATAGAAGGGGATAATGCGCAATCCGTCGGGCAGGAGGCGTTTTTGGTGAATTTCTGAAATTTTATCTTTGATGGACTGCACGACGTCGCGGGCATTGCCGCCTCGCAACATCAACACGATGCCGGTGATCACCTCATGTTTCCCGTTCAGCACGGCGGCGCCATGCCGGACCGCATGCCCGATCCGGACCTCCGCCACATCCCGGACATAGACGGGGGTGCCCCCGACTTCCTTCACGACGATGTGTTCGATGTCCTCCAGCGTCTTGATCAATCCCACGCCGCGAATGACGTATTTTTCGTCGTCTTTCTCCAGGATATTCCCCCCGGCATTGGCGTTGTTCTTCGCGACGGCATCGAAGACATCGTGCATTGCCAGGCCGTATTTCCTAAGCAGGCCCGGTTCGACCATGACCTGGTACTGTTTCACAAATCCGCCCAACGAATTGACATCGACGACATCGGGCAGTCCCTTGAGCAGCGGTCGAATCACCCAGTCCTCGATCGTTCGTCGTTCCATCAGGTCGGAATCGGTCATGACGAAGTTGGCGTCGTTGTCGTGCGGCCCCTCCAGGTAAAACTGATAGACTTCGCCTAATCCAGTGGTATTAGGCACCAGTTGCGACGTGGAGCCGGGCGGCAGCAGCTCTTGGATTTCCAGGATTCGTTCGAGTACGACCTGCCGGGCTAAATAGATGTCGATGTCATCCTTGAAGACGACGGTAATCATCGACAGCCCGACTTTCGAAAAGGAACGGATGTCCGTTAACCCTGGCGCGCCCATGAGCTGCAGTTCCATCGGAAAGGTCACGAACCGTTCCACTTCAGCCGGGGACATGCCGGGAACTTTTGTCACGACTTGCACGAGCACCGTCGTGACATCCGGAAAGGCATCGATGGCGATCGTGCGAAAGGCATAGATCCCTCCGGCGGTCAGGATGCACGCCAGAACGACGACCAGGACACGTTGGCGGAGAGCGAAGGCCAGGAAGGAAGACAGCATCGGGTTACATCTGTTCCCCGAGTAATTCGGATTTCAGCACGAACGCGCCGCTCGTCACGATGGATTCTCCCTCCAATAGCCCATCCTGGACCTTGATCTCGCGTCCGTTGGAACTGCCTAATTTAACGTCGCGTGCTTCGAAGACAGAGGGCTCACGTTCAACAAAGACGAACTGCCGGTCGCGGTCGCGTTGCACGGCAGCTTCGGGGATGAGAAGCGCGTTGGGTTCCGGTTCGGAATAGACCCGAACGGTGGCGTACATCGCAGGTTTCAGCTTGCGCTCGGGATTCGGCAGTTCCAACCGCAACCGCATGGTGCGGGTTGCGGGATCGAGTACATCTCCCACATAGGTGATGCGCCCTTGGAACGCTTGCCCCGGATAGGCGGCCACATGGACTTCCACCGACTGACCCTCCTTGGTCTGATCGGGTCGGATATAGGGAATATCCTTTTCAGGAATGACCGCCGTCACCCAGACGTCGGTGAGATCGGCGACGACGAACAGTTTTTCGGTGGTTTCGACGACCTCGCCTTTAGTGAGATTGCGGGCGATCACCCGGCCGTCGAAGGGCGCCACCACCGGGACGTGAGAGCGAATGGTGTGGTTGCGATCCAAGTTGCGCAAGTCTTCATCCGTGAGTCCCAGAATCAGAAGGCGGTCGCGGGCTTCCCGCAGTTCGGCTCGAAGGCTCAGCATTTCGCCTTCGCGTCGCTGCAATTCGGCCAGGCCGATGACCTTTTCCTTCAACAGCAATTCCGCCCGACGGAAGGCGCGTTCCGCGACGTTTAACTTAGCCGTCGCCTTCAAGTAAGCCGATTGCGCCATCCCTAACTCGCTGCTATACAGCAGCGCCAGCAGGGTTCCTCCCTTGACCTCCCTGCCAAGATCGGCATAGACGTCAATCACCCGCCCTCGGACGAGCGTCGTGATTTCAGCCAGGGCATGCTCATTCGGTTCGACTGTGCCGGGGAAGTCCCGAATGGTGCGAAATTCCGCACGTGTGACGGGTTGAACGACGATCCCGGCCGCTTTCTTTTCATCCGCGGTCAATCGAACCAGACTCTTGTTGGCAGAGGCCGGTGGCGGATTGGCTCCCGTTGCGTTGGGCGGAGGGGCGTCACATCCCGACCAGACGAGCAGCGCGAGCAATCCGCCGAGCGGCATGGAGGCAAATGCCCGATTGCGATGCGGCCGAAATGGATTCGATGAGCGCCTGGCTTGTGGCGTGCCTGAGATCATACAGCCCCTCCCACAGCGCGTTCGAGGAGTGCCAGTGACATAGACAGATCAAACTGAGCTTGGGCATAGTCCAGCAGGATCTGACGCTGGACCCGTTGGGCGTCAAGCACTTCGAGCAGACTCGACGCGCCCTGCTGGAAACTGAATTTGGCGATTCGCAGCGCTTCATCGGCCTGCTTCAGGAGGCCCTTTTCATACACCTCGATCATGTCCGCCGTGGTTTTCGCATCCTGGAAATGTTGGCTCACATTCCGAATGAGTTCGTTGCGCGCGCGAAGAAACTCCGCTTCACCTTTGCGTTTACTGCCGAAGGCCGAGATGATTTCGCCCTGGCGCCGATCCCAGACGGGTGTCGGGAATGAGACGCCTCCAGTGAAGGCTTCCCGGCCGATTTCCCGCCAGTAGCTCCCGCCGATTGTGATGTTGGGTACACGGGCTTGGCGTTCGAATTCCAAGCTGTGGTCGGCGTGTTCAACCGCCTTACGCAAGCGCACGATCGTTGGATGTTGGGTCAGTGCCCGTTCCGTCAGAATGTCGATGCCGAATCCGGGGCCCACACGGTGCATGTGCCCGTCAATGGCGTAGGTCGAACCCAGTGAACCGGCGGTCAAGGTATCGAGCATGACCCGATTCACACGGACCCGATTCGCGGCCCTGGTCAGCGACTGGTTCGCTTTCAACACTTCGACGCCGGACCGGATGGCTTCGAACTGCGGACTCTCGCCCAGACGCACCCTGGTGCGTACGGCCTTATCGACATCTTCGACTGTGGCCAGATTCTGCTGTGCCAGGATCAGCGCGCGCTGAGCCAGAAGAAGATCATAAAAGGCGATTTTGACATCGGCAATTAAGTTCAGCTGAGTTTCCGCCAGGCCGGCCGAGGCGGCGGCCACGCCGGCTTCGCTTGCCCGCTGGCGCGCTGCGCGTTTTGAGGGCCATTCAATCGGCTGCCCGACGCTGAGGTTGAATTCAGTCACCCGTTCGCGAACGGCCGGATCGAAGAGTCCCAAATCGCGCATCTTCCCGATACCGCTATTGGCGCTGACCGAGGGATTGAGATAGGTGTACGCGGCCACCTGTTGTCCACGGTTTTGATCGATCGTACTTTCGGCGCTGGCGACGGTGGGATTGCGCGTCAACGCAAAATTCAGGACTGCCTCCAGTGAATAGACGGGTTCGACCGGCGATGGAGCCGTGGTCGAAGGAGAGGCTGCCTGACAGAGAGACGGGCTCGACCAGGCTATTCCCGACAGCATCACAAGCAGGCAGCTGATGGCCAAGTGACGAGTGAATCGGCGCACGAGATGGGTACTCCATTCTGTGGACGGAGCCCGATTGTCTCCCTCCTCTGCCCATGATGGGCCGTTCATGACGAAACTGACGTGTTTTGGTCCCGGCCAGATCTGTGCACTTCTGTGTTCTTTGGTGTCCTTCGTCGTCAACATGTCTCCCTCCGCACTGTCTTGCGCCATCGCCTCGCGCTGCATGCGCTGACACAGCCTCTTTCAAGTACCGTATCAGCTCGAAGGAGTGAAGTCTAACAAGCACCCCGTGATGTCAGAGATCAGCGAGTAGTGGAGGCCAGGTCAGTGGTTCCAGCGAGCAAACAGACTGTGTGGTGTAGGAGGGGACTCCCGATGACTCGTGCTGTAGTGAGTCCAGTACTGTGTGGCCTGCGGAGCTGACCTGGCGATGACACTACCCGGTGCGTCGGTTCGGGTGACGCGCTCCGTGCCACGGATCGTGGGCTTCCGACTGCGGGCGTGCGCGGGAAGCCCGTCTCTGATATCGGGCGGCGATACGAGGCGAAACAGAGCGCGACCGGTCAGCGGGGAGGGTGTCTTCATCGGCCCTGATGCGGGCATCAGAGGGGGCAAGGTCCATCCTCGTGCAATCCGTGGATCGACAATAACACCAGCCCGAGGGACTTTCCCGGTTGTCGTTCATTGATCGATCCTTATTCCTCGCCTGTGGCGAGTGGCGTGTCTGCTCTACGCATGGTCTTGTGTCAGGCGACCATAGAGTTGCGTGCATTGCGGGCAATACCCGCCGGCAAAACTGAGATCGCGGGAAACCAGGTTGTGTTTCTGCATGAAGGTCGGCAGGTCAGACCAGCCGGATGAATCGCTTCCATTGGTTCGATTGTCTGCAACTCGCCAACAAAACTGACATTGCGTGGCCGTGGGGCTCATCGTCTCGCTCTCCTGCAATACGTTCCATGTGCGACGGAAACGCATTGGATCAGGCTTCACCGACTGCCACCACCATAGCGAATGTGGCGCGGGCCCACAACTAGGTGATGTCCTAGGTGGAGGGGAGCGAATCGGAATGCCCAGGGGAAGTGTCGAGGGGCGGCCGGATGCAGAGGTTGGCGCTAGGCGGAGGTCAATCCATGGGCCAGCGCATATTTCGTCAACTCGGCCGTGGTCCGGAGATTGAGGTGGAAAATAATCTGGGCCTTGTGAAACTCGACGGTTTTCGGAGAAATATTCAAGAGCGCCGCGATTTCTTTAATGGTACGTCCTTCGGCGATGAGCTGCAGGACTTCGCGCTGACGCGGCGTCAATTCCTGCCGTTGCGCAAAGAGCCCGCTCTGCCCCGCCGAGAGACCACTTACGATATCCCGTGTCAGCAGCGACGTCACAAAATACTGCCCCTTCAAGACCGCATCGATGGCCTGGTCCAATTCTCTGGCGGCGGAGCGTTTCAAAAGATAGGCAGAGGCGCCGGCTTTGAATGCTTCACTGACGTAGGCCGGATCCGCATGCATCGTGACGAAGATCAGTTTCACGTCCGGGAGCATCTTCTTCAGTTGGCGGCCCGCGTCGACACCGTTCAGCAGCGGCATGGAAATGTCGAGCAGGATGAGATCGGGGCGCAGTTTCATGGCGGCTTCCAGGAGGGCGCGCCCGTCTTCGACAGCCCCCACGACTTCGCAGCGTTGTTCAACGATGCGCCGGAATCCTTCCAGCACCAGGGTGTGATCGTCAGCCAGGAGGACACGAGGTGGCATAGTCATACAGAAACCTCCGCGCGAGGAACATGGATGGAGAGTCGGGTGCCCTGCTGAGGGGTCGAGTCGATAGTCACCGTGCCGTGCACCAGGCGCACGCGCTCCGCCATGCTCACTAAGCCGAGGCCCCGGGGATTATCGACCGCCTGCTGGGTATCGAATCCCACGCCGTCATCCTGAACGGTGAGGGTGATTCCGTCGACTGTCGAGGCCAGTGAGACCCGTGCTTGAGTGGCGTGGGCATGCTTCATGATATTGGCCAGGCATTCCTGGGCGATGCGATACAGACACGTGGACACGGTCTGGGGAATGCCCTTCGGCGGCGCAATGAGCTCCAGCGAGATGGCCAGGTTTGAGCGGACCGCGCATTCGTCAATCAGGCGCTGTAACGCCACCGGCAGTCCCAGATCGTCCAAGATGGATGGATGGAATTGATAGGCTAAATGGCGAACGTCGTCAGAAAGCTCGGTCAGCCGATCCTGAATCGAACGCAGTTCTTTGCTGCAGCCGACGGCGGAGGCCGGAAGCGTGGCTTCCAACGATTCGGCTTGGACCACCAGCATGGCGAGGCGTTGGTTGATATCATCGTGAAGGTCTCTCGAAATACGCCGGCGTTCTTCTTCCTGAACAGTCAGGAGGCGGGCGGCGAGGTCGCGCAGTTCCTGCCGGCTCGTGGCGAGGGCCTGTTCGCTGGTACGGAGAAATCCTTCTGTCTGAATGTGTCCGGAAATTTCCTGCATGAGGCTGTGATTCACATCGGCCAATTCCTTCGTGCGGGCGTCCACTCGTCCCTCTAATTCATTCTTCGCCTCGCGGAGTTGAATCTCCGCCCGCTGGCGCTGTTGCAGCAGCATGGCCGCGACCCAGACAATGATCAGGCTGAAGAGGCGATTGCTGACACCGACCCACAGTGGGATCGAGGCATGCTGAGGCCCCAGCGCCGCGCCGGCAATAATGAGCGGCGTGGAAGCGATCGCAATAAGGAACGGCAAGCGTGGGTAGGAAGAGGCTGCGGCCAGAATGACGATCCCGGCGTAGAGCACTCCCACGGCGATCCCGAGCGGTACGAACAGATCAATGACGAACAGTGCGCCGCTTAGTCCGATGATGAGAGCCAGAATAGGGTGATTGGAATTACGCATCGCGACCTATCGTGTTCCCATTATCCGTGTTCCGGCTGTGCGCTTCAACGACAGAACCCCCTGAGCAGGCTGGGGGAGCTACTCGTGTTCCATCTGTTTCTTTAGGCGCCGATCCAGGGCAAAACGGGTCAACCCCAGATGTTTGGCGGCCAACGTTTTGTTATGGTCCGACAGGCGGACCACCTCCTCGATCAGCGCCGACTCGATATCCGCCAAGGTCTGTTGCCCCAGCACCATCTCAATGCGAAGCGAGGGATGTTCGCCTTGCGCCATGGCCACCGCGACATGCGTTGACGCCTGGTCGCGCAGTTCGCGCGGAAGGCAGCCGGCGGTCAAGGTTTTGTCGTGACACAGAATCATGGCCCGTTCGATGATATTGTGCAATTCGCGAATGTTCCCGGGGTAGCTGTACCGCTGCAGCAGTTCCTTCGCGTCGGGTTCGATGTCGACCACGTCTTTTCCGAACTCCTTCCCGAACCGCAACATCGCTTGCATGCAGAGCGGAAGAATGTCTTCTGCGCGCACCCGCAGCGGGGGCAGTTCGAAGCTGACGACGTTTAAGCGGAAGAAGAGGTCTTCGCGGAAGGTGCCGCGAGCGGTGTCTTTCTTCAGATCGCGATTGGTTGCGGTCATCAAGCGAAAATCGACCGACAGATCCTCCGTGCCGCCTAAACGCCGGAACGTTCGTTCCTGCAGCAC
>ERZ724516.1487-NODE-1487-length-13740-cov-7.157472_pt1 | contig 13740 bp, 12 predicted proteins | sample MGYA00376049_ERZ724516 | MGnify/ENA primary metagenome ERZ724516 (study PRJEB28724, sample SAMN07190886) | activated sludge metagenome | isolation source: activated sludge of sewage treatment plant in Hong Hong | place: USA: Christiansburg, Virginia | collected... | reverse complement strand
CCTTCTAGTCGGAATGAATTGAGGGCTTGGCATAGGGGGCGTTCATGTACGGGTAGTGAACGCGGAGAGGGCCAGTTCGAAGCAATCGAATGGGAAGCGGCCTTCACCATGCTGGCAGAGCGCCTGCAGAAGATCCGTTCCACCGACCCCAAACAGTTCGCCCTGTTCACCGGACGCGACCAGATGCAGGCGCTGACCGGCCTGTTTGCCCGGCAATTCGGCACGCCCAACTATGCCGCCCACGGTGGCTTCTGCTCGGTCAATATGGCGGCCGGCATGATCTACACGATCGGCGGCTCGTTCTGGGAGTTCGGCGGCCCCGATCTGGAGCGCGCCAAGCTGTTTGTGATGATAGGCACGGCCGAAGACCACCACTCCAACCCGATGAAGGCGGCCCTCAGCAAATTCAAGCGCAATGGGGGGCGCTTTGTATCCATCAACCCCGTGCGCACCGGCTATTCCGCCATTGCCGACGAGTGGGTGCCGATCAAACCCGGCACCGACGGCGCACTGCTGCTAGCCCTGATCCACGAGTTGATCCAACTGGGCCTGTACGACCGGGAATTCCTGGCCCGTTACACCAACGCCGGCCAACTGGTGAACCAGGATACTGCCAGCGATGATTTTGGAATGTTCCTGCGCGATGCTGATGCCGAGATTGGCAACCCGCTGCGCCCCGCCAATTTCTACTGGTGGGACCGTTTGACCGAACACGCCGTTGCCGATCACACCGAAGGGGCCGACCCGGCGTTGCTGGGGCACTTCACGCTGCCGCACGGCACACCGGCGGTGCCGGCGTTCCAGTTGCTGCAAGAGCGGGTCAAGCCCTACACCCCCGAATGGGCCGAAGGCGTTACCGGAATTCCGGCCGCCACGATTCGCCGCCTGGCCCACGAGATGGGCATCACCGCACGGGACCAGAAGATTGAACTGCCCATTGCCTGGACCGACAGCTGGGGCAAGCGCCACGACTCGGTCACCGGCAACCCGGTCGCCTTCCACGCCATGCGGGGCCTGGCCGCGCATTCCAATGGTTTTCAGACCATTCGTTCGCTGTCCATTTTGATGTCGCTGCTGGGCACTATCGACCGGCCCGGCGGCTTTCGCCACAAGGCACCCTACCCGCGCGCGGTGCCACCCAATGCCCGCCCACCCAAGGGACCGCAGGCCGTCAAACCTGACACGCCGCTGGACGGCGCGCCGCTGGGTTGGCCCGAAAGCCCGGACGATTTGTTTGTCGACGACAAAGGCCAGCCGGTGCGTATCGACAAAGGTTTCTCGTGGGAGCACCCGCTGTCGGCCCACGGCCTGATGCACAACGTCATCACCAACGCCTGGCGCGGGGACCCCTACCGCATTGACACCCTGCTGATCTTCATGGCGAACATGGCGTGGAACTCCACGATGAACACCTCCGAAGTGCGCAACATGCTGAACGACAAGCACACGGATGGAGAGCACAGCGGCGAGTACAAGATCCCGTTCCTGGTGGTGTGCGACGCCTTCCAGTCGGAGATGACGGCGTTTGCCGACCTGATCCTGCCCGACACCACCTACCTGGAGCGGCACGACACCATGTCGATGCTGGACCGACCGATTTCCGAATTCGACGGCCCGGTGGATGCCGTTCGCATTCCCGTCGTGGCACCGAAGGGCGAGTGCAAGCCTTTTCAGGAAGTGCTGGTGGAGCTGGCGGGTCGGCTCAAACTGCCGGCCTTCACACAGGCGGATGGCTCGCGCAAGTTCAAGGGCTACACCGACTTCATCGTCAACTACGAAACCGCTCCGGGTTCGGGCATCGGCTTCCTGGCCGGCTGGCGCGGCAAGGGCGGCGAGAAGTCCATGCGCGGCGAGCCCAACCCCAAGCAGTGGGAGATGTACGAGAAGAACAACTGCGTATTCCACTACGAGATGCCGCTGGAATACCAGTACATGCGCAACTGGAACCAGGGCTATATGGAGTGGGCGCAAAAGATCGGGATACGGCGGGACAAGGACCCCATCGTCATCCACATCTATTCCGAGTTTCTGCAGGGCTTTCGGCGCGCTGCGCAAGGCAAACGGCCGGGCAAACAGCCACCAACACATCTGCGCAAACGGGTGGAGACCTACTTCGATCCGCTGCCGTTCTACTACGTGCCGCTGGAAGAACAAGCCACCGACACGGCCAAATACCCGCTGAACGCCATCACCCAGCGGCCCATGGCGATGTACCACTCATGGGACTCGCAAAACGCCTGGCTGCGCCAGATCCACACGCACAACTACCTGTTCGTCAACACCAAAACCGCTGCCGCTGAGGGCATTGCCGATGGCGGCTGGATGTGGGTCGAGTCCCAGTGGGGCAAGGTGCGCTGCATGTGCCGCTACTCTGAAGCGGTGGAGCCCGGCACCGTGTGGACCTGGAACGCCATCGGCAAATCGGCGGGCGCCTGGAATCTGAGTGCGGACGCCAATGAATCGCAACGCGGATTTTTGCTCAACCACCTGATCTCGGAGGTGTTGCCGCCATCCAGCGCCGGGGCCGCCATTTCCAACTCGGACCCCATCACCGGCCAGGCTGCGTGGTACGACGTGCGGGTGCGCATCTACAAGGCGCAGGACGGCGAGCCCGAGCAGACCTCGCCGCAGTTCAAGGCCGTGCCGGCTGCACCCGGGGTGCAACAGGTGCTGCCCAAATGGAGGGCCTACTTTGCGGGTCGGGGGGAGCGCTCGCTATGACACAGCTCGCGTTGGTCATTGATCTGAATGTCTGCGTCGGCTGCCACGCCTGCGTCACCAGCTGCAAGCAGTGGAACACCTCGGGTACGGCGGGTTCGCTGGTGGACATCAACCCCTACGGCGCCGAACCCAACGGCACTTTTTTCAACCGGGTGCAGACCTTTGAAGTGGGCGAGTTCCCCAATACGCAAACGGTGCACTTTCCCAAGTCCTGCCTGCACTGCGAAGACCCACCCTGCGTGCCGGTGTGCCCCACTGGCGCGAGCTACAAGCGCGCCGAGGACGGCATTGTGCTGGTGGACTACGACAAGTGCATTGGCTGCAAATACTGCAGCTGGGCCTGCCCCTACGGCGCGCGCGAGCTGGACGAAGAGCGCAAGGTCATGACCAAGTGCACGCTGTGCGTGGACCGCGTCACCGACACCGCCCTGCCCGCCTCCGAACGCAAACCTGCCTGTGTGCTGGCCTGCCCGTCCAACGCGCGCCTGTTTGGGGACATCCACGATCCGGAGTCTGTGGTGTCCCGGGCCATTGCCGAGCGCGGCGGCTACCAGCTCATGCCCGAATGGGGCACCAGCCCGTCCAACCACTACCTGCCGCGGCGCAAGACCGAAATGCGCATCCATGCCGAAGACCTGCAGCGCGTGGACAACCCGCTGAAGATCGATGGTCAGCTGCCAGAACACGCCCACCGCGACCCAGGCCGCGAAGACTTCGCGACCTAGCGCAACGCTGCACAACCCTTGCTCCACACACTATGCAACCCGCTTTTTCAGTCATCTTCCTGACCACCCTCATCGGCGCCGCACAGGGGCTGTTTCTGGCGCTGTATGGCACCGAACTGATCGGCCTTGGCGGCCTGGACCCGGCGGATAGCCAGCGCTTCCTGGTCAACGGCAGCGCAGTGGCGCTGGTGTTGTCGGCGCTGGGCCTGGTCGCCTCCTTCTTTCACCTGGGTCACCCGGAGCGCGCCTGGCGTTCAGCCGCCATGTGGCGCACCTCCTGGCTGTCGCGCGAGGTTATCGCCCTGCCCTTGTTCATGCTGGGCGTATTCACGTATGCCGGATCACACGCTCTGGGGCGCGGCAATACGCAGCTGATCGGCGCAGCAACCACGCTGGCGTGTATGGCGCTCTTTGTCTGCACGGCGATGATTTATGCGTCGGTCCGCTTTTTGCAGGAATGGGCCAGCCCGCTGACCCTGGTCAACTACCTGCTGCTGGGCTGTGCGTCCGGGCTGATGCTCGCCACACTGTTGGCAGCGCTGTCGGGGTTGTCGGCCCTGGTACAACCCTACGCACTGGCAACAACGGCATTCACCCTGCTGGCCTGGGTCACGCGAGGCGCCTCGCTGTTTCGCAACGCACGGCTGAAGGCGAAGTCCACGCTGCAAAGCGCCATTGGCATCAAGCACCCCCGCATCGTGCAGAAGGCGCAGGGTTTCATGGGCGGGTCCTTCAACACCCGTGAGTTTTTCCATGGCCGAAGCCCGGTACTGCTATTGACCGTCAAGTGGGGCTTCTTGCTGCTGGTGTTCCCCTTGCCGCTGTTGTGCTTGGCACTGGGTGTGATTGCGGCCTCCAAAGAAATGCTGTTCATTGCCTTTGCCATGCAGTACTTCGGTTTGCTGGCAGAGCGGTGGTTCTTTTTTGCACAGGCCAACCACCCGCAAAACCTGTACTACCAAAACATCTCCTGAACGAGCTCCCACATGAAACACACACTTTTTTCCATACTCCTGTTGTCCAGCTTGGCCGCCTATGCGCAGGACGCGACCTGGTTAGCCGACGCTCGCAAGGTGGCCACCAGTGTTCCGCCCAAATTGCTCCAGGTACTCACGGACGAAATCGCCAAGGGCGGACCCGAGTCCGCCATCGATGTTTGCAAGGACAGAGCACCCCAGATGGCCAAAGCAGCCTCTGAACAGACTGGCTGGGGCATACGCCGCGTGAGCCTGCTGAACCGCAATCCAAAGGCCGTACCGGACGCCTGGGAACGCGCCGCGCTGGAGGACTTCGACCGCCGGGCTGCAGCGGGTGAAAGCCCGGCCACCCTGGAAAAGGGAGAGATCGTGGCCGACGGCGATCGCAAGGAATACCGCTACATGAAGGCCCTGCCTGTCCAGCAGATCTGTGTGGCTTGTCACGGTCCCGCAGACAAACTGAAACCGGAAGTCACCTCCAGACTGCAGACCCTCTACCCCGCTGACAAAGGTACCGGCTACGCCATTGGTCAGATTCGCGGGGCCATGACCATCCGCAAAGCCCTTTAGGCAACCATGCAGGTCTTGAGCCAATCCGTCGCCCGCCCAGCGCCGCCCGATCTCCGAACGGGGTGCGATTTGCATGCGGCGTGGTGGATGCCCGTGATTCTGATGCTGCTGGTTGCGCCTGCTTATGCGGCAGACAGCGTGGTTCCTGTCAGCACCATGCCCTGGTGGTTTTGGCCTTTGGCGCTGTTCGTCACCTGTTTTTTGATTGGCATCGTTGCGGTACCGGCCGGTATCGGTGGTGGCACTCTGTTTGTGCCCATCATTGGTGGCTTCTTTCCCTTCCATCTGGACTTTGTGCGGGGGGCGGGCTTGCTGGTGGCGCTGGCCAGTGCGCTGGCGGCCGGGCCCATGCTGTTACGCGGTGGGTTGTCAAGCCTGCGCCTGGCGCTACCGCTGGCATTGTTGGCATCCATGAGTTCGATTGCGGGCGCCTTGCTCGGCCTTGCGCTACCGGCATCGGTCATTCAGACCGCGCTGGGCATGATTGTGCTGGGCATCGTGACACTGATGCTGTTCTCCAAGAAGTCTGAATTCCCCCACGTGGCGCAGCCCGACCGGCTGTCTTCCGCCCTGGGCATCCACGGTGTGTTCGTGGATGGAGCGTCCGGCCAGGCCATCAACTGGCAGGTACACCGCACGCCGCTGGGGCTGCTGATATTTCTGGCCATCGGCGTCATGGCAGGCATGTTTGGCATTGGCGCGGGCTGGGCCAATGTGCCGGCGCTCAACCTGCTGATGGGCGCACCGCTCAAGGTGTCGGCCGGAACGTCGGGTCTGGTGCTGTCCCTGGTCGATTCGTCTGCCGCATGGGTATACCTGAACCGGGGCGCCGTGTTGCCGATGATCGCCGTGCCCTCGGTCGTCGGCATGATGCTGGGCGCGCGCATCGGGGCCCGCTTGTTGCATGTGCTCAAGGGCTCGGTCATCCGCAAGATGGTCATCACGCTGCTGCTGTTTGCCGGCATTCGCGCCCTGCTCAAAGGCTTGGGGGTATGGGTATGACACAACAGATCGAAGCGCTGCGCTACGCCCGTTTGCTGGACTGGGGCGCGCGTATTGGCGTGCTAGCCCTGGTGTTGAGTTTTGCGGCCTACGTGTTTGGGGTCCTGCCACCACACGTGCCGCTGGAGCAACTTCCAACAGTCTGGAACCTGCCCGTGGCCGACTACCTGCAACACACCGGCACGCCCACGGGCTGGGGCTGGTTGAACCTGGCGCACAAGGGTGACCTGTCCGGGCTGATCGGCATTTCGCTGTTGGCGGGCTGCTCGTTGCCGCCTTTGCTGGGCCTGATACCGCTCTATGTGAAGCGGCGCGACTATGTCTACGCGGCCATCTGCGGCATGGTTGCCGGGGTTTTGGTGCTTGCCGCGTCCGGCGTCTTGACGGGAGGGCATTAGCCGTGTCTCAGCTCTTTACCCGCCTGTTACTGGCCACTGAAGGCAGTGAATTTGACACTGGCGCCGAAAAAATGGCTTTCGCCCTGGCACTGCGTTGCCAGTTGCCGTTGGCGACCGTCGTGCCGCTGGTCAGTAACCCCGAATATGAAGCACTGGCGCCGCAACTCGCAGCGCGGGCAGAACAAGACGCCGCACAGAAGATAGCCAAATTGCGCGAGCAAGCACAAGCGGCGCAGGTCACCATCAACCTGCGCGTGCGTCGCGGCGAAGAGCCTTACCTGGAAATCGTCGAGGAAGCGAAGTCCCAAAATTCTGAAATGCTCATCATCCGCCGACGCGGCAAGCGCGGCCTGCTGGCCAACTTGCTGGTCGGCGAAATGGTCAGCAAAGTGGTGGCCCACGCGCCCTGCCATGTCTTGATCGTGCCGCGTGAAGCCGACATGTGGAGCAGGCGTGTGCTGGTGGCAGTCGATCACACCGAGGACGGACGCCCCATCGTTGCCGTGGCGGCAGGGGTCGCAGCCCAGTGTGGACTGCCTCTGCACGTCGTCAGTGTGGTTGCCGCCGAAGGACTGCGCGCGCCATCACACGCTGTGGTCACGCAGTTGGTTGAACAAGCGCAACGCGAGGGCGTCGCGGCGCAGGGCGAAGTGCGCGTGGGCAAACCCTTTACCGAAATATTGGCGGCGCGAGAAGCCAGCGGTTCCGACCTGATTGTTTTGGGCAGCCGCGGTGACAGCCGTATTGGCCGCGCACTGGTCGGCGGCGTGGCGCAAAAGGTCATGGGGTTGTCCGAGTTTCCCGTGCTGGTCCTGCATTTCCAACCACCCACCCACATTCACACTGTATGAGCGACGCACTGAACTACCTGCTGAAAGCCCGCCCCGACGCGCTGGGCCACTACTTTGCCTTCCTGAAGGATGCCGGCAAACACCTGGACCCCAAAACCCGCAATCTGATCTCGGTCATCACCAAGGTACATGCACAGACTGACCGGGGCTTGCGCCAATACCTGCGCCGCGCTCTGCGCGAGGGCTGCACGCCCGTCGAGGTGCTGGACGCACTCCTCATGGCCTTCCCGGCACTGGGCCTGGCAAAAATCATCTGGGCGGTTGACGTCATTTTGGACATGAAACTACCAGAGTTTCAAGACCTCGCCATGGAGGGCCATTCGCCCAATGCCGTTGAAGTTGCGGTCGCACTCCCCGCGCGCTGGCACGACGTGATGGCCAGCACGGCCGTGCCAGATGGCGAGGTGCAGCGCACCGATTGCGATGGCATGGGCCTGTTTATCTACCGCGAAAAGAAAAAGATCTCCGTCTTTGACAGCCGCTGCCCGCACCAGAGCACCAACATACCCGAACTGGCACTCCAGGGCACCACACTGACCTGTCCCAAACACCAGTGGGCGTTTGATGCCAAAAGCGGTGATTGCATCAAAAACGGTGACAGCCCACTCAAACGCATCGAATCCAAAGTCGTCAAAGGCCGCTTGATGGCTTACTGGTAACCCTCGCCCCCTTGAATCCCCAACCCTCGTTCACTATTAAAAACCGGAGAAAACCATGACCCTGTCCAAGAATCTTTTCGCTCTGACACCGCTGTGCGCGCTGCTGGCCGCTGGTTCGGCCCACGCCACCAATGGCATGTTGATGGAGGGCTACGGCCCCATCTCTACCGGCATGGGGGGTGCCTCCCAGGCGTACGACCATGGCACCGCGGCCATGGCACAAAACCCCGCCACCCTGGCACTGGGTTCTGGGGAGTCGCGACTGGATATCGCCATCGGCTTTTTGGGCCCCAAGGTCACCAGCAGCATGCCAGGCATGCCGGAGGCACCATCGGGTGGAACCTCCTACATGATGCCGGCGGTGGGATACACCGCGCGCTCGGGTGCACTGACCTACGGCGTGGGCATGTTTGCGCAAGGCGGTATGGGCACCGAATATGCTGCCAACACGTTTTTGGCTGCGGGTTCCGGTGAGCCGGTCCGCTCGGAGCTGGGCATCGGCAGTGTGATCATCCCCGTGGCCTACCAAGTCAGCCCGAGCGTGAACGTCGGCGCCACGCTGGACTACATGTGGGCTGGACTGGACCTGTTGATGGCAGCGGCTCCTGCGCAATTGGGCAGCATGATGACCGGTGGGTCCGGAGTGCTGGGCGGCGCAATGGCCGGCGGAGCGCTGAACAGCGCAACCTGGGCGCGTGTCAATTTCACGGATGACAACAAGTTCACCGGGGCAGCCAAGGCCACCGGATGGGGTGGGAAAATTGGCGGCACCATGAAAGCGCGCAACGACCTGACACTGGGTGCGTCCTACCGATTCAAGTCCGCACTGACTGACATGACGACCGGCAACGGCAGCGCCAGCATGACAGCCAATCCTGGCGGCGGCGCCCAGACCTTTGCCGACAAAGGAACCATGACCATCATCAACTTCCAGATGCCATCGGTGTTCGCCATCGGCATGAGCTGGCAGGCACAACCCGCGTTGCAGATTGCAGTGGATGTGAAATCCATTGGCTGGGCCGACGTGATGAAAAGCTTGAAGATGCGCTACGACAGCAGTGGCATGGGTGGCTCAGTGAGCTTTGAGTTGCCGCAAAACTGGAAAGACCAGACCGTCTTCAATTTGGGGGTGGCCTACAAAGTCAGCGAGCAGCTGACTTTGCGCGCCGGACTGAATCTGGCGGACAACCCAATTCCTGATGCCATGGTCAACCCCCTGTTCCCCGCGACCGTCAAGGATCATTACACGCTGGGCTTGGGCTACAAGGTTTCGGATCGTAGCGAGTTCAATGCGTCGTTGGCCATCGCGCCGTCAACCACCGTGACCAACGGTATGGGCGTGTCGATGTCCCATTCGCAAAGCAATGTTCAGCTGATGTACACCCAGCGTTTCTAACCCCGACTGGCCTATTGGAGTCAAGCATATGGCACACATCGTCATCATGGGCGCTGGCATAGGCGGCATGCCCGCCGCCTATGAAATGCGGGCAATGCTCCCCGCCGAGCACCGCATCACGGTCGTCAGTGCGGTGGACTACTTTCAGTTCACCCCGTCCAACCCCTGGGTGGCGGTGGGATGGCGAGACCGGGAGTCCATTACCCTGCCCATCGCCCCCATGCTGGAGAAAAAGGGCATCGCCTTTATCCCCAAATCCGTGACAACGATCGATGCCGCTGCCAACCGCCTGACTCTGAAAGATGGCGCCACCGTGGACTATGACTACCTGGTCGTCACCACCGGGCCCAAGCTGTTCTTTGATGAAGTCCCTGGCTCCGGCCCCCACGGCGGACACACCCATTCGGTGTGCACCGTGGACCACGCAGAAGGATTCTTCAAGGACTACCAGGAATTCCTGAAGAACCCGGGGCCGGTGGTCATCGGCGCCATGCCGTTTGCCAGCTGCTTCGGCCCAGCCTACGAGTTTGCGTTCATCCTGGACACCGACCTGCGCCGGCGCAAGATTCGCCACAAGGTTCCCATCACCTTCGTCACCAGCGAGCCCTACATCGGGCATCTGGGTCTGGGCGGTGTGGGCGACAGCAAGGGCATGCTGGAATCCGAGCTGCGCAGCCACGACATGAAATGGATCACCAATGCCAAGACCACCAAGGTCGAAGCCGGCAAAATGTTTGTAACCCAGCTCGATGACCACGGCGCCGTCTTCAAGGAACACGAAGTGCCGTTCAAGATGTCCATGATGCTGCCAGCCTTCAAGGGCGTGGACGCGGTGGCCGCCGTGCCCAACCTGTGCAACCCGCGTGGCTTTGTGATCATCGACGACTACCAGCGCAGCAAGGCTTACAAAAACATCTTCTCGGCGGGCGTCTGCGTGGCCATTCCGCCGGTTGAAGCGACGCCGGTCCCGACCGGAGCGCCCAAGACCGGCTACATGATAGAGACCATGATTTCGGCCATCGTGCACAACATTGCCGATGAGCTCAATGGCAGCACAGCCAGCACCAAGGCCACCTGGAACGCCATCTGCCTGGCCGACTTTGGCGACACCGGGGCGGCCTTTGTGGCCCTGCCGCAAATCCCGCCGCGCAATGTCAACTGGTTCAAGAAAGGCAAGTGGGTGCATCTGGCCAAGATTGCCTTTGAGAAGTACTTCATGCGCAAGATGAAAAACGGGACGTCGGAGCCGATTTACGAAAAATACGTGCTCAAGGCGCTGGGCATCGTGCGCCTGATCCGCTGAACAAGTCACCTGTCCCCTTTCAGTACCGAAATTGACCATGAAAACAAAACTGCTCCTGGTGGTCTTCTGGCTTTGTCTGTCCCAAACCGCCTTTGCGCTCTCCCCGTACCTGCGCGCTGACAAGCTTGGCGCTGCCGATTTGCCGACACTGATGACCCAGGTAGAGAAGAAACTGGTTGCCGAGGGCTTCAACCTTGCCGGACGCTACGTACCCAAGGGCTCCGCGCAACACGGAACCGTGGTGGTAACGGATCCGGGCATGCTCCAGGCCATTCGAACCCTCGGTGGATCTTCTGTGATTGCAGCGGGGATTCGCGTCGGAGTGCAATCCGATGGAACGGTCAGTTACATGACGCCCGAATACTGGTACCGGGCCTACCTTCGATCCCAGTACAACCAGGCGGAAACCGCCGTACGATCCGTTGAAACCCGGCTTGCCAAGGCCCTCGGCGGCGGTACCCCGTTTGGTGGAGACGTGGCGGCTGGCGCGCTGGCAACTTACCGCTACATGGCCCCGATGGAGCGCTTTGACTCGTTAAATAGCGAACTGGCCGTAGCGGGCAGCTTTGAGGAGGCGGTGTCGACTGTGCGTAACAACCTTTCCACACGGGTCTCTGGCATCTCCAAGGTTTATGAGACGGTTTACCCCGACAAAGCGATAGCGGTCTTTGGCGTTGCCATGGATTCGCAATCGCGCGGTGATATCTGGTGGATGTCCAAGCTGGGTCCAGTCGGTTTGGAACACATCGCGGGCTTTCCCTATGAAATTTTTATCGTGCGCAACAAGATTTATGCACTCTACGGCAAATACCGTATTGCGTTGGCCTACCCTTCGTTGACACTGGGGCAGTTCATGAGCATTCGTTACGCGCCCGAAGAAATCCTAAACGCCCTGGGCCGCGTCGCCGGCGCCTCGGAAGTCAGATTGGACAATTGATCGGCACGCCGATCCGTGCGACCGCGAAACTTTCCCTGGCGCTTGCTGAGCGTTGCCGCGTCTTATGACTGGCTCCAGGGCAAGCCCTCAAACCGCCAGCCGCTCTCGGTGGAGCGCTGGCCATTGTCATCGCGGTCACCCTCAAAGCCGTCGAGCACATTCACCACATTGGTAAAGCCGGCTTTTTCCAGCGCGATACCGGCATCGATGGTGCGCTCGCCGCTGCGGCAAATCAGCACAATGGTCTGGTTCCGGTCCGTGGATTTGGCCGACACGGCCGCAACAAAGCTGGCTGCATCGGCTTTCATGGCCGGGAATTCGTACCACGGGATGTTGACAGCGCCGGGGGGATAACCCACATAACGCGCTTCGATTTCCATGCGGACATCGACAAACAGCGCTTCCGGCTGTTGTTGCAACAGAGCCCAGGTTTCTTTCGGTAGAAGGTTTTTCATACCGATATTGTCCAGGGTTTTGACCCGGCGAATCAGACGTAGCGCCCGGCCATCACCTCCAGCGCCACGGCTTGATCTTGGCCGCCACCAGTGTCTCGCGCTCGGGGTGGGGCGGGTTGTCGAGCTTGGGTTGCTTGAAGCTAGGTGACCTGCGCCGAAACGGATGCGGTGTGAACTCAGGGCTTGGACAAGGTACCCGTGACTTTGCCCGATGCCCAATCACTGTTCCAGACGTTACTCACACCGTTGAACACGTTCATGCTGTATTCCCCGGTCACCTCCAGCGACTGGCCATGCCAGACGGCGTTCAAACCCACTACCAGCGGTTGTTGCCGGGGGGAAACCTTGCGGTTCAGGTCGTGCAGGTTAATTTTGATTACCGAGCCGTTGCGGTTGGAAGCGCCGGAGATTTCAAACTGCATGCGATGGCCTTCTTCATCGGTCATTTCCGCGGTGCCGTTGAAGGCGCCGCGCTTGGCGTAATACTTGCCATTGTGGCCCTCCACGGGGTCGTGGCGTATTTCCAGGGTGAAAGGACGCTGTCCGATGCCCGCATACGTCAGGCGACCCTGCCAGCGGCCGGTAAGGGTGGGCTCGCCACGCAGCGAATGTGCCCATGGCGAGGCCAGCGTGTCCCACAGCAGATTGAGGCCGGTGGGCAGCCAGGCACCCAGAATCACCACGACGATGACCCCTGCGATCAATACCGGTTTCGACAGTTTCAGGCTCATTTGATGATCCCCGTGTGCGTTATTGCAGCATCAGTTCCACGCGCCGGTTCTGCGCCTGGCCTTCCAACGGACAGGAAAATCAAGCCCAGGTCCTTAAGTATGGCATGAGCCAGGTGTCGCAATCGGTAGCTATCAACGCACGTTCTGCGGGGGATTGCACCCCGCTTGCCAAAAAGAGCTGCCTACAGGTAACGCTTGGCCATCACCTCCAACGCCACCGGCTTGATCTTGCCGCCCTGCCCCGCGCAGCCAAACGCCTCAAAGCGCGCCTTCACAATACCGCGCGCCGCATTCTTGGCGGCCACCAGCGCCTTGCGCGGGTCGAACTCGCTGGGTTGCTGGGCGAACACCTGGCGCATGGCGCCGGTCATGGCCAGGCGGATGTCGGTGTCGATGTTGATCTTGCGCACACCGCTCTGGATGCCGCGCTGGATTTCTTCCACCGGCACGCCATAGGTCTCCTTGATGTCGCCGCCAAACTGGCGAATGATGGCCAGCCACTCCTGCGGCACGCTGCTGGAACCATGCATCACCAGGTGGGTGTTGGGGATCTGCGCGTGGATGGCCGCAATACGATCAATCGCCAGAATGTCGCCGGTGGGCTTGCGGGTGAACTTGTAGGCGCCGTGGCTGGTGCCGATGGCAATGGCCAGGGCGTCCACGCCGGTTTTCTCGACAAAGTCCTTGGCCTGCACCGGGTCGGTCAGCATCTGGTCGTGGCTCAGTTTGCCTTCGGCGCCAATGCCATCCTCCTCGCCCGCGTCGCCGGTTTCCAGGCTGCCCAGGCAGCCCAGTTCGCCTTCGACCGAGACACCGATGGGGTGGGACATCTGGCACACCAGGCGGGTGATATCCACGTTGTACTCGTAGGTGGATGGGGTTTTGCCGTCACTCAACAGCGAGCCGTCCATCATCACACTGGTAAAGCCCGAGCGGATGGACTGCTGGCACACCGCCGCCGAGGTGCCGTGGTCCTGGTGCACGACCACCGGAATGTCGGGGTGCGACTCCACCG
>ERZ724516.1486-NODE-1486-length-13751-cov-3.727585_pt1 | contig 13751 bp, 25 predicted proteins | sample MGYA00376049_ERZ724516 | MGnify/ENA primary metagenome ERZ724516 (study PRJEB28724, sample SAMN07190886) | activated sludge metagenome | isolation source: activated sludge of sewage treatment plant in Hong Hong | place: USA: Christiansburg, Virginia | collected... | reverse complement strand
GGTGATTCTTTCAACCATCGCACTTGGCTGGAGTTACGCATTCTACTCGCTCTTCGAACGATGGGAATTGCGTCAGTCGATCAAGGGTCGCTCCATTGCAAGGCGCCTCGCTCACGGCCTCGGGTTCGAAGGTGGCCTCACCGTGATCCTGGTGCCCGTCATGGCGATGTGGCTGGACATCTCGGCTCTCGACGCCTTCATTGCCAATCTCGGCCTTCTGGCCTTCTTCTTCGTCTACGCCATCGTCTTCACGTGGGCCTTCGATCGCGTCTTCGGACTTCCAGTTTCAGCGGCACCCGAGCGGTGAGGCCAATGCCGATGCCATCGGTCGACGCGGTGCGCAACAGCGGGCCTCACGTCCAACGTCGGGTGTCGGCCATGTTTCCTGAGGCGGCTGTGGCCGTGCAAGGCCGGACGCACGTCTATGCCGGTCGTCACCTTGCCCGCACTGCGACTCAACGGTGTTTGGGAGCAGCGATGACGAGATGGAACTGAATCTCGGGACCTTGAAAGCCCCGACCCGCTTGCGCCGACATATGAGCTCTGGATGATCCGCCCTGAGTCCTGGCGACCTGAATTTCCCGGCACAGGGTGCCATCAACGCAATCGCTGGAACGCTGACCGCACCGAGTGACCACACGGCAGACCGCAGTGTCAGAACCACGCCAACTCCAAGAGTCCCGTTTGCGGCCCTTCCGAATGGCCCACGCGGCACGCAGAGGCATGGCCCCACGACGCGCAGTGGTGTATCTTGCGCCTCGCGGGGCCATGCCCTGGCGTGCGCTTCGCCTCCGACGTTGGACCTCGCCATCACAGTCGTTTTTCGTCCCGGCTTTCGAAGTCGCACTTCCATGCATCAAGGCACTTGCCACTGCGGCGCTGTCAAACTGACGCTCCCCTCCACGCCGACGGTGGCCACGGCGTGCAATTGCTCGCTGTGTCGCCGCATCGGAGGACCGTGGGTCTACTTTGAGTTCGGCACGGTCGAGGTCGAAGGGCACCCCGAAAACACCGCCGAGTACATCCAGGGCGATAGAACCTTGAGGACGATTCGTTGCCGAACCTGTGGGTGTGTCACGCACTGGGAGCCGCTCGAGCCCGAGGCTGGCTCCAAGCACGGCGTCCACTTGGGAAACTTCGATCCCGCACTCATTGGTTCGGTGAGGGTGCGCCACTTCGATGGTGCCAACACCTGGACGTTCCTCGATGAACTGCCCGCGAACAATGAGCTGCCACCGCAACACGAAGCCTGACCGGTCGGTCGAGGCGACACCCAAGGCCATGCACCACGTGGACCCATGCCGTTGCGGGCCTCACCTCCAACGTCAGGCCGCGCGTTGACCTACAGGGCGGCTTCCCGGCTGAGCTCCCTTGCTCTGCGTTGAATCGGTCATGAAGCACGCCGGTCAAGCCACGCTCGAGTCCCTGGCCGCTGAGCTCCGAGTTCTGCGCGGCCTCGCATGCCTGAAGGAACGGAAGCCAGGCATCTTCTACAACAAGGTTGGCGCCTATCTGCACTTCCATGAAGACCCCATGGGAGTCTTTGCCGACGTCAAATTGCATGACCGGACCTTTCAGCGCTTCCCGCTGAACACGCCGGGAGAGAGAGCTGCCTTCCTGGCACTTGTCGTGAAGGCATGTTCGGCTTGAGGACGCAAGCGACAAGGTGCGCATCACCCCTTCTCGAAGGCCTGTGACGGCCATCAGCGAAGCCGATGCCAAACCACCTCGAGCCTCGAGCATTCGCAACTGACCACTCGGTCGCCTCACCCCCGATGTCAGGTGGCACACCCTCGACTCCCGCTTCGAACATGCAGTTCACGGTCCAGCCGTCAGCGTTGCATTCCTCGCACGATGAACAACTTCGAGGCATGTTCGCGCGGGAGTGGGGGCAGATGGACTCGTTCGACGGCCTCGTGCACGGAAGAGCTACCCCGAGACCTGTCGTTGCGCTGGACGTCGATGGAGGCTTGCCTGGTGGATTGGCATTCACACAGTACAAGGACCCGTCGAGCAAAGATCTTGCCTTGTGGATCAATGCGGTCTTTGCCGAGTACTGCTTTCGACCCTGTGAAGCCGCAATGGAACGCAAGTCCACTGCCGCCTGACCTGTCAGCCGAGGCGGCTCGCAGGGGCACGGCCCCGCGAAGCGCAGTGTTGTATCTTGCGCCTCGCGGGGCCATGCCGTTGCGTGCACCTCCACTCCAACGTCGTGCGTCACATCGTCACCTGGCTTGCGCTTCTCAGCATCGGAGTTTTCGATGAAGCAGTTCTCCTGGCTCATTCTCTCGATCGTGACGATGGCCGTACCCGCCCGGGCGGCGGAGTCGATCGTCGCCGAAGGGGTTGTCGCCGCTCCGGTCGCTACCGTCTGGGATGCCTGGGCCACATCGGCTGGCCTCAGGACTTGGTTGGCACCACACGCGGAAATTGACCTGAGGATCGATGGAGTCATGCGGTCGAACTACGACCCGAAGGGAAGCCTGGGCGATCCTGGGACCATCGAGAACAGAATCTTGTCGTACGAGCCTCAGCGGATGTTGTCCATCAAGGTGTCGAAGGCGCCTGAAAGGTTTCCCTTCAAGGCCAGGATTGGCGACATGTGGACGGTGCTCTACTTTCATCCGACCGCGGACGGGAAGACGGCACTTCGTATCGTCGGAGTGGTCTTTGGAACCGACGAAGAGTCCCAGAAGATGAAGGAGTTCTTCAAGCAAGGGAACGCATTTACCTTGACTCAACTGCAGAAGCGCTTTCAAGAGTGATGCCCGCCGCGTCGGCCGAAGCGATGCGCAACGGAATTGGCGCGCGAAGCGTTCAGGGCAATCTTGCTCCACGCGGACCCTCGACCCTTGCCAACGCCAAGAGCGAACGTTGTCGGTCTCCAGACTGGCTTCCGGTCTTCTGGACTCCAGGTTCTGGCACTTCTGGTGCGACAGAGGGCCGACATCTCCCTCGAAGCGTGGCCCATCGGCGTTGGCCTGCGAGGTGCCTGAGGTTATCCTGCGCCCGCGGGCAGCGCTGGCGCGCGCCTCACCTGCAATGAATGACCGGGCAGACGAGAACTCGCTATGACGTCAGAAGCCGAAGCGCTGTGGACGCAGTTCAAGAACGACCACCCATCCGTGAGTGATGACCGGCTCTACGAGGTGTTCTGCTTCGGGGACTCGGAGGCCCTGGCGAACGAACTCGGAGGCCTTGTGGTTTCCGGGGTCAAGCGAGCGACGGCAGGCTCAGTCTGGACCCTGGAGGCAGAGGGAAGGTCGCCGCCGAGGCCAGGAGACTTCAGCATTGTCACCACCTGGGCCGGCCATCCCCTTTGCGTCATTGAGACCCTCTCCACCGAAGTTCTTCCGTTTCGGGAGGTCACCGCCGAGTTCGCGGCAACGGAGGGCGAGGGCGATGGGTCGCTTGAGCACTGGCGGGCGGGGCACGAGGCCTACTTCACGCGCGAATGCCATAGAGCGGGGCGAACCTTTTCCGAAGAGATGCTCGTCGTCTGCGAGCGATTCAAGGTTGTAGGGCATTGGCATGCCAACAACCCGGCCTGACCCGCGATGACACCTCTGTTCAAGAAGCTGAACCTCGGATCTGCGCCGGTGGTGCACGTGTTGAACAGTCCGGCCTCCTTCGAGCCTGAACTGGCGGCGCTCGGCGGAGTCGAGGTCAAACGAACTGCCACCGGACCAGTGAGCTTTGCCCTCGCGTTCGTTGCCACGGTCAAGGAGGTCCAGCGCGCGGTCGAGCAGTTGACGGCCAAGGCTGAGGAAGATGCAACCCTCTGGATGGTCTACCCGAAGGGCACCTCCAAGAGGTACAAGTGCGAGTTCAACCGAGACTCCGGCTGGTCCAGCCTTGGACAGGCCGGCTACGAGCCGGTCCGCCAAGTGGCAGTCGACGAAGACTGGTCGGCGCTCCGCTTTCGCAAGGCGGAGCACATCAGGACGATGAGGCGCAACCCCGAAGGAGCGATCTCGGCAACTGGTCGCAAGAAGGCGCGCGAGCAACGTGAGGCCTGATGCGTCGGCCGAAGCGACACACGTCGTCGTGTCTCGGCGAGGCGCAGTCGTGCATCTTGCGCCTCGCCTCCAACGTTAGGCTGCACATGAAACTCCGGCGAGGTGTTCCGACAGACATACCAGCGCTCGACCACATCGCCGTGGCCGCCAAGGCGCATTGGGGATACTCAGCGCAGCAACTGGCGTTGTGGAGTGAAGATCTGGCGGTGTCGATGGAGTCGCTGCACCTTCGACCGGTGTGTGTCGCCGAAGTCGACAACACCATCATCGGGTTCGCTCAGGTCGCCACGGATGTCCAGCCTTGGGAGTTGTGGGCGATGTGGGTCCACCCAAGCCAGATGGGCAAGGGCATCGGCAAGACACTTCTCGAATGGGCAAGGGAGTTCGCTGCGGCGGGCGGCCAGGCCGAACTTGCCGTGGACTCGGACCCCCATGCGGAGGGTTTCTACAAGGCCCTCGGGGCTCGGGTCGTCGGCACCGTGGCAGCTCCCATCGCCGGCAACCCGGAGCGCGTGCGCCCGCAACTGAGGTTGTCTACCGGTGCGGCCTGAGCCGTCGGTCGAGGCGACACGCAACGGCATGGCCCCTCGAAGCACGGTGTCCTCCGTGCACTCGGTGGCGCCGCATCCCGATCGCAGAACGGCGATCGCCGGTGCGACGGCGCTGCTGTTCGGTTCCTCCCGGTTGGACGCCTTGGCCCAGGGCCCGACCCCGTCGCCAGACCCCCGGTGGTACGCCGCTGCGGAAGCGATGAAGCAGCTCGCCGAATCCTGGGGTGATCAGTCCTACGGCGCCGTCGTCGTCCTCGACGGTGTGCTCGTCGGCGAGGGGCCGAGCCGGGTGGTGAAGGATGCGAATCCGGATGCGCATGCGGAACGGGAGGCCATTCGCGATGCTCGATCGAGGCTTGCGCGAGCGAGCCTGCAAGGTGCCATCCTCTACTCCACCTCTCGCCCGTGCGGTCCGTGTGCGGCCGCGGCGGCACGAGCCGGCATCATCCGCATGTATTTCGGCCCCTTGCTCACGGATGCAGGGGCGCCTCGCCAGCAGGCCCATGCACTTCCACAGCAATCCTGATGCCCATGCAATCGCTTCCCATCAGCACCCCGTCGCTTCGGCTGCGCCACCTCGTCGTGGAGGACGCGGCGCGCATGATGGAACTCAACGCTGAGCCGTCCACCCGGCGCTGGCTTCCGTCTCATGTCTACCCGGACTTGGATGTGGCCACCACCAGGATGCGCTACCTGATCTCCTGCTGTTCGTCGCCGGGGGACCCGCGTCTGGGCCCGTTCGTCCTGGCCGTCGAACACATTGCGACCGGAGTGCTGCTGGGCCATGTGGGGTTCAGTCCCTTCGACGGCGAAGTGGAGGTTTCCTACGCCATCGCCGAGGCGGCGCGCCGTCGCGGCCATGGTTCCGAGGCCTTGCTGCGCGCATGCCAGTGGGCTGCAGACCACTTCGACCTGCCCGGTGTCCTGGCCATCACGGAGTCTGACAACCGGCCATCGCGCGCCACCTTGGAGCGTGCTGCGTTCGTGCATGTCGAAGACACGCTCATGCAGTTCCAGGGGAGCCAACAACTCGTCAGTCGCTACTCGTGGCGGCGCTCCAGTCAGCGCTGAAGTTCTGCTCGTGGCCGTTGGCGGTAGGATCTCTCGTCGCTTGCAGTGGGAGCCTCGGATGAGATGGCTTGAGCTTGTCGCGGTTGCATCTCTGGCCTTGATGGGCACGCTGGCTCGGGCTGCGGACGCCGCTGAACGCACGTTCATCCGCAAGGGCATGAAGGAGGGCGAAGTGGTCCTGAGGATCGGCAAGCCCGACCACGAGACCTTCATCCGGAACGTGCGGGGTGAACCCGAAGAAAAGGCCTGGACCTACTTTCCAGACCCACGCGATCCGCAGACGCTGACCATCCTGACGATCAAGGCCGGAGTGGTCGAACTGATCGAGCGAAAGATCCATCGGTAGCTGGCGCCTCGACGTTCGAAGTTGTACGAGGCAGCGCCTGGAGTTCTTGCGCACCTTCCTGTCGTCAGGGTCGAACTTTCGCAGTGGCCGCAATGTCGTGTACTGTCGCGGCGAAGCCGGAGGTCCAGCGCGGCTGAACTCCGGCAGCAGGATGGCGGTGCAATCGACTTGCCGCCGCAGGGCCGGCACGCGCAGCAAGTGGTCGCGTGTCATGAACGATGCCGCCCACCGGTGGGCCGTGGCGGCGCACACCGTCGAGGTCAGCATGGAGCGATTCGTCATTGCAGCCTTTCGGCCGAAGCCCGGCATGGCCGACGCACTGCTCACTGTCGTGGAGAAGCACTGGCACATTCTCGAGTCGCAGGGCCTGGTGTCGTCCCGGCCGAGATATGCCATGCAGGCGAGTGACGGAACAATCGTCGAGGTGTTCGAATGGGCCTCGGCCGAGGCCATTTCGCGCGCGCACGAGAACCAGGCCGTCCTGGCCCTCTGGGCCGAGTTCGAATCTGCCTGCGAGTACGTCCCGTTGGCCTCGCTGGCCGAAGCGACGCACCCGTTCTCGGAGTTTCGGCCGCTCGCGATCTAGGTCGACGAGGGGCAGGGGGATCGGCGGGGCAAGCCGCGCCGCTTCAGCAGTATCCTCGTCCGACGGCATCGTCGATGGACCTGCTGCCCATGTGTCCGCGCTCGATCTCCGGACACGCTGTTTGCGTTGACGAAAGGGTTCCCATGTGGTTTCTCGTGTCGGTGGTCAAGGGAAGCAAGTACTACGAGGCTGATTCGCAGATCGACAACCGGATCATGATTTCCGATACGACCGACATGGTCGTGACCGGCTATTCCACCGGTACGGGGGCCTACCGTTTCGAGATGCGAAAGGGGAACGAGGCCTTCACGATGCAGGAGTTCGCCAAGGGTTTGAGCAAAGAGGCGCTGCTCTCCAAGTTCGAGGAGTTCGCCGCCCAGTTGGGTGCGAAGGCCATCGCCCGGGCGGGGTGAACCGTAGTCCAGGCCACTCGAGCGTTCGCCAAGGCGCTGGGGGCGCTCGCGGTGGAGCCGCCGCAGCTGGCCATCTACGAGGCGGCACCTGTCCAGATCCCCGCAACGAGGGCGACCTGAAAACCAGGCCGAGCCGGCGCGCTGCAGGAGGTTCCATGTTTGACCACGTGAAGTTCGGCGTCAGCGACTTTGCCGCGAGCAAGGCGTTCTACCTCGAGGCGCTGGCACCCCTCGGCGTCACCGTCGTCAAGGACTGGCCGCCGGATGGCGTCGAACTCAGCCAACCGAACGGCACGGTGTCGTTGTGCCTGTACCAGACCGAAGAGAAGCCGGCGCATCTGCACCTGGCGTTCGTCGCCGAACATCGCCAGCAGGTCGATGCCTTCCATCGCGCGGCGCTGGCGGCCGGTGGCCAGGACCACGGCGCGCCCGGGCTTCGGCCGCACTACCACGCGAACTACTATGCCGCCTTCGTCATCGGCCCGGACGGCCACAACATCGAAGCGGTCTGCCACGCCGCTGTGGCCTGAGTTTCAAGGCCGCCACCCCGAACTGGGGCAAGGCGGTCTGGGTCACGCGCAGGGGATGTCTTCACGCTGGCGGCAGCGGGGTCCACGAACGCATCGGCGACCAGAGGGAAGCCGGCAGCCGGCAGGCTTTCCAGATCGACGGCGCTCCGCTGCAGGAAGATCGATTCGTCCTTCGCCTCGACACTGACCTTCACGGAGCCTCTGCATGACCCCGTTCACGGTCCGGCGCATCGACCCGCTCGTCTTCCGCGTGCTCGACCTCCATCGCGGCATGGCCTTCTACCAGTCCGTCCTGGGAGGCGATGTGGTTCGCCACAGGGTCGACCTGGGCCGGGTTCATCTCCGGGCCGGACTCCATTGAAGCTGGCTGCCGTCCGTACCCTGGCCCTCGCGCTGCCTGAAGTGACAGAAGCGCCGCACCATCACTTCGGCTCGTTCCGGGTGCGTGGCAAGATCTTCGTCACGGTGCCTCCGGATCAGCAGCACATCCATGTCTTCGTTGCGGAAGCGCACCGGGAACTGGCGCTGGCCATGCACCCCGAGTTCGTCGAACGGCTGCTCTGGGGCGGCAAGGTGGTCGGGGTGCGCGTGTCGTTGCCACAGGCCAGCGCTGCGGTCGTCAGGCGGCTCGTGCATCAGGCGTGGGAGCAAAAAGCCCCGGTGACACTGCGCGCGGCACGGGGAGCCGGTGATGCCTGGCGCCGCCCGGCTTCGTGCCGGCGCGCCCCATGCAAATCGCCGTAGGATGCAGCGTTCGCACCGCAAGGAGTGTGGAGATGGCGCTTCGAATCGTCCGGCTGGGGTCGGACCGTGCCGCCGACGAAGGCACCCGGATCGGAACGGTCCGTCGGCCCCCTCGGGGCGTGCCCAAGGAGGAGTTTTCGACGCGGAACTGGTACGACGTCTGGTTCCCGACGCTGGCACCCAGCGCGGAAACCATGAAGCTGGGGCAGGAGGTGAAGACCCCTCAGGACTGGGTCGCCTTCGCGCGCAGATTCAAGGCAGAAATGAATCAGCCCGAGGCCGGCCATGCCTTGAACCTGCTGGCGGCCCTGTCGCAGACGTCCGACTTTTCGCTGGGTTGCTACTGCGAGAACGAAGACCGGTGTCACCGTTCGCTGCTTCGGCAACTGCTGGCCGACCGTGGCGCCAGGATCGTCTGACAGGCTTCACCGGCGCTTGCCGGTCCGTGCCGGCGCTGCCGTTTGCGACGCCGCGCACACGATGCGTTCCTGCCCAGGCGACGACGGCATCGCCGGTACCTTGGTGCCCGGCAACCTGGAGGACGCGAAGTTCGTGCAGCTCTGGAAGCGCCACGAAGGCGCCCGGGGACGGGCCGGGTACCGAGCTTCGATCACGGTCCGTCGGCGCAGGTTCGTTGGCCTTCGGGTCGTTGCCGAGGGGTGACGGATTGCCGCGATACATCGTCGTCTCGGGGCTGCCCGCCAGCGGCAAATCCACACTGGCGCAGCGGCTGGGCGCTGCGCTGGGCCTGCCCGTGCTCGACAAGGACGTCATCCTCGAGGCGCTGTTCGAACGGGTTCCGGTCGAGGGTGCGGAGCATCGACACGCGCTCAGCCGCGAGGCAGACAGCCTCTTGAAGCAGCAGGCCTGTCGGCTGCAGGAGGCCGTCCTCGTGTCCTGGTGGCGGCACCCGGCGTCAACGGACGCCACGGGCACCGACGTCGGCTGGCTCCAGGTCGCCGGCACCGAGGTGGTCGAAGTCCACATCGTCTGCCCGCCTGACCTCGCAGCGGCGAGGTTCGTGCGACGACAGCGCCACTCCGGGCACCTGGATGGCCGCCACGACGAGCGCACGCTGCGAGACAGCTTCCTGCGTCACGCCCGCCAGGGGCCGCTGGGGCTGGGGTTGTGCATCGAGGCCGCCCCTGAAGTCGACGCGGGATTCCCCAGCGTCTGCGACAGGCTCAGAACGGCGTGGTCGAAGGCCCGGCTCGGCCCCTGAACCGGGGGCCGGCGGGAATTTCAACCTTACCATCGGGCTGCCGCAGCACGCACCTCGGAGCCTCCATGAAGATCGTCGTCTCCACGCTCGTCCAGGCGCCTGTCCACATGGTGTGGCGGGCGTACACCACCCCCGCCGACATCGTGGCCTGGAATGCCGCGTCGCCCGACTGGCACACGACCGCGGCCACTGTGGACCTGCGCCCCGGTGGCCGCTTTTCCTCGCGCATGGAGGCCAAGGACGGATCGTTCGGCTTCGATTTCGCGGGGGAGTACACGCAGGTGGTGCCGCATCGCCTGATCGAGTACACCCTCGGTGAACGGGTGGCGAGTGTCGAGTTCGTCGAGGGTGCCGATGGCGTGACCGTTCGCGTCACGTTCGACGGCGAGCCGACGCACTCCGAAGAACAGCAGCGCACCGGCTGGCAAGCCATCCTGGACAACTTCGCGCACCACGTGAAGGGCCAGCTGGCGTCCCAGTAGCTTGGCCGCCGCTGCAAGCTCAGGGCTGCCCGACCACGACTTCGCTGATCTGCACCACCGGCGCCAGGTCGGTGTAGTTCGGAATGTCGCCCATGATCTCCGCCGCATGGGGGCCGAAGCCGGCCTGGAAGGCTTCGACCGAGTCGCAGTAGATGTGGCACATGCCGATGTAGGCGGGCGGGTCGCCGGGGCCACCGCCTGCCAGCCCCTTGTCCACGGTGTAAAACCGGCACGCGGCGCCCATCCGCGCCTGGACCAGGGGCATGTGCTTGTCGCGATAGTAGGTGTGGTCGAATCGAGCGCCCGGATTGTTCGGGTACATCACGCTGACCTTGATCATGTTGTGTCTCCTCGTGGGTCTGCCCAGAAGGGCCTGGGCGGGATGATGTTGCACGCTTTGGCAACAGCCGTCCAACCTGGCATGAGGCGGCTTGTCGCGCCAAGGCTCGGGCACTGTCGGACAATGCCGAAGCCAGGATCCGGAAGCACCCCCATGCCGTCGCTCAAGCACCTCTTGCTGCAACAGCTGTCGCCGATCGAGGGCTTCAGCGCGGAACCCTCCAAGGTCGCCGGCGGCACGGCCTTGTTCTACCGGGGCAAGGAGTTCGCACACTTTCATCACGACCACGAGATCGACCTGCGGCTGACCCGCAAGGTCATCCAGGCGCTGGGCCTGTCGCACCCCGAGCGGTCGGCGCAGCATCCGACCAGGGCCGCGGGCTCGCCATGGATCGAAGTGCGCTTCCACACCGTCGACGACGTCCATCGTGTGGTCGACCTGGTCAAGCAGGCCATCGCCCAACTGTAGGACTGCTGGCCCGCACGCTTCCCCACCCCTCTTCCTCATCAACATGAAACGACAACTCATCAGCTCGGGCTCCCCGTTCGAGGCGCAGATCGGTTACTCCCGCGCCGTCGCCCAAGGGCCCTTCGTGTTCGTCTCCGGCACGACCGGCTTCGACTACGCGACGATGACCATCGAAGAAGGCGTGGCCGCGCAGACAGAACAGTGCCTGAAGAACATCGAGCATGCGCTGCAACAAGCCGGCGCGAGCCTGGCCGACGTCGTCCGGGTCACCTACGTGCTGCCGGACGGGGCGGACTTCGAGGCCTGCTGGCCGGTGCTGAACAAGTACTTCGGCGCGGTTCGCCCGGCAGCGATGATGATCTCGGCCCAGCTGCTCGATCCGCGCATGAAGATCGAGATCGAGGTGACCGCGATGAAGCAGTCGCCTTGAGCGACGGCTGCGTGCCATTCCCGTTTTCGAAAGGTTCGCCATCCCATGAGTGAACCCGATTCGTCGCATTGCTCCCAACCCGATGCCGACTACTTCCGGGCGCTCGAGGTCGAGCGCACGCGAGCCCTGGTCGACCGCGACGTGGAGACCATCCGCCGGCTGCACGCCCCGGACTACGAGCTCATCAGCGTGCCTGGCCGCGTCATGAGCCTCGACCGCTACTTGTCGCTGATGGCCATCGACGTCTTCTATGCCGGTTGGGAGCACGGACCGATGCGGGTGCAGGTGTCCGAGGGCATGGCCGCGGTCCGGTACCAGGCGACGATCACCTTTCCCTCGGGCAAGGTCGTGGCGTGCTGGCACACGGACCTGTACGCCCGGCGGTCGGGCGCCTGGCGCGCGGTATGGTCGCAGGCGACGCAGCTTCCATCGGATGTCGCCTCCCCTGCGGCCACGCCCTGAGTTGGCAGGCCCCCTCGGCTGACGAATTGCACAGGAGGTCCTGATGGGCAAGGTCTACGAAACGATCACACCGGAACTCGCCGGATGGATCCAGAAGCAGCATGTCTTCTTCGTCGCGACCGCGCCGCTGTCGGCGCATGGGCATGTCAATGCCTCGCCGAAGGGACTGGACTGCCTGCGCATCACCGCGCCCACCCAGGTGGCTTACCTCGACGCCACGGGCAGTGGTGCCGAGACCATCGCCCACCTGCGCGAGAACGCGCGCATCGTGCTGATGTTCTGCGCGTTCTCGGGCCCGCCGAAGATCGTGCGGCTGCATGGCCAGGGCCGCGTGGTCACCCGAGCCGACCCGGACTGGGCCGCCTGGTGCGGCACCTTCCCGCCGATGGCCGCGCCCCGCTCGGTGATCGTGGTCGACGTGAAGCGGGTCAGCGACTCTTGTGGCTACGGAGTGCCCGTGCTGGAGTACACCGAGGACCGGCAGGTGCTGGAGCGCTGGGTGGCGACGCAGGGCGCCGAGACACTGCCGGCCTACCGCAGAGAGAAGAACCGCCTGAGCATCGACGGGCTGCCGGCGATCGACGAAGGTGATGCCTGAGGCCTTGCCAGGCATCGTGGGTCGTGGCGGCACGATTGGCCATCGCTGATCCCATCGACAGCGGGCTGGCCACCGACAGGCGACTCCCAGGCTTCCCGCCCTCCAGCAAGAGACAGCGATGAGTTGGTCGGTGGCGAGGCGCCCGGGCCGTCTGCGTGGTGAGTCGTCAGGCGACGCCGGATGGGGCCGGCGCCCAGAGCCCGATGCGATCCTGAAAGTCGGCCACCACGGGCGCGACCACGTCATCGAGCACTTGCTGAATCGCCTGGGCTGAGGGTGCAGCCGACCCGGCATCGCCCCACGCCACCAGCATGTCGAGCGCAGCCGCCAGTTCAGGCCTGACGGCGCACCACCGGCGGGCAGCAGCGATCCTGTCGGTGGTCCAGACCATGTCGTGGACGCTGACCAAACCCGCGACGGCAAACAGCGTCTTGCGGGCGATGCGCCGCGCCAGGGGGGCCGGGTCGTCCGTGAGCCTCTGCTGGCGCCATTGGGTCGCCCGCAGGCCGATGTCTCCGTTGAACCCCCGCGCCGCGTCGCGGCCGGTCGCAAAGTCGGGCAAGGTGCCACCGATGTCCGGGCCCGACAGGTGCACGCAGTAGTGCCGCAGGAACACTCGATTGCCATGGGCCTCGTCACCCGGCCCTTGATAGTCCGAAGCTTCGGCCGGGCCGATCTCGACGCCCCTGCAGAGGCGGGAGAACCTCACGGAGAGTTCCTGGCTCCAGCTTCTGGCGATGACCGCATCGAGCCCGATGGTCACGAGGTCCACGTCCGACCTGCCAACGCGGGCCATGCCGGTGGCGACCGAACCGTACACGTACAGCGACGGGGTGCCCGGGGCTTGGGCCAGCCGTTGCACCACCGCCTCCAGAACCGGCCCGAACGCCTCGGGGATCCTGGAGCGATGGGCACCGGTGGTGATCATGCCCGTGGCATCGATGCCTTCCAGGGGATCGTGACCCGCCCGCGGTTCGACGTGAGGCATGAGCGTGGATCCCGAGGACGGTGGCGGTGCCGGAGTACGATGCCCGGGGATCTTCGCACGGCGGCGATGACTCCTTTGCATGCCCGCGGCGATGGCCCCGTGCGGCCACCGCAGACGCCGACCGCAGAGGGCTTGGATGCTGGGTTCAGGAAATCCGACGCCTCTCGATGGCTATGCGATGGTCGTGCTTTGCTCGCTCGCGCTGGTCCTGCTCGTCGGCTGCATGGTCGGGCCGAGGTGGACCGCTGGCGCAGCCGATGCCTGTCGGTGGGGTGCGTTGTTACTGTCGATGGCGATGTTCGCCGCCGTCCTGGTGATCACCCCCACCACCACGGCGATCGTCGGGGCGGGTCGACTGCTCACGCTCTATCCGGCGGCAGCCGCTGTGACCTTGTTGTTCCTCGGGTGGAGCTGGCGCATCGGGCATCTGTAGGCGCCTTGTGGCGCATCAGGCCGTCATTCCCGGGAACGTTTCAGCACATGTTCATCACCACCCTGGAT
>ERZ724516.1485-NODE-1485-length-13760-cov-3.686830_pt1 | contig 13760 bp, 7 predicted proteins | sample MGYA00376049_ERZ724516 | MGnify/ENA primary metagenome ERZ724516 (study PRJEB28724, sample SAMN07190886) | activated sludge metagenome | isolation source: activated sludge of sewage treatment plant in Hong Hong | place: USA: Christiansburg, Virginia | collected... | reverse complement strand
CTTCGCTTCGACTCCTCCCTTGTCTATCAGCTCATTTAAGGCAGCAACTCGCGAAAAATACTCACTGGCGTTTTTATAACGCTTGCTCGCCATAATGATTGGTCCTCATGTAGAGAAAAGTGACCGAACCGGCAGTTACCGGACGTCCATAAGCGGGTGTGTCATTCTGGAATTGCAACCGCCCCGCCGTCATTAGCGCTTTGGACTGGTCTGTCAGTTTAGACCTTGCGGCAATCAACCTTTCTTGATTGCTATTACCACAAATGCTCTAGGTGTTTGGCCCGGGACGCGCAGGGTCACTTCATCATCAACGCAGGCACCAAGCAGCGCTTGTGCGAGAGGAGTATTAGCACCAATCAACCCTTGCTCGATATCGGTCCGTTTATGCGTTATGCCTACACTCACCGCATACTCATCGCTATAGCCCTGCGGGCGGTACGTAACTAAGTCACCCTCTTCGACTTCAACCCTTGTGCTGCTCACTTTTTGTGGCGTTGTCCCTTCCGGAGCCCCCGTTTCCTGTTCTGGAGCAGTAGGCTCACCATCTATTGGTGCAGGCGGATTTTGCTCATCGACTTCGTATTCCGTTTTTTCCGTTCTTTGGAACGCCGTTACCTCGCGCAACTCCGTGTGGATGCTCTTGACTACACTGTCACCATTTGTGGGGTGTATATCCATCGTTTCTAAGCTTGCAAAAAGGTCTCGCACAACATCTTCTCGATGCATTACGAAAGTAGACGCGAAGCTTCGCCAGAATCGCCATCCCGCGCGTTCCAGAATGCGCTGACGCCTCATGTCGGCATCCCATTGTCCGGGGCCGTGGTAGCGGTCACCGTCGCATTCGATAGCCAGTCGAGAATCGTTGTCGCCTTCGACAACCATATCAATTCGGAAGGAACCCACAGGTACCTGCGGGATAACTCGATAACCCCGCTCAGTCAACAAATCGAATACCTCACGTTCGAAGTCGGATTCGCACAGGTCTCGAAGGTTAGCCACTTCTTCCTGGTCTTGCAGGAACGGAGATTCGAAGTGCTGAAGCAACTTAATCCGAAGATGGTCTTTTTGACTCAGGTCGTCGAGTGAAACGCTGCGTACCAGGTACATTCGGTCTCGGGCTCGAGAGGCGGCCACATTGAAGCGCTGAGCAAACATTTCCGTACCCTGCGCGTGAGCCTGACCCGGCGAAACAATCATGGAAAGGAAGATGATGTCGCGCTCTTTTCCTTGGAAGGTTCTGGCGTCACCGCAAGTGATTTTGTAGTGCCTCATCACCTGCTCGCCCAACTCATCGGTGAGCATCTTCATAATGTGCATGGCCTGCTCGCTACCGAGGAGTGAGACTACGCCGATGGTTCTGCCCGAACATGCCGGGTTCTCCGTAATTCGCCGGATTTCGTCTACGATGAAGCGAGCTTCCGGCTGATTGGTATCTTTGTTTCGATAGCCGTCAATAACATGAACATCGACTAGCGGTGGGTCCAAGCGCTCTGACATTTTTGGCATGCGCAGTGGCCGCAATTCATGGTCGTAAAACTCTCGCTTCGAGAATTCGATGATGGGAGCTACACAGCGGAAATGCTCACGGAGCATGACCGCGCTATTCGCGTAGACCACCTTGAACAGGTCATAGATTGACCGGTCTGGCGCCATCTGAGGCCGATACAATGAGACTTGGCCGGGAAGGAATCGAGCCATTAACGCCATGATTTTCTCATTCTCCATGCCAACCGCTTCAGGTGAGACTTGCTTGTCATCTCCAACGATAAGTACCTTCTTGGCGCGCAACAGTGCTGGCAATGCTGTTAAGTCCGACTGAGATGCCTCATCGATAATGACAAGGTCAAACACTCCCAATTGGGCAGGCAGGGATTCGCAAATGCGGTAGTGCGGCATAATCCAACAGGGAACTGCGGCATTTGCGCCTTCTGCTGCCAGCCGAGCATCTTGCCGATAGCGACCAGCCTTAATACCGGTGCCCTTGCCTATTTTCTTGATGGCAATGCGATAGGCTTCCAAGGCTTTGGTGACGAAGTCTGTGGAGTTCTCCTTCAGCTTCAACCACGTACGTTTGGTTACCGCGTCGCGGTATTGCCGGGCAAGGTCACCTTCTAGCGCCGAACGCAGGTGCGTCAAGCGCCGAAGCTCATGTCTTGCGTCAATGCTGTCGACGAAATTCACTAGCCGAGCCAAGCGCCATACTTCCTTCCAGTTATCCGGCAATAGGCTGTCATGGGGCTCCAGCGCTGGCTGTGTCTGCAATTGTTGCGCCCAATTGATACCACCTGAAAGGGCGATGCTGTTCGTCACCTCCTGAACCGTACGCAGGTAAGGCGCCACCGAGTGAATGCGTCGAAGCTCCTCCATCAAGCCCGACCAATGCGTCTGAATTTCCGCGTCGGGATACTCCGGATTGCCTAACTGGCCATTCATAAAGTGCCATAGCTGGTCGGTTATAGCTCCTTCCTTGCCGGACAGAGCCTTAGAGAAACTCTCCTTGACCACCCAGGTATCAGCCAGTCGATGTCGGGTCAAATGGTGTGACAGGATGCTCTCTGCCTCGGCAAGAGTAGCCAGCGTATATGGGGTGACCGCGCCGTCGGACCACGTAGGCAGCAGCCGCTTGAATGTCTCGACGAGCTCGGCTTCACCCACAAGGAAACACTGTGCTTTATCGAAGAGGTCAATGGTGAGACCAACCCCCGCGATTCTCTCTGGCTTGGCATCGAAATGTGGGAGTGACATTTCATCAGCCAACGTATTCCAACGCACAAGCAGTGCTTTGCAGGTCACCTGAAAGCTCAGCCATTTGCAAACGTGGTTCCAATCGTCACGATTGGCTGGCGAGACACCAACTATTTGGACGGAATCCAGGAGTCTTTTCTGCTCCCCCTTGCCAAAAAGACCTGCTAACCCGAAGGGCTTCTTATCATAGGAAAGGTTGCGAACCGCCTCGACGAGTTCCGCGTTGGCCTCCATAGCCTCAGGGGTCGCCACCGGCTTTGCTAAGAACTGCTTACGGTCCCCCAAGGCAGCGAGAATGTCTTTCCGCAAAGCTAGGAAAAGATCTCGAATTTCTTGATTGCTCTGACGCAAAGTCCTCGTTAGGCCTGCCATCCACGGCTGTTGCGCACTTTCCAGCTCTTGCAACAACGCACGCACAGAAGATGTCTTTTCTGCGGCGAGCATAGCTACCTTGATGGTTTCCGGTGCCATGCTCGACAGAGACGGAACGGAACCCATTGCTTCTTTCGACTTGAGCTCTGAAAGCATCGTCAAGTCATGGTGCACTTGAAGCAATCGCGCTGTCTCGGGAAAGTCAGCAATTTGCGGCAGCGATTTGGTCAAATAAGCCAAATCGTTACCTAGCGTCTGCCGTGCGGCACGAAGCCCAATGATGGATTCGTTGGAGAATAGAGCGGCATGTTCCTGGCCGATACCGATCGCATCAGGAAACCACACGATCTGGTCACGATTAACGGCGACTGCCTCGGCCGCCTCAACGGGCGTCAGCTCATCGCCCTCGATGATTATTTTTTCGAGATTTCGCTTGGCCCAAACGGATATTTCCTTGTCTGCACGCGAGATTTTTCCGTGCAACGAGTCAATTTGACCTTCGATTTCCTCAATTTCTCGGCGGTACACTGCCTTGTCAATGCGGTTCAGTTCAGAAGCGATTTTGCTGATGGCGAATTCGAATTGCTTCATCCCCTCGGCTTCGCTGGTGAGAAGGCTCACAGCCAAAGGCTTTATGGGGTCTGGCAATTTATCCTGAAGGACCGCAAGTGCCGGGTCCTTCATTGATGTCACCAATACCCGCTTACCCAAAGCCAAGTAGTGACAAATGATGTTCGCAATAGTGTGCGTTTTGCCCGTCCCCGGCGGTCCTTGAACGACGACGCCATCATGGGCCTCCAACAACTGCACAGTACGGACTTGCTCGTCGTTATAAGGCATCGGAAAGAACAGCTCCCGTGGCTTATTTCCTGAACCGTCAGAATCGCCACTGCCTGCGACCGGGGATAGCCCACGGAATGCCGGTAGCGCTACATCACTGGATTCATTAGTAGGGTCAGTGACGATAGCGGCTGCCGCTCCTGGCAGTACGATCCCCTGACTGTTCTCTAGCACCTTCTCGAACCGCAAAAGGTCTTGAACAAACAGGCTGGACGTTCGTGGTCGCGCAAAAATTACCCAAGTGTCGGTAACAACAAGATGCTCTATCGCCTTGGGGAGACTACGGTTGTCGGCCGTTGTTTCATTTGGCCAATATAGACCGGCCGAATCTAGGCGAGTAACTGCAGATTTCAGCAAACCTTCAAATGAGCTCGCTTCAAAAGGATTGAGAATTCCACCGGTGGTTTTGAAGAAATCCTTTGCGGCCGTTGCAAGGGGCGCGATGCCAGGGTTGTCCATTGCAGCATATGCGTCCAGCTCAAGCTGTGGCTTAGTAGAGCGAGGGCGAATTTCGAGCGCCATTGATTGCTCGCTGAGGGCGATTTCCACGAGTTGCGTAATTAGTGGATAGGTAATCAACCCAGCAGGGGAATTCCAGACTAAAACCCCTTGCCCCCACACCAACTCAAGCTGAGAGTCGAGCAGATTGCCTTGGAGCTGTTGGGCCAGCATGAACAGGTCGCTATACAGCGAAATACTCTTGCGGATCTCCTTTTCTGCAACGGCCCATTGTTCCCACTGAAGCGTTTTGTAGGCTTTTAGCGCGGATTCAAGCTCGCTTTTGTGTGGGTAGGCTGCCAGTAAAACATTCTCGGAAAGTTGCTTTGTGTCCTCTCCGCTATCGTTCCCGACACGCGCCGCTACCGTGCTCTTGAGATGCTCTGGCTCAACTGCCTCCAAGGCTGCCCTCTCAACCTGAGCTTTGAGAGCGGGTTCGCGTATCTGGTTCGACGACACGTCGAGCCACAACTTGAGAAATTCGTCCTTGGGAACAGGCGGGCGGGTCTCGTGCAGTCGGTCTAACCGTAGCCAGACCTCGTCAAACTCGTCTCCGCAGTTGAACGCTAAACCTGGCAGCCCCTGCACTCGTTCTTCGAACCGAACGAACTGTTTGTGCTGCACCACCTGCATCGGTGGATTGGCCCGCAGCTTCGCAGATTCTTTTGCGTATTCGATGAGCTGAATTAGACGGTCGAGTGGGCTAGTCATTTGGGTTTTCTTATTTAAATAGCAAGACGAGGGCCAGTGCGGCCAGCAAAACTACAAAAATCCATTTCATGCCTGAGCCAGTGGACTTTGGCTCATCCGTAGCGAGGAACGTTGTACGCATAACTCCGTATTTAAATTGAGCCTCGAATGACGTCCGGCATGCAGAGCAGGAAAGATGCTGAACGATGCCGTCCAGCGTGCTGACAAAGTTCGGGGTTTTGCATCGGGCGCATTCAACTACTATCCGCTCAGGTGGAACCGGGTGAGTACCGTCTGGAATGGAACTCGTCGGAGGAATAACTACTTTTCTTGCCTGAATAGCAGAAGGTGGCGTTGCGTGTGAGTAGTCGGTGTTCGTGCTTTGGCCGGTCAGGCATTTCAGCCGTTCCGCCACCTTTACTTTGAGCGCACGTGCTCTCGGTTTTTCTCGGTGCGCGAGCTCTTGTTGCAGTTTTCGCAGCACGGAAAGGTCGCTTTCGGCCGATCGAAAGATACTCTCAAGGTCGTCAATGCTTGAACGGAAATATGGTCGCATGCTCACAACTGCAATATGCCCAATGCCAAAAGGCTAATTATCCTGTGCCCCCCATGATTTATCCATGGCATTCGCAGAAAAAGACTCATATTTTTATTACCGCAGCATTGTTTTACGCAATTGTTCCTACTCTTGTATGAACTCATTCTGGGCTGATAGAGAACCGGTGTATCACCGGACGTCAGTTGCATTTTTCATTGCCATTACCCCTCTCCTCTCGGTAGACGCTCCTATTTCAACACCGCGCAGGCTCAGCAGACGAGCCCGGCTAACCCCCCCCGGCTTTCGTAGAAAATTTGGTAGGTCCGTATAGCGGCGCAAATCTGTCGCAGAGGACAGGTCGGTTGGATGGCCGCTTTGGCGGAGTTGCTGCCCGTGTCACTGGCATGCGTCCGATGATCCCGCCAGGGGCTGGCAGCAGTCGCCGGGCAGAAACTCGTCCTGAAGATCGCTTGGCACGTCGGTATATCTGCACCCGACACTAACCAGCAGGACCTAATGCTTGTGAGCGCGCTTGTTATGAGGCTTTTCGATAGCTGGTTCAGGCGGCATTGAACCGGTTGCCACTGCTCCAGAACCGCCTGGTCGCGGCAAGCGGAGGAAGTAAGGTACACTTTTGACCCTTCGCCTCCCCTGCCTGCCCCACTGGATTAACGGCCCATGCGCCTCACCCTGCTGATTCCCGAACTGATCTGGCCCGAGCCCGGCGATGCTGCCGCGCTTGGCGACCTGAATTGCCCCGCACTCGCAACCCTGCTGGCGCGTGGATGCTTCTCGCGGAGCACTGCGGACGATGCTGCGCTCGATGCCACTTTTGACTTGGCCGTCGCCCGCTGCTTCGGCCTCAACCGGGCGGTCCCCTACGCGGCCTTGCGCCTGCTTGGCGAAGCCGAAACGAACGTGCAGCCCGGCGAACATCACTGGGCCTGTGCCGACCCTGTGCATCTGCGCTTTCACCATGAGCGGCTGATCCTCGCCGACGGCGCCACGATCGGCATTGACGGGTCTGAAGCCGGGCAACTGACGCAGGCGCTGAACGCGCACTTTGCCGATGTCGGCGTCTTTCATGCAGCCGCCCCCGACCGCTGGTACCTGCGGCTGGCCGAGGCAGCCGACTTTCTGACACCACCGCTCTCGGCCATGGCCGGCCGCCGCGTGGAGCAGCAGTTACCGGAAGAAGCGCGCACGGCGTGGTTGCGCAAACTGCTCAACGAGGCGCAGATGCTGCTGCACAGCCATGCCGCCAACGAGGCCCGCGCCGATGCCGGCCGGCTGACCATCAACAGTCTGTGGCTTTGGGGGCCAGGGGCCTTGCCACAAGGCCTCAAGGCCGAGTTCGACCAGGTTTGGGCCAGCCACCCGCTGGCCCGTGGTCTCGCCCACTGCGCTGGCATCGCCTGTCACGACACCCCCGCCTCGCTGGCTGCGCTGCTGGCCGAATCCCCTGCCGACAGCCGTCCGCTGGTGGTCATCGACGACCTGCTGGCTGCCGTGCAATACGAAGATGCCGAGGCCTGGCGCACCGGCATGCTGCGCCTTGAGACTGACTGGTTTGCGCCGCTGGCAGCGGCCGTTCGCGCTGGCCGGGTAAGGCTGGACCTGCACGCCAGCACCATCTACGGCCAGCTTTCCTGGCAACTCGGGCGCGGCGACATGTGGCGTTTGTGGAAGCGGCCGCAGCCCTTGCAGGTGCTGGCGAGTTTGTTGGTAAATTCGTTGGCAAACGCGCAGGCGGAAAAAGCATGACCCGCATCATCCCCCGCGAAGTCCCGCCCCGGCGCAGCTGGCAACTCGAACAGCAGGGCCTGCACCCGCTGCTGGCGCGCATCTACGCCACGCGCGGCATCGAAAACGCCGACGAGCTGAACTACGAACTCAAGTCGCTGCTGCCGCCGGCCAGCCTGACCCATGCCGCCGACGCCGCCGTGCTGCTGGCCGACGCCATCGAGGCCGAGGCCAACATCGTCATCGTTGCCGACTACGACTGCGACGGCGCCACCGCCTGCGCTGTCGGCCTGCGCGCGCTGCGCGCCTTCGGTGCCACGGTGAGCTACCTGGTGCCGGACCGCTTCGTGCACGGCTACGGCCTGTCGCCATCAGTGGTCGATCTGGCGGCCGGCATGTCACCGGACCTGATCGTCACCGTCGACAACGGCATCGCCAGCATCGAGGGCGTCGCCCGCGCCACCGAACTCGGCATTGCCGTGCTGGTCACCGACCACCACCTGCCGGGGGATACGCTGCCCGAGGCCGAGTGCATCGTGAACCCGAACCAGCCGGGCTGCGACTTTCCGTCGAAGTGCATCGCCGGGGTCGGCGTCATGTTCTACGTCATGCTGGCGCTGCGCGCCGAACTGCGTGAGCGCGGCTGGTTTGCCGAAGGTTCCGGGAGTTCTGGCAAACGCGCAGAGTTCAACCTCGCCACCCTGCTCGATCTGGTGGCGCTGGGCACCGTCGCCGACGTCGTCAAGCTCGACCGCAACAACCGCATTCTGGTCAGCCAGGGCTTGAAACGCATGCGCGAGGGCAAGCTGACGCCGGGCATCGCCGCCCTTTTCCGCGCCGCCGGCCGCGACCCGATGAAGGCCTCCGGCTTCGACCTCGGCTTCATGCTCGGCCCACGCCTCAACGCCGCCGGCCGCCTCTCCGACATGGCGCTGGGCATCGAATGCCTGAGTACCGACGACCCGGCCCGTGCGCTGAACATCGCCCAGCAGCTCGATGCGCTCAACCGCGAACGGCGCGAGATCGAAGCAGGGATGCAAGAAAAAGCATTGGCGCTGGTCGAAAGTATCGACGTTGCCGACACGGCTGGCATTGCCTTGTTCGACGCCACCTGGCATCAAGGCGTGGTCGGCATCGTTGCCTCGCGCATCAAGGAAAAGCTGCACCGCCCGGTGTTTGCCTTCGCACGTGCCGACGAGGAACGCAAGGACGGCGGCGGCCAGCTGCGCGGAGTATTGAGAGGTTCAGGCCGCTCGATCCCCGGCCTGCACCTGCGCGACGCACTCGATCTCATCTCCAAGCGGGCGCCGGGGCTATTGAAGAAATTCGGCGGCCACGCAGCCGCAGCCGGTGTCACCATCGACGAGGCTGACTTTCCGAGATTCCGCGATCTGTTTGCCGAGGTAGCCGGCGAGCTTTTGGCCGAGGACGACCTGACGCGCAGCCTGCACACCGACGGCACGCTCGAATCCGGCTATTTCTCACTGGAAACCGCACGCCTGCTGGAAGCGCAGATCTGGGGCCAGGGCTTCCCGGCGCCGCTGTTCGAAGGGCGCTTCAAGGTCGAGGCGCAGCGCGTACTCAAGGACAAGCACCTCAAGCTGCGGCTGCGCCTGGGCGAACTGCGCTTCGACGCCATCCAGTTCAATTTCAGCACCACGCCGGGGCACGAGGTGCATGCGGCCTATCGTCTGAGTATCAACGACTACAACGGTGTGCAAAGCGTCCAACTGATGATCGAACACCTCGCCAACACAGGGTAGATCGTTAGCTCCCCTTGCCGCCCTTGCCCCCCAGCAGAACGAGCCGGGGCCCTTCGTTGCCGCCACCGGGTGCGCCAGCATGGTTCTTGTCTAGCCATGGCAGCACATCTTCGGCCGGCATGGGTTTTGACAGTAGATAACCCTGGATTTCATCGCAACCATGCGTACGCAGATGCCGCAGCTGCTCAGAGGTCTCCACGCCTTCCGCGATGACCTGCAGACCGAGGCTGTGAGACAGGGCGATAATGGCGTTGGTAATGGCTGCATCATCGACGTCGACAGTGATATCGCGGACAAAGGATTGGTCGATCTTCAGCTTGTGCAAGGGAAAACGCTTGAGGTAGGAAAGCGAAGAATAGCCCGTACCGAAATCGTCGATGGATAAACGGGTTCCCAACCTGTACAACGCCTCAACCGTATCGATGCAATGCTTCGCTTCAACCAGTGTACCCTCGGTAATTTCCAGCTCAAGTTTGTCCGCTGCCACACCGCTCACTGCAAGCGCTGTCGTGACCTGGCCAACGAGGTCAACCTGATGGAATTGCCGCGCCGAAAGATTTACCGAAACCGAAACCTGTGCATGACCTGCCCGGTGCCAACTGGCAAGGTGCTGCGTCGCAACCCGCAAGGCCCACGCGCCAACCTCGATGATCATCCCAGTATCTTCAAGAATAGGGACAAAAAGAGCCGGCGACATCATCGTCCCGTCACTCTGCCGCCAGCGCAGCAAGGCCTCGAAACCGATGACGCTGTTACTGCGTAGCGCCAGCTGAGGCTGGTAATAAAGTTCAAACTGGCCTTTCGCCAGTGCACTGCGCAGATTGGTCTCCAGGGACAGGCGCTCATGTGCCCGACTGTTCATTTCTAGTCGGAAGTACTGATAGTTGTTACGGCCCTGTTCCTTGGCTCGATACATCGCCGTATCTGCGTTTTTGAGCAAAGTGCTGACTGCGGTAGCGTCATCCGGATACAGCGTTACGCCAATGCTGGTCGTCACGAAAACCTCGTGCGCCCCCAGCCTGAACGGGCTGGCCATGGCGGTAATGATTTTCTCGGCAACGGCACTGGCATCTGCCTCACTGGCAAGGCTCTCAAGTGTGACGGTAAACTCGTCACCGCCCAGCCGGGCCACAGTATCCGTCTCACGAACGGCGTGGCGCAGACGCTGCGCAACCTGATTGAGCAGATCATCGCCAAAGGCATGGCCGAGGGTATCGTTGATCGTCTTGAAACGATCGAGGTCAAGGAACAGCAGACCAACCTTGCAGCGCATGCGATCTGCCTGCCGCATGGCATGCGACAGTCGATCCTGAAACAGATAGCGGTTCGGCAAACCGGTCAACACATCGTAGTTGGCCAGATACGACAACCGCTCCTCATCACGACGCCGGTCCGTTACGTCCTGAAAAGTACCAATCGCCCTCAGCGGCCCGCCAACAGAATCAGGATCAACCTCGCCGAGCGCCTGCACGATGCGCTCCTCGCCATCCATGCGGATAATTCGGAACTCGAACGAAATCCCTTGCTCGCCCTCGTAGTTTCGCGAAAAGAACTCGGATACCCGCTCGACGTCATCGTGGTGGATGAAGGCGCGCAGGGTGCGCCGGGTCGGCCAGAAGCTGGCTCGATCAACCTCGAATATCCGGTAAACCTGATCGGACCAGACAAAGCGTTCGCTGCCCGCGTCGTACTCCCAACTGCCAACACCGGAAATTTCCTGGGCCTTGGCCAATAGGCGATTGGTCTTGTTCACCTCACCGGCCATCTTGTTCAGCGCCGTGGCCAGAATGCCGATTTCGTCCGTACCGCTCGCCGGCAGGCGGATCGCAAAATTTCCGCCGGCGATCCGCTCCGCCGCTGCGCTCATCTCGGTGAGCGGCCGCGAAAGCCGTTTCGACAGCCACCAGGCCATCAGCACCCCGAGCAGCATCATGCCGGCCAGCAGGAAACCGCCAATCTGCATCAAGGCCAGTCGATTGCTCGCCCACATTTCGTCGAGCATGCCGCCAAGACGATCCATCGAGCTTTCAAAAATTGCATCGGAGAGCAGCACCCGCGCATAACCCGCTGTGACCGAGTCGCGCCGGATCGGGAAGGCCATGCCAATGCCCCCGGGGTAACTGAAGACATGCGGCGTGCGCAGGTCAAACCCCCCCTCGTCGAAGCGCGAGTCGTCGAGGCGCTCACCATAGGAAGCGTTCAGCAGGGAGCCATCTGTAATCACATGACCGGTCATGTTCACCACCGCCACGGACTCCACCGGCATCCAGGCGCGAATCTCGGCAATCTCACGGTTGAGCCCGGCCACATCCAGTTGGAAAAGCGGGTTGAACAAGCGGCGCCCCAGATAACCTGCGGTTGCCACCAGGGTTTCCTGCTGGTCGAGCGTCAGATTCATCTTCAGCTCACGTTGCAGCTTCAATTTGCGATTATCCGAATCCTTCAGCGTCGCGTAGCCGGCAGCTGTCAGGCTGACCAGACACATCAAGGCCAGACAGACGGCGAGGGACAAGGCGTAACGAAGATGAAGTTTCATCGGCCGAACCCCGTTTTGCGGCCGATTTCCCGCCAGCGACGGATGGTTTCCAGGTCCTGCGGGCTGAGCGGGTCGAAACGAAGCGTTCCGCGCATCGCGGCAAGGGCCCGCAGCCCCTCGGGAGTAGCCTCCAGCGACATCAGTTCAGCATTGACCCGCTCACGAACCTCATAAGGCAAGCGGGCGCGATAGGCGACCAGCCAACGCAGGATAGGCGCCGTGGTATGGACAATCTTCAGTTGCCGCCGCAAGTTCTCGGGAAGCGCGTCCCAATCTTCAGAATTGAACGCACCAGCATCGGCCTTGCCATGGGCGACCCAGTAAGCCTCGTTCACCTCATCCCCGGCAAAAACGTAGCCGATCTCGCGAACGCCGCCGCGCATCTCGTCGCGCGGCATAAGCTGAAAGCCGGATTCACGCAAGACACATTTTGGCAACGCATAGGCTGTCGTCGAGCGTGGGGTTTCAAATGCAATGGTTTTGCGGCCGAGATCGGCCAGCGAACGAATATCACTGCTCTGCGACACAAAGAACACAGACCGACTCTCCCGGCGCCCCTTGCGCCACCCGGCAAGTGCCGGCTCCAGGCCGACGCCCTGCGTTTCCAGCCAGAGCAAGGAGAATAGGCTCTCCAGAACCATATCGACTTCCCGCCGGCGAATTTTCGCGGCCATGTCTGCGAGATCTTTGGCCACTACCAGTTCGTTGACGTGAATACCGTCGGACAACAGTCGCTGACGCAACACATCGAGCAGGCTCTGGTATTGCGAAATGACATAGTCCGGCTGATTGAGGCGCTCGCTGACAACGCCGATACGAAGTTCCGTGGCGACAGCCAGCGAACTCAACATCAGCATCGATATAAACAGGGATTTGAGAAATGAACGCAAAGTGAAAGACGCTGTTAAGCAAACAATCGCTCATTATTCCCATGCCAAGTGACAACAATGTGACGCTCCTGAGCGGCGCCCTGCTGCCGCAAGGTATAATTGACACCCGCTTTAGCCCGACAAACAAGCAGAAGAGCACAACCGACATGGAAGCAGAACAGCTGAATTCGATCGCCAACCGGCTCGCCGACATTGCCCAGCGCAGTGGCGAGCTGCGGAGGTATCTTTGACTACGATCACAAGCGTGAAAGACTGACCCTCCTCAACAAGGAGATGGAAGATCCCAAGATATGGGATGACGCCAAACGCGCCCAGGAACTGGGCCGCGAGAAGAAATCACTGGAAGACATTGTGCTGGTGCTCGAAGCCGTTCAGGGCGGGCTCGACGATAGCCGCGAACTCTTCGACATGGGCAAGGACGAAGGCGACGACGACATGCTGCACGCGGTCGAGGCGGACGCCGACGCCATCGAGCAGAAGGTGGCCGTCCTTGAGTTCCGCCGCATGTTCAACAACCCGCAGGACCCCAGCCCCTGCTTCCTGGAAATTCAAGCCGGCGCCGGCGGCACCGAAGCGCAGGACTGGGCAGCGATGCTACTGCGCATGTATGTGCGCTATGGCGAGCGCAAGGGATTCAGCGTCGATGTGCTGGAAGAATCGGAAGGCGACGTGGCCGGCATCAAGAGCGCCACGGTGCGTTTTGCCGGCGACTATTCCTACGGCCACCTGCGCACCGAGACCGGCATCCACCGCCTGGTGCGGAAAAGCCCCTTCGACTCGAACGCGCGCCGCCACACCTCCTTCACCAGCGTCTTCGTCTATCCGGAAGTCGACGACTCGATCGAGATCATCATCAACCCGGCCGATGTGCGCACCGATACCTACCGCGCGTCCGGCGCCGGCGGTCAGCACATCAACAAGACCGACTCGGCGGTGCGACTGACGCACATCCCGACCAACATCGTCGTGCAGTGCCAGAACGACCGTTCGCAGCACCGCAACCGCGACGAAGCCTGGAAGATGCTGCGCGCACGACTCTACGAGCACGAACTCCGCAAGCAGCAGGCCGACCAGCAGAAGCTGGAAGACGCCAAGTCCGACATCGGCTGGGGCCACCAGATCCGTTCCTACGTGCTCGACCAGTC
>ERZ724516.1483-NODE-1483-length-13769-cov-6.982791_pt1 | contig 13769 bp, 10 predicted proteins | sample MGYA00376049_ERZ724516 | MGnify/ENA primary metagenome ERZ724516 (study PRJEB28724, sample SAMN07190886) | activated sludge metagenome | isolation source: activated sludge of sewage treatment plant in Hong Hong | place: USA: Christiansburg, Virginia | collected... | reverse complement strand
GCCGTGCTGATGGCCAAGGAGAGCCTGATGGACCATCTGGACATGTACGAGCTGCAGGCCAAAGCGGCCAGCGGAGCCGAACTGTCCAACGTTGAAAAGCTCCGCCTGGAGCTGTTCGAGAAAGTCAACGCACTGGGCATTGGTGCGCAAGGCCTGGGCGGTCTGACCACGGTACTGGACGTCAAGATCAGGATGTACCCCACCCACGCCGCCAGCAAACCCATTGCCATGATCCCGAATTGCGCTGCCACCCGCCATGCGCACTTTGTGATGGACGGCAGTGGCCCGGTCTACCTGACACCACCGTCCCTTGACACATGGCCCGACGTCAACTGGGCACCCGACTACGTGAAGAGCAAAAAGGTGGACCTGAACACGCTGACTCCGCAAGAGGTGGCCAGCTGGACACCGGGCCAGACGCTGCTGCTCAACGGCAAGATGCTCACCGGCCGCGATGCCGCGCACAAACGCATCAAGGACATGCTGGCCAAGGGTGAGAAGCTGCCGGTGGACTTCACCAACCGCGTTATTTACTACGTCGGCCCGGTCGACCCGGTCAAAGGCGAGGCTGTCGGGCCCGCAGGCCCCACCACCGCCACCCGCATGGATGGATTCACCGAGATGATGCTGGCGCAAACCGGTTTGATCAGCATGGTCGGCAAAGCCGAACGCGGCCCGGTTGCGATTGAAGCCATCAAGAAGCACAAGAGCGCCTATTTGATGGCCGTGGGCGGCGCCGCCTACCTGGTCAGCAAGGCGATCAAGGCCGCCAAGGTGGTGGGCTTTGCCGACCTGGGCATGGAAGCCATTTACGAATTCGACGTGGTGGACATGCCGGTCACCGTGGCCGTGGATTCGGGTGGCACCAGCGCCCACATCACGGGACCGGCCGAATGGCAAAAGAAAATTGCCACGGGTGAGTTCAAGAACATCGCAGTCACCGCAAAGTAAGAGAATTGTGACAAAAATGGCCGATTGCGCCGGTAGTACGTGCGCAAGCAGCTATCCAAACCATAGCATCGCGGGCACCTCTCGCGCATGACCAACTCCACACAGCTCCGCCAATGCGCCGACCCGATTGGGGTGTTTGACAGTGGTGTTGGGGGCTTGAGTGTGCTGCGCGCCCTGCGCGCAGAATTGCCGCTGGAGCCGTTTGTCTATATTGCCGACAGTGGGCACGCGCCCTACGGCGAACGCGACGATAGCCACATCATCGCGCGCTCCCACGCCATCACCCGCTACCTGCTGGAGCACCACCACATCAAGGCCCTGGTGGTCGCTTGCAACACCGCTACGGCAGCGGCCATTCAGCGTCTGCGGCAGGATTTTCCCGAGCTTCCCATCGTTGGCATCGAACCTGCGCTGAAGCCCGCCGCATCCAACAGCAAGACCAAGCACATCGGCGTGCTCGCCACACGGGGCACACTCAATAGCGAAAAATTCCGCGCCCTTCTGGCGTCTTTGCAGGACCAGGCGCACTTCGTTGTGCAACCGTGCGACGGGCTGGCGGACGCCATCGAGCGCGACGATGCTATAAAAACAGAAGCGCTCTGCGCATATTTCACGAGGGCTATGGGCCAATTTGGCTTAAATCCGGGTGAGATGGATACTTTGGTATTGGGGTGCACACACTACCCGTTTGCCATTGATGTATTGCATGCCAGCGTCGGTGAGGCGGTGGTGTTTCTGGAGGGCGGTGCCCCGGTTGCCCGGCAAACCCGGCGCCTGCTGGAGGCCCGTTCCTGGTTGGCAACGCAAGGCGCGCCGGTGGCGCGCGCCGCCTCCACGGTCTTTGGTACCACCGGCAACGCCGGGCAACTGCAGTCCGCCATTGCGCGCTGGCTGCAAATGACGTCCGACGTTCAGACCCTGTCCATCACTTGAACCGATACGAGCTTTCGGCTGAAACCGTGTATTGTTCGGCATCCCAGCGTTTCTAGTCACTGCACCATGCGCAACTCCGAACTCCGCACCCTGTTTGCCAGCCTCTCGGATGAAGAACTGATGGAACGCGCACAGTCGGCAGCGCTGACTGAGGACGCCCAGGCACTGGCCGATACCGAAGTGGCTTTGCGCCGCTTGCAGCCGTCTCGCCTTACAGCGCCGATGGAGCCAGACTTGGCCTACCAGGGCGACCTGACCATCGTCGCCCGAAATTTTTCCGCAACCGAAGCGCAGTTGCTTTGCGCCTGCCTGCTGGCCAGCGGGGTACCAGCGGAAACTGCGGACACCCAGCTGGTTCAAACCAACGCGCTGCTGACCATCGCCGTGGGCGGGGCCAGTGTGCGGGTGCCGGCCAATTTTGTGGTGGACGCCAAGGCAGTGATCGCCGCATTCGAGCGTGGCGACTTTGCGCTCGACGAAAACTTCAGTTCATCGAACGAAAACACGCCGTAGCAATCGTGCACTATGCACCAGTGTGGGAAGCGCGTTGGCCGGCGTGGGATCTGGAACCAACTTTGTTCCCATGGGTCTGAATCCAAAAAGCGAGTGCGTACGTATATATTGTTGAGTGCGTCGGTGTGGTGGCCATCGTAGTTCGTGTGCGGGAGCAACGGCGGTCTAGGCAATGTGGTCTTAACTTCAGGAGCAAGACATGGAATGGTCATGGATACAAAGTGCCAACAGGGTGCCACAGACGCGGCCTTCGCCGACTGGGGGCTCAAGACATCGGCTGGGCGTGGCGGTGTGGGCCGCCGTTGTGCTGGTTGCGTCTGCGAGCGCGGCGACTGCAGCCAAAGCGGCGTCACCGGTGACGGATCAGCCCGCTGCGGTTGTTCAGGGCGTGGTCATGCCAGCCTGGCTGGAGCGTTCAGGCACGCGGCAGCCGGTGGTACCGGGCATGGTCTTGCAGGAGCGTGACCGCATCGTCACCGGCGCCAACGCCCGCATTCTGCTGACCTTGCCCGAGGGCAGCAGTGTGAAACTCGGGGAAAGTGCACAGCTGGACCTGGACAGCCTGAGCGCCAGACAGGAAGGCGGGTCGGTGTTTCTAAAGTCGGCGCTCAACGTGGTCGTTGGCGCATTTCGTTTCACCACAAGTGCCCTGAATAAAGTGAACAACCGCCGTGACGTCAGTATCCGGCTGGCAACCGTGACTGCCGGTATTCGCGGCACAGACCTGTGGGGCAAACAGGGGGGTGACAAAGAGATTGTCTGTTTGCTGGAAGGAAAGATTGAGGTCTCACGGGACGTGGTTGCCGGTCAAACCGCCACACCCGTCATCCTGGACCAGCCACTGCAGTTTTACACTGCTCCCAAAGATGCGCCAGCACTGCCGGTGGGCCGTGTGGAGAACGCCCAATTGGCGCTGTGGGCTGCCGAGACCGAGATTGCACCGGATGCGGGTGGTGCCACGGTCGATGGCCAATGGACGATGCGCTTTGATGGTGATACCTCGTTTGCGGGTGCACTCTCTGTTCATGAATTTCTGCGCAATCGCGGGTATGCGGCGCAGTTTGTGCCGGACAAAAAGAATGGGAAACGAATTTACCGGGTCCAGTTGAGCAACCTGTCCACAGAAAGCGACGCTCGTGCGCTGGCGCAAAGGCTGTCCAACTACGGGCTGGGAGTGCCTGGCATTGAACGGGCGCGGTAGAACCGACCAACGCACCCGTATTCAATGGAAATCACGACTGCGGGTGCTCAACTCCCCGAGCAGCGGGGTCATGTCCACCAGCCGCTTTGCAATCACGTGGCGCACCTCGCCCCCACTCTCTTCATCACGCTGCCACACGCCATAAACCGCCAGCAGGCGGGACTGGTAGACCTCCTGGCGAAAGCGTTCCTTGACGGCCTTCCAGACGATGACGTTGACGCTGCCGGTCTCATCCTCCAGCGTGACGAACACCACGCCCTTGGCGGTCTGCGGGCGCTGGCGCATGGTGACGATGCCGCAGGCGCGCACCAGGCGGCCGCTGGGATAGTCGGCCATCTGCGCCGCCGTCAGCAGCTTCTTTTTGGAGAGCTGCGCGCGTAGTAGCTGCAAGGGGTGGGAGCGTAATGTCAGACCGAGCGCGGCGTAGTCAAACGTCACCTCTTCGCCCTCAGGTGCGGCCGGCAACAACAGTTCATCTTCCGCAATCGGCACCCCTTTGAGCAGCGCGGGCGCCGGCTTCAGGGCCGACGCGTCCCACACCTGCTGGCGGCGGTGGCCGGAGAGGGACAGCAGCGCATCGGCACTGGCCAGGGCCTTGAGGTCGGCCTCATTAAGATTGCAGCGCAGGGCCAGGTCCTGTGTGCTGGTGAAGGGTGTTTTTGCTCGTTCGGCGGTGATTCGATCAGCCACCTCCTGGCGCAGGCCGGTGACTTGACGCAAGCCCAGGCGGATTGCGGGTTGTTGGTTTGGTTCGCGCCCGAAAATGGGGTCAGAGCCCGATTTCGTTCTTTGCTCCGCGCTTCGATTGCATTCCTGTCCTGAATCGGGATCCGACCCCATTTTCTCCGACCCCCATTGCTCCGGCCCCATTGTCTCCAGTGTGCAATCCCAGTCGCTGTGTGACACATCGGCGGCACGCACTTCCACGCCATGGCGCTGGGCGTCCTGCACCAGTTGGGCGGGGCCGTAGAAGCCCAGCGGCTGGCTGTTGAGCATGGCCGCCAGGAAGCAGGCGGGCTCGTGTTTTTTCAGCCAGCAACTGATGTAGACCAGGATGGCGAAGCTGGCGGCGTGGCTCTCGGGGAAGCCATATTCGCCAAAGCCTTCCATCTGCTTGAAGATGGCCTCGGCAAAGTCCTCGGGGTAGCCGCGCTCCAGCATGCCGCCTACCAGGCGGTCGTGGTACTGGCTGACATTGCCGTGACGTTTCCAGGCGGCCATGGATCGGCGCAGGCGATCGGCCTCGCCCGGAGAAAATCCGGCCGCGATCACCGCGATCTGCATCACCTGCTCCTGGAAGATGGGGATGCCGTGCGTGCGCTCCAGCGCCTTGCGCAAGTCCGGGTACGGCGAGGCGTAGGCTTCCGGATTCTTGCGCGCCTTCAGGTACGGGTGCACCATGCCGCCCTGAATCGGCCCGGGCCGCACGATGGCCACTTCCACCACCAGGTCGTAAAACTCGCGCGGTTGCAGGCGCGGCAGCATGCTCATCTGCGCGCGGCTCTCGATCTGGAACACACCCACCGTGTCGGCCTTGCAGATCATGTCGTAGGTGGCGGGGTCCTCGCGCGGCACATCCTGCAGGCGCATGGGCTTTAGCAGGCCGCGCCACTGCGTGACCAGCTCCAGGGCCCGGCGGATGGCGCTGAGCATGCCCAGGGCCAGCACGTCCACCTTCATCAGGCCCACGGCGTCCAGGTCGTCCTTGTCCCACTGGATGATGGAGCGGTCCGGCATGGCGGCGTTTTCCACCGGAACCAGGCGGGTCAGCGGCCCCTGGGTCAGCACAAAGCCGCCCACGTGCTGGCTCATGTGGCGCGGAAAGCGCTGCAACTGGATGGCCAGCGCCAGCCACTGCTGCAGCCGTTGTTCTGAAGGAAATTCGGTCATAGCCCTCGTGGAACCTGCATCAGCAGCTACTTTTTCGATAGCAGATTGCAGCCGCTCCACCAGCACCTCGCGGTCGTACATGCCGGGGTGCTCCTTGGACAGCGCGACGATCAGGTCCTCGGGAATCTCCAGCGCGTGGCCGACGTCGCGCAGCGCACTGCGCGGGCGGTAGCTGATGACGGTAGCGGCAATGGCGGCGCGTTCGCGGCCGTACTTGGCATAGATGTACTGGATGACTTCTTCGCGGCGCTGGTGCTCGAAGTCCACATCGATGTCGGGCGGCTCGTTGCGTTCCCTGGAGACAAAGCGCTCGAACATCATGTGGCCCTTCATCGGGTCCACCTCGGTCACATGCAGCAAATAGCACACCACCGAATTGGCCGCCGAACCACGCCCCTGGCACAGAATGCCTTTGCCTCGGGCAAAACGCACGATGTCGTGCACGGTGAGGAAATACATCTCGTATTTCAGATCGGCAATCAAGGCCAATTCGTGTTCCACCATCGGTAAAACGTCCTTCGGCACGCCTTGTGGATAACGTTCGCGGGCGCCCTCGTCGCAGTGGTGGCGCAGTGTCTGGGCCGGTGTGGCGCCGGGCAGCAGGGCCTCCATGGGGTACTGAAAGGCAATTTCCTTCAGGTCAAAGCTGCATTTGTCGGCAATCACCAGCGTGTTGGCCAGCCACTGCGCCGGGTAGATCGCCGCCAGCCGCGCACGCGAACGCAAATGCAGTTCGGCATTGGGCTGCAAGGCAAAGCCGCACTGCGCCACCGGCTGGCCCAGGCGCACGGCAGTCAGCACATCGTGCAGGGGCTTGCGCGAACGCACATGCATGCGCACATTGCCTGCCGCCACCAGGGGCAGGCCGGTGCACTGCGCCAACTGCAGCAGGCGCACCCGCTGGAGTGCGTCGTCCAGCCCCAGGCGCAACTCTGCCGCCAGCCAAACATTTAAGCAAAATAGGCCTCTAGCCCTCGTGGATATTGCGTATGCCGCTTCTATATTGATAGCATCTGGAAACGCCAGCAGAATTTCGCAGTCCGTGAGTTGCGCCCACAAGGCCTGGTAGTGAGCCCCATGCCAGCCCACCTGGTACTGCCCCTTGGGCGCCGCCCGGCGCGCCGCGGTGATGAACTGGCACAGATTGCCCCAGCCTCGTAGGTTGTGCGCCAGCACCACGGCGGTGAAGCCATGTGCCGACTCCCCTGCGCCCGTTCCCAGCGGCACCCAAAATTCCGCCCCCAACAGCAGCTTGAGCCCGCTCGCCTTCGCCTGCACATGGGCACGCACCACACCGGCCACCGAGCATTCGTCGGTGATCGCCAGCGCGCTGTAGCCCAGCGCGGCGGCGCGCTCCACCAGTTCTTCAGGCTGGGAGGCGCCGCGCTGGAAGCTGAAGTTGGAGAGGCAGTGCAGCTCGGCATAGGCGGGGAGTGGGTAAGCTGGTTCCATGAATAACTGTATTTTTGTACAGTATATTCAAGCAAGCCATTTTTGCCAAAGTTCTTGCCGTAGGACCCCAACCAGGCCAGCTACTGGCCTATTGCGCCAGCACCACCCGGTTGCGTCCCTGCGCCTTGGCCCGGTACATGGCAGCGTCGGCCGCCTCCACCAGCGCAGCGGAACTGTGCCCCAGCTGCGGCACACACGCGGCCACACCAATGCTGACCGTTACCACATTGGCCACCGTGGCTTTGGCATGGGGCACTCCCAGCCCTTGCACAGTCGCCCGGATGCGTTCCATCGCAGCGGCGGCCTCGGCGCCGGCAAGGCCCGGCAGGACAACCACAAACTCTTCCCCACCGTAGCGAGCCACCAGTTCACCCGAGCGTTGCGCCGTTCCACCCAAGGTCTGGGCAACAAGCTTCAGGCACACATCGCCCGCCTGGTGTCCGTAGTGGTCGTTATAGGGCTTGAACTGGTCCACATCTACCATCGCAATGGCCAGCGGCAAGCCCTGGCGACTGGCACGCTGCCATTCTGCCTCCCAGGCCTGATCGAAGCTGCGGCGATTGGCCAAGCCTGTCAAAGCGTCGGTTGCACTCAGGGTTGCGAGGCGCTGGTTGGCGGCCTCCAATTCTGCTGTGCGTTGGAGCACTTTGACTTCCAGCGTTTGGTTGGACGCAGCGATGGCCTCCCGCAGTCGCGCCTGCTCGGCCAATTCGCTGCGCAGTCTGCGCGAGAACATGGCCCCAACCCACAACAGCAACAATAAAGCGGCAATACGCATTGCAAGGGCAGCCAGTCGAATACGATCGAAATACTCAACCGTCTTTGCCAATTCACCAGTCAAAGCGACCACGGCAGTCTCACTGTTGATTTCGTATATTTTTTTGGCGAGGACGTAGGATTCAGCAAACATCAGCTGGTGTGCCTCTTGCCACAGGTCCATACGCATGAGCCGCAGTGCTGCCTCTTCGGTCACGTGCAATTTGTCACGGTCTGCACTCAAGGCGGTGATCTCTTCGGACAGGGTTTGCTGGCGTGTCAATTGGCCCAGCTTCTGGATGGTGGCCACCAGTGCCGCATCCACCGTGTCGTAACTTGCCGTGCGCAAGGTGTTTTGCTCCAACACGGCGAGGACCACCATATTGGTCAGATCCTGGTTAAGCCGCAACATGCGTTCCAGCCCGGTATTGACCTCCACGTGGCGGGCATGCATGGCGTCGCTCTCCAGGTCGACATAAATACCCACCAACATGGCCACGACCAGGGTGGCAACGGCAAGGTACAGGCTACGGGTAGACTGCATAAGTCAGAATCAGTCGTTGGCGCTTGCAGTTAGTATGCGACGCCACTTATTCCAGTACTTTGTCGGCTTTCTTCAACAGCTCCGGCAAAACGACCACTCCTTGTCCACGCGCCGCCTTCTGATTGATGACCAAACTGAATTTCTCCACCGGTCCCCAGGGGATATCCCCGGGTTTGACCCCTTTCAATATCAGCGCGGCTTTCTTGCCGGCGGAATAACCGACCAGAAAGTAGTCCATGCCATAGGCCGCCGTGGCACCCCGGGGCACGCTGTCCACGTCACCGGCAAACAAGGCGATCTTGTGTTGGTGACACACAGCCGCAATCGCCTCAAAGTTGGCCACCGTGGTGTTGTCGGACGTGATGGTGATGGCCTGTACCTTGCCCACCAGCGATTGGGATGCAGCGCCAACTTCTGCACTGTTGGCCACCGTGACCTCCACCAGTTCCAGCCCCAAGGCCTTGGCTGCCGCACGCATGGCTTTGACATGGGTGACTGAGTTGGCCTCTGCCGGGTTGTAAATGGTTCCCCATTTTTTGGCCTTGGGCACAAACTTGGTATAGGTTTCCATCTGCAGAAAAACCGGCCACGGATCACTGGTGCCGGTAACGTTGGTACCGCTCTTTTTGCCAGGTGAACTGTTGGCGGGCACAATGCCGGCCGTCAACGGATCGGTAATGGCGGAGAACACCACGGGTGTTCGGGTGATGACCTTCAACACCGCCTGTGTGGTCGGCGTGGCAATGCTGTGCACCAGGTCGAGCTTGTCGGAACTGAACTTCTGGGCAATGCTGGCCGCCTTGGCCACGTCGCCCTGCGCATTCTGGCGGTTGTAGGTGACATTGACCCCTTCCTTGAACCCGGCACTGGCCAGCGCCGCTTCAAAGCCCTTTTCAACCGCGTCCAGAGCGGCGTGCGAGACGATCTTGGTGACGCCGATTTGAACCATTTTGGGGTCGGCCGCCTGCGTCAGACCAGGCAGGCCCAGCCAAACCGTCAGGCCAAGCGCCCAAAGCCCCCGTGTTGCCATACCTGCTGCGCTGCGCCTCCCGCAACCGCCCATTGACGTTGTGTTTGCCATGGTGTCCTTTTATTCTGAGCGTCTCCATCTTACGCGCACAGGGCCTGAACGACCCCTGACCTGCGGCCCCATGCCCTGACGCTAAGTTTCAGTCGAGACGGGTCGCCTTCGACCTTTGCCAATGCCAGAAAAGGGGGAAGCTCGGCTGTGGTAGTGGTGTTGGGTTGGGTGGAATCCAGATCGAGGAAACCAGTTGCCTGCGGATCGACCACAATTTGGGGTATTGCTGAGGGGCTCCGGAGTCCATTCCCCAATTCGCCAACCTGGTTCAGTCCCCAAGAGCGCAAGGTACCGTCTTGTGACATGGCCACGGTGAATTTTGCCCTGCGGACACGCCACGGATGCCAGCCGCAACCTGCGCTGGAGCCAGGCGTGCGCCGAAGCTGGCGTCGCCCAATTGTTGAAGATTGTTTGCTCCCCATGCCCACAAACTGGTGTCGTTCTTGAGTGCCACGCTTCTGTCGCCACATGCGGCAACCCGCTTGTAACCGGTCCCGATCTTCACCGGCTGAGACTGGTTCTCGGTGCTTCCAATTTCCAGCGCCCCAAAGAGGTTGGAGCCCCAAGACCAGAGACCGCCATCTTTGGCCACCGCCAAGGTGTGGCTTCCACCGGCAGCCACCGCGGTCATCGCCCCAGTTATAGACACCCCCTTGGTAATCCAGAACCGCCACATGCCTTACACCGGTGGAGACGGTCGGCGTTTGACCGAGCGCTGACCCGGCATGCGTTCATAACAAACCTACCCACTGAGCGATGAATCCAGCATACACGCGCAAAGTGGAAAGGAACATGGTGAAAGGTCCTCCAGAGTCAGATCAGCGGCAATACGGCAACCCACTAATAGTGCGGTGGCAACTCTTCGCTGGCACGCGTTAAGCCGGGCGCAGAGCCCTCAGGCATTTGCTGGCGCAGTTGGCGCACCTCGCGGATCAGAGCATCAATCTCCCGCTGCTGTCGAACGATGACCTGGTTGAGTTGCTCCAACAGGTCCTCGCTGAAGCTGGCCTTGATTTCCAGCTCAGTCAGGCGTTGGTCGGTGCGGTCGGCATGTTGCATGCTGCTATTGGACACCCCGGCGCACCTCCCGCAACATAAAAAGATACAGCCCTTCTGCCTTGTCCCGCGCCCAAGGGGTTTTGCGCAGAAACTTCAGGCTGGACGCTACGCTGGGGTCATGGGTAAAACAGCGCACCGGAATGCGCTGGCCCAGTTCGGCCCAGCCGTAATGGGCGACCAATTCGGTGACGATGGCTTCCAGTGTCTTGCCATGCAGGGGATTGCGGGGTTGAGGAGATGTCATGGAACCGCTATTGTCGCCCTGACGCTCATCCGCCCCACAACGCGCGCATGGCGGGGGCAAAACCAGCGTCGTCTTGGGGCACCACCGTTTGACCAGCCACATGAACGGCACTGAAGCGGGCATCCGGACTGGAGAACACCAGGGCATCGAGCATGTGGTCGCTGGGAACGCCCTGCAGCGCCGGTGACATGGTATCCAACACCACGAAGTCGGCACGCTGACCAACGGCAATGCCAGCCAATGCCTGACCGCTTGCTGCGGACCCGCCTGCCAGTGCAGCCTCAAACAGCGCTGCAGCACTGCTGGTGTTGCGAAGGCATTGCGCCGCCATATTGCGTTTGCGGTGGGTGAGGCGCTGCGCGTATTCCAACAGCCGCAGTTCTTCGCTCCAGCGACGCGTGACATGACTGTCCGAGCCGATCGACCATGCGCCTTTCACGGTGGCATAGCCGGGCAGGTCAAACACGCCATCGCCCAAATTGGCCTCGGTGGCCGGGCAGATGACGACACTGGCGCCACAGGCCTGGATGCCGACCAGTTCGTCACGCGTGGTGTGGGTGGCATGCACCAGGTTCCAGCGGGCGTTCACGTCCACATGGTTGAGCAGCCACTCGATGGGCCGCTGGCCAGTGTGCACCAGACAATCGTCAACCTCCTGCGTCTGTTCCGCGATGTGAATATGGACCGGTAGCCCCGCCTGGTGTGCATACGCAACCAACTCCTTCAGCGCCGGCGGGCTGACTGCACGCAGTGAGTGGATGGCAACCCCCACGTGGATACGTGGATCACCGGCGGTTTGGCGTTGCACGTCTTCCACGATGCGGACAATGCTCTGCGGTGTCGACGCAAAGCGGCGCTGGTCCTCGCGCAGGCCGTTGGCACCAAACCCCGAACGCATATACAGCGTGGGTAGCAAAGTCAACCCAATGCCTGTATGTTGGGCCGCACGCACCAGGGCCATGGACATCTCGGCAGTGTGCGCATACGGTCCGCCGGACAAGGCGTTGTGCAGATAGTGAAATTCGCACACCTGGGTGTAGCCACCAGCCAGCAATTCGCTGTAGAGCTGACGGGCGATGGTTTCCAGCTGGTCCGGCGTGATGCAGTTGGCCGCTGAATACATGCGGTCCCGCCAACTCCAGAAGTCGTCAGCCGCCTGTGTACCGCTGCCACGGCGCTCGGTGAGCCCGGCAATCGCGCGCTGGAACGCGTGGCCATGGGCATTAACGACACCGGGTAGCACCGGGCCGGACAAGACTACCGCATCGGCCCGTTGCGCATCCGTGGCGCCCGGCAGCACCTGGGACCAGTGCCCATCCACGCCAACGCCCAGTAGCACATCCTGCGCCCAGGTGCCCTCCACCCAGGCCTGCCGGGCAAAAAACTGAACTGCTTCAATTTTCATAGCAACTCCTGCAGGCTTTTAGAGAGCTGGAGACCATTTCTTTCAACAAGGGTTGCACGCCAGCGGCCCGTGTGACGTCGTAGCTGTAGGGCGGCACTTCCTGCATATAAAGGCGTTGGCACATCTCCAACTGGACGGCATGGATGCCCTGGCTTGGCAGCCCATAGTGGCGGGTGATATAGCCACCCTTGAAGCGGCCATTGAGGGCCGTGGCGAATTGTGGAAAACTTGTACAGGCAGCCAAGGCAGCGTCGGCGATGCAGCCATTGGCACTGGCACCGCTTGCCGTGCCGATGTTTATGTCGGGCAAACGGCCTTCAAACAGCCAGGGCAGCTCAGAACGTATGCTGTGGGCGTCCCACAACAGGGCGAAACCGTGTTGCGCTTTCAGCCGCGCCAGCTCCGCAGCCAGCGCCGCGTGGTAAGGCTGCCAGTAGTGTTCACGACGTCGCAAGCGCTGCTCGGGTGGCGGTTCCTGGCCCTCTTGGTACAACGGTTCTCCCGTAAAGAAGCGCGTAGGGCACAACTCGGTATTGGAGGCCCCGGGGTACATGGGTGCATCGTCCGGCGGGCGATTGAGGTCGATAACATAACGCGAAATTCGGGGCAGGATCACGCTGGCGCCCAGTTCACCCAAAAAGTTGTAGAGGTGATGCAAATGCCAATCGGTGTCTTCCACATCCAGCGCCCGTGGCACATACAACGCGCGCAACTCAGCCGGAATATCGGTGCCGACGTGTGGCATGCTGACCAACAGCGGTACGCTGCCCAATTTCAAGCTAAAGATGCTGTCCTGGCTCATACCACTTGCCCCTTGAATACGGTTTGTAGGCGCCGGTTGCTTCCCAGCGCATAACTCAGTTCCGCAGGGCTTTGCAAGTCCCACAGCACAAAGTCGGCGCGCAGACCGGCGGCCAGCACCCCACGGTCCTTCAGCCCCAAAGCGGCCGCCGCGTTGCGGGTGACACCGGCCAATGCCTCCTCGGGAGTGAATCGAAACAGGGTGCAGGCCATGTTCAGCATCAGCAGCAGCGAGGTGCAGGGAGAACTTCCGGGGTTGCTGTCAGTGGAAATGGCCATGGGTACACCATATTCCCGCAACAAGTCCACGGGCGGCAGCTTGGTTTCGCGCAAAAAGTAAAAAGCACCTGGCAGCAGCACCGCGACCGTTCCTGCAGCCGCCATGGCCCTCGCGCCCTCAGGCGAGAGCCACTCCAGATGGTCACAACTCAGGGCTCGGAACCGCGCCGCCAGTTGCGCTCCGCCGCTGTCACTCAGTTGCTCGGCATGCAATTTGACCGGCAGGCCCAGCGCTTGTGCCGCCTTGAATACGCGCTCGATCTGTGCCGGGTTGAAAGCAATACGTTCACAAAAACCGTCGACCGCATCCACCAGGCCCTCGGCGTGCAGGATGGGGAGCATCTGAAAAACAGCGTCGATATACGCATCGGGGTGTCCCGCAAACTCGGGCGGCACCGCATGTGCGCCCAGAAAGGTCGTACGCACGTCTACCGCATACGTGTGGCCCAGCGTACGGGCCACTTGCAGGCATTTGCGCTCCTGTTCCAGCGCTAGGCCGTAACCCGACTTGATCTCGATGGTCGTCACGCCCTCGCCGATCAACTGCTGCAGGCGCTTGGCACTGCTGGCCTGCAGCTCCTGCGCGCTGGCCTCTCGTGTCGCCTTCACAGTGGATGTTATGCCACCACCGGCGCGGGCGATGTCCTCGTAACTGGCGCC
>ERZ724516.1465-NODE-1465-length-13846-cov-4.953520_pt1 | contig 13846 bp, 11 predicted proteins | sample MGYA00376049_ERZ724516 | MGnify/ENA primary metagenome ERZ724516 (study PRJEB28724, sample SAMN07190886) | activated sludge metagenome | isolation source: activated sludge of sewage treatment plant in Hong Hong | place: USA: Christiansburg, Virginia | collected... | reverse complement strand
TTATGCCAAGCAAGCAATGAAGGATGCAAAGAAGCTTGCTGCAAGCGGTCTTAAACCGAAGGCACAGGAACTGCTCGCGGTTCTTGCCAACGACCCATTTCAAAATCCACCTCCCTTTGAAAAATTGGTTGGTGATCTTGCCGGTGCATACTCTCGCCGCATTAATATTCAGCACCGCCTCGTGTACGAAGTCTTTACCATAGAGAAAACGGTTCGCGTCTTGCGTATGTGGACGCACTATGACTAGGGTCTGTGGACACTCATTTGACGGTCGCGCAAGGGGTTGCCCTGCAACGCGCCTACGAGGCTGTGAAAGTTGAGTTTCTGTTGCAGGCTGCGTAGTGTGGCGGTATGCGAGTCGCCGAACCCATTATTCCACCGGACACTCCCTTTTGCTGCGATTGCCCAGTAATCACGTTTGACGTTATTACTGTGTCGCGTTAATATTTGCACATGGCAATCAAGAGCTTCAAGTGCAAGGACACAGAGGCGCTTTTCCTCGGGAAACGCGTTCGTCGCTGGGTGAATGTTGAGCGACCTGCGCTCCGAAAACTTGAGCAGCTTGACTGGTCGGCTGTCTTGGAAGATCTGCGGGTTCCCCCGGGTAATCAGTTAGAGGCGCTGAAAGGAAATCGCAAGGGACAGCACAGCATACGCATCAACGATCAATGGCGCGTGTGCTTTGTTTGGACCCCGGAGGGTCTGAAGAATGTTGAGATTGTGGATTATCACTAAAGGAATTGACCATGCGCACCGTTCTCCCTGTTTCTCCCGGTGAAATGCTGGAAGAAGAATTTCTGAAGCCACTTGGCTTGACGAAGTACCGCTTGGCCAAAGACATCGGTGTACCTCCTCAACGAATTGGCGACATCGTAGCCGGTAAGCGCGCCATTACGGCCGACACCGATCTGCGGCTATGTCGATACTTCGGGCTCAGCGATGGATGGTGGCTCCGAGGGCAGGCCAACTACGATACGGCAATCGCCCGCGAAGTCATGGGCGAGACGCTCTCACGTATCTCCCGGTGTCGGTTACTGGCTGCTTGAGCAATCGAGGTAGCCCGTGTTGCCGAACTCTGCGATCCACCGGCCTTGCGCATAATGCCGCGCAGGGTCCGGTAAATCATGAACAAGCCATGCTGATCGCCACCTACACCCTCGGGCTTTGCCTGTTGCTGGCCGGCGCTATCGCGATCTTTCGCACCTACTGCGAAGGCTTCGGCTGCATGGGGATCGGCATCATGTGGCTAGCATGGGCCGGGGCTTATGCGGCCTGGCTGCTGTTCGGCTGCATCGTGCTGGCACGCGCAGAGGGAAATTCCGCTCGCCGCACCTTGAGCCGGCGCTTGCTGACCGGGCAGGGGGCAGTTGGCCTGGCATTGTTCGCGTACTGGGCCATCGGCCGGTTCTCCTAAGCGCCCATGGCACTACTTTAAGCTTCCGGCATCGGCAAACCATCCAGCTCACATTCTCCAGCGCCCGCAGGCGAAGGGGCCTGTGGCTCAAGCACTCTGGGGGTGCTGGTGTCCGGAATGGTGCGCTGATACTGGATCCCGGCTTTCGCCGGGATGACGCGTTACCTCCTGATGTTTTCGTAAGGCCCGTTGCATGGGCAATTGCGGTGGATATCCGCGATAATTCACGGGTTGCCTATTTTCACCGGAACCCCGCCATGACCCGTCGCTCTTGCCAGCCTTTCTTCGTTGACCTTCCCGCACGTATCACCCTGGCCGCCCTGCTCTGCACCGCCGGCCTCGCCCACGCCGACCTGAAGATCGGCGTCATCGCCTCTTCCACCGGCGTCACTGCCGTGGTCGGCATTCCGCAGAAGAACACCGTGGCGCTTCTGCCAGCCAAGATTGGCGGGCAGAAGGTCGAGTACATCGTGCTCGACGACGCCTCCGACCCGACCAACGCGGTGACCAACCTGAAGAAGCTGCTGACCGAGCACAAGGTGGATGCGCTGATCGGCCCGAGCACCACGCCGGCGGCACTGGCCATGCTCGATTTCGTCGCCGAGTCGAAGACGCCACTGCTGACCACGGTCGGTTCGTCGGCGCTGGTGCAGCCGATGGACGACAAGAGGAAGTGGGTGTTCAAGACAACGCAGAACGACGACCTGATCGCCGAGGCGGTGATCGGGCACATGACGCAGAGCGGCGTGAAGACGATCGGCTTCATCGGCTTCAACGACCCCTACGGCGAGAACTGGTACAAGGTGTTTTCGGCGATGGCCGAGAAGGCCGGGCTGAAGATCATCGCCAACGAGCGCTTCACGCGCACCGACCAGTCGGTGACCGGGCAGGCGCTGAAGTTGCTCAGCGCCAAGCCCGACGCCGTGTTCATCGCCGCCACCGGCGGCCCGGCGGTGCTGCCGCAGGCGACGCTGCTGGAGAAGGGCTACAAGGGCAAGCTGTACCAGACGCACGGCGTGGCCACCAACGACTTCATCCGCATTGGCGGCGCCAAGGTGGAAGGCACGCTGATGGCCGGCGGCCCGATGCTGGTGGCTGACGACCTGCCGGCCGCGAATCCGATCAAGGCCGTGGCCCAGGGCTACATCAAGGCCTACGACGCAAAGTACGGCGCCGGCACGACCTCGACCTTTGGCGCCAACACCTTCGACGCCGGCCTGCTGCTCGGCAAGGCGATTCCCGAGGCCTTGAAGAAGGCCAAACCCGGCACACCGGAGTTCCGCGCCGCGCTGCGCGATGCGCTGGAGGCAACGAAGGAAGTGGTCGGCGCCCAAGGCGTGTTCAACATGAATGCGCAGAACCACAACGGCATGGATGCGCGGGCGCGGGTGATGATGATGGTGAAGGGTGGCAAGTGGACGCTGGTGCAGTGAGGTTGATATGAGCGGATTCGAGAACTACGAAAAGGAGCTGGCCGACCTCGACCACGAGATCCTGCATTACGCCACCTTATGTGGCGTCGACATTGCCGACCATGCGGCTATCCGCGCCTGCATTGAGCAGCCGCACGAAGACTGGGCGCACGACAAGGCGCGCGAAACACTGCGCGGCCTGCTGATCCTTCGGGTCAAGGTGGAAGAGGAAATGCTCAGCATCGGGCAGACGCCACCGGAACTGGGTGGCTGGTAGTTTTCTTCGATAACCGGGCCGGGCAACTCAGCACAGGCTGAAGTTGCGTGCGCTTTGCCTCGCGGCACCGAGCAGGATTGCCAAACGCTCCGGCGCCGGCTTCAACTCTTCAGCAAGAATCTCCCCTACCCGCGGGATCATTGCCTCGGCAGCTGACGCATCGAGAAACAAGGCACGCGTGCGGCGGGCGAGCACATCCTCGACGGTGCGTGCGGCTTCATGGCGGACAGCGAAGCGCACCATGGCTTCAGTAAAGGGCAATGCCGCGTGCAGGCTGCGGTCGGCTCCGCACAGGCCGGCGAGCACGGCGGCATCGCTGCCATAGACTCCCCCACCGACTTCATTTCCGGCACCTCCGCCATGCAAGCGCAGATCGTGCGTGCAGCAGGAAACGGCAGGCAAGCCGGCGACCTTCAGCGCGCTATCCACCACCTGCTCGGCCATCCAGCGATAGGTGGTCCATTTGCCGCCAGCAACCGTGATCAGGCCGCTTTCGCCAACCAGCACCACATGCTCGCGAGAGAGTGTCGCCGTGCCATGCGAGCCGGTGGAATGCTGCGGATCGAGCAGTGGCCGCAAACCGGCGAAGGCGCTGCGCACGTCGCTTCGCTGCGGCGGCCGGGCAAGCACGCCGGCAGCCGTGCGCAACAGGAAATCGACTTCGCCGGCCAGCGGCTGCGGGTCTTGCGGCAGATCGGCGCGCTCGGTGTCGGTCGTGCCGAGCAGCACCTTGCCCTGCCACGGGATGGCGAACATGACGCGTCCGTCTTCGGTTTCCGGAATCAGCAATGCCGTGTTGCCGGGCAGAAAACCGGTATCGACCACGAGATGGATGCCCTGGCTGTGTGCCAGCAGGGGCTGCGCCTGCGGCTCGTCGAAATGGCGCACGGTGTCGGCGTACACGCCGGTGGCGTTGATCACGGCCTTGGCGCGCACTTCGTATTCGTCGTCGGTTTCGGTATCGCGCAGCAGGGCGCCGCAAATTTTTCCGCCGCTCTTGAGCAGGCGGGTCACGGCGAGATAGTTGAGGCAGGTGGCACCGAGATCGGTAGCCGTGCGCATGAGCGTGATGGCCAGGCGGGCGTCGTCGAACTGCGCGTCCCAATACTGCACGCCGCCGCACAGGCCGGCTTCGCGGCAACCGGGCAAGGCGGCAAGCGTCTGCTGTCGGCTGAGCCAGCGCGACGGGTCCAGATTGTCGGCACCGGCCAGCAGGTCGTAGAGCTTGAGACCGGCAGCGTAGGTGATCTGATCCAGCCGGTGCCGCGCGGGAATGACGAAGGGCAAGGGGCGCACCAGATGCGGTGCGTTGCGCAGCAGGCGCGCGCGCTCATGCAGCGCATGGCGCACCAGCGACAACTCGCCCTGCCGCAGATAGCGCACACCACCGTGAATCAGCTTGGTGCTGCGCGAAGAGGTGCCGCTGGCGTAGTCGTTACGCTCTACCAGCAGGGTGCGGCAACCGCGAGCCGCAGCGTCGACCGCACACCCAAGGCCGGTGGCGCCGCCGCCGATGATGAGCACATCCCAGGGTTCTGCGACAGACAGCCGACCCAGCGCGGCCGCGCGCGTCGGCATCAGTCGGCCCAGGCCAGACTGCGGGCAACGGCTCGCTTCCAGCCGGCGAGCAGCGACTGGCGCTGGTCGGCCGACATGGCCGGTTCGAAACGGCGCTCGGCCTGCCACAGTGCCGCCAGCTCGGCCTCGTCCTGCCAGAAACCGACGGCGAGGCCAGCGAGGAAGGCCGCGCCAAGGGCGGTGGTTTCCGTGACGACCGGCCGCACCACCGGCACCCCGAGCAGATCGGCCTGACACTGCAGCAGCAGGTTGTTGCCGGCTGCGCCGCCGTCGACACGCAACTCGCTGAGGGGAGCACCGGAATCCTGCTCCATTGCCTGCAACACCTCGGCGCTCTGGTAGGAGATTGCTTCGAGTGCGGCACGGGCAATGTGGGCGCGCGTCGTGCCACGCGTCATGCCGAGCAAGGCACCGCGGGCATAGGGATCCCAGTACGGCGCACCGAGGCCGGTATGGGCCGGCACCAGATAGGCGCCGCCGCTGTCGGGCACCGAGGCCGCCAGTGTCTCGATTTCTGCCGAAGACGAGATCATGCCCAGCCCGTCGCGCAGCCACTGCACCACGGCGCCGCCCATGAAGACGCTGCCTTCGAGGAGGTAGACCGTTTCGCCCCGGCGCTGCCAGCCAACGGTGCCGAGCAGACGATGCTGCGAAGCGATGGGCCGGTTGCCGGTGTTCATCATCAGGAAACAGCCAGTTCCGTAGGTGTTCTTGGCCATGCCGCGTTGCAGGCAGGCCTGCCCGAAGGTGGCCGCCTGCTGGTCTCCGGCCATGCCGGCCAGCGGAATTTCGGCCCCCAGCCAGCGCGCATCGATATCACCTATCCGGCCGCTGCTATCGACGACCTGCGGCAACAGCGAGGCGGGGATGTCGAGCAATGCCAGCAGGCCCTCATCCCAGCAGCCGCGATGAATATCGAAGAGCAGCGTACGCGAGGCGTTCGACGCATCGGTGACGTGCGAGCGGCCAGCGGTCAGCTTCCACGCCAGCCAGCTGTCGACGGTGCCGAAAGCCAGCTCGCCACGCTCGGCACGAGCCCGTGCACCGGGTGCGTTGTCGAGCAACCACTTGAGTTTGGTGCCGGAGAAATAGGGATCGAGCAGGAGGCCGGTGCGCTCGCTGACGTATGCGGCATGGCCTGCCGCCTTCAGGGTTTCGCAGAGGCCGGCGGTGCGCCGGTCTTGCCAGACGATGGCCGGGGCAATCGCTTCGCCGGTGGCGCGGTCCCACAGCAGGGTGGTTTCGCGCTGGTTGGTGATGCCGATGGCGGCGATCTGCCCGGCGGTGACACCTGCCTCGCGCAATACGCTGCGAGCCACCTCGAGCTGGCTTTGCCAAATGGCCTCGGGGTCATGTTCGACCCAGCCGGGCTGCGGATAGGACTGCGCATACTCCTGCTGCGCGATGCGCCAGGGCCGCCCCGAACGGTCAAAAAGAATGGCACGTGAACTGGTAGTGCCCTGATCGAGGGCGAGGACATAGTCGCGGCTGCTGGCCGGATCAGCGCTCATGATCCGTCCGCTGCGGCTGCCATTTGAGCAGACGCCTTTCCGCCACTGAAACCATGAAGTCGAGCACCAGCGCGAAGGCGGTCAGCACCAGGATGCCGGCAAACACGGTGTTGATGTCGAAGGCACCTTCGGCCTGCAGGATCAGGTAGCCGACGCCGCGCGAGGAGCCGAGATACTCGCCGACCACCGCGCCGACGAAGGCCATGCCGACCGAAGTATGCAGACTGGAGAACACCCACGAGGTCGCCGATGGCAGGTAGATGTGCGAAAGCAGCTGGCGCTTCGAGGCGCCGAGCATGCGGGCATTGGCGATCAGCACCGGGCTGACTTCCCTTACGCCCTGATAGACGTTGAAAAAGACGATGAAGAAAACCAGCGTCACGCCCAGTGCCACTTTGGACCAGATGCCGAGCCCGAACCAGACGGCGAAGATCGGCGCCAGCACCACGCGCGGCATGGCGTTGGCAGCCTTGATGTAGGGATCAGCCAGCGCCGAAGCCATGGGCGACAGTGCCAGCCACAGCCCGACGCCGAGCCCGCCGGCTGTGCCGATGGCAAAGGCCAGCGCGGTTTCGAGCAGGGTAACGCCGATATGTTCCCAGATGGCGCCGGAACTGAACCACTCGACGACACGGACCATGACCTTCAGCGGCTCGCCGAAGAAGAAGGGCGCGAGGATGTTGCTGGCGGTGAGCGCCCACCACAGGCCGAACATGGCGAGGGCGAGTAATAGCTGCCAGAACCAGAGATTAGGTATTGGTTTGCGCATAGCCCTTCAACACTTCTTCGCGCATGGTGTGCCAGATGCGCTCGTGCAGTTTGAGGAAATCCGGGGTCAGGCGTACTTCGGCAACGTCGCGTGGGCGCGGCAGATCGATGACGAACTCGCCGATCGGTTTTGTCTCCGGCCCGGCGGATAGCACCACGACGCGATCGGAAAGCGAGATCGCTTCTTCCAGATCGTGGGTGATGAACAGCACCGACTTGCGGTCGGCCTGCCACAGCGCCAGCAGCTCGTTCTCCATCAGCTGCCGCGTCTGCACATCGAGCGCCGAGAAGGGTTCGTCCATGAGCACGATCTTCGGATCGACGATCAGCGTCTGCGCCAGCGCCACGCGCTTCCGCATACCGCCGGAAAGCTGGTGCGGATAGCGGTCGCCGGCGTGTGCGAGGCCGACCTTGGCCAGCCAGTACTCGCCGAGCTTGCGCGCTTCGGTTTCCGGCAGGCCGCGAAAGACCAGGCCGGTGATGACATTTTCAAAAGCGGTCTTCCAGGGCAGCAGGGCATCGGCCTGGAACATGTAGCCGGCCTGTTTGTTGAGGCCGGCGAGCGCTTCGCCAAAGACATGGATCTCGCCACCCGCCGGCTGCAGCAAACCGGCAGCGATGTTGAGCAGGGTCGACTTGCCGCAACCGGTGGGGCCGACCACCGAAACGAACTCGCCGGCACCGACCGTCAGTGACGCCTCGCGCACCGCCGTGAAGGATGCCGCTCCCCGCTCACGCGGCGGGAAGCTGACGGTGATGCTGCGGAAATCGAGCGCCGGCGCGCCCTCTGCAGAAACGCTCACTTGTACTTTTTCAGCGCTTCAACGACGAAGCGGTTGTCGAAGGTTCTGGCCAGGTCGATCTTGCCTTCGGCCTGCTGCACCGAGGGCTCGAAGGTCTTGAGCACGCTGTAGACGTTCTGCGCTGCGGCCATGCTCATCGCGCCGTCAGGCGAAATGGCGTTGAAATTCTTGCCCAGTGCGACGCGGTACATGGCCTTGTTCTCGCCGTAGTACTCGGGCGGCACGACAGCCACGATCTGCTCCGGCGTTGCCTTCTGGATCCAGCGCAGGGCACGCACCATGGCGTTGACCACGGCCTGCACGGTCTGCGGATTCTTCTGGATGAAATCCTCGCGGCTATAGATCACGCCGGCGGCATAGTCGGCGCCATAGACGTACTTCTGCCCTTCCAGCGTGCGCGTGTCGACCTTGGTGACGATGTCGCCATTGACTTCGAGCAGGTTCATCACCGGATCGAGGTTGGCGATGGCGTCGATGTTCTTCTTCTGCATCGCGGCCACGGCGCCGGAGGTGGCGCCGACACCGATGATCGACACCGCGTCAGGCTTGAGGCCCTCCTTGGCCAGCAGCGCGTTGACAAACATGTTGGTCGAGGAGCCCGGCGCGGTGACGCCGATCTTCATGCCCTTGAGATCCTTCGGCGACTTGTATTGCGCGGCCTTCTCGGGCGAGAGGCCGAGGGTGATGCCGGCGTAGCGCCCCTGCACCACTACCGAACGGATCGCCTGCCCCTTGGCCTGCATGTTGATGGTGTGCTCGAAGGCGCCGGAGACCATTTCCGCAGAGCCGCCCATCAGCGACTGCAGCGCCTTGGCACCGCCGGGAAAGTCGGTGATGGTGACGTCCAGCCCTTCGTCCTTGAAGTAGCCCTGACGCTCGGCGATGGTCAATGGCAGGTAGTAGAACAGCGGCTTGCCGCCGACGGCGATGGTCAGCTTCGGCTGCTCGGGGGCGGCGTGCGCGGCAACGGCGGCCATGACCAAGGTGGCACCAAGCAGGCGCTTCAGGGCAGATTTCATTGCTCCTCCGTCGGGGATGCGGCTTGTTCGAGCGTAATGGTGCGACCGATTATAGGGCGCCCCAGCGTGCTGGCAAGGCGCAGTGCAGCACTCAGGCTGGCAGCAGCGGCATCGCCGCCACGCGCTGGATCGATTGCCGGGCATCGGCTGGCAAGACCAACTCGGCGTAGGCCAGCGGCTCGACGAGGTGCTGGTCGAACTGCAGTTGGCCGGATGCGTTTTCGGACAGCAATTCGGTGTCAAGCAGATTGCTGACGAGGACCGAAAACGCCGAGCGATCAGTGACCTCGGCGGCACTGAACCCGCCGAGCAGCGACAGGCGCTGCGCCAGCAGGTGGCAGTCGTCTTCGAGTTGGCGCCGGGTCATGGTGCCGCTGCCGCGCTGCTGCAGCAATGAAAGCGCCAGGAAATGCCGGCCCAGCGTCGGGCGCAGGGTTTCGCCGATCAGGTGCAGCTCGTCGAATTCCTGCGTGTTGGCTTCCGGCGCGACCAGCCGCGTGCTGTTGTCGCTGTGGCGCAGCAGGCCACGCTCGGCAAACACGGTGATGATGCGCCCGATCTCGACTGGCAGTTCGTCGACCGACCAGCGCAGGAACAGCTCGGCCCCCATCAGGCGCTGGATGCCGCGCACGGCGCTCATCAGGCGCATGGCGTCCACATGGCGGATGTTGCCAAGCAGGCAGGCGATCAGCGCCGGCAGCGCGAACAGGTGCAGCACGTTGTTGCGGAAGTAGCCAAGCAAGGGCACCTGCGCCTCTGGCACGCGCAGCAGGTCGCCGAGCGGGTGGGCGATGCGCTCGACAATAGCGAGGTGTTCAGCGTGCGCGAGGATGGCCTCCGGTGCGAGGGTGCAGGGAATGCGCCGCGCGGCATAGGGTGCCGCATGGTCGATGGCCTGGTAGTGGGCGATCAGCCGCTGCAGGGCCTGCATGTCAGCGGTAAAGCGCGGCATGGCGAGGAGACCGAGCGCAACGAGGTTCACGGGGTTGATCACGGCCGCTTCGTTGATGCGCGTTGCCAGCGTCAGCGCGGCATCACGCGTCAGCTGGCGCAGGCTTTCATCACTGGCGGCAGCGGGGTCGCGCCAGCCGGCATGGTGGGCATCGAGATAATCGGCCAGCGGCAGCGGTTCGCCGAAGTTCACATGCACCCGGCCGAAGATGCGGCGGATGCTGCGCGCCGCCTTCAGCAGCTGCCACAGCGACTCGCGCTGCTTGGGCCGCCCGGCGAGTTCGCGCACATAGGTCGGCCCTTCGATGATGCGCTCGTAGCCGATATAGACCGGCACGAAAACCAGCGGCCTGGCAGGGCTGCGGACAAAGCTCTGCACCGTCATGCCGAGGATGCCGGCCTTGGGCGCCAGCGTCCGGCCGGTGCGGCTACGGCCGCCTTCGATGAAGTATTCGATGGGAAAACCGCGCGCCAGCATCAGGTGCAGGTATTCGTGGAAGACTGCGGCGTAGAGCGGTTCGCCCTTGAAGCTGCGGCGCAGGAAGAAGGCGCCGCCACGGCGCAGCAGGGCGCCCACCAGCGGCATGTTGAGGTTGGCGCCGGCGGCGATGTGCGGCGGCGTCAGGCCATTTTTGTGAATCAGGTAGGAGAGCAGCAGGTAGTCGACGTGGCTGCGATGGCAAGGCACATAGACAATGCCCTGCCCCGGCGCGATGGCGGTGACCGCCTCGAAATTGTGCAGCTCGATGCCGTCGTAGAGATGCTCCCACAGCCAGCTGAGGAAGAGTTCCAGGGCACGCACCACGCCGTAGGAGTAGTCGGAAGTGATCTCCAGCGCGAAGCTCCGCGCCCGCCCGCGCGCCACTTCGGCCGACACACCGAGCCGCAGCGACTCGGCGGCGATGGCCGCACACACCGGCTCGGCTGCCAGCATGGTTTCGATCTGCGTGTTGCGGTGGGAAAGGTCGGGGCCGATGGCCATTTCGCGCTGGCGGCGGAAATGCACGCGCAGCACCCGCGAGACCTTGCGCAGCGCCAATGCCTCGCCGAGCGGCGTGTCACCGCCATGCACCAGCTCGCGCAGGGAAAGCGGCGCGTTGAAACGCACCATCGCCTGCCGGCCATGCAGCAACACCGAGAGGAACTGGCGAATCATGCCCGGCGTGCGCCAGGTTTCGGCCAGCAACGCCTTGAGAATGGAATCCTGCTTGTCCGGGCTGCGCCCCCAGAGGATCAGCACCGGCACCAGTTGCACATCGAGATCGGGATTCGCCACCGCATCGCGAACCAGCCCGGCAAGCAGCGAGGACACCTCGGGCACCGGTCTGTTGCGCTGATGGTTGAGGAAGAAGAAAGAACCGTTCGAATGTGTCGCGCCGAAGCTCAGCGGCGACTCTGCCCCTGGCAGGGCGGCCCGGCGCGACTCCTCGAAGAGCACGAGCAGATTGGAGAGGTGGCGGTCCTGCAGCACATAGCAGACGGGGCGTTGCGGATCGATGCCGGCAGCCGCTCCCTCGGTAAAAACCGTTGCCCGCACCCAAAGATAAAGTGCTCGCCGCGCGAGTGGAACGAACCAGCTTGAGATATCGAACAAGCGCCCCCCCTACTCTCTTCTTTTTTCGCTTTTGTGGGCTAGACGACCGCCATTGGATTTACCCGCAACGACTTATAACCTTGCCAGTTGAGAGACCAGGCTGGCGTCGCTGGTCAGCGCGCGCTTGCGGGCGCGGGCGCGTGAGCGCTTCTCCGAATCGGTGAGCACGGCCGGGCGCTTGGCCGGCTCACCCGGCCCGGCCGAATAAAGCGCCACCATCGGCCCATTGCGGTTGCGCCGCCAGCCCGACACATGGGCCAGGCGCTGCTCGACGAGGATATCCATGTAGCGCGCATTCTTCACGGTGTTGGGCGAGAGCTCGCTGGCCTGCGCCGCCTCCCGATAACTCAGTGCGCCAAGGCGCTGCAGGGCGGCCACGATGCGCTGCATGCCGGCTGAAGCACGGTCGCTGTCCTGAAAGATCGGTCGCGGAAAATCGGGTTCGTTGCCGAGGCTGTAGAGCGGCGTGACGAATCCTCTCTTCGATTTTCGCCAGCCACTGACGAAGACCAGATGCTGATCGCGCAAGGACTTCAGATAACCGCCGCAGGCCAGCGTGGTGACGCCGACAAACGCTTCGCGCGACAGATCGCCGGCCGACATGTCGGTCGTTTTGGCCAGCACCGCCAGAATGCGCTGCATGGCCGGGCTGTTGTCGAGAAGCGGTATGTTCATTTCACGGCCGGACAATTGAAGAATCTGCTGCCTGAAGGCAATTTACTGAATTTGGCCGGGAATGCAATGGTTCCGGGGCTTTGCAGCTTCTTGGTACAGGTAGCGCTGAAAGCCGACAAAAGCTTTCCGCACCGTATCAGGCGTCCCGAGATCGGCGAACGCATCGGCAATCGCGTTGTTGTACTTGAGCTTCAACAGCGGACCCAGCTTGGCTTCATCCAGTTCATCGACGCCGGCACTGACGTAATGCGCGAGAACAAAGCTCAGGAAGGCCTGCTGCCTGTTGCCGAATTCCGTGCTGATAACAGTCATTGCCTGCGCAGCCCGTTCCTCGCGGGTTAGCGGGGTATCGGCGTAGGCGACGAAGGCCAGCACGTCGAAGATGTCGCTTTTCTCGGCATCGATGATCTTCTGCATTTCCGCCAATTGATCCTTACCGAAGCCCTTCTCGGCCAGGCCATCCAACAGCTTGCGGCGGGTATCTGGGGCGCTCCAGATCGCCCGCAGCTCGTCTTCATCCCTGAAGAACTCCGGCAGCTTGCCGAACAGCGCCTCCATGAACTGAGCGGCAGACATCGGCGTGCCGTCCGGATGCCAGAAGCTGGTAGCTGTCATGAACTGGATCTGCCGCTCCTTGCCGTCAGCCAGTTTGACCTTCGCCTTCTTCTTGCAGGTACAGGGCCGATGGCCACATTGCGGGCATGGCTCCTTCAGGCAGGTGCAGGGCTGGTTGCCGCAGACGTAGCAGACCGGCGGCGGTTCCTGCACACACACGCAGGGGGCGCGCCGGCACTTGTTGCAAACCTCCGGTACCTCGGGAGGCAGCGGCTCGCCATCCCACTCCGGGTCATTGAAATGGTGGTGCGCCCTGACGAAATCGTAGATCGTGAAATAGTCCTTGCCGTCGTACAGGCGGGTGCCGCGACCGATGATCTGCTTGAACTCGATCATTGAATTGACCGGCCGCATCAGCACGATATTGCGCACGTTGCGGGCATCTACCCCGGTCGAGAGCTTCTGCGACGTGGTGAGGATGGTCGGGATGCTTTTCTCGTTGTCCTGAAAGGCACGCAGCGCCTCGTCGCCCAGCTTGCCATCCTCGGCGGTGACGCGCTGGCAGTAGTTCGGGTCGCTGCTTTTCTTGACCTGGTTGATCAGGTCGCGTACCAGCAGCGCGTGCGCCTGCGTGGCGCAGAAGACAATGGTTTTTTCCTTCTGGTCGATGGCGGCCATGAAGATTTCCACGCGCTTCTTCTCGCGGGCAACGATCTCGATGCTGCGGTTGAAATCCGGCTCCTCGTATCGCTTGCCGGCTTCGATCTCGCCTTCCACCAGCATGTCGTCCGGGGTGTAGACGTAGTCATCCAGCGTCGTGGCGATCTGCTTCAGGCGGAATGGGGTCAGGAAGCCGTCGTTGATCCCCTCCTTGAGCGAGTAGATGAAAACCGGTTCGCCAAAGTAGGCGTAGGTGTCCGCGTTCTCCTTGCGCTTCGGCGTGGCGGTCAGGCCCAGTTGCACCGCCGGGGCAAAGTATTCAAGGATGCCGCGCCAGTTGCCTTCATCGTTGGCGCCGCCGCGGTGGCACTCGTCGATGACGATGAAGTCGAAGAAATCCGGCGGGTATTCGCCGAAGTAAGGTGACGGGTGACCGTCCTCATTGGCGTTAACTGGTGGGCCGCTCATGAAGGTCTGGAAGATGGTGAAGAAGATCGAACCGTTCTTCGGCACCTTGCCCTTCTTGCGGATGTCTTCCGGCGCGATGCGTACCAGGGCATCTTCCGGGAAGGCGGAAAAGGCATTGAAGGCCTGATCGGCCAGCGTGTTGCGGTCGGCGAGAAACAGGA
>ERZ724516.1464-NODE-1464-length-13852-cov-4.292890_pt1 | contig 13852 bp, 11 predicted proteins | sample MGYA00376049_ERZ724516 | MGnify/ENA primary metagenome ERZ724516 (study PRJEB28724, sample SAMN07190886) | activated sludge metagenome | isolation source: activated sludge of sewage treatment plant in Hong Hong | place: USA: Christiansburg, Virginia | collected... | reverse complement strand
ATCTCGACAAGTTCTACGGCACCTTCCACGCGTTGAAAGGCATCAGCCTGACCGTGGCGAAGGGTGAAAAGGTCGTGGTCTGCGGCCCCTCCGGTTCCGGCAAGTCCACCATGATCCGCTGCATCAACCAGCTGGAGGAACATGACGGCGGCACGATCCGCGTCTTCGGCACGACGCTTGACGACAACGTCGGCTCGATCGACGAAATCCGGCGCGAGGTCGGCATGGTCTTCCAGCAGTTCAACCTCTTCCCGCACATGACCGTGCTGGAGAACTGCACCCTCGCGCCCATGCTGGTCCGCAAGACCTCGCGCGCCGATGCCGAGGCGACCGCAATGCGCTATCTGGAAAAGGTCCGCATCCCCGATCAGGCGCAGAAATACCCCGGCCAGCTGTCCGGCGGACAGCAGCAGCGCGTCGCCATCGCCCGGGCGCTCTGCATGCAGCCGGAAATCCTGCTCTTTGACGAACCGACCAGCGCCCTCGACCCCGAGATGATCGCCGAGGTGCTGGATGTCATGGTCACGCTCGCCCAGGAAGGCATGACCATGATCTGCGTGACGCACGAGATGGGCTTTGCCCGGAAGGTGGCCGACCGGGTGGTCTTCATGGACAAGGGCGAGATCATCGAGGAAGCTCCGCCGGAGGACTTCTTCGGCAACCCGAAAAGCGACCGGACCCGCCTGTTCCTGTCGCAGGTGCTCGGGCACTGACCGGCGGGACCGACCGGATTTCTCCACTCGATAGCCCATGCAAGGAAGCGACCCATGTCTGGAAAGGTTGCCACATCTCCCGGGGCGTCGTCCGGGATCGGGGCGGTCGTCGCGCTGGAGATCGCCTCGAAGGCCGCAATCGAGTCCGGGATGAAAAGCCTTGCCATGCATTTCGCGCCGCATGGCGTGACGTTGAACTGCGTCGTGCCCGGGCTGATCGCAAAGGATGCAGGTACCGCCGATGCCATCCCCGATACCGAGAGGCTCGCCGCAAACAGCCGGATCCCGCTTGGCCGCCCGGGTCGCCCGGCAGAGGTAGCGGCGGCCGTGGCCTTCCTCCCGTCCGGCCCGGCGGGCTACATTGCCGGCCAGTCGCTGCATGTGAACAACGGCCTCGTGATCTGACCCGACCGGAAGGGAACCCCATGGCACATGTCCTCAACGGCAAGGCGCTGATCGCGGGCCAGGCGGCAGGCGCTCTCCTGCACGCCGACGTCGGGCTCAGCTTCATGGGCGGGGTCGATCCGGCAACGGGGGTGGTGATCGACACGCACCATCCGCTGCAGGGCCAATCCGTTGCGGGCAAGGTCCTCGCCATCCCCAGCGGACGCGGCTCCTGCTCGGGCTCTCTGGTCATGTTCGAGCTTCTTATGAACGGCCACGCCCCGGCTGCACTGGTCTTCTGCCATCGCGAGACGATCCTGACCCTGGGAGTCCTGATCGGGCTGGAGCTTTTCCAGCGCGGCATTCCGGTCCTTCTCCTCGAAAAGGCCGATTTCGATGCGCTGGCCGGGATGCCCTTCGCCCGGATCGACGGCGACCGGATTGCCGCGGCACCGGCAGGTTCGCTCGCATCCGCCGCATACCTGCCCGACCTCGACCCCTCAGGCTTCAACCTGACCCCGCGCGACCTTGCCCTTCTGGACGCGGCCGAGGGCGAAGCGTCGCGCCTTGCCATGCGCCTGATCCTGCACGTCGCGCGCATCGAGGGCGCACGCGAACTGATCGACGTCGAGATGGCCCATATGGACGGCGTATTCTACCACGGCCCGGCGGGCCTGCGCTTTGCCCGTCGGCTGGTCGAACTTGGCGGCAGGGTCCGCATCCCCTCGACCATGAACGCGATCTGCATTGACCGGAAAACCTGGCGGGCGCAGGGCGTGCCCGAGGCGCTCGGGCTGGCGTCCGAAGACCTGGCCGAGGCCTATGTCGCGATGGGGGTCAAACCCACCTACACCTGCGCGCCCTACCTCCTCGACCCGGCGCCAAAGCCCGGCCAGCGCATCGCCTGGGGCGAATCCAATGCAGTGGTCTTTGCCAATTCAGTCCTTGGCGCGCGGACGCTGAAATACCCCGACTACCTCGACATCCTCGTGGCCCTGACCGGCCGCGCCCCGGCGCTCGACTGCTATCTGGATGAACACCGCAAACCCACCCTGCGCCTTGATTTGCCGCCACTGGCCGGGGTGGACGACGCCTTCTATCCCCTGCTCGGCTATCTGGTCGGCAAGCTCTCGCCCAACAACATCCCGGTGATCTGCGGGATGGAGCACCTGCCCGCAAGCCATGATGACCTCAAGGCCTTCGGCGCGGCATTCGCCACCACGTCTGCCGCCGCCATGTTCCACATCCGCGGCATCACGCCCGGGGCGATGGACCCCGACCTGACCGGGTTGCCCCGCCATGCCATCAGCCACGCTGACCTCGCCGAAACCTGGGCCGAACTGAACAGCGCCACCAGCCCGGACGTCGACCTCGTCTCCCTGGGCAACCCGCATTTCTCGCTGACCGAGATCGCGGCACTGGCGCAGCTCTGCGACGGGCGGCTGAAGCATCCGGAGGTCGCTCTCATCATTGCGTGCGGGCGCGAGGTGTTTTCACAGGCCAAGGATGCAGGCCTGGTCGAACGGATACACGCTTTCGGCGGTCGCTTCCTGAACGACACCTGCTGGTGCCTGATCGGCGAGCCGATCGTGTCGGGCTCAATCCGCAACATCGCAACAAACTCCGGAAAATACGCCCACTACGGCCCGTCTCTCGTCGGAAAGGCATTTCACTTTGCCAGCCTTTCCACCTGCGTCGAAGCCGCCTGCGCGGGCCACATGACAAACGGTCTTCCCGCATGGTGCCAACAGACCGGGTTTCCCAGTGCAGACACAATCCATGGGCATGATGATCGATGAGGCCCATGTGCATTGCCGATGTCGATCCCGCACGAGAATCAACCGGCTTGATCGGAAGGGGAATTCCACCGGACAATCCAGGCGCCATCCGCTCCCGGCCATTGCCGCGGAGCATGGACGCGCCTAGAATCTTGCCGAAGCGCGGCGGGAAAGACTGAAAAGCCGTCCGCTATCAATCCCCTTCGGCACCATTTGAGACCACGGGAGCATCCCTCATGCACGTCGTATCACTGCTTCGCACCGAGATGTTCGAGATCCGGATCGGTGGCCAGCCTGCCGGACTGGACGCGCTTTTCCCCGGATGGACGGCGCTGGACCGTTTCGGGCTGGTGATAGATGAACCGCTTGGGGGCGTGGGCGCCACCCACCTGTTGCAATGCGCGATGATGGCCTATTACGACGCGAAGCCCGAGCGTCGCACGAGCCGGGCGGTCTATCCCGAGATCTATGCCTTCCACATCGGAAAAAGCCACGGCGCGCATGCGCCCTATGATTTCTGGCCTGCCCGGCGCGAGGTGATATTGCGCACCGAGGATCACCGGGAAATTCTCGACGCGATCAATGATCGTGGCATCACCCGGCTTGCCATTCCCGACCGTCCCTTGCGCGACGTCGTTCACCGCCCGAAGGAGGTGGAGGCCGCGCTTGACCGCATCGCCTCGGCCTTTGTCTACAGTGCGACCGGACGCCTGAGCGGGGGCGATCTGGAGATCTCCGGGACCGACAAGCGGACCGAGTTCAACCCTTCCCAAACGCTGCGCCCGGTGGCCGAACTGGTTGCCGCGCGCCGCGCCCCGGGGGCAGTGTCGTCAAGCGGCATCCCGATCAAGGAAGCCGACGACGATTATGCCCGCTGGCTGGTCGCCTGCGACGCCGACCTTGCCCCCGAAGGCCGTCAACGGGCGCAGCAATCCCGGCAGCGGTTGCGCTCGCCCGAGGGGCTGGCGACGGAAACCTACCGCCGGGTCGAGGTGTCCGAGGCGCTGAAACGCCTCGCTTCGGCGGGCAGGCCCGCAGCCGTCGCGGCGGCGGGATGACCCCGTTTTCCCCTCACGCCGCAATCATCAGGCGATAGGCATCCAGGATCGCGGCGTGGATGTTGCGGCTGGCCACGGCATCGCCGATACGGAACAGCCGGTACGATCCGTCCTGGACTTTCAAGGTCTGGGGCCGGGTTTTCAGCAGCGCCGCAATATCGACTTCGCCACGGTTCACCGAACCTTCCTTCAGCGCGAAGTAAAGGTCATCCAGGGGCGCGGTGCCATAGTCGACCACCACCTGATCGGCCTCTTTCACCCGCTCGACCCCGGCGAATTCATCGGTGAAGATCGCGGCGATCTTGTTTCCCCGCGTCTCAAGCCGGTCAATCCGCAGGTTCATGGTCATCGTGGCTTCGGCCTTGTGCAGGACACGCAGGTAGCCCGGATAGCTGGTCGATCCGATCTCGGGCGCAAGAATGCGGTCCGAGGTCACGAATTCCAGGGTGTCGGCGCGTTCCGACAGGTATTCGGCAATCGTCATGGCCGAATGGCTGCCGTTGTTGTCGATCACAAGGACCTGGCGCCCCGGCATGACCGACCCCGACAGGATGTCCCAGCTGGAGGTCGCGAGATCCTGACCGTGCGACAGAAGGTCAAAGCTCGGCAGGCCGCCGGTTGCCACCACCACATAGTCCGGGCTTTCGGCAAGCACGTCGCTCGCCTCGGCCCAGGTGTTGAAGTGGAACCGCACGCCGAGCCGCTCACACTCGGACACGCGCCAGTCGACGATGCCGAGGATTTCCCGCCGCCGCTTCAGGGCGGCGATCAACTGGATCTGTCCCCCGGCCTTGGAGGCCGCCTCGAAGACCACGACATCGTGGCCGCGTTCCGCTGCCACCCGGGCCGCTTCAAGCCCCCCGGGCCCCGCGCCGACGACGACCACCTTCTTGCGGGCAGCCGCCTTCGGCACGTCATGCGGCAGGACCGACTCACGCCCGGTCGCGGGATTGTGGACACAGGCCGCCTGGCCGCCATAGATCGAGTCGATGCAATAGCCCATGCCGACGCAGGGCCTGATCCGGTCCTCCTGCCCCGCCATGATCTTGCGGGTGATGTGGGGGTCGGCGATATGGGCGCGGGTCATCGCCACCATGTCCAGCTTGCCCGCCTCGATGGCATAGCGCGCGGTCGGCACATCCTGGATGCGGGCGGCGTGGAAGGTGGGAAACTTCACCTCCTGGCGCAGCTCTCCGGCGAACTCCAGATGCGGGGCCGAGCGCGACCCCATCGACGGGATGACCTTGGACAACGCCTCGTCCGTCGCAGCCCGGCCCCGGATCACGCTTAGGAAGTCGATCTGCCCGTCGTCTTTCAACAGACGCGCCATGGCCACGCCGTCGTCCTTGACCAGACCCCGCTGCCAGTCCTCGTCGCAGACCATGCGGACGCCAAGGATCATCCGCTCGCCGATCCGGTCGCGGATCGCGCCGATGACCTCGCGCAGGAACCGCAACCGGTTCTCGACCGAGCCACCATACTGGTCCGTCCGCTTGTTCGTCCCCGGCGACATGAACTGCGCCACCAGATGCGAGGCGCATTCCAGCTCGATCCCGTCCAGCCCCGCCGCCTGCACCTTTTCCGCCGCATCGGCATAGGCCTTCAGGACCCGGGTGAAATCCCAGTCCTCCATCGCCTTCGGGAAGGCGCGGTGGACGGGTTCGGGGATCGACGAGGGCGCGATCAGCGGCAGCCACTCCGCCGTGCTCCACCTCCCGCGCGCGCCCATGTGGGTCATCTGGATCATCACCGCCGCGCCGTGCGAATGCACGTCATCGGCCAGTTCCCCCAACCAGCGCACGCATTCGTCCTTGTGCAGCTGGATCTGGCCAAAGGACTGCGGGCTGTCGAGGTCGATGACCGAAGACCCCCCGATCATGGTCAAGGCCATGCCACCCTTGGCTTTTTCCGAGTGGTAGAGGCGATAGCGCTCCTTCGGCAGGCCGTCGTCGGTATAGGCAGGCTCGTGCGCCGTCGACATCATGCGGTTGCGCAGGGCCAGGTGCTTCAGCCGGTAGGGCTGAAGCAGCGGATCGGATGACATGGTGTTGATTTCCTTGTAATCTGTGCGCCAAAGGGTGCCCCCGGTGGGGTGATCCGTAAAGGCCAATAAGATTCATGGACCCATGAACACGATCCGCCGCACCCTGCGCCAAAGCCTGCCCTCGCTGCACGGGCTGATGGTGTTCGAAGCTTCGGCCCGTCACCTGAACTTCTCGAAGGCGGCCGAGGAACTGTCGATCACGCAGTCGGCGGTCAGCCATGCGGTGAAGCAGCTGGAAGATACCCTCGGCCATCCGCTCTTCCTGCGCGAGAACCGGGCGCTGACCCTGACCACGCAGGGCCAAAGACTCTTCGCCTCGGTGGCGCGGGGCTTCGGATCGATTGCCGAGACGGTGGGCGACATCAGCGCCGCCGCGCAGAAGGACACGCTGGTGGTCAGTTGCTCGACCATCATGGCGACGGAATGGCTTCTGCCACGGTTGCCGCGCCTGCGGCAGTCCTTGACCGACCTCAAGGTCGATGTGCGGTGTTACGACCACGCTCTTCCGATCTCGATGTGCGATGTTTCGACCGCGATCCCGACATGATGGCGCATGGCATCGACGTGCAGTTGCGGCTCGGCGACGGGGTCTGGCCGGACTACGAGGCAATCCGGCTCTGGCGCGAGGAGATCTTCGCCGTGGCAAGCCCGGCCTATCTGGCCGACCATCCGTTGCGGGATCCGGCCGAGCTGCTGAACCACCGGCTGATCCTCTATGTCGACCCGCTGCGCTTTCGCATCGGTTGGGCCGAATGGCTGCGCGCCCTGGGTGTCGAGCTGTCGGGCAGGCTGCCGGTCACGATGCAGGTCAACGACTCGCTCGTCTCGTTGCAGGCCGCCGAAGCGGGGGAGGGGCTGGCCCTTGGCTGGCGGATCACTGCCGACCGCGCGCTGGAACAGGGCCGCATCGTCCAGGCCCTGCCGCAGGTGCTGCAAACCGACATGTATTTCCACATCCTGACGCCGAAAGCGGCCCGCCCTCGCAAGGCGGTGCGGCAGTTCGTCGACTGGCTGGCGGCCGAGGCGCGCTGACCGTCAGGCAATCGCCGGAGAGATTTCGGCCTGCCTCATTGTCACGAACTCGTCCAAGGCGGCGCGCAAGGCGGGGTCAATGGGCGGCGCCTCGAACTCCGCGAGGATCTCTGCCGCCTTCTCGCGGCAGCGCTGGTCCATGCTCTTCTCGCCCGCGGCCTTCCATTGCTCGTGGCTCAGGTAGTCCAGCATCTCCGGCGCGATGAAGGCCTCGCGGAAGTGCTTCAGCGTGAAGGCATCGCCGAGATAATGTCCGCCGGGACCGATGCGCGTGACGGCCTCCAGCGCCTCGTCGAACCGGTCGAAGCTGACGCCTTGGGCATATTTCGCGATCAGAAGGTTCTGTTCGGCATCGGCCACGAACTTGCCCATGCAGCAGACCAGACCCGCCTCGTCCCAGCCGCCCGCGTGCAGCATCAGGTTCGCCCCCGCCGTCGCCCCCGACATCATCGCCGTGGCCGATTCATAACCGGATTGCGCGTCGAAAAGCTTGGACGATGCCTGCGACGCCGTTGTCCGCCAGGGCAGGCCATAGCGTCGGGCCAGCTGGCCGATCATCACGTTCATCAGCGTCACCTCGGGCATGCCCGACATCGGCGCCCCGGACTTCATCGAGACGGAAACCGTGTATTGCCCGTAGATCACCCGCGTTCCCGCCCGCACCAACTGGGCATAGGCCAATCCGGCAAGCGCTTCTGCATTCAATTGCGCCACGGTCGCCGCCACGTCGGCCGGGGTATTCGCGGCACCCAGCACAAAGGGCGACATCAGCACGACCTGCCCGGCCTCGGCATAGACCCGCAGGCCTTCCAGCATCGTGGAATCCCAGACCAGCGGCGAATTGCCCGAGATATGGCAGGCCATCACCGCGTGGTCGTCCATGAAGTCGCCATGCACCAGCCGCGCCATGGCGACGCAGTCCTCGGCCCGGGCCTGGCCGGTCGCCAGCCCGAAGAACGGCAGGTCCGTGTCGAGAAGCGCCGTCCGCACGATTTCCAGGTGGCGCCAGGGCACCGCGACGTCGGTCGGCTCGCAGGTGAAGCCGCCCGCGATGTGGAAGCCGGGCAGCGACTGGGTCAGCCGGTTGAAATTGCGCAGGTCCTCCAGCGTCGAGGCACGGCGCACGCCATCAAGGTCACGCACGCAGGGCGCGCCCTGCATCGTGGCGAAGACCATCGTGTCCGGGCCGATCTCGACCACATGGTCCGGGTTGCGGCCATGCATGGTGAAGCGGTCGGGCGCCTTGGCGATCAATTCCATGATCATCGCCTCGCTCAGCCGCACGCGGGTGCCCTGAACATCCGCCCCCGCCGCGCGCCACTGGACAACTGCGGTCTCGTCGCGGAACTCGATCCCGATGTCGCGCAGGATCGTCATCGAGGCGGCGTGGATGCGGTCAAGCTCCGCCTCGGTCAGGGCCGTAACGGGGTCGATGCCGTAGCGGATGACCGACAGGCGCGGGATGCGTTCCGCCTGACGCGCAGCGGCCACGACCGCCCGGCCTCCGCGGCGACGGGCATGGGGTGGGGCGTGATCGTTCATGGGCATCTCCCGCAAGCTTCGCCAGAGACTAACGCAACGTCCTTTTCACTCAAGATCACCAATTCTATCGATATCCATAACATGAAGTATCGTTGAGGCTGAAATTGATGCAGATTGCAGCAAGCAGGAGTTACCCATGCACTTCCGTCGCAAGCTGTCGTCCCTGACCGCCCTCGTCGCCCTGGAGGCCGTCGCCCGTCATCGCTCGATCTCTGCCGCCGCGCGCGAGATTGGCGTGACCCAGCCCGCCGTCAGCCGCCAGATCGCCGCGCTGGAAGAGGATTTCGGTCGCCCGCTCTTCGTCCGGGCGCATCGGGCGGTGCAGCCCACGGCGGAATGCCTGATGCTGGGCCGGGTGCTGGCCGACAACTTCTACGGCATGGCCGAAGCCATCGACGCGATGCGCACGACGTCGAAGGATGTGGTGACCATCGGGGCACCGGTCGCCTTTTCGCATCTCTGGCTCGTCCCGCGGCTCTTGCGGTTCCGCGCGGTGCATCCAACGGCGGCCTTCCGGGTCGTGTCCCGCGACGACCGGATCGACCTGGACGGCGGCGAGGCCGACATGGTGATCCGGTTCGGTCAGGGGCCCTTCCCGGATGGCGAGGTGGTGGCGAAGGCACGGGACGTGATCCTGCCGGTCTGCGCCCCCGGCTATGCCGCGCGCCAGGACCTCTCTGCCTTTCCGGATTGCGCCTTCGACCTGATCGAACAGGATGTCCCGGATCGCAGCTGGTACCGCTGGGCCGACTGGTTCGCGCAAACCGGAACGCGGCCCCGGCAGGCCAGCGCCACCTTGCGGTTTACCTATTTCACCGACACGCTGGCGGCCGCACGGGCCGGGGCGGGGATCGCGATGGGTTGGCGGATGCTGCTGGGCGACGATCTGGCCTCAGGCGTCCTTGTCCGGGTCGGCGACCGGGAAATCATCTCGCCGGCGGCCTACAACCTCGTTGTGGCGACCGGTCGAAGGGCCTCTTCGCAGGTGGAACTGGTCAAATCCTGGCTGGCGGCGGAACTGATGGCGGAAGCAGGCCGTGCCGGGATTGACCCCTGAACGGGGGGCCGCCCTATCCGGCAGACAGGGCCGACGTGATCTGCCGCAAGGTCAGCCGACCCAGCCGCCGCGCCCCGTCCATCACCAGGGCCGCATCCTGCCCCTCGCGGGTAAGCGCTGCTGCGGCAGCCTCCAGAACCGTGCCCGAGGCGATGGGCATGCCGTCGCCCGGGGTCTCCTCCATCACCGACTCCACGCGCAGGAAGCGCCCCCGGTTCACGTCGCGCACGAAGCGGCAGATGTAGTCGTCGGCGGGGCGCAGCAGGATCGACTGGCTGTCGCCGGCCTGCACCACCTCGCCATCGCGCAAGATGACGATCCCGTCGCCCAGGCGCAGGGCTTCGTCCAGATCGTGGGTGATGAAGACGATGGTCTTCTTCAGCTCGGCCTGCAGGTCGAGGAGCATGGTCTGCATGTCGGTGCGGATCAGGGGATCAAGCGCCGAATAGGCCTCGTCCATCAGAAGGATCGGCGCATCGCTGGCCAAGGCGCGCGCTAGGCCGACACGTTGCTGCATGCCCCCCGACAGCTCCTTCGGATACCGCGCCTCGAAACCGGAAAGCCCCACCCGGTCCAGCCAGCGCAGGCCCGTCTTCCGCGCCGTGTCCGGGCCAATCCCGCACACTTCCAGCCCGAAGGTCACGTTGTCGATGACGGTCCGGTGCGGCAGAAGGCCGAACTTCTGGAACACCATCGCCGTATGCGTCCGCCGGAAGTCCCGCAACTCGGACTCCGACATGCGCAGGACGTCCTGTCCGTTGACCAGCACCTGGCCGGAGGTCGGCTCGATCAGCCGGTTGATGTGGCGGATCAGGGTCGACTTGCCCGACCCCGAAAGCCCCATGACAACCTGTATCTTCCCCGCGGGCATGGAGATGTTGATGTCCCTCAGCCCCAGGATATGCCCATGCTTGCTGCCAAGGTCAGCCTTGGACATGCCCGCCCGCACCGCGCCCACATGCGCCGCCGGATTGCCGCCGAAGATCTTGTAGAGGTTGCGGATCTCGATGCTCTGCGCCTCAGTCATGTCCGGCCTCCCGATGTTTCTGCAGGCGGCGGCCATAAGCCTGGCTGATGCGGTCGAAGATGATGGCGATGGCGACGATGGCGAAGCCGTTGAAGATGCCCTGGGTGAAATACTGGTTCGCGATGGCCTGCAACACGTTCAACCCCAGCCCCTGCACCCCGATCATCGAGGCGATGACCACCATGCCAAGCGCCATCATGATGGTCTGGTTGATCCCTGCCATGATCGTCGGCAAGGCGAGCGGCAGTTGCACCTTCCACAGCTTCTGGTTCGGCGAACAGCCATAGGCCTCGGCCGCCTCCAGCACTTCCTTGTCGACCAGCCGGATGCCAAGGTCGGTCAGCCGGATGATCGGCGGCAGGGCGTAGATCACCACCGCGATGAAGCCCGGCACCCGCCCGATGCCCAGAAGCATCACCACCGGGATGAGGTAGACGAAGGGCGGCATCGTCTGCATCACGTCCAGCACCGTCGACATCACGCGACCGAGGCGGGGGTATCGGTTCATCACGATGCCCAGCGGCAGCCCGATCAGGATCGCGAAGATCGTCGATGTCAGGACCAGCGAGATGGTCAGCATCGCATCTTCCCACAGCCCCAGAAGGCCGACGGCGCACAAAAGCGCCACCGCCACCGCGACGATCCGCCACGACCGGGTGGACACCCAGGCAACCGCCCCGAGCGCCAGGATCACCAGGGGCCACGGCACTCCGGTCATCGCCCGCTCGAACAGGATCAGGATCACCTGCAGCGGATGGAAGAAATCCTCGATCCCCTGGCCCCAGGTCCGGGTCAGGGCCTTGAGCGACCCGTCGATGGCCCGTTTGACGGACAACAGCAGGTCGGGGTCGAGTTGCGGGAAGCTGATGAGCCAGTCCATGAGCGGCCTCTGAAGTCAGACAGGAAGAGGCCCCGATGGTCCGGGGCCCCGCCATTCCGGCACAGCCGGTTACATCGCCGCAGCCTTGACCTTTTCCGCCACGTCGGCGGGAACCCATTTGGTCCAGACATCGGGCATGTTCTGGATGAACCACTTGGCGGCATCTTCGCCATTCGCCTGGTTTTCGGTCATCCAGATCATCAGCTTGCCGACCTCGGCCTGCGTCCAGCCACTGTTCGCCAGATAGTCCTTCACCTCGGGGATATCGGTGCGATCCATGAAGGCCTTGGTCGCGATCCGGAGTTCCGGCGAGGACTCCCAGTAGTTCGGCTTCGGATCGGGGCAGTCCTGGACCGTGGTGCAGCGCGTCCACTCGTCGGCGTCATGCGCCATGGTCAGGCGCAGCATCGGATACTGGGCCAGCAGCGAGGTCGGCGCCCAATAGGCGGCAATGAACCCCTGCTTCTGCTCATAGGCCTTGACGATGGCCCCGTCGAGCGCCGCCGCCGAGCCCGAGGGCACCAGCATGAAGCCCTTGTTGTCAAGGTCCAGCGCCTTGTACAGTTGCGCCGTCACCACCGTGTCGCCCCAGCCCTGCGGACCCTGGATCACCCCGCCCTTGCTGGCATCTTCCGGCGCCGGGAACAGTTCGGGATGGGCAACGGCGTCTTCCACCGTCTTGATGTCGGGATGCGCATCGGCGACGTATTGCGGGATGTACCAGCCGGACTCCGACCCCTCGATGATCCCCGGGCCAATCGGCCCGATGCGCCCTTCCGCCAGGCCGTCGGCATAGGTGGCGCCCATCGCACCCGGATTGCCTTCCGAAACAAGGTCCGGCTGACCCTTCTCGACCATGGACGCGACCGTCGGTACGGTGTCGCCAGCGACCATCTCGACGTTGCAGCCGTAGCCATGGGTCAGGATGAACTGGTCGACATAGGCATGCGCCTCGGCCGCCTGCCAGCTGAACACCGCCATCGAGATGTCGCCGCATTCGGCATTGGCTGCGGTGCCCAGAAGGACGGCCGCGGTGGAAATCAGGAACTTCTGCAAGTGACTTCTCCTTGTTGTGGGTGACGTTCGCGAGGCGGGCCCCTCCGCCTCATGCGAGGGGGGCCGGTTCCGCACCCGGCGAAGCGTCGCGCGGCCCGACAGACCGACACGGTCCCGCCATTCATTGTTGCCAAGCCCCACGACCGAGGCGTCCGGAGCGCCTGTCGTCGTGAACCTGCAATGACGGTGCGGTTTGGACCGGATTCCGTAAAGGTCAAAAAGATTCATGCATCCATGAGCCTGCCGGATCGCCGAACCTCCCCTTTCCGCAGGCCCTGCAATCCGCCCACCGTCCCCACCCGTTCACTTGCGCTTAACCGCTTCCCCCGCATAGGATTCCCCATCCTGCGCGCGAAGGGGATCCGATGCCCAACCACCTGCACTACGGCGACAACCTCACCGTCCTGCGTGACAGCATCGCGAGCGAGTCCGTGGACCTCATCTACCTCGACCCGCCCTTCAACTCGAACGCGGGCTACAACGTCCTCTTCAAGGCCCCCGACGGTTCCGGCAGCGCCGCGCAGATCGAGGCCTTCGACGACACCTGGCACTGGAACGACAGCGCAGAAGCCGCCTTCGCCGATGTCCTCCGCTCGGGCAACAGCGCCGCCGCCGAGATGCTGCGCGCCATGCGCGGCTTCCTGGGCGAGAACGACATGATGGCCTACCTCGCCATGATGGCCGCAAGGCTGATCGAGCTGCACCGGGTGCTGAAGCCCACCGGCAGCCTCTACCTGCACTGCGACCCGACGGCGAGCCACTACCTGAAGATCCTGCTGGATGCGGTGTTCGGGAAGCACGCTTTTACGAACGAAATAGTCTGGCAACGCACCAACACAAAAGCGCATGCTTTCACGCGCTTCTCTTCGTCGCACGACGTAATTCTGTTCTATCGCAAGGGCGAACCCGCGATATGGAACGCGCAGTTTCTTCCCCACTCAGAAAGCTACATCAAGTCCCACTACGGCAATATCGAAGAGGGCACCGGACGCCAATACACTCTCGGCGACTGCACCAACCCAAACCCCGACCGACCGAACCTGAACTACGAATGGCAAGGAGTAACGAAGGTCTGGAGGTGGACTCGGGAACGCATGCAGCAGATGCATGACGAGGGCCGACTTGTTTACACAAAGTCCGGCGCGCCTCGTTTCAAGCGCTACCTCGATGAAATGAAGGGCACTCCAATTTCCTCGGTGTGGACCGACATCTTCCCAATCAACTCCCAGGCCCAGGAACGCCTCGGCTACCCCACCCAGAAGCCTGTCGCCCTCCTCGAAC
>ERZ724516.1462-NODE-1462-length-13866-cov-8.270799_pt1 | contig 13866 bp, 16 predicted proteins | sample MGYA00376049_ERZ724516 | MGnify/ENA primary metagenome ERZ724516 (study PRJEB28724, sample SAMN07190886) | activated sludge metagenome | isolation source: activated sludge of sewage treatment plant in Hong Hong | place: USA: Christiansburg, Virginia | collected... | reverse complement strand
AGGCGGCACTGCTTGGCTTCGCCAGCTATGGCGCCAGCCTCACGCTCTTCGTCATTGCCCTGCGCCATCTGGGAACAGCCCGTACTGGCGCCTATTTTTCCGTGGCGCCCTTCTTCGGAACGCTGCTGGCGATCCTGTTGCTCAACGAACCGGTGACGCCGCAATTGCTGGCGGCCGGGCTGTTGATGGCCTTCGGTGTCTGGCTGCACCTGTCCGAGCAACATGAGCATGGGCATCGGCACGAAACGCTTGAGCACACGCACGAGCATGTCCACGGAGAAAATGACAGTCACCACGATCATGAGCACCCCGGGCAGGTTCTGTCCGGAACCCGCCACACCCATCGCCACCAGCACGCGTCGATTGAGCATACACATGCGCACTTTCCCGATGCGCACCATGCGCACGAGCACTGAGGACGGACAATGATCAAGACCGGTTTGCTGTTTTTTGCCACCGCTCTGGCCGAAATCATCGGCTGTTTTCTGCCTTACTTGTGGCTGCGCAAGGAGGGCTCCCCGTGGCTGCTGCTGCCGGCTGCGCTCAGTCTTGTAGTCTTTGTCTGGCTGCTGACCTTGCATCCGGCGGCAAGTGGCCGGGTCTATGCCGCTTACGGTGGCGTCTATGTGGCAACGGCACTGCTCTGGCTGCGAGTGGTTGACGGCATCAAACTTTCCTCACTTGACTGGTTGGGTGCCGGAATTGCCCTGTTGGGTATGGGCATCATCGCCTCGGCCTGGAAACCCGCTGGATAGAAGGCTGCTGGCCCTGGCTCAACGATCAGATTACGACACTCAACAATCAACATGTAGAGCAAAAATACGTTGAGCTGCATGACGATGCGCTAGCGTACGATTATTTTCGTTTTCTGTCACATCCCCAAATAAGTGTTTCGGTAAAACCATTTTTAAAACCGTCATTCCGGACTTGATCCGGAATCTGACCGAAGGAAATGTGCCGCGAAGCACCTAACCCAGAGCCTGTTCCAGATCCGCGATCAAATCCTCAGCATCCTCCAAGCCGACCGACAGACGCAGCATGGCGTCCGAGATGCCGCGACGGGCACGCTCTTCCGTCGTTAATCCATGGTGGGTGGTTGTACACGGCTGGGTTACCAAGCTTTCCGCACCCCCAAGGCTGGGTGCCAAGGCGAAGAGCTTCAACCGGTCAGCGACGCGTGTGGCATCTTCTCCGTCGCCAGCGACCTCGATCGTCAGCATGCCCCCGAATCCGTACATTTGGTCTTTGGCCAGCGCGTGCCCCGGAAACTCGGGCAGACCAGGAAAGTAGACCCGGCTGACCTTGGGGTGGCGGTCCATGGCTTCGGCGATACGCTGGGCCGACTCGTTTTGCTGACGCACGCGCACGACCAGGGTACGCAGGCTGCGGGCGAGCAATGACGCAGTGGCCGGGGCGATCATCGAGCCGAGATTCTTGCGCCAGTTCCATACCGGCATCAGTAATTCCTTCGACCCCATCAAGACGCCAGCGGTGAGGTCGCTGTGTCCGCCGAGATATTTAGTGGCGCTATGCACGACGAAATCCGCTCCCAGTTCCAGCGGGCGCTGATTGACCGGTGAGGCGAACGTGTTGTCGACCGCGACTCGCGCACCGTAGGCGTGCGCCTTCGCTGCAATAGCCCGAATATCGAGCAATTCGAGGGTGGGATTGGTGGGCGTCTCAAAAAATACCAGCTTCGCGCCTGCGGCCAGCAAAGCGTCCAGTTGATCCAGTTCGCGGCCAAGAATCAAATCGGTCTTGATCCCCAGCAACGGCAACTGGCTGGCCAATAGTTCCAGCGTTCCGCCGTAAGCGTCACCGATGCAAACGATGCCCTCACGCCCATGCGTCAGGAACAAGGCTGTCTCGGCGGCCATCCCGGAACAAAAAGACCAGGCCATCTCCGCGCCTTCGAGGCTGGCGAGCGTTTCTTCAATCGCAAAGATTGATGGGTTCAGGCCGTATCGCGTATAGAGGCTCCCCGGCTTGCGACCGTCAACGACATCGAGCAGGTCAGCCGTCGATTTGAACGCAAAGGTGGTGGTGTCATACACCGGAAGGTGCGGACTGCCATGTGCGTCCTTGAAACTGTGGCCGTGAATGGTGCGCGTGGACAAGCCGGGCTTGCTGCTTTCAGTCATTTGAGTCTCCTGGTTATTCTTACTGCGGTTTCAGACGGCACGATGCCCAACTCGGGGAGTTTCAGAACGAGATTACTTTGTCGCTATCGATGACCCATTCCGCCAGCGCCGGCATGGTGGATTTTTCGGCGCCCTCGAAATACGGATGGTTCTTGTAGATGCCGCAGCGCGCCATGCAGGTTCCGCACACCTTGACCTTCACGCCACGGGTGATGAGCACCTTCAGCATCAACGAAAGGTCTTGGTCATAGCCTTCTGGCGGACGACAGGCATCGCGTGCCATGTCCACCGCATCACTCATCAGGAAAATGCGAACTTCACTTCCAGCATCGACCAACTTGTCGGCCAGTCGCAGTCCGTTCCAGGTCACATCGGTACTATCGTAGGGCTCGTGATTGAAAATAATCAGGGTTTTCATAGACGGTTTCCAAGGAGAGGTGGATCAACGCCTGGCCAGCAGGCCGAAGTGAAAGGGACAGCAATCTTGCAAATCAACCGATTCAATGGAGTGGAATCCGGCATCGGCTATCCACGCCCGACATTGGTCTGGGGTCGGACGGATCTCCAGCGAAGGACCGCGTGGTGTGGGTATATCACTGCGCCAGTGAATCACCGAAAGCACGCCATCGTCCTGCAAGGTCCGGTAGGCTTCGCGCAGCAGGGAAATAGGCTGTTCCAGGTGCAACAGGTTGAAAATCATCGCGTGCGCTTGCGACCCGGAGTCCACGCCCGTTCCGTGTGCAACGAAATCTCGAACGTCGGCTTGAATGTTGGGGAGATCGAAAGTGACGGCCTTATGGCGCACACAGTCGACCATTTCTGGTTCGATATCTAGGGCGATAACACGCCCTGCCGTACGTCGGGCAGTGGGCACCGTAAAGGAACCGTATCCGCAGCCGAATTCGATAACATCCCCCAGCACCGCAGTGCCAAGGAGTCTGTCAATAGCAGCCTCTGCCTCGAAAAAACTCGCCCAGTAGGCTTCGTCGGGCATGCCGCTTTCACGTCCTTTCATGCTCATGATTTGCCTTGTTCCACCGGAAGACCTGCCGCCAGCCATTCACTGACGCCATCAAGGATCTTGCGCACTCGATAGCCTCTCGCCGCTAGCAACGCCACGGCCTCGTCAGAGAGCAGGCAGAACGGTCCTCGGCAGTAGGCGACAATCTCGACGTCGGACGGCAATTCAGCAAGGCGCTGCTCAATCTCGGCCACCGGCATCGAGCGGGCAAACGGTAGGTGAGCCGTTTCGTATTCCGTTGGCGGACGCACATCGATGACGAACACCTCGCCGCGTCGCGCTTGTTCCAGCAGCACCTCGCGACCGACAGCGGAGAACTTCGCCGGATCGGCCACCATCTGTCCCAGGGCCATCTTCAGTTCCAGCAGGTGCTCTTCGGCGACCTGGCGCAGACTCACCCACAGACCCGCCACATCACTGCCGGCCAGTTGATAGATGATGTATTTGCCCTCGCGCCGAAAAGTCACGAGGCGTGCTTCCTTCAGCACTTTCAGGTGCGCGCTGGTGAGTTTGATGTCGGCCGACAATTCGCTCGCCAGCGTTTCAACGGTCTTTTCGCCTTGCGCCAATAATTCCAGCAGCTCCAGCCGTTTCGGACTGGAAACCGCTTTGCCGATGCGGGCAACCTGCTCGTAGAGGAGGTCTTTTATCATTCGTTTGTCCATAACCGACATTCTAACGATTGTACGAATGTGAGGCGAAATGTTTTTGTTTCGCGACTGAATCCAGGAAATGCCGACATCTACGACGCCAACTGATTCAGATGGCGGCTGGTGGCACGACTGCTTGTCCTACCCAATGAGTCTGGTCGAATTTTGCCTTGGGCCGCTTAACGTGCTTTATTTTCCGAATTCTGAGACGACCCCATGTAAGCCGAATGGCATTCGCCTCAATCCATCGGCTCGCCGGGGTCGCGCCTGATCTGATCTCGAAACGGTGCCGCCAAACCGGCCGTTCCTGCTGGGCGCCCCTGCCGCCGACCACTACGCTGAGGCCCTCTTCCGCACCTAGCACAGGCCTTCATGCATTCCAATTCCCAGCGGCGACATCGGCGGTCGGTCGTCATGCAGCGCATCGCGGGTCTGGAGCGGGCGCTGGAACAGGCGCAGCACCTGCTCCACCAGGACGATCTCACTCCGCTCCTGAACCGTCGCGGATTCCGGCGCGCCTGCGACCGGTGGACCGGCAACGGCCCGATGGCGATGTCGGCCTGCTGCGCGATGATCGATCTGGATGGCTTCAAGGCCATCAACGACCGGCACGGCCATCCGGTCGGCGACGCCGCGCTGGTTCACTTCGCCGCCACGCTGCGCCGGCATCTGCGTCCCGCCGACACCATCGCGCGGCTGGGTGGCGACGAGTTCGCCCTGATCCTGATGAATTGCAGCGGCGACCATGCGTGCCTGTTGCTGGAACGCTTGCAGCAGGCACTCGTCGGATCACCCCTGTCAGTGCCGGATGGCGCCGTGCCGCTGCGGTTCTCTGCCGGGGTCGCCGAGCTTCATGCTGCTGAATCGCTGGAGCAGCTCTTGGAACGTGCCGATGCCGCCTTGCTTGATGCGAAGCGCCAAGGCAAGGCGATGGTCCGCCTGAGCGTTCCACCGGCGCGGTCTGCGCAGGCAGCCGCGGCGAACGCGTGCGACTGACACGCCCAACCGGGAGCGGTGATCGGGGAAGCGAATGAGACCCGGACTTTCGGCCGGACTCCTCGTTGGATGCCCAGGAGTTCAAGCAGCAGAGGGCCCTGGTCGTCGTTGAAACTGATTTCAGTCATTGCTGACCAGAGCCGCCACTTCTGGCTGACCGACCCCGACCGGTCTGATGACGCTTGAAAGGAATCTGGCCGAATTCTGAACCGTATGCTGCCGTTCAGACTTCAGGACTGAGCTCTACCTCGGCCAGAGCCGCCGTTCTTGCGTGCTTCGCCATACGGCCGCTCAAGGCTGGACAGTGGCCGTTATGGTGTCTATGAGTTTGGAGGCGATTCAAGTTTGAGCTTTGGTTGAGTGGTTTAGGCGTAAAAGGGCAATCTCTTTGTAGTCGAGGCCGTGTTGACTTTCTAGTGGCGCCTGCTTCGTCCCGGCCATGGCAGTTCTCCTGTTAGTTCAGCCAAGCCCCCATTGTCTTCGACACGTGCGCCGAAGCGATTTACCTCCACCGCTGGTAAATCGTCACTGTCGAACCATAGCAGGGAGAGGGTGGTGTCGGTGCGCAGGTAATGCCTTGAAAGTTCCCAGAGATCGAGGCCTTTTTCCCAGTTATCGAGCCAGACGTCCTGTGAAACTTCCCCTATTTCAGTAGCGTTCTTTCCTGAAGAGCGGATTCGGTGAGCCACCGAGCCTGCTGGAATTACTGACCTAGGAGGTATCCAGCCCCCTGCTTGCCGCAAGGCCGTGGAGCGTGCGGCATACCGCACTGCACCGCGCTCCATGGTGACGAATGCGCAGGGCATATCGCTAAGACTGGCGAACCTTGACGCCGCTGCTGGGAACGATGTGCCGAACAAATCGGCCATGTGTTGGATAAGTTCCAGGGAGGGCTCTTCTTTGGGTGCAGCTGAGAGCCATTGTTGATAAGGCATCAGCAGTTCAGCGGCAAAGGTGTCGCAGGCGATCTCATTCGGATGTCGTTTTGCATAGGACCACGAAGGCACTTCCTCGTGACTTGATTCCAAGCCGAGCACGATATGAGCAATTTCGTGGCAGACAGTGAAGCGCTGGCGCTCGTCAGTTTCCAGGGAGTTCACTGTGATGATGTGCTTGCCGTTCGGTTTGGTAACGGTATACCCGGACTCCCCCTCGCCAAGTTCATCCTTCTTGACCTTGGCATTAGCGGCGGTCACATAGGGGGACAAGTCGTCCCGGATGTTCGAAACATCGACTTTCGCAACAAAGGCCCGTGCTTTCTGTCTGACATCCGCCTCGTCCATGTTCAGTCGTCCTCGTCGTCGAAGGCCTTTTTGATGCGGGCGATCAGCGTCGCGGGGTCAGGCCTCGCATTTCCCCGATGCCTGACTCCAGCCGCGGCCGAAAAAATATCGATGCTGATCGAGGGATCTTGCAGGACGAATTCAACAAGGCTGCGATCAGCATCAGCATGGTCAACCAGCCACATCACAAGTGCTGTATCTCTTTCTCCCGGCTTGAGAACCCTTAGCAGCTTCTCAACCAAGTCTTGGGATGGGTTTGTCTTCTCGCCTGTCTCAAGGCGGTGGACATAAGCATGATCAACCGACGACAGCTGGCCAATTTCACGCAGGGAAAGGGTTCTGCGTTCGCGTAGAGTCTTGAGGGCGACGCCTAGGCCTGTTTGCGGCATGAGTTCTGATCCTTGCAATTGCGGGAGGAAGGGCCAAGCCTTCTGTTGCCCTCCGCATCCGGTTGATGTTCAAACGCGCACGTCGTAATCCAGTTGCATCGGCGCACATGCTCTGATACATTGTTGTCCAGCCAGACAACGGGTGTAGGTTTTATAACTGCTCCGGGTTGGATTGGCTTGGCCTTCCTGTTGTCTGCGCGAACAACGAATTGTGCTACAGCGGGCGGTCATTGACAACCCAGCCGAGCGGCTGGGGCTTTGATAATTCCACTGTAGGAGTGTAACTATGGCAGGCAAAAATCAGCATGTTGTCCCTCACCAGGGCGGTTGGGCCGTCAAGGGTGCAGGCAATCAGCGGGCAACCTCAGTGCACGAAACACAGCAACAGGCGATTGACGCAGGGAGGAACATTGCACGCAACCAGCAGTCCGAACTCGTCATCCACCGTCCGGATGGCCGTATCCGTGACAAGGATAGCCACGGCAACGACACCTTCCCGCCGAAGGGCTGAAGTGCCATGACGGACATCCCCACCTACCATGTGCTCGCCCTGTCAGGGGGTGGTTATCGCGGCCTATACACGGCGACAGTTCTTGCTGAACTCGAAACTGTGCTGGGCCGTCCTATTGCTTCGCACTTTGATCTGATTTGCGGCACATCGGCAGGAGGGATGCTCGCTTTGGGGCTGGCTGCGGAAATTCCGGCCCATGAGCTTAAAGCACTGTTTGAAAATGATGGCAGCCGCATTTTTGGTTGCCGCAGCCTTCCACGGCGGCTTCTGGGATTCTGGCTGACCGCAAAGCATGACTCGGCGGGATTGCGAGAAGTGCTGACCGAGCGCTTCCAAGGGACCACGATAGGCGACCTGAAGCACCGTGTTCTCGTGCCGGCCGTCAACTACTCGACGGGTCGCGGGCAATTTTTCAAGACGCCTCACCATCCTACCTTTGAGTTGGATCACCGCATGAGCATTGTCGATGTTGCGTTGGCGACCGCCGCCGCGCCCATCTACTTTCCTCTAGTGCGCAACGACCGCGGTGTCTTCGCGGATGGGGGCCTGGTGGGCAATGCCCCCGGCCTGTTCGGGTTGCACGAAGTCAATACGTTTCTGGCACCAAAGCAGAATGCGCTGGTTCGGATCCTCGCCATCGGCACGATGACCATCGGTGCGACTGTTCGCGGCGGCGCCAGCCTTGACCGCGGGTTCGGCAAGTGGCGCGGGGGACTCTTCGACCTCGTGATCTCAGCCCAGGAATCGTCGGTGGACTACATGCTGCGGCAGTCGTTGGGAAGCAACTACTTCCAGATCGATGACAAGGCGACGCCGGATCAGAGCAAGGACGTGAAGGCACTGGATCGGGTTTCTATTGGTGCCACGAACACACTCAAGGATCGAGGCAACCACGCGGCGCAACGCGCACTCGGCGATCCTTTTTTCGAACCATTTCGAGCGCACCAGGCCGGCGCACCCATCTTCTATCACGGCCCCAACAAGAATGTTCCGGAGGCCACATGCTGAACCTCAGCCCGCTTTTCTTCACCACCCTTGATGACGAATCTTGCATGCACGACGAGCTGGATCTGACGCCTGAGCAGCGCGCCTGGATCGCCAGCGCACGCACTGACGTCAGGGACTGCCTGCGCACAGGCATCCCCGGTGTGCTGAGCGCGAGCGGATACACGGAAGACGTGCCGCAGCCGCGCTTCTTCACGCAAGGGTCGTGGGCATACAAGACGCTGAACTCCCCGGCACAACGCCCTCAGCAGGCGGATGTCGATGATGGCTGCTATCTGCCAATGAGTTTCGTCTCGCAGACGAAGCGCCCCAGCACTGCAACAACGGTGTTCTTTGCCGCTGCGGAAGAAGCATTGAAGCCGCTGGTCGAGGAAAAGCGGTGGAAGCTTGTCACCGACAAGCCGACGTGCATCCGCATCGTCATTGCCGCGTATGCCCACATTGATATTCCTCTGTACGCCATCCCCGACGAAGAATTTGTCATGCTCGCAAAGGCTTCGATGGAGCGATATGGCTACGACTCGCTGACGGAAGCGGTGAACATGGCGGAGCGGGATGCTTGGACAGCGCTGCCCGCTGACGAGGTGCTCCTGGCCCACCGTGAATGCAACTGGATGCGCTCCGATCCCAGACCTGTGAAGGAGTGGTTCCTGGGCGAAGTGGATGCAAAGGGGGAGCAGTTCCGCCGCGTGGTTCGTTACTTGAAGGCATTCCGTGATTGGAGGTGGTCCAGCGGCGGGCCTGCTTCGATCTTGTTGATGGCCGCCGCAGCCCCGCTCTTCGAAAAACGCGATCGGCGCGACGACCTCGCCTTGCTGGATGTCGTCGCGGCACTGCCGGCCCGGTTGCGCGCGGGCGTGAACAACCCCGTGGAAGAGTCCGAGTCGCTCACGGAGCGGCTCGGCAAAGCGGGGGTCGAAGAAGCGGCGAGGGCGTTCGAGGAATTTGAAAAGGTGCTTCGCGGAGCCACCAACGCTGGCAGCCCTTCACAGGCTTGCATTTGGATGCGGGGAGAGTTCGGCCCGCGCTTTCCGAACGACCCGGATCGGGTCAAGGTGGTATCCGTCGCCGCCACCATTGCTGCGGCCCCGGCCATAGCCGGTCCGAGCGAGCTTGTCGGGCGAACGAAGGCTGGATGAGCAGCGCCGCAGGGGTCGCAGACGTAATCGAGGCCTTCAAGCAGCGAGGCTTCGAGTTCGTTGGTAAGACGGATGACGGCTGGTTCAGACTGCATGGGCGGTTGATGCCACCACATGCGGACAAAGGCTGGCCGTGCGAAGTCCATCTCGACCCCACGTTCTTCGACTTGCCTCGCATCCGGCTGCTGGAAATCCCTCATGAGCTACCCGCAGCGGTTCCTCATCTTGGCGCAGATGGCGGACTTTGCTATCTCGCCAAGGGTACGGTCGTTCTGGACATCTACGATCCTGTCGGACAGTCGCTGGCGTGCCTGCAACGCGCGGCCGGGGTGTTCGGGCAGATCCTGAAGGGGGAGATGATCGAAGATCTAGCAGAAGAGTTCTTCGCTTACTGGCACGGCGGGCTTTGCTTCGTGGACATGCAAGGCGAGGATTTAGGGCGACAGAACTGCATAGTCGCGCAGGCCAATGGGAGTCCATTGTGGTTCATTACTGACAACGAAGATCGAACAACTAAGAAGCTAAAGTCGCTCGGCCACCAAGTCACCGATAGAACGGTGCTGACTTACCGGGTAAAGACGGGTGCTCAACCCCGCCCTTTGACCAGCCATTGGCCTCCTGAAACAGTTGGGGATATGTTGGCGTGGCAAAGCACCCTTGACCCTCGGTGCCGGCGCAAGATTCACGAGCGCATCAAGGAGGCGGAAAGGAAAAAGGCCAACGGCGTCTTGATCCTCATCGAATCGCCGTTGATGACCTATGGCTTTGTGGTTCTCTATGACCGCCAACGTCCAGTCCAGAAGAGCAATCTCGCAGATCGCAGGGATTCGAGCTATGGGTTGAAGGTCATACCAATCTCGGTGGTCAGAATCGACGATCGATACCTTGCCCAGCGGAACATACCCAAGTCAAAGACGCTGGCAGGTAAAAAAATTGCGATTGTGGGTTGCGGCACGATCGGCGGATATCTGTCGGATATGCTGGTCAAGGCCGGGGCGGGAACATGCGGCGGAAAACTTACGCTGGTTGATTTCGATTGTCTTCTTCCGCAAAACATCGGGCGTCATCGCCTGGGATTCCCGGACCTACTGTCGAACAAAGCAGAGGCCATGGCGAAAGAGCTTAGCCGCTTGGCGCCTGGTGCCGAGATTCGTGCCCTCCCCGTGGATGTCAGGCAAGCCCAATTGGGAGAGCTAGACTTACTCATAGATGCCACCGGGGAAGAATCCCTCGGGCATTGGCTTTGCGGCCACTATCCGCCTCCGACGCCCATGCTTTCGGTCTGGATCGAGGGGCCGGGAACGGCTGTCCGTGCGCTCCTGAAGACGAATGCATCTGGCGCTTGCTATCGATGCCTGTGGCATAGCCACAGAAGAGACGAACTTCGTTCCACCATTGATCCTCTTCCTGCCATCTTGGCGGGGCATGGATGCGAGGGCTTGTACGTGCCATTCCCCGCTTCGGTGTCGGTGCACGCTGCCAGCCTGGGCGCTGAGATGACATTTGACTGGGTCAACGGCGTCTATTCCCCTGCATTGCGAACCAGGTTAATCGACCGCGTCCATCAACTTGCCACGCCCGATTGCGATCCACTTCGGGATCGGGAGTGTCCCCTATGCAATTCATGAGTTCCTGGGCGACCAACGACAAAAGGACGCTGCTGCATTTCTCGACGGCCACGCTGGAGACGTTCTGTCTGCATGTTCAGGCCAGTGATGCCGACTGCGAAGCTGGCGGGCTTCTGCTCGGTTCGGTTCATGGAGCACATATGCTCATTGAGCAAGCGACGGTTCCCACGGCATGGGACAAACGGTTTCGCTACCTGTTCGAGCGGATGCCGTTTGGCCACAAAGCCATTGCTCTATCTCGATGGACGGCGAGTCAGGGAACCGTTCGCTATCTGGGCGAATGGCACACCCATTCGAGCATGAAGGTCGGCTGACCGATCTGCTGGTCCGACAACGCGAGTTGCTCAAGCAGCTCGACCTGGACAAGGACGAAGCCGGTAGCGCGAAGGTCGACGCCGATGAGGCACGACAAGCCGCTTGAGTTGATTTCACCCCCATGACCAACTTGATCAACCGTCCCCAGCAATCCCGCAAACAACAATGCCTTGAGCGAACTGCTGCCTCGCTTTGCAGCTGTTCTCACTTGATCTAAGCGCTGCTCCGAAAGCCGCTTGATGACTTCATCAGTGAGGCACGAAAGATTGAAAAACTGGAGGTAGTACTGAGCTTCTCCATCATTCCAGTCCCGCTGATCTTTCCAGTGGGGCAGTCTCCTTATGTCAGGCGGATACGTTTTCAGCAGCCACTGCAGTACGCTTTCTGCTAAATTGTGAGTCTCAATGAGAAGACTAGTCACATCCTCCTGCCAAGATCTCTCCTGGCCTGCGACTAACGCCCTTCTTCTTAAAACGCTGGCGAGATATCCCTCAACAAGCGGCACCTTTCGTGACCAGTTGTAATCCGCCAGTAGTGTCAAATCGATCTGGTTCTCCAAAGATCGCAGCCACTCCTCTGCTGACAAGTCGTTTGATCTTGTCTCACCTATTGCGTCAGCGACGTATCGCGCAACGCCATCGTTTCGCGGCAGTACCTCCTGCAATGGCTTGCGCAACCATGATGCAGCCTGCTGTAGCCCGAACGGGTCGGCAACTAGCCAAGGTTGAGGCCCTGCCTCGTCCGGGAATATCCACGTCCACAGCCACATCGGTTGGGCTGAATCTTCGACAAAGCTCAGGCTCTCTATGCGGACACGTGTCGGAAGATCTTCATCACGCTGCTTGGCGTGGTCGTGATCTGTCCGATATCGCTGGAACGCATCAAAGAGTGCCCCCATATCCAGCGCACTTTCCCTGAAGTGATTCAGGCGGAATGGACGATCCTCTTTTCCTGAATCTAGATCACGCAGGAATATTGGGTATCCACGCTCATCGATTCTCTTCGCTTCAATCTCTGGAAGTTCCTCAGTGAATCGGGGCAGCCAGTTCCCAGAGATCGCGTCCTGATACGCGTACCCCATGCGGACTTCTTCGCTGGCATCCTGAGCCTCTTCGAGAACACGCTCACCTTGAGGAGTAACCGCGCCCAATGTGGTCATCCAGCCGTTGGGGATCAGCTGTGTCGCAATGATGAACGCCACGAGTTCTCTGTCCAGCCCCAGAAATTCCGCCATTTCGGAGCTGTCTTGGCATCGAGCCCGCGCAAGTCCAAGGATCGCTTGCTGGAAAAGATTCAGTTTCAGGACGCGCTTCGTCGGGTAAAGCACCTTCCAGACTCGAACAGGCCATAGAAACGGACGGCCACCATGTGGTCGACGGACATCGAAGCGGAGATAGCGATCAGCGGCCATTTGCCATCTCCTTTCGGCAAAGCTTTAGGAACTCAGCAAGAGCTGGGACAGCTTCTTCAGATTCGGGGCCTTCAGCCATGCGCTTGTCACCAACGGCGACAAGAAGTTTTCTCTGTCGGCTCATCGCCACATTCATTCGATTTGCCAAGCGCAGGTGGCCAAACTTGCCGTTTAGCAAACGTTCCCGCTCATCTCCTTCTTTTTGATCTGAAACGACTGCATCGTTAGCACGCACGATCGACAGGAAGACCACATCAAACTCTTTGCCCTGGAATGCGTCGACCGTACCGACACGCAGTCGCTCATCGCCTGATTCGGTTTGGCGGTAGGATCGCGCAATTCGGATTTCACCGTCCTCCTCCTCTGCAAGACCCTGGTCGACGAGAGACTCAAGAATGAGGTCACATTGAGCACGGTAGAAACTGATCACGCCAATGCTCAGTGTCGGCCCACAGGAGTCTGCGATCCGTTTAACTTCATTTGCAATCGCGCGTGCCTCGGCAAGTCGAATGCGGCTGGAGCCCCGTCGATCCTCTTTGCCATCCTGCAAAGGAACATCCATCCAAGCAGCGCATTTACCTTGGTAGCTTGGAATCGCATGAGCGAAATCCTGCGCGGGGCGACCTGAGTGCAAGATACCAAGCCCTTCAGACTCATAGAACTGCTTACTGATGAAGTCTCCCAATGTCGGATGCATTCTGTACTGCGTATCAAGCATCACGACGCGCTTGATGTTGTCGACTTTCTCCTGCTCTCTAAGCTGTTTCACCAGCCGTTCAAAAAGACTTTGCTCATACGCCTTCGCTTGAGCCTCAGTCAGGCTTTGTCTTGAAATGAGTTCGTCTTCCAACTCTCGCTGAACAAGGTGAGGAAGCTGCCGATGATCCCCAACCAGAACGATGCGACGGCGTGCCATCGCCATTGGAACGAAAAGGTCGAGAGGGTTTGCCCGTGCAGCCTCGTCAATGACAACCGTGTCGAATTCGATTCCCTCGGATGCTTCTAAGTCGCTCAACTCCTTCAAGCTACTCATGGCTTTACCTGCGGACTGCTGGCACGTCGCGCCGACAATGCTGGCGTATTCCCGTACCGCTCTCGCCGCCTCATCAGGGGCCTGGGAAAGTGCCGCATGATAAGCGCCCACAACGGAAGAAATACCACGGCGAGATTGACGCAAAGGTGCTGCAATGGCGTGCTCGATATCGGCCAAGATACCGAGCGCTTCACCGTTCAGCGCCTGCTTAAGCCGCGGAGGCCTGTAATCTGGGCTCAGCCGATCCAGCATGGACAGCTTGAATGCGGCTAAATCAGAAAGGTCTGCTTCCGTCGCTTCAACCACCTTTGAAAGTCGCTGGAGAAACTGCCATTCCGACTCTT
>ERZ724516.1461-NODE-1461-length-13868-cov-10.962789_pt1 | contig 13868 bp, 14 predicted proteins | sample MGYA00376049_ERZ724516 | MGnify/ENA primary metagenome ERZ724516 (study PRJEB28724, sample SAMN07190886) | activated sludge metagenome | isolation source: activated sludge of sewage treatment plant in Hong Hong | place: USA: Christiansburg, Virginia | collected... | reverse complement strand
AGAACGCCGGTTCATGGTGGACGCATTGGAATACCTGGGTAACCAGCCTGCCAGGCGGTAGCGCCAAGGTCAAGGCACGCAACGCCGAAGATGGCTCGCTCAAGGTTATCGAGCCGGCGCCGGGCAGTTACGTCAAGTTCCGTCTGGATACCCAGAAGAAGGCTAGCTAAGTCGATCACCTGATCTGACTAAAAAGGGAGGCTGTGGCCTCCCTTTTTTTCGAACCTCAGAATGCTATTACTGTCTGACAGTTACTCTTTAAGGAGGACTGTCATGATTTCCGAATCCCCTGTTGTTACTGTTCATATTCCCCCCGAGTTGCGGCACTATGCCGGTGGCTACGAAGAAATTACGGCCAGTGGCGATACGGTGGGTGAAATACTGGAAGCCGTTTGCCGCGAACATCCGGCACTCCAAAACCAATTTATGGCAATGAATGGCGCCATTAAAAGTGGCATAGCCGTCTATCTTGGCCCAAGCAATGTTGAGGGTTTACAGGGGCTGGCGACGCCGGTGGCGCTAGAGGAGTTGATCAGCATCATGGCGACTGCTGCCGTACCGGGATGCTCAGTGCCGGATCAGGGGCAGGTTGGGCAGCGTCGGCCACTCGACAGCATCAAGCAGGTTCTTGACCAGCAGACCGAGTTCGGTGTCGCCGGTGATCTCGAGTTCGCGGTTGAAGAACAGCGTGTCGGGGTCTTCCTGGCGGGCAAGCAACTGGAGATAGGCGGAGAGATGGGCGGAAAAAGCGAGGTCGGGCTCGCGGTCGACACGAAATACCGGTCGGAACATGCCATTTCTATAGGTGAATGAGGCTTCACCACCGGTATCAATGACGCGCACACGAAACAGTTTTTGGTCGAGTGCGGTCAGCTCGCTTTCCGGCAGTAATTTCATTTTGAGTGCGGCATTGAGTCCGGTAACCAAAACCAGGGCATGCGGCCACTGCGGCAGTTTTTGACCAAGACTGGCGATGGCAGCGGGCAGGCGAAACTTGGGGATGGTGAAAGCGGCGCTCATGTTCATGCTCCAAGTTGAGTCAGGGCTTGGCTGTGATGCTGGACAATGCCGGCATCGCCAAACCAGTAGCCATCAACCAGACCACTGGCGCTCCAGGCGCTGCTGTCGACATTGACGGTCTGGCCGCAACGCGCGGCATCGAAGGCGCTGATGATCTGGCTGAGTTGCTGTTTTTGCGGGCTGATACGGATGATATCGATGCCCATGGTCAGCATATCCGGAATTTCATGCAGCAGGTTGTAGCTTTGTGCCGACATGGTCTGGATGCCGTTGATGGTCAAAAACTCCTGACCTTCGCGGGTTTTTAGGGTGAGTCCTTCGCTGTGATCCAGACACTTGAATTGGCAGTCGTCCTTGTTCAGGTCGTAGTGGCGGGCAGTAAAGCAACGGGCCGAGAAGGCCAGCGGGATTTTGCCGAAGACGAAGACCTCGGTTTCTACATCTTCCGGTTTGCTTTTGTGCAAGCTCTCGATGAGCGCGCGTGAGCCTTCCAGTGGCGGTACCCAGCGTTTCATTCCATAGCGGTTGTAGGTGGCCAGTGTGGCTTCGTTGTAGATGTTCAGGTGCGGGCCGGCGACAAAATCCTGGCCGTTTACGAGGTTGACCGCACCAAGATCATTGGCTTCCAGCATGCAGCCTGCTTCATCTACCAATCGGCGCAGCGCCTTGAGGTCGCTCTCGGATTCGAGCAGAGCCTGGGCGGAGATGACAACTTGCTTGCCGGCATCAGTCAGATCGCGGGCCAGGCCGATCCAGTCGGCTGTGCGCAGTTGCTGACGCCGCGAACAAACCACTTCACCAACATAAATGATGTCTAACGCCGAGTTCTCCGCCAGTTCGGCATAGAACTCCATAACTTCAGCTTTCGGCCAGAAAAATAGCAGCGGGCCAAGGGATATTTTCATCGTTTTGTCCTCAGCGCCACGGGCGGTTATAGGCACCAAGCGTCGCCTGGCTGCCTTCGGATACTTTGGATAGCTCGGCTTGCCAGGCCGGTTTCACGTGGAACCGTTCGCTTCCGTCGCGCAATGAATCAAGCGCGGCGCGCAGGGTGCGGGTGACTTGGGTGACGTAAGCCGGGCTGCGCTGACGACCCTCAACCTTGATCGCTCTGACGCCAATCTTGATGATTTCCGGCAGGATGGAGATCACGTTGAGACTGGTTGGTTCCTCCAGCGCGTAATAGGTATCGCCCTCGACTTCAAAGCGGCCTTTGCACAAGGTCGGGTAGCCGGCCGCTTCATCGTCACCGAAACGATCAATCAGCACACCATTCAAGCGGGTTTCCATGGCCCCCGGTTTTTTGTCCCATTTGACGTACTTGGCAGGGGAGCAGGCACCCACGGTATTGGGCGACTCGCCGCAGGCGTAGGAGGAGAGCCAGCAGCGGCCCTCATTCATCACGCACAGGCTGCCAAAGCCGAAGACTTCAATTTCGACGCTGGTATTTTTGATGACCTGTTCAACCTGAGCCAAGGTCAGTACGCGCGGCAAGACGGCGCGCCGTACGCCAAATTCACGCTGGCAGAAATTCACCGCTTCATAGCTCGTTGCCGAACCCTGTACCGACAAGTGGAGGCGCTGTTGCGGGTGACGTTTGCTGGCGTAATCGAGCAGCCCGACATCGGCCAGAATAATCGCGTCAACGCCCTGGTCGACCGCCGCATCGACAGCCTTTTGCCAGTCGGCAACGCGCCCCGCCTGGGCAAAGGTGTTGATTGCCAGCAGGATTTCACAACCTTTGGCGTGCGCGTAGCGGATGCCGTCGGCCATGGTTTTTTGATCGAAGTTCAGACCAGCAAAGTTGCGTGCATTGGTGTCATTCTTGAAGCCAAGATAGACGGCATCAGCACCGTTATCGACCGCAGCCTTGAGCGCCGGCAAACTGCCGGCCGGACAGATTAGATCGGGCAGGGAATTCATGTAGAGGTGTCTTGCAAGATAAGCAGAGCAGTATAGCCAGCCTGTTCACAGAGCTATTGATCCTGGTCAAAACACACCTAAGCAGCTGAGTCTGCATCAATCATTTCATCCTGAAACGCCACCGGACGTGCTCCAGGAAAGAGCGTGCGCGTCAGACGCCGGGTGGCGACATTAAGGTATGATTCGAGCATCCAACAGGCCCGGAAGCTGGGCCTGCCGAGAATCGCTGTTGCCCCGCAAGCAGGCCAAACCGGGGTCGGAGAGCTGTCGATGGGGCAAGATCGTGTTCTGGTGGTTGATGATGAGCAGTTGAATCTGTTCATCATTGAAGAGTTTCTTGAAGGCGAAGGACTCGTCCTTGACCTTCATGCTGATCCCTTGTCCGCATGGGATGCTCTGTTGGCGCCAGACAGTGGCTTTTCGCTGGTGGTCCTCGATCGTATGATGCCGGGGATGGATGGCATGGAGTTTTTGCGCCGCATGAAGCTTGAGCGACGCTTTGCCAATATTCCGGTAATCATGCAGACGGCGGCCTCATCGCCTGATCAGGTGCGCCAGGGTCTGGAGGCCGGGGCCTACTACTATCTGACCAAACCTTACGCGCCAGAAGCGCTGATTTCCATCGTTCGTGCGGCACTGGACGACAGGCGTAGCCGGGATCAGTTGCTGAATCGGGCAATGGCGCTGGAAGAGACGCAGAAGCTGATTCGTCGCGTTGAATACAGTTTTGTTTCTCTAGACGACGTTTCACGCTTGGTGCCGGTCCTGGCTGCCATGTGCCCAGCACCGGATATTGCCGCGCCTGGGCTGGCCGATCTTATGGTGAATGCCGTCGAGCATGGCAATCTGGGCGTCAGTTATCAGGAAAAATCCTTGCTCAAGTGGGAGGGCGACTGGGATGCCGAAATACAGCGCCGCCTTGGCTTGCCGCAATTTGCTGGGCGCTATGCCACGATCCATGTTGAACGTGGCACGCAGGGGGTGATTTTTACGATTGTCGATCAGGGTGATGGATTCGATTGGCAGAAATATCTGGTGTTTGACCCCGAGCGGGCTTTCGATCCGAATGGGCGCGGCATCGCCATGGCCAAAATGATGAGTTTTGCAACGATTGAGTATCAGGGCAAAGGTAACGTCGTCGTGGCAACAGTTAGCGCTGAGTGCTGAAGGTCAGCGGATCACAACCGTCGGTTTGAAGCCCAGCGCACTGCGAATCTTCTCGGCGACTTTATCGGCATCATTGCGGTTGGCGTAGGGGCCGAGTTGCAGGCGGTGAATGCCACCAGCCGCCTGAATGCCCATAGTCTCGCTGAGCCAATCAAGTTCGCGCATCAGATGGGTCTTCAAATTATCCGCATTGTCGGCATTGGCAAAGGCGCCCAACTGGAGAAATATGCCTTTGTTCGGGGCACCAGCCTCGGTGCTGGAACTGACAATGGGAACGGTTTGGACTGCTCTTTCTTCCTGCGCCATGCGTCGTGAAAGTCGCTCAATTTCGTCATTCTCTACCGAGCTCACCGTTCGTGGTGGCGGTGTGACCTGTGCATAGGCTGTAGTGGTCGGTTCGCCAGGGATGATAGCCTCAACTTCAACCTGACCGCTACCGCCATTGACCAGACCCAGCTTGTAGGAAGCAGTATAGGAGAGGTCGATGATACGGTCGGCATGAAAAGGCCCACGGTCGGTGATGCGCACAACGACGGCCTTGCCGGTTTGGACGTTGGTGACGCGGACATACGATGGCAGGGCCAGCGTGGGGTGGGCGGCGGTCATGGCGAACATGTTGTAAGGTTCGCCAATTGATGTCTTCTGGCCGTGAAACTTCTTGCCATACCAGCTGGCGATGCCACGCGCCTTGTACGGCTTGACGCTGGTGTTCGGAATATATTCCTTGCCCAGTACGACATAGGGTTTGGTCGCCGGCTTGTGGAGCGGTTCCCATTTTGGCTCGGCATCGGGAATGTCTTCGAGGCCATCCGGAATATCTTCGGCCGGTCCGTCATCCTTGTAAAAACCGCCGCCCTTCTTGAGTACCACGTTCGGCTTTTTGGTCGGTGTCGGCGCTTTAAAAATGGGCGCTTTTTGTGCGTCGACCGCAACATCCGGTGAGCGTGGCAACGGGGTGCTGCTACAAGCCGTGACCAGCCCGGCAGCAAGTATTGCGGTCAGGCGCAGGATCATTTCTTCACCAGCATGCGATGGGTGTGGATGGACATCAGGATGCCAATCCCCAAAAACAGCGTAACCAGTGCGGTGCCGCCATAACTCATGAAGGGCAGAGGGACGCCGACGACCGGCAGAATGCCGCTGACCATGCCCATGTTGATGAAGGCGTAGGTGAAGAAGCCGAGCGTGATGGCGCCGGCCAGTAGGCGTGAGAACAGAGTAGGGGCGCCGGAGGCGATGATCAGGCCACGGCCGATAAGCAGGATGTAGAGCACCAGCAACAACGCGTTGCCCATCAGCCCCCACTCCTCCGAGTAGACGGCGAAGATGAAGTCGGTATGTTTTTCCGGAATGAACTCGAGGTGCGTCTGGGTGCCGTTCAGGTAGCCCTTGCCGATCGGCCCGCCGGAACCGATGGCGATAGTTGCCTGAATGATGTGGTAACCGGCACCGAGAGGATCGCTGGTTGGATCGATCAAGGTCAGGATGCGCTTGCGCTGGTAGTCATGCATCATGCTCCAGAGCAGGGGCGCAGCGGCAGCGGCGATGGCGAAGAGGCCGACAATGACTTTCCACGGCAGGCCGGCGAAGAAAATCACGTAAAAACCGGCGGCACCGACCAGTAGCGCTGTGCCAAGGTCAGGTTGCTTGGCAATCAGGGCAAATGGCACGAAGAGGAGCAGGGCGGCAATAGCGTAGTGCTTGAACTTCAGAGTCGATTCGTATTTCTGAAAATACCAGGCAAGCATCAGTGGCATGGCGATTTTCATGATTTCGGAGGGTTGTATGCGCGTAAAGCCGAGCGGCAACCAGCGTTTTGCCCCGTTGATCTTGATCCCGAAGAGGAACACGGCGATCAACAGAATGATACCCAGCACATAGAGGGGAATGGCAAAGCGCATCAGTTTCTGTGGCGGCAGGCGGGCGACGAACCACATGATGACCATCGCTACGCCCATATTGCCGGCCTGCGAGAGAATGCGCTGGTTGCCGTCGATAGTGGCCGAATGCACAGTGGCCAGACCGACACCCATGATAGACATGGTAATCAGCAGTAACGGAAAATCGATATGGGAGATCAGGTTGAGCCAGCCACGACGCAGGGTGCCAACGACGTCTATCATTCTTCGCTGTCCTCCTCAATGGCTTTGCTGTCCTCAGGGGCAGCGCCTGCTGGCAGTTTGCCGAGCAGATAATAGTCGAGCACCATGCGCGCAATTGGCGCCGCAGATGCCGCACCAAAGCCGCCATTTTCAACGAGGACGGCCAGCGCAATAGTGGGCTTATCTGCCGGGGCATAGGCAATAAACAAGGCGTGGTCGCGCAACTCCTTCTTCACCGACCCCTCTTTGTACTGCGCGCCTTTCAGTGAATAGACCTGGGCTGTACCCGTTTTGCCTGCAGCTTCGTAGCCGGCCCCGGCAAAAGCGCGGGCACCCGTACCTTCCTTGTTGACGCCGACCATGGCGCGGCGGATCACGTCAATATTCTGTTGCTTCAGATTGAGGTCACGCAGTGGGTGCGGTTCAATTTGACGTTTTATACCCGATTGGGTATCGGTAATGAAATTCACCAGATGGGGGCGGAACATCACGCCGTTATTGGCGACCACGGCAGTGGCCTGGGCCAGCTGGATCGGCGTATAGGCGTTGTAACCCTGGCCAATACCGATCGAGATGGTCTCGCCGGCGTACCATTTTTGCTGTTCCGGTTTTTTGAAGCGCTGTTTCTTCCACTCTTGTGATGGCAATATGCCTTTCGACTCGCCACCATCATCCTTGCCGAGATCAATACCAGTGCGTTGGCCGAAACCGAGCGAGCCCATGAACTTGGCAATATTGTCGATACCCAGATCGTTGGCCAGCATGTAATAGTAGGTGTCGCAGGAATGGACAATCGACTTGTACATATCCACGCTGCCGTGTCCACCTTTCTTGTCGTCGCGGAACTGGTGATTACCGAAATTGTAGTAACCGGGATCAGAGATGGTCTGGTTGGGGGTGCGTTTGCCCATTTCAAGAGCCGCCAGTGCCATGAACGGCTTGAAAGTCGATCCCGGCGGGTAGGCGCCGTTGATTGCCCGGTTAACCATCGGCTTGCTCGGGTGGTCGTTAAGCTCCTTCCAGTTATCAGGCGTGATGCCATCAACAAAGAGGTTGGGATCGTAGGTGGGATTGGAGACCAAAGCGAGAATGCCACCCGTCGTCGGATCAATCGCCACCACGGCACCCTTGCGTTCACCAAAAGCCTTTTCGGTGATTTCCTGCAGCTTGGCATCCAGGGTTAACTGCAAATTGTTGCCGGAAACCGGTGGAATGCGTTTCAGACTCCGCAAGGCACGTCCGCCAGCATCGATTTCGACCTCTTCGTAGCCGGTCTGCCCGTGCAACTCGAATTCGTAATGCTGCTCCAGGCCGGTCTTGCCGACGTGGTCAGTGCCCTTGTAGTTAGCCTGCTTCTCGGCTTCCTCAATCCACTTCAAATCTCGTTCGGTAATTCGGCCAATATAGCCAATGGCATGCGAAGCGATATTCCCCAGCGGATATTGGCGAAATAGCCGTGCCTTGACCTCGACGCCGTTGAAGCGATAGCGCTGGGCGGCAAATTTGGCGACTTCAGCATCGCTCAGGCGAGTACGGATAGGGATGGACTCGAAATTTTTGGCCTCATCGAGCAGACGTTTGAAGCGCTTGCGATCCTTTGGCTGGATATCGATAACTTCCGCCAGAGAGTCGATGGTCGCTTCGAGATCGTCAGTCCGGGATGGCGTGATCTCCAGCGTAAATGCCGAATAGTTGCGGGCCATCACGACGCCATTGCGGTCAGTGATGACGCCCCGGTTGGGGACGATGGGAATCAGCGCAATACGATTGTCTTCGGCACGTGTTCGATAAAATTCGTGCTGGATGACCTGCAACCAGAAGAAGCGGCCAAACAGGATGCCGAATGCGACAAGGACGACAATCGCCGCGACACCGATGCGAAAGCGAAATCGGTTGATGTCGCCATCCGGGTTGTGAAAATCGCCCATGGACAGATGCCGCGTCAGATCGGGCGGTTCGGGTCTTGCTCAAGCGGCCGGTATTGCGGCAGCAGCAGGACGAAAGTCGCCGGGATCCAGAGCAGCGTGGCGATCAGCGGCCCGACGAAATAGCCCCAGCCGGGAAAGTCGCCACCGACCAGCATGCGCATGGCGAGTTGGACGGCCTGGCAAAGCATGAGTAGCGGCAGCACTTGCAATGCTTGTTGCGCCAGCGGAAACCATAGCAGGCGGCGCGATAGCGATGCGGTGCCATAAGCCAGCAGTACATAGGCAAAGCAGTGTTGGCCGAGTACTGCACCATCGGCAACATCCATCAGCAGACCGAGTACAAAGGCCCAGCCCATGCCAACCCGGCGGAATTCACGCACGCTCCAGAAGCAGAGCACCAGCGCCACCCAGTCTGGCACGCCGGGCCAGTGGGCGGTGGGCAGAAAATTGAGCAGGAGGGCGGCAATCAGGGTGAAGAAAATGAACCAGGGCCGGACCGGCAGCAAGATGCGCGAAGACGAGTAGGTGGGTTGCATCAGTTGCCTTTCGCTGTACGCTTTTTCTTGGGGCGCAGACCCTTGTCGCTGCCACCGTCGCCGCCCCTGCCCTTGGATTCCGGAGGTGGCGGGGGTAGTGTGTCGCGCGGTGCGAGGATCATCAGTTCACCAAAATTTTCGACACCGGCAATCGGCGCGCAAAAAATACGGGCAAATGAATAGGCGCTGTCGCGTTCGATATTGACCACTTTAGCGACCGGGAAGCCGGGCAGGTAAATGCTGTCAAGACCGGAAGTGACGAGTATATCGCCCACCTGAACGTCAGCATTGGCAGGCATGTAGCGTAGTTCCAACTGACCATTGCCAAGGCCGAAAACGACGGAGCGCTGGCCGCTACGGACGATTTGTACCGGTACCGCCTGATCCTTGTCAGTAATCAGTGTGACTTCAGCAGAAAAGGGGAATACACGGGTGACCTGGCCAACAACACCGGCTTCATCGATCGCCGGCTGGCCGGCAACGATGCCTGATTGCTGGCCCTTATCGACAATCACGCGACGCGAGAAGGGGTCGCGTGCAGTGTAGAGAATCTGAGCGACCTGGCCTTGCGCCTTTTCGCGCTCCTTTACCGAGAGCAGTTTGCGCAAGCGCTCGTTTTCCGCTTCCAGCTGGGCCAGGCGCTGTAAATTGGGCGCTGTGTTGAGCTGAGCGTGCTTGAGGTCGCGATTCTCGACTTCCAGCGCTTGTATCCCTTGCAGGTAGTTGCTGGCGTAATCGACCAGACTGCCAGGCGTTTGCGCAACACGTTGTACCGGATCAACGATAAGCGAGATACTTTGCCGTACCAGATCGAGACTCTTGGCGCGCAGGTCTACAACAAACAGCGCAACGGATATTGCGATGTAAAAAGTCAGGAGGGCCAGCGGTGCTGGCCCTCGCTTGAAGAACGGAGGCGGAGCGTGGTCGATGCCGGCCACGATTTTCCTATCTGCGCTGACTCAGGGATTAGTCCGACGCAAAAATGCTGCCGAGCTTGTCCATCTTTTCAAGCGCCAGGCCACAGCCGCGCGCCACGCAGATCAATGGTTCGTCAGCCACGACAACCGGCAGGCCGGTTTCTTCCATCAGCAGACGATCAAGATCACGCAACAGCGCGCCACCACCGGTCAGCACCATGCCGCGTTCGGCAATATCGGCACCGAGTTCGGGCGGAGTTTTTTCCAGCGCCGACTTGACGGCGGAAACGATCTGGTTGAGTGGGTCGGTCAGCGCTTCGAGGATTTCGTTGGAGGAAATCGTGAACTTGCGCGGGATGCCTTCGGCCTTGTTGATACCGGAAACTTCCATTTCCTTGACCTCGGCACCCGGGAAGGCGGAACCGATGTTCTTCTTGATGTTCTCGGCGGTGTTCTCGCCGATCATCATGCCGTAGTTACGGCTGATGTAATTGATGATCGCTTCGTCCAGCTTGTCGCCGCCGACACGCACGGAGCCAGCATAAACCATGCCGCCGAGCGAGATGACGCCGACTTCCGTCGTGCCACCACCAATATCGACAACCATCGAGCCGGTTGCATCAGAAACCGGCAGGCCGGCACCAATAGCGGCGGCCATTGGCTCCTCGATCAGGTAAACCTGACTGGCGCCAGCGCCGATGGCAGACTCGCGAATAGCGCGGCGTTCGACCTGCGTTGAGCCGGAGGGCACACAAATGATAATGCGCGGACTCGGGCTGAACAGCTTGGAGTCGTGCACTCGTTTGATGAACTGTTTGAGCATCTGTTCGGTGACGGTGAAGTCGGCGATCACGCCATCCTTCATCGGACGAATCACGGTGATGCTGCCGGGTGCCTTGCCCAGCATATCCTTGGCTTCACGACCGACAGCCTGGATGGTTTTTTTGGCATTGGGGCCGCCTTCAAGGCGGATCGAAACAACGGATGGCTCGTCAAGGACGATGCCGCGCCCGCGCACATAGATGAGCGTGTTGGCTGTACCGAGGTCGATGGCGAGGTCGTTGGAGAAGTATTTGCTGAAGAAACCGAACATGTATGCTCCGCTGGGGGGTGCGGTAAGGAAAACTTTTATGATACCTTATAACGCTTTACATTTTAAGACTTTGTGCACTGCAATAAAGTCTTTTTGACTGCTATGTCTCTTACATTAGAACAGGTTAAACGCATTGCTCATCTGGCTCGTATCGAGGTGAGCGAGGCTGAAGCCTTGGCCACTCAGGGCCATCTCAACGGAATTTTCCAGTTGATCGAACAGATGCAGGCCGTTGATACCAGCGGCGTCGAGCCGATGGCGCATGCTCAGGATTTGTGCCAGCGCCTGCGCGAAGATGCGGTCAGCGAAGGTAATCGCCGTGCTGCATTTCAGGCGGTGGCGCCGGAGACCGAAGCCGGTCTTTATTTGGTGCCGAAGGTGATCGAATGATTAACGCCAGCCTCAAACAATTGTCGCAGGCTCTCGCCGACAAAAAAATTTCCAGCGTTGAGCTGACCCAACTCTTTCTTGATCGCATTAATCGTCTCAATCCGACGCTGAATGCCTTTGTTACGGTCGACGCCGAAAAGAGCCTGAATTCTGCGCGCGCCGCCGACGCCCGGATTGCGGCCGGTACGGCAGGCCTGCTGACGGGTATCCCGATTGCTCAGAAAGATATTTTTTGTGCCGAAGGTTGGCGTACGACTTGCGGTTCGCAAATGCTGGCCAATTTTGTCTCGCCCTACGACGCGACAGTGATCCGCAAGATGGAAAGCGAGGCCGGCCTGGTTTCGCTGGGCAAGACGAACATGGACGAATTTGCCATGGGTTCGTCGAACGAAACCTCTTTCTTCGGCTCGGTACGCAATCCGTGGGATACCGAACGCGTGCCCGGCGGTTCGTCGGGTGGTTCGGCGGCTGCTGTTGCCGCTCGGCTGGCACCGGCGGCGACCGGTACGGATACCGGTGGCTCCATCCGTCAGCCAGCTGCCTTGTGCAACCTGACTGGCCTCAAGCCGACCTACGGTGTGGTGTCGCGTTACGGCATGATTGCCTTTGCCTCCTCGCTTGATCAGGGCGGTCCGATGGCGGCTAGCGCCGAGGATTGCGCGCTGCTGCTCAATACGATGGCAGGCTTTGACGAGCGTGATTCAACTTCGCTGGATCGTCCGCCAGAAGACTTTGCCCGCGATCTCGAGAAGCCGCTCAATGGACTGCGCATTGGTCTGCCGAAAGAGTTTTTCGGCGAAGGTTGTGATGCCGCGGTGATGGCGACTGTGCGTGCGGCGATTGCTGAGTACGAAAGGCTGGGAGCGACGACGGTTGAGGTTTCGCTGCCCAATTCGCACCTGTCCGTACCCGCTTACTACGTTATTGCGCCGGCTGAGGCCAGTTCCAATCTGAGTCGTTTCGATGGCGTACGTTACGGCTATCGCGCGCCGGACTATGGCAGCCTTGACGACATGTACATGAAGAGCCGCGCTCAGGGCTTCGGCGCCGAGGTCAAGCGGCGCATCATGATTGGCGCCTACGTGCTGTCACATGGTTACTACGATGCCTATTACCTGCAGGCACAGCGTATCCGTCGCCTGATTGCCAATGACTTTGTCGAGGCTTTCAAGTCCTGCGACGTGATCATGGGGCCGACTTCACCGTCGACCGCCTTCAAGCTTGGTGAAAAGGCGGCCGATCCGGTGCAGATGTACCTGTCGGACATTTACACTATTGCCGTGAATCTTGCGGGCTTGCCTGGCATGTCGGTGCCCTGCGGGTTCGTCGGCGGTTTGCCGGTGGGTTTGCAACTGATCGGCAATTATTTTTCCGAAGCACAGTTGCTTAATGTGGCGCATCGCTATCAGCAGGCGACTGACTGGCATCAGCGCCGACCGGCGGGCCTCGCTTAAATATGTGGCAAAGATCGGCGCTTTTGGCCGTGCTGCTGCTTGCGGCGTGTGCCGAGGTGGAAAAGGTGAAAAAGGTGCCGGAGGCGCCGCCAGAAGTGGCAGCGATACCGGACAAGCCGGCAGCGCCGGTCAGTTCGCCAAAATTCAAATCGGATACCCTCAAGTATCTGGCCAAGCGCCGCATTGAGCCACAGCCAACGCGTCCCTTGAATGTCAGCTCGCGTTGCACGCACACCGATGCAGTCGGGACGACGACACGGCTTGATCTGCTGGTCAAGGAGGCTGAGGTCAAGTCGTTTACAGCCCAGGTGACGATGAAGGGCTATGGCACCTGCCGTTTTAATCTGAGCGATTTCGATCAGGCAGAGAAGTTGCCGCAGGCGCTGCTTAAACACAAGAGCGAGACCGGTTGTACGGTACGCATGTGGGAGCAGGGGCCCAAAGTGACGATCGCTTTCAATAGTTGCGCCAAGTCCTGTGAACGGGACGCTTTCAGTTACCTCTGGCCGATCATGGTCGAGGCGAAATCAGGGCATTGTTTCTGAACGGATGAGATTATGAATCAGTGGGAAGTGGTAATTGGTATCGAGACGCACGCACAACTGGCGACTGTCTCCAAAATTTTCTCTGGCGCTTCGACGGCATTCGGTGCCGAGCCCAATACCCAGGCTTGTGCGGTCGACCTTGCTTTGCCCGGTGTTTTGCCGGTGTTGAACAAAAAGGCAGTCGATTGTGCGATTCGCTTTGGCTTGGCAATCGGCGCTGAAGTCGCCGGCAAGTCGGTTTTTGCGCGGAAAAATTATTTTTACCCCGATTTGCCCAAGGGCTACCAGATCAGCCAGATGGATCTGCCGGTTGTCGTCGGAGGTGCCATTACGGTGGTCGTTGGCCAAGGCGACAAAGCCTATGAAAAAGTGGTTCATCTGACCCGTGCCCACCTCGAAGAAGATGCCGGCAAGTCACTGCACGAAGACTTTCATGGCAAGTCCGGTATCGACCTCAATCGTGCCGGCACGCCCTTGCTGGAAATTGTCACTGAACCCGATATGCGTTCGTCAGACGAGGCAGTGGCTTATGCCAAATCACTGCACGCCCTGGTGCGCTGGATCGGTATTTGCGATGGCAACATGCAGGAAGGTTCTTTCCGTTGCGATGCCAATGTTTCGGTGCGTCCCAAGGGGCAGGCTGAATTGGGTACCCGGCGCGAGATCAAAAACCTCAATTCCTTCCGCTTTCTCAAGGAAGCCATCGATTTCGAGATTCAGTGGCAAATCAACGAAATCGAGGAGGGGCGCAAGATCCAGCAGGCAACCGTACTCTTCGACCCGGACCATGGCG
>ERZ724516.1457-NODE-1457-length-13879-cov-3.250217_pt1 | contig 13879 bp, 10 predicted proteins | sample MGYA00376049_ERZ724516 | MGnify/ENA primary metagenome ERZ724516 (study PRJEB28724, sample SAMN07190886) | activated sludge metagenome | isolation source: activated sludge of sewage treatment plant in Hong Hong | place: USA: Christiansburg, Virginia | collected... | reverse complement strand
TCTTCATGCATGATGGGGGAGCCGTCTGGATGTGCGGCATTCACCGGCCATTGCAATGACCCCGCCTCGTCCAGCCGCGCATGGGATACCCCCGAAAAACTCGGAGTAAGCCGCGCAATCTCGTCCATGATCTCCGACGGGTGGGCATAATTCCAACCCAGCCCCATCGCGTTGGCAAGCGCCTGCGTCACCTGCCAGTCCGCCAGCCCCTTGCCTTCCGCGCCGCCATTCGCCGGCTCCATCACCTTGCGCACGAGCTGGATGCGCCGTTCCGCATTGGTGAACGTTCCATCTTTCTCAAGGAAGGTCGAACCGGGCAGAAAGACATGGGCATAGTTAGCGGTTTCATTGAGGAAAAGGTCATGCACGATGACAATATCCATCGCCGCCAGACCCGCCGCGACATGGTGGGTATTCGGGTCAGACTGAAGAATATCCTCGCCCTGAATATAAAGCGCACGGAACGATCCATCGACCGCAGCATCCAGCATATTGGGGATGCGCAGACCCGGTTCAGGATCAAGGGTGACGCCCCAATCCTGCTCGAACAGCGCGCGGGTGGAGTTGTCCGATATATGGCGATAACCCGAAAGCTCGTGGGGAAAGCTGCCCATGTCGCAGGCACCCTGCACATTATTCTGCCCACGGAGTGGGTTCACCCCCACACCCCGGCGACCGACATTGCCTGTCGCCATCGCGAGGTTGGCGATGGCCATCACGGTGGAGCTGCCCTGGGAATGCTCGGTCACCCCCAGGCCATAATAGATCGCGCCGTTTCCGCCGGTAGCATATAGCCGGGCGGCAGCACGAAGATCGGCGGCCGGAACGCGCGTTACCGCCTCGAGAACCTCCGGTGAGTGGCGCGCATCGGATACAAAGCGCGCCCAGTCCTCATAAGCGTCCAGTTCGCAGCGTTCGCGGACAAATGCTTCGTCGACCAGTCCCTCGGTCACGATAACATGCGCCATGGCGGTGAGTACGGCGACATTGGTGCCGGGTTGCAGCGCAAGATGATGCGCGGCCTCGACATGGGGAGAGCGCACCAGATCGATGCGGCGCGGGTCAATGACGATGAGCCTCGCGCCCTGACGCAAGCGCCGTTTCATCCGCGATGCAAAAACGGGATGTGCGTCGGTTGGGTTTGCGCCGATCAGCAGGACAACATCGGCGTCCATCACGCTGTCAAAATCCTGCGTTCCGGCCGACGTACCGAAGGTCTGCTTTAATCCATAACCGGTGGGCGAGTGGCACACGCGGGCGCAGGTATCGACATTGTTCGACCCGAAGCCTACCCGCACCAGCTTCTGCACAAGATAGGTTTCTTCGTTGGTGCAACGGCTCGACGTAATGCCGCCCAGCGCCCGCGCGCCATATTGCGCCTTGATCGCCTTCAGGCGTTCCGCAGTATGGCTGAGAGCCTCATCCCAGCTCACCTCACGCCAAGGCTGGTCGATGCTTTCGCGGATCATGGGCGTGGTGATACGGTCCTTGTGGTGTGCATAGCCCCAGGCGAACCGCCCCTTAACACAGCTATGCCCCCGGTTGGCCTTGCCATCCTTCCATGGCACCATGCGGACAAGCTGTTCACCTCGCATCTCGGCCCGAAACGTGCAGCCCACACCGCAATATGCGCAGGTGGTGATGACAGCGCGCTCAGGCTTGCCAATCTCCTTCACCGCCTTTTCCTGCAAGGTCGCGGTGGGGCATGCCTGCACACAGGCGCCGCAGGATACGCATTCGCTGCTGAGGAAATTATCCCCCGCCTGACCCGCACTGATGGTGCTGGCGAAACCGCGCCCGTCCATCGTCAGCGCAAATGTACCCTGCACCTCATCGCAGGCGCGCACACAGCGCGAGCAGGCGATGCACTTGGATGGATCGAAATCGAAATAGGGGTTGGAGCTGTCGGTTTCGAGGCCAAGATGGTTCGCGCCGGCATAGCCATAGCGCACATCGCGCAGGCCCACCTGAGCGGCAGTATCCTGAAGCTCGCAATCATTATTGGCACTGCATGTCAGGCAATCGAGCGGATGATCGGAGATGTACAGTTCCATCACACCCTTGCGCAGCTTTTGCAGGCGCGGGGTCTGGGTATGGACGACCATCCCCTGCGCCACTGGCGTGGTGCAGCTTGCCGGGGTGCCACGCATACCGTCGACCTCGACCAAACACAGGCGGCAAGAACCGAATGCGGCCACATTGTCCGTGGCGCATAACTTCGGGATTGCCCCGCCGCACTTCGCCGCCGCGCGCATCACGCTGGTCCCGGCGGGGACAGTGACGGCGCGGCCGTCGATCGTCAGGGTAACACTCGTTTCCGAATGAACTTCGGGCGTGCCGAAATCAGCCTGCGGTTCATAGCCCATTGTCGGCCTCCATCTGCGGGCCTGTCACCCATAGCACGATATCATCCCGCACGACATGGATTTTGCCCGCCGTCACTGCCCGAAATCCTCGGGCCAATGCTTGAGCGCGGACAGAACCGGATAGGGTGTAAACCCGCCCAGCGCGCACAGCGAACCGAATTTCATTGTCTCGCACAAATCCTGCAGCAGGGTGACGTTCTCCTCCCGACTGGGAACGAATTTGCGGGCGTTGTGCATCTGCGGGAGGGATGCAACAGGATCTGCCGCGTTGCCGCCTGCGCGAATTCGGTCGATCAGCTCCACGCCCCGGGTCGAACCAATGCGGCAAGGGGTACATTTCCCGCAACTTTCCGCCGCGCAAAACTCCATAGCAAAACGCGCCATCTGCCCCATATCGACGCTGTCGTCGAAAACCACGACTCCGCCATGACCGATCAGGGCATCCGCCTGCGCATAGTCCTCATAAGCGAAGCGCAAGTGAAACTGTTCCGGCGGGATATAAGCACCCAGCGGCCCGCCCACCTGCACCGCTTTCACCGGGCGACCGCTCGCCGTGCCGCCGCCGATGTCGTGGATCAACTCGTCCAGCGTGATCCCAAAGGCAGTTTCATACAAGCCGCCACGGCGAATATTGCCGGCAAGCTGGATTGGCATTGTGCCCCTGGAACGATCCACACCAAGGCTGTCATATAGGCTGGCGCCATCTTGCGTCATGATATGCGGCACCGCCGCCAGCGTGAGGACGTTGTTCACCACCGTGGGGCAGCCGAACAGCCCCTGCAAAGCCGGAAGCGGCGGCTTGGCGCGCACCTCGCCCCGCCTGCCTTCGATCGAGTTGAGCAACGAGGTCTCCTCGCCACAGACATAGGCGCCCGCACCAACGCGCACGGTAACCCGAAATGGTGCGATTATGTGCGCCGCCAGTTCAATGGCTGCATTCAGCTTGGCAATGGCATGCGGATATTCGCTGCGCACATAAATATAGCCCTGCCCGGCGCCCACGGCATAGGCGGCAATTGCCATGCCCTCGATCAGTTGAAATGGATATCCCTCCATCAACATCCGATCGGCGAAGGTGCCGCTGGCGCCTTCGTCCGCGTTGCAAACGATATATTTCTGCGGATCCAGTGCGTCCGCAACCGTCTTCCATTTTATGCCGGCAGGAAAGCCTGCACCTCCCCGTCCGCGCAGGCCGCTTTGCGTGACTTCTGCCACTATCTGTTCGGGGTCGAGCGAGCGCGCCCGCTCCAGCCCAGCCCAACCGCCGCTCGCTGCATAATCTTCAAGGTTCAAGGGACGCGTTTTCCCGGCCCGGGCAAAAGTCAGCCTTGTTTGCCGCGCGATGAAGGGATGTTCGGCGATGGTCCCGATACCCTTGGGGCTGGTGCCGTCCAGAATAGCTGCCACATCGGCAGGCATGGCCGGACCAAAGCCCACGCCGTCTATTTCCACCAGCGGCTCCAGCCAGTGCATAACCCACCTCGACACCCGCTCCACCGTGCATCCGACAGCTTCAAACGCAGCCGCAACATCGTCCGCGCCGCAGGCAAGCGCCACCGCATCATCGCTGATCCGTACGACTTTCATGCGCGCGCCACCAGCGCGACCAGCGCCTGCTCATCCAGCCGGGCATACAGCGTATCGCCCACCCGCGCTGCGGGACCGACACTGCACAGACCGAGGCAATAAACGGTCTTGATCTTCACATGCCCGCCTGCCGCAGCCACTGCGGCCGGGACCAGAGCCTCCACGCCGCGTGCCTGACAGGCTTCGGCGCGACATATCTGCACACATGGGCGAGCATCCGCCGTCGCCGTGAAATCATGATAGAAGCTTACAACACCATGCACCTCGGCACGCGAAAGATTGAGCGCATCTGCAATCAGCGCCTCGGCCTCTGCATCGACACAGCCGAAAGCCGCCTGCACATCGTGCAGGATCGGCAGCAGGGATCCTTCAGAATCCACATGCGCGGTAATGATCTCTTCTATTTTGTCTCGTTGGATCATTATGCGGGACTTGCCACTGGCGGGGACAACCTTTCTTGTGAAGGTACAATAATGCCGGTGAGTGCTTTAAGCCGAATCCCGGCGACTGCAAGCCCAAGGGCTTCCTTGATTTATGATCACAAGGGGCGGTTTAGCGCCTTCACAGCCGCTCCGCATGCCATGCCACATGCTCTGCCATGAATGTGGAAATGAAATAATAGGAATGGTCATATCCGGGCTGCATGCGGATGGTCGCGGGCTGGCCCGCGCGTTCGCACGCTTCCACCAGCAAATGTGTCTTGAGCTGCTCGACAAGGAAATTGTCGGCATCGCCCTGATCCACCAACAGGTCGGGTAAACGCGCGCCGTTGTCGATCAGGGCGCAGGCATCATATTCCGCCCATGCTGACTTGTCGCTCCCGAGATAGCCGCCGAGAGCCTTGTGTCCCCAGGGGCAATTCATCGGCGACACTATCGGCGAAAAAGCGGACGTGGATTTGAATCTTCCGGGATTACGCAGCGCTATCGTGAGCGCGCCGTGACCGCCCATGGAATGGCCGGTAATACCCTGCCTGTCCATATCGACCGGAAATTCGGCAGCGATCAGCGCTGGCAGTTCCTGTTCGATATAATCACGCATGCGGTAGTGCTGCGCAAACGGTTCTTGCGTCGCGTTGACATAGAAACCCGCACCCAGACCGAAATCATATGCAGCATCCGCGTCATCCGGCACATCCTCCCCGCGCGGAGACGTGTCAGGTGCCACGAAGACAATAGCATGTCGGGCGCAAGCAGCCCGAAACTCGCCCTTCTCTGTCACATTGGCATGAGTGCAGGTCAGGCCCGACAGATACCACAGCACCGGCAGCCTTGCGCCCGATGCATGCGGCGGCACGAACACCGAGAAGGTCATTTCGGTGTTCGTGGAGGTCGAGGCGTGTTTGTACACGCCCTGCATGCCGTCATGACTGCGAACTTCGGAAACAACTTCCATTCTCAGGCGAGACCCCGGTGAGTCGCGCAAAGCTTGTTGCCGTCCGGATCGCGCAAATAGGCAAGATACAGCTTCATAACGGAATTCTCTCTTATCCCTGGCGGATCTTCAATCGATATGTCTCCCGCCGTTTTTCCGGCGGAATGCCAGGCATCGACCTGGTCCGGTCCATCCATCGCAAAGCCAATTGTGCCTCCGTTAGCGTGGCATGCAGGCTCGCCGTCCAGCGGTTTCGTAATCATCAGCATGTTGTTCCTATGCCGGTAGATGAGGCGACCCTTCGCATCCAGCTCGCCGGCAAGTCCACCGACAGCGCGGAAGATTGCATCGTAGAATCGCCGGGACCGTTCAATGTCGTTCGACCCCAGAACTATATGACTGAACATAGCTGTGCCCTATTATATACGCTTCAAAACACCACAACGCTGCGGATACTCTTGCCTGCGTGCATGAGGTCAAACGCGGTGTTGATCTCTTCAAGGCCCATCACATGCGTAATCATCGGGTCGATCTCGATCTTGCCGTTCATATACATATCGACGATCTTGGGCACATCAGTGCGCCCCTTGGCCCCGCCAAACGCAGTGCCGCGCCAGTTGCGCCCAGTCACGAGCTGGAAAGGACGGGTGCTGATTTCCTTGCCCGCTTCTGCCACGCCGATAATGATGCTGGTGCCCCACCCGCGATGGCAGGCTTCGAGTGCGGTGCGCATCACCTCGGTGTTGCCGGTGGCGTCGAAGGTGTAGTCCGCGCCACCATCGGTCAATTCGACCACCTTCGCGACCACCTCCTCGCGGCTCATGCCTTTGGAGTTGAGGAAGTCTGTCATGCCGAACTTGCGGCCCCATTCTTCGCGGTCTGGATTGATATCCACGCCGATGATCCTGTTCGCGCCAGCCATACGCGCGCCTTGCAGCACGTTGAGGCCGATGCCGCCCAGTCCAAACACCACGACATTGTCACCGACCTGAACCTTGGCTGTGTTCACCACCGCGCCGACGCCCGTGGTCACGCCGCAACCGATGTAGCAGCTCGTCTGGAACGGCGCATCTTCACGAATCTTCGCCACCGCGATTTCCGGCAACACGGTGAAGTTCGAAAAGGTCGAACATCCCATATAATGGAAGATCGTCTGGCCCTTATAGGAAAAGCGGCTCGTGCCATCCGGCATCACCCCCTTGCCCTGCGTCGCGCGGATCGCGGTGCACAGGTTGGTCTTGCCGGATAGGCAGCTTTTGCACTGGCGGCATTCGGGCGTGTAGAGCGGGATCACATGATCGCCCGGCTTGACTGAGGTGACACCTGCACCAATTTCGCGCACGATGCCGGCACCCTCATGTCCCAGAACGGACGGAAAAATCCCCTCGTTGTCGAAACCGTCAAGCGTGTAGGCATCCGTATGGCAAATGCCCGTCGCCATGATCTCGACCAGAACTTCACCAGCCTTGGGCCCTTCCAGATCCAGCTCCACGATCTCCAGCGGTTTCTTCGCTTCAAACGCAACTGCGGCACGGGTCTTCATAAAAGCTCCTTTGGATATGATTGACTACTAGCACGACATGATTTGCGTGGTAATGATACGATTATGCAATTCATTATTTCAAATGGGGTATAATCCATGTCGGATTGGGCGGGCATCGACGAGTTTGTCGCGGTAGCTCATGCTGGCTCCTTTGGCGGAGGCGCCAAGGTTCTGGGGGTGTCACCAACCCACGTCAGCCGTTCAATCATGGCGCTCGAACGACGCGTTCAGGCACAATTGTTCCATCGGACAACCCGCACGGTCAAGCTGACCGATACCGGACGTGTCTTTCTGGAGCATTGCGCACGGATCATCCAGGAACGGGATGAGGCAATCGCGCTCATCAATGAGCAGGGAGAACCACGCGGAGAGCTGCGTATAACCTGCTCCACTGCCATGGGAGAGCGCTTCATTGCGCCCATTCTGAGGAATTTGGCAATGCAGCATCCCCAACTGAGCATTTCCATCGATCTGTCTAACCGACTGGTGGATCTCATAGCGGAAGGGTTCGATATAGCGATCCGTACGGGTAATCTTGCGGATTCCCGCCTGATTGCGACGCGCGTGGCATCGCGCACGCTCTATACATGTGCGTCGCCGGACTACCTTGCCAATGCCATGCCACTGAAGGTCGTGGCAGACCTCGCCAACCACGCTTGCCTCGAAGGAAGCAGTCCAACATGGCGTTTCCGCATCGATGCGGAGAATGTCACACACCGGCCCAAAAGTCGCTTTCAATGCAATAGCGGCTATGCCGTGATGGAAGCCTGCCTGGCGGGCATGGGCATTTGCCAGCTTCCCGAGTTCTATGTCCTGCCCTATCTTGAGAGTGGCGAAATTTCATTGGTTCTTGAGGATTTTCGGACCGAAGACGAACCGATATGGGCAGTCTATCCTCAGCGCCGTCACCTCCTCCCCAAGATCAGGCTGGTTGTTGAACGGCTCAAGCTGGAACTGTCCGACGCCATCAAGAGACCGAGAACCTATTTCCACGCGTGAAGTCAGAGATCAGACAAAATCCGCTGCTACTGATACCGGCCGGTATCAGGATCACTAGGGCCGCCCGCGACTCTGGTTATCGCCCAACATCCCACTGGCGGGGGCGATCGCATCTCATTGGTCTGTTCACGCCTAACTTTCGCCGTCAACTTCATCTATAGCGAGGTCATTCATCACGGCGTGCGACAGCCAGTCGATGAAAGCCCGGACTCTCGCCTGCCGCGCGAGAGCTTGATGGACCGCGCCATGTTCAGGGAAATTCGCAACGCGATGCAATCCGTGAACTGCGATTATGCAGTTTCGCCTTGCAAGTCTATCTGTTGAATTCAGATCATCAGGCCGTATGGCTATCGCAACATTTCGGCAAAAGGTGCGCGATGAAGCAGATAGACCATTTCATCTCCGGTGGTTCGGGAAGCATGGCGACGCGGTTCGCGGATGTATTTGATCCCAATAGTGGCGCGGTACAGGCACAGGTCGTGCTGGGCGACAAGGCGGTGCTGGATCACGCCATCTCCGCCGCACTCGGTGCGCAGCCGGCATGGGCCGCGACCAATCCGCAGCGGCGTGCGCGCGTCATGTTCGAGTTCAAGCGGCTGGTCGAAACGCATATGGACGAGCTGGCGCATCTACTCTCATCCGAGCACGGCAAGGTGATCGCTGACAGCAAGGGCGACATCCAGCGCGGGCTGGAGGTGATCGAGTTCTGCTGCGGCATTCCGCATGTGCTGAAGGGCGAATATACGCAGGGCGCTGGCCCGGGCATCGATGTCTATTCCATGCGCCAGCCCATCGGCATCGGCGCGGGGATCACCCCGTTCAACTTCCCGGCGATGATCCCGCTGTGGATGTCCGGCGTCGCCATCGCCACCGGCAATGCCTTCATCATCAAGCCGTCCGAGCGCGATCCTTCCGTTCCGGTGCGCCTCGCCGAGCTGTTTTTGGAAGCTGGATTGCCCAAAGGCATCTGTCAGGTGGTGCATGGCGACAAGGAAATGGTGGACGCGATCCTCGATCATCCGGCGATCGGCGCCGTGAGCTTCGTCGGCAGTTCCGACATCGCGCATTATGTCTACAATCGCGGCGTCGCCAACGGCAAGCGCGTGCAGGCGATGGGCGGGGCGAAGAATCACGGCATCGTGATGCCCGACGCCGATCTCGATCAGGTCGTCAATGATCTTACGGGTGCGGCTTTTGGTTCGGCGGGTGAACGCTGCATGGCGCTCCCGGTCGTCGTACCTGTGGGCGACAAAACGGCAGAGGCGCTCAAATCCAAGCTCATCCCTGCGATCGAAAAGCTCAAGGTTGGCGTTTCTACGGACCCTGATGCGCATTATGGACCTGTCGTCACCGCCGCGCACAAGGCGAAGGTCGAGGGCTGGATCCAGACCTGCATCGACGAGGGCGCAGAGTTGGTTGTCGATGGCCGTGGATTCACGCTTCAGGGACATGAGGATGGTTTCTTTGTCGGCCCGACCCTGTTCGATCATGTTACCACCGATATGCAGAGCTACAAGGAAGAGATATTCGGACCCGTGCTCCAGATGGTGCGCGCGCCCGATTTCGAAACCGCGCTGGCCCTCCCCAGCAAGCATCAATATGGCAACGGTGTCGCGATTTTCACCCGCAACGGCAACGCTGCGCGTGAATTTGCAGCGCGCGTCAATGTCGGCATGGTCGGCATCAACGTGCCGATCCCGGTGCCTGTAGCCTACCACAGCTTTGGTGGCTGGAAACGCAGCGCTTTTGGCGATACCAACCAGCATGGCATGGAGGGCGTCAAATTCTGGACGAAGGTCAAGACCGTCACGGCGCGCTGGCCGGACGGAGATATGGATGATGGCGACAACGCGTTTATCATCCCGACCATGGGCTGATAGAGTCCAGGCATGAGCCAGTTCGACCTCAACGACGACCAGCGCGCCATTCAGGATATGGCGCAACGGTTCACCGCCGACGCGATTACGCCCTATGCTGCCGAATGGGACGAGAAGCACCTTTTCCCGCGCGATGTGGTGAGGGCTGCGGCAGCGCTGGGTTTCGCCAGCATCTATGTGAGCGCGGAATCGGGCGGCATCGGCCTCGGACGGCTCGAAAGCGCGCTCATCATGGAAGCGATGGCCTATGGCTGCCCGTCTACCAGCGCGTTCATCTCGATCCATAACATGGCCGCGTGGATGATCGACCGATATGGCAGTGACACGGTGAAAACGAAATATCTGCCGCCGCTCGTTTCCGCCGATCTGCTGGCCAGTTATTGCCTGACGGAAGCGAACGCCGGGTCCGACGCAGCCAGCCTCAAAACCAAAGCTGTGCGCAATGGCGATCATTATGTCGTCACTGGCTCCAAGCAATTCATCTCCGGTGGCGGCGAGAACGACGTGTACATCACGATGGTCCGCACCGGGGAAGATGGCCCCAAGGGCATAAGCTGCCTCGTGATCGAAAAGGAGATGGATGGCGTCAGCTTTGGCGCACAGGAACGCAAGCTCGGTTGGCATTCCCAACCCACGGCGCAGGTCAATTTCGACGGCGTGCGTGTGCCCGTGGAAAACCTTGTCGGCGCGGAGGGGCAAGGTTTCGGTATCGCCATGGCTGGGCTGGACGGCGGGCGGCTGAACATTGGCGCCTGCTCACTCGGCGGCGCCCAGCGCTGCCTTGATGAAGCGATAAGTTATACCAGAGATCGCGAACAGTTCGGCAAGGCAGTCGCCGAATTCCAGAATACGCAGTTCACACTCGCGGACATGGAGACGGAGCTTCAGGCCGCGCGTATGCTGCTCTATGCCGCCGCCGTAAAAGTGACGGAAAACACGCCGGACAAGACCCGATTCGCTGCCATGGCCAAGCGCCTCGCCACTGATACTGGCAGCGCTGTGGCAGATCGCGCGCTGCAACTGCATGGCGGCTATGGCTATCTGATGGATTATCCGGTCGAGCGCTTTTGGCGCGATTTGCGCGTCCACTCTATCCTCGAAGGCACCAATCAGATCATGCGGATGATCGTGGGAAGGGAAATATTGCGTCCATGAACGTCCTTCGACAAGCTCAGGATGATCGGGAGGTGCTGATTTCGGTCGAAGGTGGCGTCGGCCACATCCGGCTCAACCGCCCCAAGGCAATCCATGCGCTCACCCTCGGCATATGCGATGCGATCAACGCCGCGCTGGCCGAGTGGTGCAGTGATCCGGCAGTTCAGGTGCTGATGATCGACCATGCGGAGGGACGCGGCTTTTGCGCGGGCGGAGATGTGCTGGCCCTGCACCGCAGCGGCACGAGCGATGGTATTGAGGCACGCGCCTTCTTCCACTCCGAATATCGCATGAACCACAGTCTGTTCACATACCCCAAGCCGACTATCGCCTTCATGGATGGCATCGTGATGGGCGGAGGCGTCGGCATATCGCAGCCGTGCACCTATCGGGTTGCGACCGAGAATACGCGCTTTGCCATGCCGGAAGGGACAATTGGCCTCTTCCCCGATGTCGGAGGCGGCTGGTATCTTTCCCGCTTGCCCGGACAGATTGGCAAGTTTCTTGCGCTCACCGCCGCGCGGATCGACGGAGCGGATTGCCGGGCTATCGGCCTGGCGACGCATTATCTCACGGCTGCAAAGCTGGAGGGCGTGAAGGCGCAGATCGTCGCCAATCCCAAGGATACCAAGGCCATACTCGACGCCGCCGAGGAGACCCCGACCGCCTCCCGTCTCATTGGGCAACAAGCGGAGATTGACCGGCTGTTCGCAGCCGATACCCTTGAAGGCATTCTCGCTGAACTTAAAGCAGACGGCAGTGTCTTCGCACAAGAGCAGTATGCGACCGTCCTCGCCAAATCCCCGCAGACCGGCAAGGTTTCGCTGCGCCTGTTGCGCGAAGGCGCCGCCATGGCCTGTTTTGCCGACGAGATGCGGCAGGAATATGCCGTGGCTTCGCACGTCGTTATGCGCCCGGATTTTGCCGAAGGTGTTCGCGCACTGCTGATCGACAAGGACAATGCGCCCAGATGGAACCCGGCCACCCCGGAAGGTGTGAGCGAGGAATTAATCGACGAGATTTTCTCGCCGTTGCCCACCGATGAACAATGGACTCCAGCATGAAAATAGCCTTTATCGGTCTTGGCAATATGGGTGGCGGCATGGCCGCCAATCTGGTGAAGGCCGGGCATGATGTCCGTGCTTTCGATCTGGCCGAACCTGCCCTTGTCCGCGCGCGCGAAAACGGGTGCGCTACTTTCACGAGCGTGAAGGAAGCCGTTGCGGGCGTCGATGCCGTGGTTACCATGCTGCCCAATGGCAAGATCGTCGAGGCGGTTTACCGCGCTGACGTGATCGGCCACGCACCGGTTTCAGCCCTGCTGCTCGACTGCTCGACCATTGACGTCGCCACCGCCCGCAAGGTTGCAACCGATGCCAAAGCGAAAGGCTATTCGATGGTCGACTCCCCGGTTTCGGGCGGCATTGCTGCGGCCAATAGCGGCACCCTCACGTTCATGGTCGGCGGCAGTGACGACGATTTTGCCTCCGCGCAGCCAGTCCTGTCCGCCATGGGCAAGGCCGTGATCCATGCCGGGACCATCGGTGCGGGACAGGCCGCCAAAATCTGCAACAACATGTTGCTCGGTGCAAGCATGGTTGCCACATGTGAAGCGTTCAAACTGGCAGAGAAACTGGGGCTGAATCTCCAGACTTTCTACGACATATCTTCAAAATCTTCGGGCCAGAACTGGTCGATGACCAGCTATTGTCCGGTGCCCGGCGTTGGCCCGCACAGCCCGGCAGACAATGAGTATCAGGGCGGATTCGCCTCTGCGCTAATGTTAAAGGACTTGAAGCTCGCGATGGAGGCGGCTCAAGGCGTCGGGGCCACCGTTCCTATGGGTCAGCGTGCCGCAGAACTATATGCCGACCTCGACTCTTCCGGACAGGGCCAACTCGACTTCTCATCAATCATAAAAACGATGTGAATGCTTGTGAAAGAAGCCTGCTGAAGGGTGAGCCAGTTCGGCTTCCTGTTCGTACATAACGGCAGTAACAGGCGGTCCTTCCGCTACTGTCGACAGGGACAAAGACACGCCCGCAGGCACGGCACTCAGCCCCCCCCTCCCCCGCAGCCAGACTTCGCCGGTTGCTGTAGGCAGGAAAAGCCCACCTGTCGTATTTTCGGCAACTCGCTTTTCGCCTTCACCTGTTCGGAACCAGAGACGGACATGATTATGCAGGCGCCCCGATGATGGATTTCACCTCCATGAAATCCGCGAGGCCGTAAATCCCGTTTTCACGACCATTCCCGGACTGCTTGTACCCGCCGAACGGCGCAATGGGGTTGGGGCGCCAGTCGTTGATCGTCACAATTCCGGCTCGCAGTCGCGGGGCGATAGCGGCAGCTTTTGCCGGATCGCCAGAAATGGTGGCAGACAGTCCATATTCCGTATCGTTTGCAATGCGAATAGCGTCATCAATATCGGTATATGTCATAATAGTCGCCACGGGGCCGAACACTTCCTCGCGGGCAATTCTCATGTCAGGTGTCACGTCACTAAAAAGCGTGGGGCGGATATAATAGCCTGTATCCATCCCTTCAGGGCGACCGGTGCCACCCACAACCAGCTTTGCCCCTTCGTCGATTGCGGACTGGATAAGCCCCTGAATCTTGTCAAACTGGGCCTTGTTGACCACCGGGCCGATATGCCACCCTTCCTGAGCGGGATCGGCGACTTCGGCGGCTTCCATAATATCGCGGATGATCGCTGTCGCTTCATCCACGCTATCCCGATGCACCAGCACGCGGGTGGGCGCGATGCAGCTCTGGCCCGAATTACGCAGCACGCCGTCGATCGTCTTGGGCAATACATCCGCCAGATCCGCATCCGGAAGAACGATATTCGCGGCCTTTCCGCCCAGTTCCTGGTGCACGCGCTTCACTGTGGATGCGGCGGCGCCGGCAATGGCGATACCGGCCCGCGTCGACCCGGTGCAACTTACCATATCGACACCGGTATGGCTGGTGAGCGC
>ERZ724516.1456-NODE-1456-length-13886-cov-13.853879_pt1 | contig 13886 bp, 13 predicted proteins | sample MGYA00376049_ERZ724516 | MGnify/ENA primary metagenome ERZ724516 (study PRJEB28724, sample SAMN07190886) | activated sludge metagenome | isolation source: activated sludge of sewage treatment plant in Hong Hong | place: USA: Christiansburg, Virginia | collected... | reverse complement strand
ATTAAAAGATAAGAGTACTATTAAGTTTAGTGTTCTCATAAAATTGCACATAACGTCCCAGGCTTTACGTTAGCAGGACGGCTTTAGTCGTCCTGCTTGGAACTGGTGCTGATTAAAGATATGTAGTTACAAATAAATTCTGTTGCTCAATAGCGTTCGGTCAAGCCAAGAACAAAAGCCAAATTGAGATACAAAAGTTGAGAGGCTTGACCCGTCAGCCCTGCTGACGTAAAACCTTTTGTTAGCTGATGCCCTGCTTGTCAAAGTTTTTGTAGATTATTTAAGAATTTCTTTTTCATTCTATAATCTTCATTACTTCCACCAGCTTCGATTAGATAAATTAATTTGTCACTATTTGTTTTGAACGTAAAGTAGAAACCCTCAAATTCTTCTTCATACATAGGTAAGTAAAAAATTAGTGTGTTTTTAGTATACGAAGGATATTTTTTTATGTCTATCAAAGTATCTTTTAGAGTATTGGGAGTTTTTAAAATAAAACTGTCAAGAGTAAACATTGGTAAAATATAGTCAAAAGAATAAACTGCTGTTTTTAGATTAAACTGAGAACTCAAAAAGGGTCTGTCAAAAAAAGTATTAATTGCCGTGTCATATGTTTTCCAAAAATTTTGAGAAGTGTCTGCTATACTGTTAAGTCTGAAGTTTGGTCTTTCATTTAGCCACTGTGCCAATGCCTTTATTTTAATAACTCTCTTCTTATAAAGAGTTGTGTCATTTCCATAGCAACTTAATACTGAAGTAAGTGCTACAAAAAAAATGACGCTTTTTAGTTTCATTAATAGGTAAGTAGTTTTAAATAGGGTTTCAGCTAACGACCAGGGCTTTGGGCAGGTGGGATATTCATTGCTTGTCCTGCCCGGAACTGAAGCACAGTTAAAAAATAAAAGTACAAGTTAACAACCAATGTTCAACAGAATTCCGTCCAGCCCGGATGAGGTACAGTAGCGAGTTACAGCCGATTGATCTTCCGTCTGCCCCACTTGCCCAAAACCCCATGTTGTACGCTGTTGTCGAGTCCACTTTTTTTAATTTCGTCAAAGATCATTGAAACAACTCTGCTAATTCTTTTTTCAATATCTGGTCTTGCAAGTTCCAACCACCCCCAATTAAAGTATTGAAACCAATTTGGGTGATGCGGAATTAATTTAAAATATGACAGAGTACTGTCTACTAAAGATTTTTTATTATTGTCATGAAGTAAAACTTCGGCGTAAACACAAATTTTTGTCAAATGATTTATAAAAACTGTGTCTGTACAGGCTTTTCTTAAATCAACCCAAAGAGCTACAGTCGCTGTGCTTCCTTGGCTAGGTAAAGTTTTCTCAAATGTTTCCAAGTATCTAAAAACGTTTTCAGCTGATTGATATAGAGTGTCTGCAAATAAAAGAATGTGTTTGTAATTCAATGGATGCGAAATCAAATACTGATATGAATTTTTGTAAGAATTTCTTTGCATTAAAATAGTGTCTTGCACTTTCTTTTCTTGTTGCCTTAGATTTTGGGAATAATCATTAAAGAATTTCAATATAGCTTGTCTATCAACACTGTCCTTGTTAGATGTGTCTTGGCAAAAAGCACTCGCAGATGATAATTCAAAAATGATTAGAATAACTTGAAATATACGTTTCATTAGATGGTGTTGATTTATAGCGTACAACGACCGAGTATTGACGCAGTTGGGATATTAGTATTCCGTCCGCCCGGTACTGATGTCGATTAAAATTGTTTTGTTGAAGTTAAGAGTTGCTGTTCAAAGTTGCTTGTCCTGCCTGGACTGAAGTTTGGCTTTGCAAAACCGTTGATTGCACTTCCGTCAAGCCCCAATTGCTTCAATACTTTTGTTGGGCGTAGGTTTTTAATTGTAAACCCTGAAAAACCATGGATCCCACCTTTTAATTAAACAAGAACCGTTTAGTCTTTTTAAAAAGGATGTTTGCTTCTGTATAACCAATTTGCCATTTTGTATTTTGTACAAACGTCCTTTTTTAAAAAATAACTTATCAGTATAAGGTATTCTGTTTTGTCCACCTGATGAAAGTACAATGGCTGCATATTGTATCGGTGTAATTCTTGCTGAAATTTCGTCGTCAGATAAAATAAGTGTATCGGAAACAATGCCTTTGTAGTTAGTTTGGTTTAATGTGTCATAAATTGGAATCATATGAAAGCAAATTGTGTCTCCATTTAATTTCCAAGTTCCCTTAGTCCAACTAACCGCCATGTCAAAATTCCAAGTGTATTTAAATGTATTGTCCATATTTAATTGAACATGACTTCCCAAATGGTCACGATAACTACCAATAATTTTATTTTGAGCAAACAAATCAATGTTGAATATTAGCAAAAGTATTATTGTCAAAAGCTTCATAGTAGTATTGTCGTTTGTCAACTTACGCCCAACGAACAGGGCTTTACGTTGTAGCTATAATTTATAACGTCAAGCTAGGATAAAAAGTAAACTTATTAACTAAAAGCTGAACTACTTACAAATGTTGAATTGCGTTACGTCAGATGGATTTGAAGCACAATAACGATATACTGTTGAAGTGCTTTGCGTCAAGCAGCTATAACGTAAAACCTTTTGTTGTAAGTAGTTTTTATTAATCTTAAATTTGAAATATGTTACAAGAAAAAACAGATTGGTCAAAATATACTAATGCGTCAATAGACTTTATTTTTTCACAATCAGAAAAAACATTAAATGAAACCTTTGTTTCTTATAGAGAAAATACAAATAAGTCATACGCTGCGTTGGCAATTTTTAGCGGTATTTTGTCTTATTGTATTACAAATATTATAGATAAAACAAAGGAACTAGAGTTTATATACTATTTGCTTTTGTCAATAGGAATGTTTATTTGCATAGCAATAATATTTGTCAATTTGAAACCAAAAAAAATGACTTTTATAGGCTCTTGCAAAAGATTACTCTGTCAGGATTATTATGAAAACCATGTAACACAAGAAGAACAATTAAAATCTTACAAGATACAAACAATAGAAACTTACGATGAAGCAATTGGAAATAATATAAGTCAAATATCTTGTCAAATTGAAGCATTTAAAACAAGTGTAAATGTTTTTTTGGCAACTATATTAGTTACGTTTTTTTCCTTTCTTATGATAGGTTGATTTATCACTGAACGTTTCAAATGTAACAGCAATGGGTTTAGGCTTAGGAGCAGTTGGTTGCTGTACAGGTTTTTTTGGTTTGTCGTTTTGATTACTCATAATGTGTCTTTTTAAAATTACTTACAACGTTCGGGGCTTGGCGTTGTGGCGGAATTTGAAAAACTGTCAGCCCGTTACGAAAGTTTAGTAAAGTTAATAAGTTGAAGTTAAGATTTATTGTTCGGCGATATCCGTCAAGCTGAAACTACAGTTGCCACATGTACCAAAGTTGACGATAGCGTTACAGTCCGCCGACATAACGCCAAACCTTTTGTTGCCTGCTGTAGTTCTTTATTTTTTCTGTCTTGAATATGGTTTTGCATAGATGTCAAAGATTAACTCTAGACCTAATGATGAGAGTCGCTTTATTACTTTTTTAGGGATAGATAAATCACTAAATGTTCCATAACCGTTATAATACACAATTGTCAGCCAAATAGAATTACATTTTGTTAATTTAATTAATTTTTTTATACCTTTTTTGTCTGTCTCTAATATGTCAAGTAGATAGTTGATTTTGTCAATTAATAGTCCTGGTTTTTTGTATGAGTCAAAACTAAGTCCACTGTAATTATATTTAGTATGTCGATTAAATTTTTCTCCTTTTTTAATAATTTCAGTCGGTTTGATAGTTGTCAAACTTAATAAGTCTGTAGGAGTGTACCTCTCTGAGGTTACTGAAAAACTAACAACAAATAATGGTGTTGTGTCCACAAAAGAAATTTCAATTTGATTAGTTGAAATGTTAAAGTAAAATGTGAAATAAAAAGCTTCATTTTTAATTTTAACGTATGCTGTTGCTCTTTCTGATTCTTTATCAAAGTCAATACTTTCTATTCTAGGAAGTCCATTTTTATAGTCAACTTTAAATTATTCCAGATATTCCTTTGTCATTGCAAAAGTTGGATTAAGCAATTCTTGGGAAATTAATGTAGTTATGGTTTTTGTCATACTATGGCAGGCAACGTCCCAAGCTTTACGTTGGCAGGACGGCTTTAGACGTCCTGCTTGGAACAGTAGTTGATTAAAGATATGTAGTTACAAACAAATTCTGTTGCTGAATAGCGTTCGGTCGAGCCAAGTACAAAAGCCAAATTGAAAAACTAAAGTTCAATGGCTTGACCCGTCAGCCCTGCTGACGTAAAACTTTTTGTTATAAGGACGGTTTATAAAAAACAGAGCAACTATAAATTTAAACGATTGCTTGGCATTGTTCAAAAAAAGCAAGAATTTAAACAATTGCGTTTTGTCTGCACCAAAGTAAGAGTCAAACCAAAAGCAGTCAGCTACGAGTTATGTTTGGCTTTTTACAACAGTTGAATTGCTGCGTTGAAAATATGTAGCTGAAAAAAGTTGTTCATTAAAGAACTACAGCTGATTTGTCAACTCAATAGCATTACGTCAAGCTAGGATAGAAGTTAAACCTAAGGAAATTGTCTATACCGAAACAAAGCTAAAAATTTAAACCTGACGCAACTGTACTGCTGTTGAATAAAGAACTAAAAGCTGAAATGTATTGTTTTCCACCTACAAAAGCTGAATAAAGCTGTTGAAAAAAGCTCTACAGACCAATTAGTTTAAACTGCCTTATAACGGACAGGGCTTGCCGATGTTGGGGGATTTGAAAATCGTCCGCCCGGAACCGCTGCTGATGCTTTGCTAATGTACAAGATAAGAACAAATGCCCACCGATGTTTGTCCTGCCCGAACAACTGCTGCTATGTTGCTGAAGATGAAGTTATAACGTCCTGCCCCAATATTGGCAAACCCCCTGTTGTACGCATACCCTATCTTCTCGGTCATCTATAATGTGGGTCTGGTCGTGGTCGCAGGGTGTGTCCTGTGGGTGGGGCAAGGCAGGCTCTTGGGCAGGTTGGCTTCTGTGCGGTGGGGTTGTGTGCCTGACCATGTGCCTGACTTGCAGCGTTGGCTTGTTAGGGTGGTCGTGTCATTCGCTTTGGTCGTCTGGGTGCTTAAAGTATTGTGGTGTGTCCAACAATTATTTGTCTGTACGGTAATTTTGGCAGCCTGTAAGTAAAAAGTGTTCGTCTGTACGGTAATATTGTTAAGCTGTATGCTAATAGTATATGTCTGTAAACAAATATTTGTCGGCTGGGTGCTAATATTATAAACCTGTGTCCGAAAATATACAGTCGGGTAGGTAACTTTTACAAATGGTGTTGTGTCTAACTACCCGACTGCTGGAAATTAGCGGTCTTTTACGTTGGAAAATTCAAGTCCGCTTAATTGTTTGAATTGTGGGCTGGTTGCTCCAAAAACTGACTTCACATATTTTTTAACTTCCAACGCTGTTTGCACTAAGCCTGTTAAAGGATTGTACAAAGTGGTGTTACGATTTATTCTTGCGTTGCTCCAATTGGTATAACCGTTTATCAAATCGGTGTTGGATGTTTTTAATGTGTCTAACTTGGTTTGTAAGGTTGCAGTTTGTAACTCCGTTTCGTTGGGTTTGTAGTTGGCTTCTTGCGAAACGCTTTCTATCAATTTCGTGAAATGGTCTATCAAACTATCGTAGCTCTGCTGACTGGTAGAAATTGTTTTGTCTGTTGGTACAGGTGCATTTGGGTCGGCAGGTGTGGCTGGTACTTTTGCTGTGCCGTTTGCTTTTGCACCTTGTATTTTTCTATTGATTGTTTTTGCATCGTCAACGGCTAATGCTGTTGCACCTGAAACGGATAAGGCGTTTACAATTTTTGTAGCCAATGGTTTCAAATCTTTAAATGCTAACTGCCTTGCGTTGGTAGCATTATCAAAACTTGTTTTGGTTGTTTTTGCTTGTTGCAAACTGTCTTTTGCTTGGGTTTGCAAATCTTTAAGTTTAGCAATCGTTAGGGCAGCTTTACTTGGATTGTAAGTTGCTCCATAACCATTGCAAAAAGAAATTAAATCTTCAAAGTTGGCTACGTTTTTGGCGTGCCCTGTTTCTGATGTACTTGGCATAGCATTATATTTTAAGCGTTAAAAAGATATAACAAATTTAGTTTTTTTTGAGTACTGTTGTTTATGCAGCACTCTTATTTTTTAAGCCTTGCAATCAGTTTCGTTCCTTCCTTTATTTCGTCTGTGGCTTTCATCAGTAATGTATCGCCTTCGTTGAGGCTGCCGAATATTTCTATTTTGTCGCCTGTGTTCATACCGTTTCTTACATCTATCCATTCGGTCTTGCCATCTTTTAATCGGATAACAAAACGCTTTTCTAAGGTGGTGGCTATGGCAGATGGGGCAACAACAAAGGAAGTTCCTGACCTACCTAATTTCATGGTGGCGTTGGCATACATCCCTGATTTTAATTCTTGCTTGCTGTTGTTGTAAATAAACTCCCATGTTTCTGTTCGGTTGTCTTTATTTATTGCTCCTGTTTTGCGGCTTAGTTTGGCAAAATATTTTTTATCGGGCTGTGCATCTACTGTAAAGCTAATGAAAGATGAATCGGGTAGTGCAGTTGTGTAGGCTTCTTGTACTGGTACTTTTAGCCTTAATGTGGCTGTGTTTTCTATTACTAAAATGGGCTTGTTGTTTGCTGTGCCTACCAATGTTCCAATGTCGGCATTGCGTTGTACAATAGTGCCGCTAAATGGTGAACGTATGGTTAGGTAATCTTTTAATTGAGCATAGGCATTTAGTTTTGCTTTCGTTGCTTCGTGTGCTGCTTTGTCAGCCAACATTTGATTTCGGCTTTTTTCTAATTCGCCTGTGGCTACTGTGCCGTTTACTTTGGCTGCATTTTCTATTCTTGTGAACGCATCTAAACTGGCGATGTATTTTGAATTGGCAAATTGCACATCGGCACTTGCCTGTGCATAGTTAGATAGCATTTCGGGTGCTTCAATAATTGCTAACACTTGCCCTTGCTGCACTTTATCGCCAATGTCCACTTTTACCGTTTTTATATAGCCGCTTACTTTGGCAAATATTTCTGCCCGTTCCAATGGCGTTAATTCTGATGGGAAAGAAAACTTTTTGTTTACTTCCTGTTTTTGTAAAATGAATACCGTTGTTGAATCTTGTGCAACTGGTTTGGTTTGTTGCTCTTTATTATCAGATGTGCAAGCGTTGAATAAAACACTTGCTACAAGTATTGCACAAAAATAGTTGATGGATGATTTTTTCATTGCCCTTTTTATATTGAAATGAAATTGATTATTGGTTGATGTCATAATATTTGCTGTTTATATCGTTAGGGTCTAATGAATTATTTTGATAGGCTTTTTTGTTTTGCATTTGTTTGTACACCAATGGTAAAAAAAGTAAGGTGCTGATGGTGGAAAATAATAAACCACCAATTACTGCTACGCCCAAAGGTGCTGTTTGACTGCCACCATCGCCCAAGCCTATTGCCATTGGTATCATTCCTGCAATCATGGCAAGGCTTGTCATTAAAATGGGTCTTATTCTATTGCCTGCACCAATAGAAAATGCTGAAGCATTGTTTTGTTTTTTGTATTGCTGTGCATTGGTAATAAATAAAATGGCATTGGCTACGGCTACACCAACCGCCATAATAATACCCATGTAAGATTGTATGTTTAATGTTTTGCCCGTGATTAAAAGAAATAAAAATGAACCTGCAACTACCGCTGGAATTACTGAAAGTATTGTTAGCGATAAACGGAAGGATTGAAAACTGATGGCTAACAACATAAATATTACCGCAATGGCAATCAATAAACCTGTTTGTAATTCGCCCATTGTTTGGTTTAGTAAATCGGATTGCCCACGCAAAATTATTTTAAAACCTTTGGGCAGTTCTCCTAACGATGCAATGGTTTGATTGACTTGTTTTACTGCTGCCCCTAAATCTTTGTTGTGAATATTGGCGGTGATGGTAATAAATCTTTGTTGATTGATACGGTCGTATTCGCCCAAGGCATTTACTTTTTTCCAACTGGCTACATCCCTTAAATAAACTGGGTTGGCAGGGTTGTTAGAAATGGGTATCATTTCTAACTGGTCGGGTGAATTCATTTTAAACTGTGGATATTCTACCTGCACTTGATAGGCTGTGCCTGTGGTTTTATCTAACCAATAATTGGGCTGTGTAAACCTGCTTGATGATGTGGCGGCAACGGTTGATTTGCTTATCTGGTCAACCGTTAAGCCCAATTGCCCTGCTTTTACACGGTCAATATCTATTTTGATATTTGGATAATCAAGCGGTGTGGCTATTTGTACATCTCTTAAATAATCTATGGTAGTTAATTTTTTAGTGAGGTTTTCCGCTATCTCTCTTGATTGAGCAATGTTTTTTCCCACAACTGCAATTTCGATGGGATTGTTAGAACCTAAATTTAAAACCTGCTCTACCATGTCGCCTGGCTCAAAAGAAATTTTTGCATTGGGTATTGATGTAGCAACGCTTTTACGCATGGCTTCTTTAAAATTTTCAATGGCAATGCCCGAACCATTTTTAAGGTTGATTTTTATAACAGCTTCATTTGGTCCACTCGTCCATAAGTGAATATAATTTACAGGAAAACTTGATGGCTGTGTGCCTACAAAAGCCGATGTTATTTCTACTTTATTATTGGTGATGCTATCGGCAATTGCTAAGACTTTTCGTGTGGCATCTTCTGTTCTTTCCATTCGTGTACCTGTTGGCAAACGTAAGCGTAGCTGTGCCTGACCTGCATCAACTTTGGGAAAAATTTCTGTGCCATTTATTACAAACAAGCCAATTAAAAGAAGGATAGAAAAGACTACAAAAATTGGCGAAAACCATTTTGCTTTGGGTGCAACTTTTTGTAGCCAAGCGGTGTATTTGTTTTTAAAATTTTCAAACCTGTGGTTATTGCTGTGTGGCAATTTGTCTTTTAAAAGCCAATTGGCGGCAACGGGTACAAATGTTTGTGATAAAATGAAAGATGCAATCATGGCAAAACCAACCGCCAAAGACAAGGGCAAAAACATAGATGCTGGTATGCCCGACATAAATAATGCTGGTACAAAAACGGCTATTATGCAAAGCAGTATCAACAATTTAGGCAAGGCAATTTCTAAACAAGCATCTGCAATGGCACGGGGCTTTGTTTTGCCCATTTCCAAATGTGTATGAATGTTTTCGATGGTTACGGTGGCTTCATCTACCAATATGCCAATGGCTAATGCCAAACCGCCCAAAGTCATAATGTTGATGGTTTGCCCAAAGGCGTTTAAGCAAATAATAGCTGCCAATAGGGATAATGGAATGGTAAGGATTACGATGATAGAACTTCGCCTATCGCCTAAAAATAAAAGCACCATTAAGCCTGTTAGTATTGCCCCTAAGCCACCTTCAAAAATTAAACTCTTTAAGGAATTGATTACATAACCCGACTGGTCGAACTCGTAAGAAACTTTAATGTCGTCAGGAACTGCTGCTTGCATTTCGGGCAAGGCTGCTTTTACTCTTTTTACCACATCCCATGTTGAGGCATCGGCACGTTTAGTAACTGGAATGTAAACAGAACGTTTGCCATTGATGAGTGCATAACCTGAAGCAACATCTGAACCTAAGTCCACCGTGCCAATATCTTTTATATACACCGAAGCTCCTGCACCCAATTTTAGCGGTACGTTTTCTAATTCTTTTATATTGTCAACTGTTGTGTTTTGTGGGGTAATAATATTTTGGTCGCCCACTCTTATGTTTCCTGCTGGGCTTATGGTATTGGCTTTTGCCAAGGCTTGTACAACTTCATCGGGGGTTAAACCATAATCTTTTACTTTATCAGGATTAAGTTTTACAATAACAGTTTTTTGATTGCCTCCTAATGGTGGCGGTGCCGAAACACCTGGCAATGTGGCAAACATGGGGCGTACTTTAAACAAAGCAAGGTCTTGTATTTCGCCCAAGGTTTTTGTGTCGGAACTAAAAACCAATTGCCCAACGGGTACACTGCCTGCATCGAATCTTGTGACAAATGGCGGTACGGTGCCGGGTGGCATAAATGCCCTTGCACGGTTTACATAGCCTACTACTTCGCCCATTGCTTGGCTCATATCAGTACCTTCCTGAAAAAGAATTTTTATGATGGCTGCCCCTTGTATAGATTTAGATTCAACATTTTTTACACCTGTTACATACAAAAAATGGTATTCGTAATATGAAGTAACAAAACCTTCCATTTGTTCGGGGGATAAACCTCCGTAAGGCTGGGCTACATAAATGGTGGGCAAACCCATTTTTGGGAAAATGTCAATCTTCATTTTATTGATTGCCATTACCGAAAAGAAAACGATTGCCAAAATGGAAACAATAACGGTAACAGGTTTTTGTAAAGCACCTTTAATAATGTTCATACTACTTTAATTAACCTGATTGAGAAATAAATTAATGTCGCCTTTAATAGCTGCTTGGTAAAGCAATGTTTTCCATGCTGCCATATATGCCGTTTTATAATCGGTCTCGGCTTTTAGTAAATTATATTGAGCCTGTACCACATCGGCATAGTTTGCCAAACCTGCATTGTACCTTGATACCATTGTAGCATAAGCAAAGTTTGAAGACTTTACCAATACGGGCATTTCTTTTACTGTTTTTAAAGCATAGTCCATTGTTGTATTGGCTGTTTCTAATTGCTTTTTTAGTTGTAAAGAGATGTCGTTTAGTTTTTCTTGGTCGGCATTTATTTGCCAATCCTGCTGCTGTAATTGTGGTTTTATTTTTAATGATTGTAACAACGGTACACTTAGTTGAATACCTACACCATAATTTACTCTTTGCAAACCCAAACCATCAAAGGTTTTTACATCGCCATTGTTTGAAACGCCTGAACCTCTTGCATAAGTTGTACCCCAAACGCCTAATGTAGGTGCGGTGGTTTTTTTAATGGATTTTCTTTTTGCTTTGTCTAATTCTATGGAAGCATTGAATAATAATACTAACGGGTTGGTGCTAGTATCGTTTGCTATAATACTTGTTGGCAGTTTTGAAAAGAAAGAAGTATCGGCTATTGAAATATTTTCTTCGGTTGCCAATAATTGTGTTAATGTAATGATGGCTTGTTCTTTATTCTTTTGAATGTTTAGCCTATCAATCTTTGCCTTTGATACTTCGGCAGAAAACAAAGCACTATCAACACCTGCTTTAATGCCATTGGCTACCAACGTTTTTACGGTACTTAAATTTGTTTCTGTTCTTGAAATGTTTTGTTGGTACAACTTGTCCAACTCTGTAAAAGTTAAAGCGTCTAAATAAGCGTTGGCTACTTTTACTTTGTGTTGCAATATTTCGTTGGCTAAATCTGCGGTTGCATATTTTACGCCTGTTTGGGAATAGGCAATTTGTGCTTCCCTTTGCCCAAAAGTGATGGGCTGCCAATTTAATAAAAGGCTGGCGGCACTACCGAAGATGCCACTAAAATTATTGGTGCTTGATGGCGGACCACTTATAGGGATTAAAAATTGTGGGTATGCCATGCCTGTAATATTATTATAGGTAGCATAGTTCATTTGATAGGCAGCATCCAAAGATGGAATTTTGGTGTTCTTGCTTATCTCCACTGCTTTTTGTGCAGCATCAACCAAAAATTTCTTTGACTTTAATAAGGGGTAATTGATTTCTGCAACCTGTAATAACTGGTGCAGGGTTTTGGTTTGTTGTACTTGTGCAGTGCCAAAAAAATAGGTGGTTGAGAAGAAAGTAAGAAGCAAATATTTTATCATGTTGTCAATTTTGTTTTGCGATAGCAAAAATACCCATAATAAAACAGGCGAAATAGGATGCTATTTACCTTTTGTATGTAAGTTACTTTTTTGCAATCCTTTTCGGTAAGAAGATGGATTTTTGCCTGTAGTAAATTTAAAAACCCTTGTAAAGTGGCTTTGGTCGGAAAAGCCTGTGAGGTAGGCAATTTCGGTAAGCGAATATTTTGAATGTTGGATAAGGTCAATGGCTTTTTCGATACGGACTTTTCGAATATAATCGCCAAAATTAAGGTCTTCAAAATACTTTGAAAACTCTCTCGATAAGTAGGAAGGATTTAATTCTAAATCACCTGAAATTTTTTTAAGGTCGAAAGTAAATTGCGTATCTATTTGGTCTTGTATGATTGCTTTTAGTTCTTTTACCCAAGTTGGTGTTTTCTTTTTGTCGGTTTCTTTTGCCTTTAAAATCTTTTTGTAAACTTCATGCAGCAGGTTTTCAAAAGGGCTGTTCTGCAAATGTTTTTGCTTGTGTAAATGGGTAGCCCAACTATACAAGCCATCGTAAATAACCATGCCTGTTTCCAATAATTTATAATCGTCTGTAATGTTATGGGCAAGCCCTGCGGAAATTGCCAAAAGCCCTGCGGCTTCGCTGGCTATGTCGTGTCTGTCGGTATCTGCCCCACGAACAATTTTTGCAATGATTAAAATTGCAGGGTCTTTTATTTTATATTTTTTGATGATGTAGTCAAAAGTGCATTGGTCGTTGTAATGGGTAAATTCCACATCGGGAATGTCAAAAGGAATAGCTTTTAATTCTTTTGCTTTGATAAGTACCTGATTGAATGGAACGTAAATAAATTCCGCTTTTTTGTCAACAAAGTTTTTGATAAGCCACGGGCAGGCTAATCGGTCAATCTTTGGTCGTTCCCTTGTTATCCATTTCATGCTGTTATTACCTTTTGTATTAGTAGTTGCAAAGATAACAGATAGACAAAGCATTTACTATTTCGGCATAGTTAAATGGTTTTGGGGTGGTGGGTGGGCTTGGTGGTTTTACTTGTTTGAGAAATTATCATTTAGAAAAGGGGAAGCAAAACGAAACCGCCGAAGGCGGTTTTTCTTTTCTTTTTCTTTTGTTTTTTGTCTGCCCGAAATGAAAAACTGTCTGCCGTGTGTTGGCAATTGCAGCTCTTTTGCAAGGTTGGCTTTGTGCGGTGGGTTTTGTGTGCCTTGCAAATGTGCTGCAATGTGCGGTGGGGTGTTAGGGTTTTCGCCTTGAATGTCCTGTCGCTTGTAGGTGAACGGAATTTTGGTTTAGGGTTGCGTACAACGAAAAAGGCTTGGCGTTGTTGGGGGAATTTTATAACGTCAAGCCAGGAACTAAAGTATAATTAATAAACAAAAGTTGAAATATGGAACAAAAGTTGAACAGCGTTACGTCTGCTGGAACAAAAGACGATAGTAGTACAATAGCTGATGTAATAACGTCAAGCCCCAATAATGCCAAACCTAATGTTGGTGGCAGTTTTTGTCCACAGGACACGACACAAAAAATAAAACACATAGAACAAATTATGCGTTTTCGTGCTTGGGATAAAACAAATAATAAATGGGCTTATGTTGGGTTTCATTTGTTTGGCGAAGTAACAATTTTTGGTTTGTTAGAACAATACAAATTTGAAGATGCTTGTAAAGATTTAGAGTTTACTCAATTTGTCAATTTACAAGACAAATGCAAAGAAGATTTGTATGTTGGTGATTTATTCAAATGTGAAACAGATGATATGATTTATAGAATTTTTGCTGTTGATGGTGGATTTGCTATAAATACTCACGTTCAAAGATGGCAAAAGGATATTAAAGATGATTATCCTTTTCCTTTAATTCCTTTGTCTGATGAGCAAACTGTAAGCTGGATTAAAGGCAGTTGTCTTAAAATTGGCAATATATATGAAAACCCTGAAATCATACGAGGTGTGTCATAAAATTGCCACCAACGAACAAGGCTTGGCGTTTGTGGCGACGGATTTATCCGTCAGCCCGGCAAC
>ERZ724516.1448-NODE-1448-length-13916-cov-4.467643_pt1 | contig 13916 bp, 10 predicted proteins | sample MGYA00376049_ERZ724516 | MGnify/ENA primary metagenome ERZ724516 (study PRJEB28724, sample SAMN07190886) | activated sludge metagenome | isolation source: activated sludge of sewage treatment plant in Hong Hong | place: USA: Christiansburg, Virginia | collected... | reverse complement strand
GAACACGCCCGGCGGGGTCCGCCTCGACGTCAAGCCAGTCTCGAAGTCCTTGCTCATGCCCATCCTGTCGACGTTGTCACTACGCAAGGGATTCTCGCGGTCGCCGGTGCCGACGTATATCGCGTCGAACCGTTGGCCGAGGAACTCCTGCTTCACCGCAGCCGGTGGGAAGAAGATCTTCCGCCGCGGGACCGCGCCGTTGGTCAGGTCGGCAAACTTGACCGCTGTCCAGACTGTGGGCGAGGCACTGTCGATGTCGAAGCGCCAGACGTTGCCTCCCAGATCACCCAGGTAGAGGCGATCGACGTAACCCCCCGAATCGAGATCGATGTTTACTGGCGTCGCATCCGAGGGGATGCTGAAATCCATCCCCGGAACCTGAGTGTTGTCCCCGGCACTGGCGGCGGGGGTGAAGCTCCTGACCAAAGCGCCGGTGCGGGCATTCACGAAAAACACGCCGCGGCCCATGTTGGCAGCCCGATTGCTCTCGACCCTCACGTTCCCGGTCGCCGGCGAGGCGGGCGAACCTGCCACCGTAAAGGTAAAGCTTCGCGCGCCGGTCACCGTGATCGTCTTGGTACCGTTGTACTCCGCTTCGCGCGCGCCAGTTACGCTGACCTCTTCGCCCGTGGTGTAGCCGTGATCGACCGGCGTGGTGACCGTTGCGGTCGTTCCCGACCGGATCAGCGTTACCGTCAGCTGGTCATTGGCCACCGGATCGTAGCCGGCACCGAAAACCACCACCGGGTCCGAGCTGGCGCGCATGCGGGAAAACGCCGGTACAGACCAAGTCTCGCCTAGCTCCTCAAACCCCGTCGTGGTGTTGTCAACCTTCCACATGAAACGGGGTCTGTCCCGGTCAGAAATATCAAGCGCGTAGACCACCCGGCCACCACGGCGCATACCGAAAACGACGTACGCCTTGTCGCCCGCCGTTATCCTGCCATCACCATCCACATCTTTAGCGTAGATCTTCGGACTGCCATCGCCGGCGATGAGATGCTCGCCGACCGCGTTCTCTCGCATCGCCGCGAGTCTGCCGATGTTCTCTTCCGGCATGAAAGCCCACTTCTCCACGCCCGTCGCCGTTTCCACGGCATGCAACAGACCGTCGTTCGACATGTAGAACATGTAGAGCAGCGGATCGACTGTCGCGGCAGCACCGTCAACGTCCTTTTCGTAAGGCAGGATCGCGGGGTTGGAGTGCAGCACGTCGCCATGCGGCCAGGCTCGCCACGCGGAGCAAGCGGAGCCCGGATCCGCGTCGCTACACCCCGCATTCGCCGGATCGCCACCGCGCGCATAGTTGAGCAGCGTCGCACGCACCTCATCGGTCATCGACGCATCGCCCAGCAAGGTCTTGGTAAGCGTGGAATTGGTTTCCAACAGTTTGTTGACGTCTGCAGTCAAGTCCGTCTCACCGCTGCTCGAGAGATGCGTGTAAACGTTGCGCAAGGCTGGCGTGGAACCGGCTGCGGTCTTCAGCACATGGCCCGTGCCGCCCTTGTTCGGCTTTCCACCGTCCGGATTCAGCGGATCACTCCAGTAGCTGACCGCGGCATCGCGCACCCTCGCCGTTCTCGCCAAAGTGGTCGGGTCTATGAAGTATTCCACGACGTTCTTCAAACCGCTGCCGAAGTCCGTCTGCCCGGTCAGGCACAGCGGGATGGTCGCGCCGTCGAGATCGGTTCCACATTCCGTCGCATCGTTGCTGAGTTTGAACTTCTTGACTGTGCCGTCCCAACACTTCTGCAGAACGGGGCCAAAAAACGCCAGGTAGATATCGTCGGAACTCACGGAGGGATCGATAGGAGATACAGGCACAAGCGGAACAGCGACCGTCGGATTCCAGTCGCGAATCGCGATGATCGCGTCCTTGAGCGCCTTCGCCAGCCCGCTACTGTCCTCTGCCAGGTAGTTGGCGCCCTTGCCACGGGCAGCAGCACTGATGAGCACCGGCGAATTGCCGCCGGCAAAACCGATCGTGTACGTGCTGACCGTCTGAACACCGGCAAGCGCGTCAGTGGCGGAGGCGCCGCCGGGCGACATATCGCCGTTGGCCATGAAATGGGTCAGTTCATCGAGCCAGATATAATTCGTACTGTAGACAATGTCGGTCGGGCCATACGGTACGCCGGCGTCTTCGAACTGCTGGGTCGGGGTTGCCTGCAGGGTGCTGACCGTGGCCGGAACAAACGGCGGATCCTGGGTGAGCGCGCGCACCCGGGTGTCCGCCTGATTGTCGTTCTCGGGGCCGCCATCGGAAACCAGGACGACATAGTTCTTCTGGCACGTCGCCGGCGTCGTACTGTTCGGGTTACTCATCATTGGCGAAACATACTTGCCATCGGCGCCAATGGCTGACGCGTCTCGGCCTGCCGAGACCTGACCACCGCCGACTGCGGCTGTGGTGTTGGTGCCGAAAACCGGCGTTTCCCCGCGGAAATACAGGTAAGCCTCGTACATCACTTCCGTCAGTGGCGTCGTGCCGGTGGCTACCACGCCATTGATGGCGGCGGAAAGCGTCACGCGATTGCCGTAATCCGAGTCTATGCTGCTCACGCCCATGCGACGAATTGCATAGGCCACGTTGCCGCCCTGGCTACCCTCGGTGAGCTTGACGCCAACATCGCTGGGCATCTTGTTGTATACGGTCAGCCCGAAGCGAACGCCGTCCGTGGTCGCGACCAGATCCGTCAAGGCGTCCTTGGCGATCTGCAAGCGCGTCTTGCGGCCGATCGGGGCGCCCGTAGGTCCTTTTGGCCCGAACTTCCAGTTGAGGTAGTTGACCGAGTACATGTCGACCGCCGGGTAACTGGCCGACGGGTCGGTCGGCGTGTAGGAGGCTACTGTTCCCGCTGCGGAATTCGTCGAGTTCCACGCCTGCCCGAAGGTGCGGTTGGTGGCGGCGGTCAGGAAGCCGTTGCTGGGGTTGCCGGCCGTGCCGTTATCGGCCTTGCAGTCGTGTTCGAGGTAGTCCGTCTTGGCGGCGAACGGATAGACGGTGTAATCATCTGTTCCGGCGACGGAAGTGGTGGAGCTTGTCGTCTGATTGACACAAGTGTTGGTCGAGCCGACATAGCGGCAACCGACGGAACCCTCACGCGCCTCGCAGGTGGCAGTCGTGTCGGCCTTGTCCGTGCACCCGGTCGTCGAGCCATCGCCGCTGGAAAGCGCAGCATTCGGATAGACCGTGGAGCCGATGGTGAGATCGGGAAGGGTTTCGCTGCAGTAGGCAGCGCTGCTCGCACCGGATGGGCAGTCGCTCGCGCCCAGGCCGAAACCCTGCCCACGGCAGGAACCGCTGCACGTACCGCCATAGTAGTAAGTGCCGACGCCCTCAACATAGATCGAGCTGCGCCCGGACCATTTGCAAGCGGTGTTGTTGATAGTCGTGTAGGAATTGCTCAGGCCGGGAATCGCGGCGCAAGCGGCGGGCGCCGTGCTGCAGTCGCTGCCGGTGACACTGGTGCTGACGCAGGTGGCGCCACTCTTGACCCAATACTTCGTATTGTTGCCTCCATCCTTCGGCGGGTCTCCGGAATCGTGCGCCTTGAAGACCGCGTCCTTGCCCGCCACACCCGGATCGGCATCTATCTCGCAGGTACGGGTGCATAGCGTCGTGGTGACCGCAACGCCCGATGGCACCTTCAGGAGCGACCCTGGGAAATCGTAATAGGCCGGCGTCCCGGTCATCTTGCCGAAAGCCGGCAGCGTGGCATCGTCGCGATTGCCTTTCCACGCCTTGTGCTTGGCGGTCGTGGTGTCGGCGACGATGTCGTAGAGACCCAGCACATTGACCAGTTGCGTCGAATTGAGGCCGTTGACGTAGCTCTGGAAGTTGAAGCCTCCCAGATCGGCCTTGAGGTCGGTCCACCCTGAGCGGGAGGTTCCGCTCGCGGTACGGATGGGTTGGCCCTGGTCGCCAATGTCGCTGACGCTGCCAAACGACGTAATCAAGGTAGGCGGAGTGGCGCCGGAGAAGCGCGGATAGCTGTCACGCACCGGGTAAGGCGCCACGCCACCGGCGGTTCCCATGAACTCGCTGCGGGCCCGAATGTTGCTGCCGATCGCGCCGACGACGCTGCCGGCAAGTATCGGCAGAGTCGCTGTTGCGCTGGGAACCTGCGTGGCGCCAAGCGTCGTCGGGTAGGTGGTATCGCCGTCGGCCACTCGCCCCTTGATCAGATCCAGATGACGCTCCCAGCGTTGCCACTGCTGGTTGAGGTACTTGCCGGTGTTACGCGGATAGGGCGTCGGCGCGAAAACGGTGGAGGGCAGAAGCTTCTCCAGCGAATCGTTGCACTTGTTGAACGTACGCCAGTCATTGGTGCCCCCGTAGTCGACCCCCCCGCGAACCTGCGCCGGAAAACTGCTCTGCTGAACCCCCCCGGCCCAACGGTTGAAAGCGTTCGACCACAGGCGCGTGTCCGACTCGGCGGTTCCGGCCGGCAGCCAGAAGATCCAACTGGCATCCCTATAGTTGCGATAGGTGTTGCGTGCGCCGGGGTCGCCCGCCTCGGTGGCGTTGGCGTAGGCCTTCGCCGCATTCCAAAGTGCCTGCCGCTGCGCCAGGGTCTCCCCCGCCCAAGATCCATACTTGGTCAGCACGGGGGCGGCAGCCGTGGTGATGCTAGTGGCACTCGCCGCGGGCACCTCGCTGTTGCTGATGACGGTTATGTCGTTCCACAGATACTCGACATGCGAATCATAGGCACCTGGATACTCACGCCATCCTTCGGTTGCGTTCATCGAGTCCGAAGTGTCGAGAATCAGCATGATCGCCGGCTCGGCCGTACTGCCGGCATAGGTCGTCGACTGGTAGATGTCGGTATCTCGCGCCGCGACAGCGGACGAGTACAGAGAGAGCGGCAGCACGGTCGCCGGGTTGGCCAGCGCCGCAATCAGGGTCCACGCCACGCGCCGTTGCCAGGGCTTGAGTGCAGGCTGTGTTTGGTCGGTGACTAGCATGATCGAGCCTCGCTTCCAGTCTAAGTGGTGCAAATCAGGGGCAACTGCCCGGGGGCAGAATGGACCGAATGCCTTGGTGCACGATGGTTCGGCCGGCAAAAACCGCGTCGCGGGAATCCGCCCGAACGTCAAAATAGACCGCCTGCGGCGCCTTCTCTCCCGCCATGTTGCCTCTTCCGACACCGGCGTCTGAGCCACACGACACTTCGTTGGCGGTCAAGGTGACATTCGCCAGGTGCTTGAACTGCGGAAGCGTGAACGTGTAATCATCGCTGAGATTGACGTCCATGACGGCACCATGGACGAACCCGTCGCGGTTGCTGGGGGCATTCATGAACGCCCAGATCGCAGCCTCCGCGTTGGCCAGGTTCTGGGCGGCAATCTGGCTTGCTCCCCCGATCTTCAACTCGATGACGCTGGTGCGCACCAGCGACACGACGAGCAGCGTCATCATGACCAGCATGATCAGGCTGGTCACGAGCACCACCCCCGCCTGCGATTGGGCTCTGGTTTTCATGCTGTCCCTATCATGAGGATTCAAGCCGTTGGGCGATATTGCGCACCTGGAACGATTGCGTGAAAACATGTCGATGATAGTTGCAGGGAAGCCCGTCATCCGTGCAGTTCAACTCGGCAACACCGTCGCCATTCAAATCGTAGTCCCTGCTGTCATCGTTGTAGCCATTGGTCGGTTTGGTTGAACGAACCAGGACCGAAACCCGCGCCGTCACCACCTGGGTGAACTGAATGTCGGTCGGTGCTTCCGTGTACATGTCTGGCGTACCGTTGCCGTCATTGTCGACGCCGTAGACAATCCGTACGGCCTCGATACCCTCTGCGACAGCCCGCTCGGTCATCGTTGTACCTACAAGTTCCTGGCGAACCAGGGTGGGGATCGGCTGGTTGCCGTCATCTGTCGCTAGACAGAGCGTGCCGCCGCTACCGGTAGGACGGCTGCAGGGCCGCAGATAGTAGGCCCGGGCCTGATAGGGGTAGATCGGAGCCGCGAGGCCACCGAGAACAGTTCGTCTGGGGGGCCCCGGCGCGGGATACTGGTCACCGCGAAACAGTATCCCGCCGTTCGGATCCGATTGCACGTAAAGCGTGCCTGCAGCCAGCACGGGAGCGTCGGGATTGGGTACAGCCACCCCGGTGGCGCCGCGGACAATGAGAATGAAGCTTGGGCGGTCAGCCGTGCCGTCGATGAAGTTGCTGGCATTGATGCAGTTGAGGGCGGTGTGCGCTGCGCTCGGGGTGAGACCCCTGAAGCCGAAGAGCGGCTGCCCAACATTCGTTGCCCAGCCTGCCGCGCAGTCCCCGGTAACGACAATCGCCGTCGGCATTTGCACGTCATTCGATGGGATCAGACCATAAAAGCCGGCCTGTCGGAGATCGGATCCAATGGCGTTGAGCGCGTAGGCTCCGTTCTCCTGCATGCGTGCGAAATCGTCATTGACCTTGAAAACGCGCGTGGAATTGGCGAACAGAGTACCCAGGGCAAGCAGCAGGATGATGCCGATGGTCATCGCGACCATGACTTCGACCAGCGTGAGACCACGCTGCGGAGATCTGGCTGCGGGCCGCCGGGAGTGGCGCATTGTGATCAGCATCCCGAGCCACCAGGAACACACGTGCCTACCGTGAGGGTAACCAGACGCCGACGCGCGGCCGTCCCGTAGAGGCCTGCGCCACAGGCGGATCCGGTTGCGTCCGGCGCGACCGTGTCACCCTCACCCTGCCAAGCAACGCTGACCCAGAAAATCGGCTGCGTCGCATCAGGGCGCTCGACACATCCGCGGGCGCCGATGATGCCGCCGACACGATTTGTCGCTGCATCCTTGGTTTCCGACGCCCCGACAAGCACACCATCCCAGGTTGCCAAGTGATTCTGCGCCATGTTGGCAGCGTCACAATCGGCGGTCAAACATTTCCCGGCATCGGAAAGCGCTTGGTAGGTGGCGAACCGTCCTCCCCGCCCCGGCATGTTGGGACCATCGGTCGTCCCCGTCACGTAGGCGGCTGCCACTCCCTTGTTTGAGCGGATCTTCTCGGCCATCTCCTGCGCCATGGCCAGTGCCTGCTGCCGCTGATAGCCCTCGAACGAGGCGCGCTGCCCCTTGAGCATCAGGACGGCTATGCCGAGCAAACCAATCAGCAGGATAAGCAGGGAAATCAGCACCTCGAGGAGGGTGAAGCCACGCTGGGAGCGATGAGCGGGTGTCATTCGGACGGCCTCAGGGGCACGCGGCCACACCCGCCGAAACGACCGCGACCCGGCCGGTCGGACTGAACTCCAGTTGACGCGCCGGCACACCGGCGGACGTGAACGTGGAACTGACCGTGATCCGCGGGATCGCGGCCAACAGCGCACCCGCATTGTAGGCGCGCACAGCACCATCGGCGCCGAACGTCAGGACGTCGAACGCGGCGTCGGCGCTGCAAACGTTGACCGTGGCGTCGAGGGCTGGACGCGAGGCAAGAACACACTCTTCCCCCGCTTCACACAGTCCATCGCCGTCAGTCTCGGGATCGAAAGTACCGTCCCGGTCGACGTCGTCGAACACCACCCAGCCTCCCACCCAAGCCGCTGTCGTGCGCGCGACGCCGACGCGACTGCTGCGCTTGATGGCTTCGACGCGCGCCAGCGCGAAGTCTGCCACCACATCCGACGTCACCGATCGCAGGCGCTGATTCGCCATCATTTCCCGGAACGGCAGCCACGCCATCCGCATCAGAATCCCCAGTATGGCGATGACGACCAGCAACTCAAGCAGGCTGAAACCGCCGTTCGCGTGGGGCTTTCCAAAACCTACCATGGCTTGTCTGTACCCGCCGTGTAGGCGTTGTCGCCGTTGGTGTCACGCCATTTCTGAGTCGCGTTATTGATCACCAGGTTGCCGTCGCCAGACATCTTGCCCGCTTTCGGCGACATGAACAGCAGGAAGGCTGGCGGCGTCGCCGCATTATTGACACCGGTGAAATCGGGATTGTTATAGTAGGGAGAGACGTCCGCCGGAACGACCATTCCGAGCCCACCCGCTCCCGCACCGAGGATCGTGGCGTACTGCCGATTGTCAAGCAGATACTGCTCCTGGCGCTGCGCCACATCGAGTAGAAACTGCTGGGCGGCAGCGCGATGCGCTCGCCGTATATATTCACTGTAGGCCGGTACGGCAATCGACATCAGGATGCCGAGAATCGCCACGACGATCAACACCTCGATCAGGGTAAAGCCCGAATTCTTCTTGTCAGAGCGCTGGTCCATCGAAAAAACCTACTCTATCAGGTGTGGAAAGTCAAGGAAACGGCGATACCACTCTCTGCTCCCGGCAACGGCAGCCAATCGCGAATTGAATCATACGCCTACCTGCCCGCCGTGCAAGGACCGCGTGGGGCAGCGAACCCGTGTATGCGGACTCCGAGGGCCGGCCGCAGCGCTCGCTCAGGCGCCGTGCTCTTCCTGCCGACGGGGCCGGCCGTACCGCTCGAGCGCCACCAGCAGGGCCTGCGCAACGCGTGGCGAATAGAGCATCGCGAGGTGGCCAACCCCGCCGACCACGCGACTATCCGTGCCAGGCAACTCGAGGCAGACCTGTGGCATGACGAAGTTGTCGTGCGGACTATAGATCACCGTGGTCTCGACCACCGCGGGCGGACGCGCCACGCTCTGCAGCCAGGGGCTGCCCGGGCGCATCTGACGCGCATTCTCGCCAAAGCCGAGGAAGGCCAGGCGACTTCCCTGATGCGGCGTCCCCAGGGTCACCAGTCCGGCGACTCGCGCTCCGCCGAACCGCTGCAGATAGGCGCGCGCGACCAGACCGCCCATGCTGTGCCCGACGAGGATCAGTTTCTCGGCACCCGCCTCGCCAAGAACGGCATCGATGCGCCGGACCAAGGGATCGATGTAGTCGTCGATGCTCGCGTAGACGGGTTCGAGGTTGAGTGTCGCCACTGTCCAGCCGGCAGCCTCCAGCCTGGGGCGAAGCCACCACCACGCGGCGCGCGAGCAGCCATAGCCGTGAATCAGCAGTACCGGCGGGCGCCGATGTCGCGGCGCGTCGACGCTTCCGATAGCGCCTGCAGGGTGCGGCTGCAGCCGGTCCGCCCCCATCCACCAGCGTTCGAAGGGAAAGACGATGACAAAACTGCGGACGAAGGCAGCGTATTCGCCAAGGACCATTACCAGCGCTTGCGCCGCCGAGAGGCGCGGCGCCGGCGAGCGCCATGTCCAGGCACAAGCGTAGATCAGCGCCACCAGGGCGGCACGCAAGCTGAGCACGCCGAACAGCGCCACCAGGACCGCCACCCCGGAGGAAGCGTCGAAACCGTACTTGGCAAGCGCCAGATAGAGCAGCACTTCGAGCAACAGAGACAGACGTAGCGCGCGCGCCAGCATGGCAGCGAACCTCCCTCAGGGAATGAGCGGCGCTGGCCTGCCGGACAGTTCGGCGGCGAGCAGGCTGGCATTGCGGGCGACCAGGCCGTAGATCGAAAGCTGCGGGTTGACGCCCAGGCTCGTCGGAAAGACCGAGCCGTCGTGGATTGACAGATTGCCCAGCCAGAAGTGCCGGCCACGGTGATCGACGACGCCACGCGGCGGGGCGTCGGCCATCGCGCAGCCGCCCATCACGTGCGCGCTCACCACCCGGCAGATGAGCGGCTTCAGCGGCAACAGGGCGATCCCCTTGCGCGCCTCAGCCCAACTCGTATAGCCGGGTGCCGCCTCATGAACCGGCGTGACCCAGCGCGCACCGGCGGCGAACTGAATCTCGGCCATCGCCAGCAGCGCGCGGCGGGCGGCTTCCCAGATCACGTCGCCGAGCGGGTAGTCGAGCACCGGCAGACGGTCGGCGCCGAGACGCACCTGACCGCCGCGACTTTGCGGATTGAAACCGTCGCGCAGCAGGGCCAGCAGGACGCTGGCACTGGTGAATTCGCGCATCAGGCGCGCATGCGCCTCGCCGTAACCCTGCAGCGTCGTCGAAAAGAGGACCGGGTGCAGCGGCGCCGCTTCGAGCTTGAAGCCCAGCGGCCCGTCGATCGGCGCCTGATGGAGGAAGTGATCCGAGTACATCGACTGCGGTGCACCGGCGTAGCCATCGACGCGCTCGGGCATCAGCGCCGAAGAGATCACGACCGGGTGCAGGAAGGTCCGCTTGCCCAGCAGGCGGTGCGGGTCGGGAACGCCGCTGCGCATCAGCAGTGCCGGACTGCCGATGGCTCCGGCAGCGACAACGAAGTGGCGAGCGCGAAAATGTACCACCTTGCCGGAAGGGAAGATGCCGTCAGGCTTCAGCGCCAGGCAGTCGAGGCCGGTGACGCGACTGCCGGCAAAGCGCAGACGGTCGGCGCGCAGCCGGGTGTACAGCGTCGCACCGCGGCCCAGCGCCGCCGGAATGGTGGTCAGCAGCATCGACTGCTTGGCATTGGTCGGGCAGCCCATGCCGCAGTACCCGAGGTTCCAGCATCCCTTGACGTTACGCTTGATGTGGCCGATGTCGATGCCGAGCGTCTCGCCGCCGCTGGCGAGTACCTTGTTGTTCGCGTTGGGCGGAGTGTCCCAAGCACGCACCCAAAGTTTATGTTCCATCACGGCAAACCACGAACTCATCGCATTGACCGTCAGTTGCCGCAAGCCGAACTGCCGCTGCCAGAAGTCGAGGACTTCCGGCGGCGTGCGAAAGCTGCTGGTCCAGTTTACCGTCGTCGAGCCGCCGACACAGCGGCCCTGCAGGATGTTGATCGCCTTGTCCGCCGTCTTGCGTGCTCCCGACTCCTGATACAACTGCGGATAGGCGTCCGCTTCGCGCATCGTGAAGTCACTCGACGAGCGCAGCGGCCCCTCTTCGACCAGAACGACGCGCAGGCCGGCGTCGCTGAGAATGTCGGCGCTCACCCCACCGCCGGCCCCAGTACCGACGATGATCACATCCGCCTCGATCGTCTGGCTCCTGGCCAGCGTCGAAGCATCCACGTGCTTCCAGCCGGAAGCGAGGCCAGTCTTGATCGGATCCAGCATCAGAAGTACCCCTTGGGTGGGCCGGGATAGCCAATGGCTTCCCAGGTATCGGGACGCGCATACCAGGCGCCGAAGGTCAGATCGTGCAGCGCCGCGTAGGCGCCCTGCAGCAGGCCCAGGCGGCTTGTCCGCCAGGATTCGAGGAACTCGCCGACATCGGCGACGCTCGCCTCACGCCATGGCTTGCCGACACCGGCAAGAAGCATCCTGGCGGGCGCCACGACCAGCAGGCCGAACAACTCGCCTACCTCCCGTTGCGTTGCCGGGGCAAGACCAGCGACTTCGCTGGCAATGCCATCGACGGTCAGCGCCACCAAGCGGCGCCGCGGCTCGCCAGCGGCGGGCAGCGCACCATCGAGCATCGCATTGCTCACGGCGCCGAGCATTTCGCGCTCGGCCGTGGTGAGAGGACGGGCACCAGCGGCGTTGAGCCAGCCGGCGAAGGTCAGCAACAGGCTGCCGCCGAGGCCGGTCCTGATGAACTGCCGACGGGAAGGTATCATCGCAGCAGGATCCTCGTCAGACGCTCGAAGACGGCCCCGTAGGGCGGCTTGAACAGGCCGATGGCGGAGAGGCGAGATTGTCGGAAGACCGCCTTCTTTACCGAGAACGTTTCGAAGCCCGCGAAACCGTGGTAACAGCCCATGCCGCTCGGGCCGACACCACCGAATGGCAGATCGTCCTGCGCGATGTGCAGAATCGTGTCGTTGACGGTCACGCCGCCGGCGACGGTTTCATTGAGCACGCGCTCGATGTTGGCGTTCTCGCGGTCGAAGTAGTACAGCGCGAGCGGCCGCGGCCGGCTGTTGACAAGGCGAATAGCCTGATCGAGATCGCGGTAGGGCAGCACCGGCAACAGCGGCCCGAAGATTTCCTCCTGCATTACGCGCAGACTGTCGCTGAGTTCGAGCAGCGCCAGCGGCGGCAGCCGGCGGGTCGCCGAATCGGCAACCGCGCCGGGCGCCAGATCGATGATCTTCGCGTTTCCCGCACGCGCTTCCTCTACGTACGCGCAGAGGCGAGCGAACTGGCGTTGATCGACGATCGTCGAGTAGTCGGTGTTGCTCTCGATGGCCGGATAGCAGTCGGCGACCACCTGCCGGGCGTGCTCGATGAACGCCTGCTCCTGGCCAGCCGGAAGCAGCACGTAGTCCGGGGCAATACAGGTCTGCCCGGCGTTCATGCACTTGCCGATGATGATGCGCTCGACCGCCCGGGCGAAGTGGCCACTCGCGGCAAGCCGCGGCCCGATGATCGCCGGCGACTTGCCGCCGAGTTCAAGAGTCACTGGCGTCAGGCTGTCGGCCGCTGCGCGCATCACCTGCCGGCCGACCGGCGTCGAACCGGTGAACAACAGATGATCGAAGGGTAGTCGCGCGAACTCCTGGGCCACGCCCACATCGCCTTCGACCACCGACAGTTCATCGTCGGCGAAGTATCTGGCGACGAGTTCGGCGAACAGGGAAGCAGTAGCCGGCGTGTTTTCCGACATCTTCACCAGTGCCCGGTTGCCCGCAGCCAGCGCCGCGGCAAGCGGTGCCGCGGCGAGAAAGATCGGGTAATTCCACGGGACGATGATGCCGACCGCACCCAGCGGCTGGTAGCGCACCTCGGCGCGACCCGGTTGAAACCACAGTGAAACCGAGCGCGCTCGTGGCCGCATCCAGCGCCGCAGGTGCCGGCGTGCATGGCCTATGGCCGCATGGCTGGGAAACAGTTCGAGCAAGCGTGTCTCGGCCGCCGAGCGGTGGCCGAAATCACGACGAACCGCGTCGGCAAGCGCGGGCTCGTTATCCAGGAGCAAGCGGTCGAGGGTCAGCAAGCGACGCTCGCGCACCGCCCGATCGGGATTCGAATCGCCACGCGCGGCTAGCTGCAGTCGGGTAAAGCGGCTCGCGAGCGGATCGGGATGGGGCATGCGCTGCTCCTTTCTGGGCTGATTTCCGGATCCAGTGTATGCGGTGCCGCGCGTTCGCGTTAGGGGTTGCCCTCTAAACGGGGTCGGGCGAACGATGCATAATCCGTCACCATGGACGATGCGACGGCTTTCACCGAAAAGCAGCAGAGCGCCGAGGCGCTGCGCCGACACCTGAAGACAGCCAAGGGCCTGCGCGAGCGGGCCAGCTTCGCGCCTGCCGCAGCGCAGGCCCGCCTGCGCCTGCGCGAATGGCAGGCCGCGCGCCTCGCGCGTACGCATGCCGACCTGCTGGCCAGCCCGAGATTCGGTCAGGCGGCGCAGTTCTTCCTTTCCGACCTGTACGGCCCAAGAGACTTCAGTGGCCGCGACGAGGAAGTCGAACGTATCCTGCCGATGCTGATCAAGATGCTGCCAGGCTCGGCGCTGCGTACGATCGCCCTCGCCGTCGAAGTCGACGCGCTGACCGAGCAACTGGATTCGGCCATGATCGCCGAACTTTGCCGGGCTGGCCGGATCGAGTGCATTGACGAAAGCGCGTACGCAGCGGCGTACCGCAGTGTCGGTTGCCGCCCGGAACGCGAGCACCAGATTGCACTGATTCGCCAGACCGGCGAAGCGCTCGACCGGGTCGCCCGAAAGCCGCTCTTGAGCGGCCTGCTCAGGTTGATGCGCGGCCCCGCGCATCTGGCCGGACTGGGCGACCTGCACAGCTTTCTGGACTGCGGCTTCAACGCCTTCCGTGGCATGGGCTCGGCGCGCGAATTTCTCGACGCGATCGACAGCAAGGAGCGCCAACTGCTGATCGACCTGTTCTCGGGAACGGCCGACCCATTCGCCGCGTAGCGCGGCGCGCGCAGGCTGCCGGTGACAACCGCCACGCTCTGACACGCCGCCTGTCAGAGGTAAGTATTCGGTGAACCCGTGGGCCAAGTCTGACCTTGACGATCGGCGCTTCGGCGCTAGCGACACAGAATTGAGCGGAAGTTCCTGTGCAGGGGATAGAGCCAG
>ERZ724516.1444-NODE-1444-length-13924-cov-6.721754_pt1 | contig 13924 bp, 15 predicted proteins | sample MGYA00376049_ERZ724516 | MGnify/ENA primary metagenome ERZ724516 (study PRJEB28724, sample SAMN07190886) | activated sludge metagenome | isolation source: activated sludge of sewage treatment plant in Hong Hong | place: USA: Christiansburg, Virginia | collected... | reverse complement strand
TGCCCTGATGCGGGATGTGGGCGGCAATCCAGGCGTGGTCTAGCACAATTGCAGGGCGACGCTGAGCTGCATTGGTGACAGGTAATCGAGGCAAACTGAACCGGACTCGCCACGCGCCAGCATTTGCAGCAGCGGCAGGCTACGTAACGCGGGAATGTTGCTGCGCAGAGCCTCCAGATCGCTGGCAGCCATGGTTTCAGCCTGACTGCTACTGGCGCTGACGGTGATCTGCGCCAACGAGCGTGCGGTCTTGTGCGGCGTCAGCAGGAGCGCCACGCCACCGCAATCTGGCGTGTTGCGTTTGCTGTGCAGCGGCTCCGGATATTCGCTGTCGTAGGCGATGAGCAGGGTCGTTTGCTGATCGACAATAACCTGAGCTAGCGCATCAAGCAGCCCGGCACCAAAGCTAGCATCGAAGGCACAGAGCACTTGGCACGGTGCCATTGATTTGGTAGCGATACCCCAGTAGCCGGCCGCCGCGTTATGCACGGAATTGTGGAAACGGGTTGGTGAAATCTGGCGATCATCGGTCGCCAATTGTTCGCACAAGGCGTGGCAATTGTGGCCGTCGGCACCGGAGGCGCTGAACACGGTTGCCAGTGTACTGACATCGGCTCCGGCGTGGGCAGCAGCTTCGAGACCAATAGCCAGGGTCAGTTTGACCACCCGACTGGCACGACGGCGCTCAGCCGGCGGCAGAATGGCCGGTGTCGGCAAAAGAGAAGGGGCTGCGATCAACGGCTGCTCACCGCGCAAAACGCTGCGCGCGGTTGGCCAGTCCGGCAGACCGGGAGCAAGAAAGCCGATGCCTTCGATCCAGGCACCGAGTGGGGTAGTGATCATGGCGCCACCCCCAGAATAAGGCTGCAATTACTGCCGCCAAAGCCAAAAGAGTTGCTCAGGGCACGGCGCACCCTGCCGCCACGCGCCCGCAAAAGATATTGAACAGGGATGGCGGGATCCTGATTTTCAGTATTCGGGCTCCCGGGCAACAGGTCGTTGCTCAAGGCCAGGGCACAAATGACCGCCTCGACGGCACCGGCGGCCCCCAGCGTATGGCCAGTGGCGCCTTTGGTCGAACTGCAGGGGACGCGATCACCGAATAATGCCGCCACGGCCTTGCCTTCGGCAGCGTCATTGGCCGGCGTCGCCGTGCCGTGGAGGTTGATGTAGTCGATCTCGTCGGCATTCAATCCGGCGCTGCGCAAGGCAGCTGCCATCGCCATGCGCGCGCCCAGTCCTTCCGGGTGCGGTGAGGACATATGGTAGGCATCGCTCGATTCACCACTGCCCAGGAACAGGAGGGTGCCGCTGGCCGGTTGCTCCGCGGCGCGTTCGAGCAAGGCAAAAGCAGCACCTTCGCCCAGCGAAATACCGTTGCGCGCGCTATCGTAAGGACGGCACGGAGCAGAGGAGGTAAGTTGCAGCGAGGCAAAACCGTAAAGCGTCGTCAGACACAGCGAATCGACCCCGCCAACGATGGCGGCATCGATGCTTCCCAAGGCCAGTTGACGGGCGGCAGCGGCGAACACTTTGGCGCTCGACGAGCAGGCGGTAGAGACTGCCATGGCCGGCCCTTCCAGCCCGAAATAATCGCGCGTGAACTCAGCCAGCGAAAACGAATTGTGGGTGCTGCGGTAGATGAAGTCATCTGGCAAGGCGCCCGTCAGCGGATCACGCCGACGGTAGGCCAGTTCGGTCTGCAGGATGCCGGCGGTACTGGTGCCGAGGAAGATGCCGACGCGATGCTTGCCGTAACGGGCAATCGCTGCCCGCACCCGCTCGGCAAAACCGTCGGTTTCCAGACCGAGTTGGACCAGCCGGTTATTGCGGCAATCATAGTGCGCCAGATTTTCTGGCAATTTTTGCGCGTCGACCGCAACAACTTCACCGATCCAGGTATCCAGGGTGACCGTTTCAAAAACACAGGGCTGGAGACCGCTGCGCCCCTCGCGCAAGCCGGCCAGTGTTGCTTCAAGGCCGCGGCCAAGGCAGGTAGTGGCGGTATAACTGGAAATTTGCAGCGGGGTCACGGCGGGCCTCGAATTCGTCAGATGCCTATTTTAACCAGACAGTGCCGCCTAAGTGCTGCCTTCCGCCCGCATCAGACAGCTGCGGTAACGACCTTCAACACGACGGGCGAACCATTCGGTGGTCAGTTTGCGCGTGATTTTTGGGCTTTTGAGGTCGATTTGCGGCATCAACTGACGCGCCTGTGGCCTGCCAGCAGCCTTGTCGGCCAGCGCGTAAAGACGGATAAATAGCGGGCTTTGGCCGAAACCCGCGGCTTTTTCCAAAAGCAGATCACGGCGTATTTCACCGGCGTTCAGGCCCAAGCGGCCGCCCAAGGAGCGCAACGCGATTTCAACCGAACTCGCTTGTTCAACAGCCTTGCCGCCCTGATAGCGCAGCAGATCACCATCGAGGGTCAACGGCTTTCCACTCAGGCTGGCGAGGGCGGCCTGAAAGGCGGCATTGCGGCTGCTGTAGCGCCCGGCATTGAAATCGGCAAAACGATAAACCACGTCATCGTAGGGTGCCGGGTAGTCGAGCAGGATGGCACTACCGAAGTAGAGGCCGCCACGCCTGGTGAATACTTCATCGCGTATCGTTCCCACTCGCGAATAAGGATAAGAGCGGTCGCGGGCCTGCTGTTCGGCAAACTCGATACTGACCTGCATCGGTCCGCCGGTACGCACCGGGTTGTATCCAGCAAACAGCTGCTTGCCGGCCGGCATCTCGGTGATCATGTCTTCGAACAGGGCATTGAGCTGCTTTTCCGTTTTCAGGCTGTCGATACGCTGGCTATAACTGCGCCCATCCGGCGAGCTTTTGAGCATGGCAGCAGAAATCAGCAACTTGGGAATGCCATACTTTTTGCCACGCTGCTCCAGTTCGCGCCAGACGATGTCGGGCAGGCCGGGCACCACCGGGTCGGCCTGAAAGCTGGACTCCTGCTCAATGACGGCAATCGCCGCACAGTAGATCGGCGGCAAGTGCGGGAAACCGAGATTGGCGAAGGCGGCGTGGAGATCCGTCGCCCAGCCGTTTCTGTCCTTGACGCTGGCCGGGAGCAGTTTGGCGACCAAGGCCCAGACTTCACGCTCGGTCAGTGGCGGCGGCTCCGGCTTGCGCTCGGGAAGCGCCGGCGTGCCCTGCATATCGGGCGGCAATTGGCTGCCGAGCTCTGGCCCACCAGTCGTCGCGCAACCTGCGAGCAAAGCAACGCTCACGACCAGGAACAGGGATAAGCGCCTCAAAACCCCACCGGCGACTAGAAAATATGGGGAATGAAGCGGCGGGTCTGTTCCATGTAACGCCGGTAAGGCTCACCAAAATAGGCCAGACACTCCATTTCATCGGCCCGCGCGGTAAGCAACAGGAAGAAAGAGGCAAAGGTTGCCACGGCCACGCCCAGCCAGGATGGCGCCTGAAAAAAAGCCCCCCAGGCGAGAGCCAGCAGGGAGGCATACATCGGATGACGAATGTAGGCGAAGATGCCGGTCGTCACCAGCTGAGTAGTCTTTTCAAAATCATAAAGATCTCCGTCACCGCGTGCCTCGCTGGCGGCACCCTGCTGCCGCAATGCACCATGGCCACGAATCACCAGGAAAATGCTGATCGACATGAGTATCCAGGAGGCAATCTGGTGCGGTGAGAAGGGTTGCTCGCCCCACGGCTCCTGATTCATCACGAAGAGGGCAAGAATGGCCTCCCAGACAAAAAATCGATAAAAGCCGTGCCGCCCCGGGCGCTGCAGCGCCTTGCGTGAGAGCCAGACAACCAGCAGGGTGCCGAGGGCAAAAATAATCAGCGCTGTCATTTGGGTTTCCTGCAAATCAGCATGATGTTGGCAAAGGGTTTGCCTTCACTCATGGGCATGGTTTCAACCTGAAAACCGAGATTTTTCAGGAGGTCTATCCATTCCGCCAATTTTCGCCCATAAAGCGTCTGCAAGCGATGGCCACGAACAAAGGTGACGGCGTGATCGACCCAGTTGCATATATGGTAGGGCAGGCCGGCACCGGCATCGCCAACGCGGGTGAGGAAGAGGCCACCCGGCGGCAGGGCGGCGTAAATCCGTTTCAGGACATCCTTTTGCCGGGAATGGTCGATGTAATGCAGGGCATCAAGAATGGTGACGACATCAGCTTGGCCAAAATCCACCTTGCACATATCGCCCTGACGAATTTTTACCAGGGGATGATCGGCACCAAAGGCGCGGGCGGCACGTTCGACGTCTTTTTGCATCAGTTCAAAACCGCGCAGGCTGAGTGGCCTGGGAGGTGGCGCCCAGTCGCTGGGCCAGTTGCCTTGGCGATGGAGATTGTGCGCGGCCAGCAGCCATCCGAACAGGCTGCCCTGACCGCAGCCAAGGTCAAGAAAATGCGCTTCAGCGGGGAATATCCCGCGTTTCAGCAGTTCGCGAAAGATGCAGTCGGAGGAGAGCTTGCCGCGTGAATAATGGTAGGCAAAATGGCCACCGCCGCGAAAAGGGCGACTGGCATCATCAAGAAGAGTTTGCAGAAAAAGGGAGGTCATTTCAGGGCAGCACTAAGCGTGACGGGGTTGAGCCGGTGTTCGGCAATGGTTTGCAGCAGGCGGGGCAAAACGGCAAGGATGACAGGTTCGCCCTCTGCGGTCAGGGCCGCATGACCGTCATGCAGAAGCAGCACGTCACCAGGCGCAAGATGGTCGGCCAGCCGCTCATAGATACGCTGAGGATTTCCTTCAAACGTGTCGTAGGGACGCCGGGTCCACGAGGCCAGTTTCAGGTCAAGACGGGCCAGGACCGGATCGAGCAAGGGGTTGCGCAAACCGGCGGTGGGGCGAAAGAAGCGGGGCGGTCGACCAGTAATTTCGGTCAGTTTTTGCTGGGCAGTGGCAACATCAGCCTGCATGCGGCCAAAGCCAAAGGTAGCAAAACCCCAGGAATGTGAATCGCCATGGTTCTCTACGCTGTGACCACGCGCGACGATTTCGCGACAAAGCGCCGGGTATTTTTCAGCATAACGACCAATACAGAAAAAGCTGGCCTTGGCCCCGGCCGCATCGAGCAGATCCAGAACACGCGGGGTGACTTCCGGGTCGGGTCCATCGTCTATGGTCAGGGCGATTTCGCGGCGCTCGATAGCCGCCGTCGGCAGGCGATTGAGATTGGGGCCGAGCAAAGTTGTGCGTGGCAGGAGGCCGGCCCCGGTCAGCAGGGCCTGGTTGATCGCCAGGGCAGCCAGCGCCCACGGCCAATAGCCCGGCACCGCGAGCAGGCTCAGCCCGGCGCCCAGATGGGTTGCAATCGAGAGCTTTATGGTGAGTGTTGGTTTCCAGGATTGCGACATATCAGGCAGAAAGATATCCGCAATCGAGAAAATGTTCCCATAAAAGCTGCCAAACCGGCCAATCATGTCCACCTGAAATGGCACGTGTATCTGCCGGCGGAAAGCACTCGGCGATCTGCTTCATGCCTTCAGCAAAACGGTCTTCGCTGCCATACCCAACATAAACCGGAAAGCCTGCGGGTGGCTTCTGCAACCAGTGCCAAGCGCGGAATTCCGGATCGCCCATTTCTTCGGCGCTGGGCTGCCACTGCCTCATGCCGCCAGCGCGGGCAATGGCGTTGGTTGTCAGTCGGCTACCCGGGTAGGGCGCCAGCAAACAAAGACCATCAATACCGCCAGGCTGATCGGCGTTATGGCAGAGCGCCAGCAGGCCGCCCAGCGAAATGCCGCCCAACCAGATTTTTTTGTAGCCCTGCGCCCGCGCCGGCTGGAGAATTTCTGCCTGCAAGGCGGGCAGGGCAGTCCCCGCAGAAATGGCGCCCAAATCGAGGTCGACCACAACAAGATCAACCACCAACTGGCGCCGGGCAATAGCGTTGAAGAATCCCTGCGCCTCATAGTCCTCCGGCCTCATGTAGGCACCGGGCAGCATGACGATCAGGGTCGGTGCGCCGACCGTCTGGCGCAGGGTACGTAGCGTCTGGCTCATGACGTCGCTGCCGTTTCACGTGGAACGAAAATGGCCGAGAGTAGCAGGGTGAGAATGGCGCCCGGCCCAACCGTAACGCCAACAGCGTGCAGCACCGGCACATTCGAAAGCGCCAGCGTACCGAAGCCGATGGCAGTCGTCAGATTGGCAACCAGCATGGACGCCAGAGTTTCCGGTTCGAGTTGTTGCTGGCCATGAACTCGATCAAAAAACAGGGCGTAATTGGAACCAACTGCAACGATCAGCAACATCCCGACCAGATGCAGCAAATGCAGGCGCTCGCCGAGCAGATGCAGCCCGGCAATGACGATAACCACCGCCAGGAGCAAGGCCATGAGTACTGCTGCCAGTCGACGCGGCGCACGCAAGGTAGCGGCGAGCAAGGCAACAATGGACAGGACACCGGCCAGTGAGAGCAGCATGGCCTCATGCAGGTAGTCGTTATAAAGCTTGTCGAACTCCACCTTCATGTCGATGAACAAGGCATTCGTGCCGGCAAGGACGCTGCGTACGGCACCCGCATCAATATCCTTGACTCCCGGACGCAAGGGCAGCAAAACACTCCACCCCGTGGCGTGCGGCAGCAGAAGCGCATCCACCGCCAGCGCCAGACTGGTGCCGTGCAGACTTTGCCGGGTCAGATCGGGTAACTGACGGGCCGCCACGATATCCGCGATGAAGGGCTCCAGCTTGCTGGCCGCCAAGGGTGAATCGCTCAAGGCCATCTGCAGGCGAGGGCGTAAATCCTCAGCCAGCGGCAGGCTGGCCCGTCGAGCATGCTGGGTCGCGGCGCTGGGCAGGAAGCGCGCCGGACTGTCGTAACCACCCAATTGACCGCTGGCGACCAGCTTTTCAAGCTGGTCCCCGGTTGTCTCGGCAGCCTGCAGAGCACTTTCGCGATCAGGCGCATTGATCACCACCAGATAGCGCGAATCCGGTGCGCCGATATCGGCACGCAATGCCATGTCGAGCATCTGATCGGCCTTGGAGATCGGGCTCAGGGCCGACAATTCCGGATTCCACAGGCTATCGCGCTGCGCGATCAGCATCGCCCCGGCCCATAGTGCAAGGGCCACAACCGGCCAACGCAAGACGCGCAGGGCAGAAACTGCTTTTTGCAAAGAGATGCCCAGCGGCGCCAGATCGCGTGTCTGTAAATCCGTGCCACTGAGTTGTGGCAACACAAAGCGTGTCACCAGTGCTGCAGTAACGACCCCGCTCAGCGCATACAAACCAAGTTGTGAAAGGCCGGGAAAACCCGAGAAGAGCAGGGCACCAAAGCCAAACACCGAAGTCAGCACGCCCAGCCTGATGGTCGGCCAGAAACGCTGGCGCCAGTCGGCGAGACCAGCGCGGCCGGACTGCACGAAATAATAGATCGAGTAATCAACCGCCTCGCCGATGAGGGCCGAGCCAAAGCCAACGGTAATACCGAACACCGTGCCGTATACCAGGCTGACCGCAACCACACCGGCGAGCGCCCCGGAAACCACCGGCAGCATGCCGAGCGTCAGCAGCTTGAAGGAACGATAGACAAAGAACAGGACAAAGATAATGGCAATGGTGCTGATCAGCGACAAGCGAGTCACTTCATCCTTGATCGTTGCCCGCGAATTGACTGCGAAGAGACCGGGGCCGGAAAGCTGAAGTTTCATTTCGCCGACCCCGGCGCGCTGGGCGCTTTCGGCAAACTGGCTGCGAATGAAATTGATTGCCTGCTCCTGGCCGTCGGTATCGGAACCCAGCGCCCGAGTCTGGACAAGGAGCATGGCCCGCTCACCATCGCGTGAAGCCCAGACCCCGTCGCGGCTGTTCGGCTGTGCGCCAGTGTTGAGGCCACTCAGCAACTCAACCAGTTCACCGGTCGGATCGCGTGCCAACAATGGCTTGAGCATCATCCCGGCCGGCGAGGCGAGGAGATCGATACTGTTTTCGACCGCCGCTTGCAGGCCGCCCACCGTAAAACGCTCGGCGTTGATCGCCGGACTGAGCAGGTAACGATGCTTGAACAGAAAGTCACGGTCGGCCGCCTGACTCCCTGTTTCACCATTTTGTACCGAGACAAATTCGGGCACTTTTTCCAGTCGACCGCGCAATTCTCGTGAAACTGCCGCCCGCTGGCTGACATCACCGCCCTCGATGGCAATCATCAACAGGCGCGAAACCACGCCTTCCTTCAATTGATCGACGAGAACCTGCTGCTCGGCCGTCGGGTGTGCCGGCAGGAAAAATGACATATCGGCGGTGAACCGGCTATTCCAGACAATGGCGGCGCCGGCCAGCATGGCCAGCAACCAGAGCAGGAAAGTACGGCCAGGCTTTTGCGTCATTTGAAGGTCACCTGCCCTCAATCGGCTCGATGGTCATCAGCGAACGATCACCATCGGCCTGCAGATATTCGATGCTGCGGATCTGGTTTTTGCTGCCACTGACAATGATGCGCTGAACCAGCGCAGCAATTTTTTGCTCGCTGGGCAACAGGGTCAGCGTCCATTTTTCTGCACTACCAACCAGATAGAGGCCGTAATTCTTCTCCAGCGCCGCACGGTTGCCAGATAACGTACCGCGTATGCTGTCGATGAAGGCCAGAGCCTCCGGCTGATTGCTCAGGTTGATCGTCAGCTTCTGCTTTTCCCGCTCTATGCTCAGCATCTCCTTGTCGAGCAGCAGGATTTCCGGCTTCGGTGTCAGTGTCCGCTTCTCAAGACGATCGGGCGCCGTGTAGGACATTTCGCCGGTTGAAACCACCGGCTTGTCGAGCAGGGAAATGTATTTCTTCTCAACAAACTTCGCTTTTCCCCCCTTGTGCTTGGCGAGTTCGCTCATCAACTGGCCAACATCAAAAGCGGCAAAGGCGGGTAGGGAAAAACAAGCCAGAGCCAGCCAGGCGAAAATGCGTTTCATGGTTTTTTCTGCCAGAAATCGAAAAAATTGAACCAGTTATAGGGTGCGATACGGCAAAAATGGGTGAGACGCTGCGCATAAGCCTCTTGCGCAGCATGAATCGCATGATCGCGCTCGGCACGTGGCGTATCCGAAAAATCAGCAAGCGGCTCAAAATGGATCTGGTAACGGTTGCCCCCCAGGTACAGGCCAGTCATGAAAAAAACCGGGCGGCGCAACATTGCTGCCATACGAAAAGGGCCAACAGGAAACGGAGCCGGCTCACCAAGAAAATCGCAATCAACTGTCACATCATCACCCAGCGCGCGATCAGCTAACATGCCGACAAGATAGCCTTGATCAAGTTTGTCGCGCGCCTCCAACATCGAGTCCATGCGCCCGAGGGCGATGATGTCTTCGGTTGCCTTGGGGTTGATCGCCTCCAGCGTGGCGTTGATCTTGCGCGCATTTTCTTCGTACATCAGCATTGCAATCTTCAAGCCGGCCTTGCCGCGCCCGGCGGCACGCAGCACCTCAAAGCTGCCGAGATGGGCGCCAATCAGCAAGGCACCCGGCTGTTTTTCCAGCGCAGCATGCAGGGCATCGGCACCGATCACCTCGATATCGAAGAGATCGAAGCGGTCGTTAAGCAGGTAAATCCGGTCGTGGATGGTACTGGCAAAGTAAAAAACATGACGAAAACCATCGGACCACTCAGCCCAGCGATTGAGCGCTCGCTGCAGGTAAAGGCGGCTGGCACGGCGGGCTTTGGGGGAAAACAGAACGTAATAGGTGGCAATGCCATAGAGCACCAGACGGCCAACACGACGTCCGAGCGTCAGCGAAATCCACACCATCAGCTTGAGGATGGCGAGATTGCTGCGCTCCTGCTGCCGCAGCCAGTTAGGCGGTGGCGGGTGGCTCATGAGCTGGGCGGCGTCAAACTACCGGATGCCACATCACGCCCGGCAGACCGCGCGACGAAGGTAATCGAACCACTGGCCTTGGTCTGCAAAACGTAAGTGAGCACTTCCCCCGGCAGCACCGGACTGAGAAACTTAGCGTTGCCAACTTGCCAGCTCTCCAACTTTCGAGCGAGCAGGTTTTCTGCAAAGAGGACGGCACGATCAAGCAGCAGCACTCCCGGCACGATGGGCTGCCCAGGGAAATGCCCGGCAAAGGCCGGGTGGTCGACGGGAACGACCCAGGTAAACTCAGCGTCGGCCATGCTCAACCTTGGCGGCGTAAAGCACCTGCAACTCGCTGCGTGGCAGTTTGCCGGTGCTGTTACGCGGCAAGCCATCAAGGAAAACCAGCGGCCGCGGCAGGAAAATCGGGTCGAGGCGCTGGCGCAACTCAGCCAGCACCTCCTGACTCTTCAGGCTGGGCGCCACGACAAAGGCGCAGAGGCGCGTAATCGCTTCGGCAGATTCATTGTCAGGCAGAAAAAAAGCCGCATCGACGACCCCGGAAATGGCCGCCATCTGGTGGTTCAGATAAGCCAGCGAAGTGCGTTTGCCGGCAATATTGATCAGATCGGCATGGCGGCCATGCAACAGGAAGCGGCCGTTGGCGAGGATCTCAATGATATCTGACAGGACCACCCGGCCTTCGACATGCCCACCGCCGGCGAAGGTTTGATCACCCTCCTGTTGCAAGGCAACACCAGGCAACAGCTCCCATGCCAGATCTGCCGTCGTGCGCCGGCTGGCTAACTGCCCGCTTTCGGTTGAGCCGTAAATCTCGTAGAGCGGTGCCTTGCAAGCCGTCTCGGCATCGCTCGCCAGTTGCACCGAGAGCGGTGCCGTCGCTGATAACAGCAAATCGATGGCGGGCAACTCCATGCCCGCCGAAATCAATGCTGACAAGTGATAAGGCGTCGTCACCAGCAGGCGCGGCCGGGGCACTGCATCAAGCGCCGCCACAATGTCCTGCGGATAGAACGGCTTGCCTGCCCAAAATGGTGAGTTGCCATGCAAGGCAAGCAGCACTGTCGATTCAAAACCATAGCTATGCTGTGCCGGTACGGTGCCGACGATGCTGTGCGGGGAGTCCAACAGCCCAAGCCGCTCGGCCTCGGCACGCCCATTGCGCACCAGCAAGCCCCAGGATTTGCCATGGGCGACCGGTAGCCCGGTTGAGCCGGAGGTGAAGAGTATCGCCGCCTCAAGATCTGCAGGGATTTCCGGAATTTTTACGATTTTTTCGGCGTCGACCGTAACAAGCTCAGGAAAATCCAGGCGCGGCAGGTCGAGGCTGTCAAAGTCGCCGTCGCACAGGCAAATCACGTCCGGGCAGGCGCTCTTGATCTGGCGCAGCGTTTCGCTGGACTGCGAGGAGGGCTGCAGACTGGTCTTGCCACTGACCAGCCCGGCGGCAAGTCCCAGCGCAAAACGGTAGCGATCCTGACAAACGTTGAGCAGATGGCGCCCGCTGGGCAGCATGGCAGCGAGCGCCTCGACATCAGTAAGGAAGTCACGCACCCGCACCGCACCAGCGCTTCGGTAGGCAAAAACATCATCGAGGCTGGCGTGGCCAAGCAGCGGTACCGTCTTCATGGCTTCTCGGCTTGGCGCCGGGTGGATAAACGATAGCCACGTATCGTATCGGCAATGCTCGATTGATCTTCCGGTGGCAAAGCCCACATGCGCACCAGATGCTCAACGATGAACATCAGCGCAATCAGCACCAGGCTGAGCAGGTTGGCAAAGGCGGACCAGGCCGTGGCCGAGGCAAAGCAAAAGAGCAGCACTGAGACAGTCGCCATGCTCAAGAAAAATGCCGTCCAGGCGATGGTCACGCGATGGGTATAGCGTTCCTTGGTCGGCGAAATATGGCCACCGTGGGCGAGCAGCGCAAAATGAGTGACCAGCGGCTGGCGTCCGCTCAGCAGTGTTCGGCCGAAGAGGATACCCAACGCCAGATTGGTTCCAACGTGCTGTATGAAGTAAAGGAGGGCAATATTCTGCCGTAGCGCCGGCCACATGGCGGCCAGCAAGCCGATGACGCAGAGCCCGCCAATCACCATCCACAGCGGGTTGCTCACCCGCCAGAGAAGGATGACTACAATTGCAACCAGCGGCGCAACCGCCAGGGCAGCGGCAAAATCGGAGGTGCCATCACCGGCACTACCGTAATGAGCCAAGGCGGCCCAGGCAAAAACCAGCACCCCGATAGCGAGTCCGCGCAGGATGGCCCCCGGGGTCAAGCCGATCATTTTGTCCGCTGGGTGGCGATATGAATAGCCAGAGCGCGTAGCGAGGCAAAAATCCGGGTGTTGTCCTCATTATCCGAGCGCAACTGGAAGCCATAGCGCTTCGAAATAACCAGCGCCAATTCCAGGATATCGATGGAATCCAGCCCGAGACCTTCCCCGAACAAAGGCGCATCGGGTTCGATTTCGCCAGCGGCCATTTCAAGGTTGAGCGCTGAAATGATCAGCTCGGCAACCTCCGGCAACAGCGTTTCAACGACTTCCGGGGAGATGGTTTGAGACATGGCGATAGGTCCGTGGATTAACGTGCGACAGCACGAAACGCGAGAACCGCGTTGCTGCCGCCAAAAGCAAAGGAATTTGAAAGTGCGGCGCGCACCGTTTGTGCACGCCTGCCGCTGGTTACATGATCAACTCCCACACATGCCGCGTCGATTTCCTGCAAATGGGCCGTTGGCGGAATCGCCTGCTCGCGCAGCGCGAGAACGGTCACAATCGCCTCAATGGCACCGGCCCCGCCCAGTTGGTGGCCATGCATGGATTTGGTCGCGCTCACCGCAAGGCGTGCGGAGCGCTCACCAAAAACCAGTTTTAGCGCGGCAATTTCAACCGGGTCACCTTCCGCCGTCGCCGTACCGTGGGCATTGATGTAATCGATGTCATCGGCGCTCAACCCCCCGTCGGCCAAGGCCGCATTCAAGGCACGCACCTGACCTTTTGCTTCCGGGCGCACCAGATGGCTGTGATCGCAACTGGTGCCATAACCAACCATTTCGGCATGAATTTTTGCACCACGCGCCACGGCGTGATCCCAATCCTCCAGCACCAGCGCCGCGCCACCTTCGCCGAGAACCAAACCGGTGCGGTTGGCGCAGAACGGACGGCAGGCTTGTGGTGAGCTTACTTCGTCACCACTGGCCATGACGCGCAGCGCCTCCCAGGCACGGGCCACGCCGTAGGCCTGCGGCGCATCGGAGCCACCGGTCAACATCACTGGCGCCTCGCCGCTGCGCACGCGGCGAAAGGCTTCACCAATGGCGATGGCAGATGAAGCACAGGCCACGGTATGGCTCATGCTGACGCCACCCAGACCCAATTGAATGGAAATGTGGGCATTGGCCGCGTTGTTCATACCGAGAATGACGGACAACGGCGAAACGCGCTCGCGGCCCTTTTGCCAAAGCTCCTTGTAACCCTTTTCGTAAGCCAGGGTGCCACCCAGCGCCGTGCCCCAGACAACGCCCCAATTTTCGCGCTCTTCGGCCGGTTGACCACGCGACAAGCCGGCATCGGCCCAGGCCGCAAAGGCGGCCGCCGTACCGAGCTGGGCAAAACGATCCATGGTGCTGGCGAGCGGCCGACCCAAGGTGGCATCGACATCGAAATTCAGGCAACTGACAAACGGGATAGTCAACGGACGAGGGATATCGTCGGTACGCAGGAAATGAACGGCTGATTCACCGGCCAACAGACGCTCGAAAAAATCCGGGAGGTCTCCGCCGTAAGGGCTGACCAACCCCAGCCCGGTAATCGCCACCCGATGCTGGCTCATGGCTCAGTTTTGTTCGCTACGCAACCGGTCCATCAGCGTCACCATCTCGCCAACGGTTTTGGGGCTTTTGAGGTCTTTGGAGAGGTTGATACCGAAACGGTCCTCGAATTCGAACATCAATTCGAGCATCATCAAGGAATCCACGCCCAGGGAATCGAGCTGCGCATCGGAAACGACTTTATCTGGCAACACGCCAAGTCGGTCCTGGAGAAATTCGCGAATTAGGCCTAGTGATTCCATAGTGGGCAATATTTTAACGCAAGCCCTTCTTTTTACAAAAAATTGCG
>ERZ724516.1443-NODE-1443-length-13929-cov-5.013334_pt1 | contig 13929 bp, 7 predicted proteins | sample MGYA00376049_ERZ724516 | MGnify/ENA primary metagenome ERZ724516 (study PRJEB28724, sample SAMN07190886) | activated sludge metagenome | isolation source: activated sludge of sewage treatment plant in Hong Hong | place: USA: Christiansburg, Virginia | collected... | reverse complement strand
GCATATTGGCGGTTAGTAACATCCGTTACCCAGGTGTAGGATACTGTATTATCAATCTGTAATAAATTAAACACTTCCAAACTAATAAACATGCCTTTGATGTGATGAAATGCATTTGTTTTTGGTAAAGGCTTATCTTCTTTAATAATTTGATACGCTAATCCAATATCTACTCGTCGGTAAGGAGGCATCCTAAATACTTGTTTCCAGCGCTCATGATCTGGCGGACCAAAAGGTAAGCCCGTACCAAATTGCATATTTAAATACATTTTACACGATGGTACTTTGGGAATATAGTCTTGAAAAAACAAACCAAAAGTAATACGTTGGTCGGTAGGGCGAGGAATATACCCTGGTCTTTCAACGATACTATCTGTTGCTTTAGTATCAAAGGTATAACCTGGAATTATACTATCACCAGCGGCATTAAAGTATGTTACTTTTCTGTCATCGCTGATGTTTTCCATGGTTTTTAAATAACCAATGGTGGCCCATGATTCTATACCTTTTACAAATTCGCCATTAATACGTAAATCAACACCTTGTGTGTAACCTATGGAATTGTTTTTAGCGAAGTAGCGTATACGTGTATTATCAATTTCATAAGGAATTAAGTTTTTTAATTCTTTATAGTAACCTGCCAAAATAACTTTAAATGGTCGGCGCCATAATTTAAAATTATAATCAGCCGATAATAAATAATGTACGGATTGTTGTGCTTTAATGTTGGCGTTTAATTTTCCATCAAAGCCACGCATCTCTCTATAAAATGGTGGTTGGTAATAATAACCCCAAGAGGCTTTAAATAAAATATCTTGTTTCCAATAAGGTTTATATGAAACTGTTAATCTAGGCGATACAACTGTTTGTTTATTATAATCCCAAAAGTTAGCACGTACACCACCAGTTGCTGTTATGGTAGAAGAATCTTTTAATTGTTTGCTAAACACGTATTGCACATAGCCTTGTACACGGTTACTTTGTAAATTAATTTTGGTTTTTACGACGTCAATTAAATTAATTTCAGTAGCACTATAAGGCGCTACATATCCAGCAGAGTCAATGGTACGCCACTCACTTAATTTATCTTCAATAATTTCGTGTTGGTAACGTGCGCCCCATAAAAATTCGCTGTTACGACCAATAAGACGTGTGCCTTTGTGCTCTACATTTAATACCGTTGCATCAATGCGATTACGGCCGTTATTTAAAAAAGTACCAATCCCTCTGTTAAACGCTACTTGTCCAAAATTATCTTTACCAAAATCTGCTTCTAATTGGTCAATATAATATTGACCTTGTACCGTATAATTTTCTTCTTCTTTGGCATTGTAAGCGGATGCAATTAATTTTAATTTAGTTTTGGCATTAGGTTTAAAGGTGGTTGATAAACCTCCCATCATAGTAGTGTATTGAGTTAACTCACGTCCATCAAAATAGATAGTCAATTTTACAGCGTTGTTTACGGTACCAAACGTCGTTTCTCGGTTTGCAGGAATAACCAAGTATTGATTATTAGCTACATTTCCTAAAAACTCAATACTCCATTTTTCGTTTAAGGTAAAGGTGATAAAAGATTGCACATCATAAAAGCGCGGACGATATTCTCCTTTAGTATCCATACTTTTTAGTAAATAGGTATTTGATTTGTAACGAGAACCTAAACTCCAAGCAATGACTCTGTTTTTTGAAACGCCTTGTAAATGTAAACTTCCTCCAAGTAAACTTCCGCTCACTGTACCTGCAAACTTCAAAGGTTTTTTATAGGTGATATCTAATACCGAGGACATTTTATCACCGTATTTTGCTTCAAAGCCTCCTGCCGAAAAATTAATGTTGCTTACCATATCAGGGTTTGCAAAACTTAAACCTTCTTGTTGGCCACTTCGTGCTAAAAAAGGACGGTACACTTCAATATCATTTACATATACTAAATTCTCATCAAAATTACCGCCACGTACCGAGTAGCCGCTGCTTAATTCGTTATTGCTACTTACGCCAATTTGTGTTTTAATTAATTCTTCTATATTTTGACTAACTCCCGGTATATAAATAAAGTTTTTAGGATTAATAGTCTGCATTTCAACCGCTCTATTTTTTTCGTAAACTACATCAACAATTTCAAAATTATTTTTGGTAGCTAAACGCGGACTGTAGTTTTTTTGTTCTCCAGCTTTTAGTTTAAATTTTTGATTGACTTGTTTATAGCTAATACTATAAACAGATAGTGTAATGTCTTTATCAGCGGGAACAGTTAAGGTGTATTTTCCGTTAGCATCCGAATTTGTATTGATAGAGCCATCTTCTAAAATAGCAATTTGTACATCTGGGATACTCACACCATCATCATCTTTTATGGTACCAGAAATAGTAGCTGTTTGCCCGAAGCAAATAACTCCAATTAAAAAAAGGATAAAGGTATAAACGTGTTTTTGTAGCACAGGTTAAATAACGGTGTTATCCTACAAATATTGCAAAAAGAAATGGAATTATAATGCTAATAGCTATCTAAATAGGCTTATAAATCAATTGATTACCTTATTAAACTCACAAATCCGTTTATGCTTTTAGATACACCTTCAATTGTGGTGATTTCGGCAATGTAAAAATAAGTGCCTTCTTCACAATCTCGGTTGTTAAACATATTTGTACCATTCCAGCCATTTTCTGGACCATCAAATTCGCCCATTTTTTCTCCCCAACGGTTTCGTATTTCGCAATGAATTTGTGTAATGGCGGCAGATTTAAACATAAATACATCATTTGCTCCATCTCCGTTTGGAGTAAATACATTAATATCAAAATTAGAGCAAGGAATAAAACTCACATGAATGGAATCGGTTTTTGTACAGTTTCCGTTTTGTGATGTCACCCAATAGGTACCACTTTGTGTTACTGAAATAGAGGAGTTTGTTGAACCCGTATTCCAACTATAGTTTCCATAATTACTCATACAAGAAATTGTAATAGCGGCATTATCGCAACCAATAGTATCATTACTAACTTGCATAATAGGGAGAGGAACAACCGATATGGAATCGTAAGCGGTATTACTAGGACAAAATAAATTCGTAGCTATAACACCAAAGTAACCGCTAAATGATGTGTCGGTTGCTAAAAATGAAATGCTATTCCCAAAGCCTACAAAGCCATGTGTGCCATACCAATTATATGTTGTTATAGAATTTGTAGTAACACTTAAAAATATACTATCGCCAGCACATACGGTTGTGTTGCCTGTAATAGTTGGGGTAGGAGGTGTTTGTAATACAGTTAAAGTTATTGAACTTGAAGAACTCATGCAGCCAAACAAGTTGGATGTAATGGTATAAGTACCAGATTGACTCAGAGCAGCATTATTAATATTTAATGAATCGCTGGTGTTTGAGTAATTATTTGGTCCTTGCCATTCATAAACATAATTTTGATTTGAATTTACAACTACAGAATAATTTGAACTTTCACAAATTGAATCGTTTGCTGATATAATAGGCGCTTGTGAATTTAGTACATGAATGTTTACGGATGAACTTGGACTGCTACATCCAAAACCTGAAATTTGTAGAGTGTAAATACCTGCATTTGTGCTATCAGCATTGCCAATTAAAATGTGATTCGTATTATTAGTTCCAATACCTGGTCCCGACCAATTATAACTTGCACCATTTATATATGGAGCTGTAATCGTTAAGCTGTCATATTTACACACAGAAGTATCACTTAACAAAATTGGAGTAACAGAAGTTTGGTGCATAAATACAGTTGCAGGAACTCCGAAACTATGACAACCTGTTGCATTGACAGAAGCCACATAATAAGTTGTTTGTGATGTTAATGTTGGAGTAGTGTATGTATTTCCTGTGTTTATAATTGAGCCGCTGTTTGCGTTTGGAAACCAATGTATTTGATTGCCAGAATTGGAAGCAGACAGGGTTGCTGTTTGGCCCGCGCAAATAGTATCATTCACAATAGATGTTGGAGGTGAAACAGTAGAAGAGAAAGCAACGCTAACTGGACTAGATAAAGCTGTGCAGCCATAAATATCGGTTACTTCTAATGTGTAGCTTCCTGCACTATGGACCGTGTAATTTTGTCCTAAATGATTACCAGGTTGCCAAACATAATTTGTCATGCCAGAATTACCCGTTAATAAAACAGAATCAAAAGGACAAGCTGTTGTTGATCCAAACGTTGTAATGTTAGCTGTTGGATTAGAACCTAAAATAGTAATGGATAAAGAAGTTGTGATGCCGCACATGGTTACTTGGCAAGAGTAAACGCCTGGGCTGGTAATTACTTTAGTAGCTCCGCTGCCTGATAAAGGAGCGTTCCATACAATTTGAGTCGCATCTAATGTAACAACATTTAGGGTGATTGGCTGGTTGTTGCAAATAATATTTGTTGGCGTGCTTATTAAATAAGGCGTAGCATATTGTTTTAATTCAACTGTATTAGTTGTAAATACACAACCCGTATTATCGGTTACAATGCAATGATAAAATCCTGCTTGTTGACTGTAAAAACTTTGAGTATTAATTGGTAACAAGCCAGATGGGCCATGCCATTCATAATTAGTAGCATTTGGTAAATTCAATGTTAGTTTTATTGAATCGTTTGGACAAATAATGGAGTTGTATGGGTTTAATATAATAAAAGGGTTTGGTTTTACGGATACATACACATTATCATATATTGAATTTGTACAGCCAGATACCGTATCTAATAAACTTGCACTTATATAATAATTTCCTTGATTAAATGCCATGATAGAATCATTTGGGGATATTGTATAAGTTACATTTGGAGAACTAAAACTTCCAATAGTAGCAACTAATAATGTGGAGTCTCCAGGACATAAGGGAGCACCGCCTGTAACATTAATAACGGCATTTGGTTTTGGATTTACCAATATATAAATGTGCCCTGTAAAATATATAGTATCATGAATGCATAGATTATTGATAATATACCCTACTGTATAAGTATAGTTTCCTGTAGCATTAGCACTTAAATTAAAGCTTAAATCACAGTTGATGTTTACTGGGTTCATTAATAATCCAGGGCTTTGAGAAAGAATATATGATCCTTGATAATTAAGGCAGCCATAAGGATAATTCAAGGCAGGGTTTGAAATCGAGTCACAGATAAAATGTGTTTTATATTGTCCTTGACATATTTTTATAGTATCATTTTTTTGTTTTGGACCAAATGGAGGTATAGGAGCATCAATAATAATTTTTATTCTATTTTTATTGATACATCCATTTGCATCTGTTACCACAAATGTATAAGTGCCTGTTGAGTTAATTAAAGCTACTGAATCGTGAGTTGAAACATACGGGCCGTACCATGCGTAGCTTGTGTTTTGAATGTTTCCCCCAGTTAGTGTCATAGTAGAAGGACCGCAAACATGTATGGATTGAGTTAAAGGAGGCTGAAGTGTATTTGCTCCATAGCTATCTGTAATAACCGGCGGTGGGGGTAATGGATTGATTTTAACGAAAACAGTATCTTCGCTCGAATAACATCCATCAAGTGTAGTTACTTTCACATTATTGTATCCGCTTGTATTTACGAATAAACTACTTAATGTATCACTAATACTATTGTTCCATATATATCGTTGAATTGGACCAATACCGTAATAATTAAAATTTAATTGAGTTGTACCCGCATGATTATTTGTATTAATAGTTCCTTCTAAACAAAAATTAATAGTGTCTTGGCAAGTTTGTGGGGTTTTTTCTATGCAAGTTCCAACAAAATTTAAATTACATAAAGAGCCGCTTCTGTCATAGTAATCATAAGGATTTCGTGTTAAATCAATTCCTTTAAAAATGAAAGCATCCGAGTAGCCTTTACAAGATAGAGGCATATAGTGAGTATAGTTATTATTGGCAGAACAATAATTTGCTGGCTGATTTGAGTTATTCCATATACTAGCAATATTATTATTAATTCGTGTCAAATTCCCACTTGTACTCGGAATATTCATATGATGCTCATAGCTACCTGCCATGATAGGTTCGTTAATACCTGCCACTAATAAACCGTGAGCTTTGTCGTTTCTTGGCCCGCCATAATGTTTAAACCATTGGCGTGTTCCAGTATTATTATATTTTGTAATAAACAAATCTCCAAAACCAATGCTGTTAAAAACACCTGGTCCATAAGCGTCGCTATATTCATTCATCGTACAACCAAATTCGCCAAAGATGTATGGATCTTGTTGTGCATCTAATGCTACTTTTTTTCCAGAAACATAATTGCTACTGGATTCTGATTTGCCCCAAATGAAATTTCCATTGTTGTCGATTTTCATTAAGAACGCTTTATTAGTATAAGTTCCGTTTATAAAGCTATTACTGGCTGAACCAAAAAAGGTATAGGTTCCCTGAAAATCACCAGTGATATAAATTTTATTGGCATTATCCATTACCATACTGTATGGTATTGAAAATACACCGGTCGCTTTTCTAAACCATTGTTCTTGCCCTGTCGCATTATATTTGATAATAAATGAGGCATTCATAATCATATTATTGTGCGTGTTTTGAAATTGAATGGTGTCTGAAAACTGACCGCATACATAAACATTATTTAAGTTATCTGTAATGATATCTAATCCTCTGTCGTCATATTTTGCCTTGCCTTGGTTTACCCAAATTAAATTACCTGTGGCTGAATATTTAGCTGTAAAAACATCAAAGGAAGAAAATAATGTATTTGGATTGATCATACTGGTTAATGAGGTGCCACTAAAATTTGAAGTACCTTGAAATTGTCCAGTAATGATAGGATTCCCTAATTCGTCAATAGCAATGGCGTTTCCCCATTCAGCTAAATTTCCACCAAATGATTGAGCCCAAATAAAATTTCCAGTCGCATCTAATTTTGCAATAAAGCCGTCTTGAGAACCACTTACAGATGTTAAGGTTATTGAACCAAAAGTGGCAGTGCCATAATAAAACCCCGTAATAAAAATATTGCCGTTAGCATCTGCTTTTACTGAAGTTGCCCTGTCGCTTCCATTACCACCAGCTTTTTTTGCCCAAATAATTTGCCCCGCGGCTGTTGATTTTGAAACATAAATGTCAGGGTTGCCGTTGCTAGAGGGATTTAAAGTAATGCCAGTTGCAAAAGTTGTGGTGCCAGCAAAATATCCAGCTGAAATTATGTTACCAGAATTATCGTAACAGATGTCCATCGCTTCATCTTCTTTAATACTACCTGCAGTATATGCCCAAAAGTTTTGGGAGATGATATATTGATGAGTCATCAATAAGAGGAAAATAAATAGCGATATTTTTTTCATGACGCTTAATTTTCATCTAAGATAAAATAATAAACGGCTTATCAAAAAAATATCTTCTTTAATTCTTACTTATTCAAATGTAAGTTTAGTGACTTATTATAAGTAATAAAGGATAAAACAGATAAAGTTTAATACGTGTTGAGCGTTATTTATTTAATCTTCAATTTCCCACTGCGCCAAGCATCAATAAACTTAGCCCAAGCCACAGGATTTAATAAACTCACACTTGGGTATTGCCCAACTTGATACAAACGAGTGTATTGTTGCTGCATTCTAACTCGGTAATTAGCAGCTGCATCCATCGAACCTCCTTTGATAGATTCACGAACATCTTCATTGTCCATATTTTTATAAGCACGCTCAATATCTGTATCACTTAAATCAAGATTTAAAATTGCACGTTTAAATTGCTCTTTACTTGGCCATGGAAATACGTTTACTTGTGCCAGTTGAATCGTATCTTTTGTTAAAATCTGAATAATAGAATAGTGCTTTCCAGTTAATGTATCCGCTAAATTATAAGCCTTGCTTTTGTGGTTAATTGAAAAGAATTGTAATTCATCACCAGGACGAGCTACAATGGTAAAGAAACCATAGAAATCACTTACAGTACCAGAACGAGTTCCTTTTAACATAATTGATACAAATGGTAGAGGTTGTAAACTATCATCTAATACAACACCCGAAATTTGCAAGTATTTTTCGTTAGCAGTTTTGTTTTGCGAAAATAAGGTAGCTGAAAAAAATATAAGAGTAATAATAAATAAATGCTTCATGGTAATGTGTTGTAATAATTAGTACTATTTGTAAAAATACAATTTAAATAAAGGAAAGGAACGCAAATAAACATAAATTAACAAACAAAATAGGCTGATTTATCGCATAATTTGTCCAGCAGATTTCACAAATATTCGTCGATCTTTTTTTAGCGTTAATTCGGGTTCTTTATTGGAAATATTTTGGTTAATGAAATTCTTGGGATACGTTTTTCTATCTGCGCTAATCTGCGGGACATATCCTTAATTCTTTTGAATCCACTTATCAATTTGAAAAACTAATAATGAACTTCCAATGCCAATTACCATACCTCCTAATACGTCACTAGGAAAATGAACGCCTAATCGCATTCGCGAATATCCAACGGCACAAGCATAGGCATATGAAGGTAAAGCTACATACCATTTTTTTGTTGAAAGCGTTAAGGCAGTTGCTGTTGCAAAAGCGGTTGATGTATGCCCTGATGGAAAAGAATATTTGCCTGCATGGGTGCGTTTTACAATATCATTAGGATATTGTTCAAACGGTCGCGGACGATTAATAGCATATTTCAAACCTGATGTTAAAAGCACGTTTAAGCCAATGGCGACACCCGTTTTAACGCCATTGCGCATCATAATTTTGTCATTATTCACATAACCACTTAAAATTAAAGAGCCTGGAGCAATAACCATAACGGGATAGATAGATTCAGAAGTAATCTTCATGGTTTTATCCCAATTTGGATGCTCATTTTTGTTAATAGCTCTCAGCATCGAAAAATCTAAATTTTGCGAATAAACAAGGTATTGTTGTACTATTAAAAATATAAGGATTAATTTTTTCAATTTTTTTACTTGATTAAATAATAAATTGTAAGAGGAATAATAATTAAAAATAGAATATAAGTAAACATGATACATATTTTCTCAAATATATTTACATCTTTAATAAAAGGTGTTTTCAAAACAGCAATAACATGTTGTATTATACCGCCTTCAATAACGCTATATTGATGCACGCCAGCTTGAATCCCTCCATACCGTTTATTAAATGAGAGTAAAATACAATCTCTAATCGACCAGTAATTTGAGTCTGGTAAATTAGCATATTCACATGTGTAATTTATTTTTTCTTGCTCCAGGTATTCCCGAATCTTTTGATTTTTGATTTCCATGATTAAATCAAAAATCATAGAAACAGGTATAATTATAAATATTATACTTTTGTTATAAATTGCTAGAGCGGCTAGAGCTAGAATTGAAATAATAGTAAATATTACACGAATAGTATGGTTATGATTTACGAATAGTGTTTCTAATAAACGACCTCCGTCTAATGGAACAAAGGGTAATAAATTAAATAAATTTATAATTAGAAAAATATTTCCAAGCATGACAATACGTTCGTTCGGAAAGTAAATAGTGCTTATTAGTAAACAAGATCCTATCATAATACCAGGTAAAGGTCCAGCCAAAATAATAATACTCATCTGTCTTTGAGATATAATGGACTTTTCTCCAGAGACATATGCGCCAAGTAAAGGCAGTACAAATATTTTAACATTACCATAATTAAATGCTTTCATGGCAAAAAAGTGCCCAAATTCATGAACCAATAACGCTAATAAAACGGCTGCAATATAAATTGGTTCAGTTTTAAAAATAAAAAAAAATAAAAAACCATAAATTGCCAAACTAACAAGTGATTTTCTTACCCAGTTTTTTTTATCCTGTATTAATACCGGCTTAGGTAAAATGGTTGGTTGCGACTGAAAATTACTATTTTCAGTAGATCCATTCTCGTTACTATGTTCAGGTTCTAAAGGTTCCACTATGCAATAATACTATTTTGTAAATTATAAATTAAAAAGCCAGCAATATATCCAACAAGCGCCAGCCATGAAATGTTTTTAAAATACCAACTAAAACTAATATTTTCCATTCCCATCACGGCAACTCCCGCTGCACTTCCAATAATTAAGCAACTGCCACCTGTTCCTGTGCAATAAGCCATCATTTCCCAAAACGTATCATTGGTAGGGAAATCATACATGCCCATAGAGGCTGCTAATAAAGGTACATTATCGACTATAGCAGATAGTAATCCAATTAAAAAAGAAATGATTTTTAAGTTGCCAATATGGTCATTTAGTAAAGTGGCAGTATTTTGTAATACATGAATTTCTTGTAAGCAGGCAACGGCTAGTAATATTCCTAAAAAGAATAAAACACTTGGCACGTCTGTTTTGGTAATGGCATTAACAACAGAGAATTTACCTTTTTCAAATTCATCTTTACGTTTATGAATTAATTCGGTTACGACCCACATAATTCCTAAACCAAATAAAATGCCCATATAAGGTGGAAGGTTAGTAATAGATTTAAATACAGGAACAAATAATAAACAAGCTAAACCCAAACCAAAAATGAGTGTTTTTTCTTTTGACGAAATGGAACTATCTTTTTTTTCAATATTTATTGAGCTAACGTGCCCTTTAATTTTAATCATACTAAAGGCCAATGGAACCAACATACAAACTAAACTCGGTAAAAATAAATGAGTAATAATGACACTTGGTGTTAGTTTATTAGCTACCCAAAGCATGGTTGTTGTTACGTCGCCAATAGGACTAAAACAGCCACCAGCATTTGCCGAAATAATCACTAAACCTAAAAAGTAAAAACGATCTGTTTTTTCGGGAATTAATTTTTTTACAACCGTTGCCATCACAATTGCGGTAGTTAAATTATCTAATACTGCTGATAATAGAAAGGCTAAAACAGATACGATAATTAGTAAATAGCGTTTATTAGTTGTGTTTATTTTTTCGGTAATGATATCAAAACCATCGTGAGCGTCTATTAACTCTACAATCGTCATGGCACCCAATAGAAAAAATAGTATTTCAGAAATCGCTGCTCAGTGATGACTTAAACCTCTAATAAAATGAGTGTCGGATGAATTAAGGGCATAGGTTGTCCAGCATAAAACGCCTAATAAAAGGGCAGTTCCTGCTTTATTGATGTTAAAGCTATGCTCTAAAGCAATTACTAAATAACCAACAATAAATAGTATAATTATTAAGGACGTCATTTTTTTTTTTTTTTTTAGTGGATTATATGTTTTTAAATTAAAATATATATATTTGGGTAGTTAAGAATATTTATCACTAAAAAATAAAATATACTATATGTCAGTTTGGAGAGTAAAACCAGTATCAGCTTTTGAAGCAGATATGAAGAAAAATGATTTAAAGCGCGTTTTAACAAGATGGGGCTTAACCTCTTTAGGAATTGGCGCCATTATTGGCGGAGGTATTTTCACCTTAACAGGTATTGCAGCTCACGATTACGCTGGACCAGCATTGGCCTTAGCTTTTGTAATTGCAGGTATAGGCTGTTTATTTGCTTCATTATGTTATGCAGAGTTTGCATCTGTTTTACCTGTTGAAGGTTCTGCCTACGCTTATGCCTATGGAACAGTAGGAGAGTTATTTGCCTGGTTTATTGGCTGGAATTTAATTTTAGAATACATGATGGGAGCTACAACAGTAGCTGTTGCTTGGAGTGGTTATTTTGTAAAGCTGTTACATTTATTTGGAATTGAATTTCCAATTTGGTTATGTAACGATATGGCTACGGCTACAGAAAAAAGTTTGGCCGCAAACTTAGCTGCACCATCATTTGCTTTTAATTTACCTGCCTTTTTAATTACATGGGTTGTAACAGCTATTTTAGTAAAAGGAATTAAAGAAGCGGCTAAAACAAACAATATTATTGTAATTATAAAAATTGCAGTTGTATTATTTGTGATTATTGTTGGTGCATTTTATGTTAAAACAGAAAATTGGGTTCCGTTTATACCAGATGAGATTCCTGCTTTAGATGAATTAGGAAATGCAACTGGAAAAATGAATTTTGGTTTTGGTGGAGTATTAACTGCAGCTACCATTGTGTTCTTTGCTTATATTGGTTTTGATGCCGTTTCAACTCAAGCTGGAGAGGCAATTAATCCTAAAAAAGATGTGCCTTTTGCTATTGTAGCATCATTAATTATTTGTACGGTATTGTATATTTTAGTGTCATTAGTCTTGACAGGTATGGTAAAATATACAGAGTTAGATAGAGCCGCTCCTGTGGCTTCTGCGTTTTCAGGAATTGGAATTAATTGGGCTGTATTTATTATTACCATTGCCGCTACAGCTGGTTTAACCTCTGTTATGTTAGTAATGATGTTAGGGCAAACACGTATCTTCTTAGGAATGGCAAAAGATGGATTAATGCCAGCTTTCTTTAAAGTGTTACATCCAGTATTTAAAACTCCTTATAAGAGTACAATTTTAGTTGGAGGACTAATTTCTTTAGTAGCAGCATTTACTCCAATTGAAAGGGTAAGTGAAATGTGTAGTATGGGAACTTTATTAGCCTTTGCTATGGTTTGTGTGGCAGTAATGATTTTACGTTACAAAAAGCCAGAGTTAGAGCGTCCATATAAAACTCCTGCCGTTTACTTAGTTGGAACTTTAGGTGTGGCATTTAATCTATTTTTAATGACTCAAGTTAGAGCCGCAACTTGGAACTTCTTCTTAATTTGGGGAGTATTAGGTGTTATTGTTTACTTCATATACGGTAAACGAAACAGTAATCTTGAAAAACAAGGTATAGAATAATAAATTAAAAGGCGGTTTATCCGCCTTTTTTTATGGTGTTAATGAGTGAAGATATTTGTATATCTCTTTAATTATCATATATTTGAGTTGCGATTAAAGCAATTTGTTACATATCGTTTTTTGTCTTTTTATCCTTTTGGGGATATGCAAGATTTGACAAAGATTCTTTGAAGGCTACTTCTTTGCCTCAATCTTCACATGTGTTGTTTGCTCAAAATAAAGGTCAATGGAACAACAATGTTTTATATGAAGGAAAATTTAAAGGCGGTAAAGTGTTTTTAGAACAACAAGGCTTGTCTTATGTATTTTTCCCTAAAGATGGATTAGAGGAAATGCATCACCATGGATCCAAAGCTCCAATTACCTATCATGCCATTAAAATGGATTTTGTAAATAGTCATGCAAACGCTTCTATTCAACAAAGGGATTCAAATGCGTTTTACGAGAATTATTTTATTGGCAAAGATCCTTTAAAATGGGCTTCGAGAGTTAAATCATTCAAACAAATCATCTACAAAAATTTATATCAAGGTATTGATGTAAACTATTGTAGCGAAAAAAATAATTTTCGTTTTGATTTTATTGTTCATCCTGGTGCAGACGTTAATCAATTAGTGATGAACTTTACTGGACAAAATCATTTGAAAGTTATAGATGGTAATTTGATTTTACAAACCGAAGTAGGAGATATTACACAAAAAGCTCCTTACGCTTATCAGATTATTAATGGAAAGCAAGCAGAGGTAAAGTGTAGCTATGTTTTAGATAATAATCAAGTAAAATTTAGAATCATACAATACAATAAAAACCTTCCATTAGTTATTGACCCAACTTTAGTGTTTGCTACTTACACAGGCTCGTTGTCTGATAATTTTGGAATGACCGCTACTTATGATATTCAAGGAAATGCTTATACGGCAGGGATGTGTTTTGGCCCTTCATACCCTTTGTCTGCTGGTGCATTTCAGATAAATTATATGGGTGGTACAGGTTATGGTGGTGATATTTCTATTTCAAAATTCAATCCAACAGGCTCTAGTTTATTGTATTCAACTTATTTAGGTGGTAGCGGTAACGAATCAGCCGAGAGTATTATTGTAGATAATTTAGGTGAGTTGGTTATTTTTGGAAGAACCCATTCTGTTGATTTTCCTATTACATCTGGAGCATTTCAAACATTTAATGC
>ERZ724516.1441-NODE-1441-length-13933-cov-4.184537_pt1 | contig 13933 bp, 18 predicted proteins | sample MGYA00376049_ERZ724516 | MGnify/ENA primary metagenome ERZ724516 (study PRJEB28724, sample SAMN07190886) | activated sludge metagenome | isolation source: activated sludge of sewage treatment plant in Hong Hong | place: USA: Christiansburg, Virginia | collected... | reverse complement strand
GAAACCTTCACCGCCCTGCTGCTGATGGCGGTGGCTAGCACGATGTTGACCGTGCCGGTAGTTGCGCCCAAGCTGGCGCGGCTCAAGGAATTGATTCAGCGATCTGCTTGAGGAGAAGCGCATGAACACTGTCCTGAGGTATGCAGTCGACGCCCCGGAAAGGGCCGAGATCGATGCCATCCGTGGATTTGTCCTGATCGAATTCGGTACGGATTGGTGTGGCCACTGTCGTACTGCCCAAGCGGCCATCGTGACTGCGCTGCGCGAATATCCGGAACTGTTGGTGAAAAGATTCGAGGATGGTCCGGGACGACGGCTTGGCCGAAGTTTCCGAGTCAAGCTCTGGCCGACGCTGATCCTTTTGCGGGATGGTGAGGAAATCGGGCGCGTGGTGCGACCAGTGGATGTCAGCGCCGTCCGCTGTCTGCTTACCCAGATCAATACTGCATAGCCCAAGACCACGCTCAAACAATTTGTCCTAGACAAATATATTTTTGCTTCGTAATATGAAGGCGAATCAATCGATTCGCCAACGTATTTGCGTTTTCGTTCAAAACAATCGCATCAAGAGTGCCGACTGTTTTGAACGAAAGGAACAGAGGGCTTGCCATGGGAAAAACGGTTGTGATTACGGGTGCGGCCGGTGGCCTGGGGCGTGTTTTGTCTCAGCAACTGGCCAGCGAAGGCTGGCAGTTGATCGTGGTCAGTCGGGATGCCGAGCGCCTCAAATCGGCTTTCGGCGATGCTCATCAGCAAATTCCTGCGGATTGCACGACACCGTCGGGGGTCGCGCACCTGTTCGCCGCCATCCAGGAACGCGGCTTGCAGCCGACGGCACTGGCCCACTGCATCGGCAGTATCCGTATCGGTAGTCTGCACCGAATGAGCGAGGCTGACTTCAACGAATGCCTTGGCGCCAACCTGATCAGTGCCTTTCATACCTTGGCTGGTTTCGTCGGCGCATTACGCGAAGCCCGTTCTGCGGGTTCCGCTGTATTCGTCTCATCGGCAGCGGCACGTATCGGTACGCCCAATCATGAGGCGATTGCCGCTGCCAAGGGTGGGCTGGAAGCCCTGGTTCGCGGTGCTGCCGCCAGCTATGCCAGTGCCGGCATCCGGATCAACGCCGTGGCACCAGGGATCATGGAGACGCCGGCAACGACGGGCATCATCGGCAATCCGACCGGGCGCGACGCAGCTGCAAGACAATATCCCCTGCCCGGGATCGGTGATCCCGCCGAACTGGCCGAACTGATGGTCTGGCTACTTTCTGAACGTGCCCGGCGGGTAACCGGGCAGATCTGGTCGCTGGATGGCGGATTTTCAAGCATCCGGCCATTGGTCAAATGAGGTCAACGATGAATCCCGACATAACCAACACCCCTGAAACCATGCCGCGTGAAGTGGCCTGGCTTGGCTACGGCGGGCTTGTCCCCTTTGTCGGCCTGCTGTCGATTGTCTTGGTCGATCCGCATCATGGCCTCGTCTGGGCGGATGCGATGGTTGCTTACGGTGCCATCATTCTCGGCTTTGTCGGCGCCCTGCATTGGGGCTTCGCCATGAGCCTGCCGGGGTTGTCGCGGCAACAACGGCGTCGCCGCTATGTCTGGAGTGTCGTTCCTGCCCTGCTGGCCTGGCCGGCGACCCTTTTTGCACCCTGGATGGCGGCTCTGGTGCTGGTTCCGGGCTTTATCCTGCATTACCTCCAGGATCGCCGGCTGGCTACGATTGCCGCGCTGCCGACCTGGTATTTGCCCTTGCGCCTGCGCTTGAGTGTGGTCGGCTGCCTGTGCCTTTGCATAGCCGGCGCACTGACATTTTACTAATGCGTCTTCATTTCTCGAGGAGCCAGCGATGTCCAGATTCTTTAATCGCCTGCCCGGGTTCACCCTTACCCCGCCGGGTGTCGAGCGGCAGGTACTCAGGCGGCTACCGAAAATTCTTGTGCTGGGCAGCCTGATCCTGGCGTTGCCTTCGCTCCTCGCGCACCTGGCGCGCTTCCTCATCCCGGAATGGGAGACCGGAACCCTACTTTTGTCGATCGACATCTATGCGATCAGCTTGATCATCCTGCACTGGACCGTGGTCTTCACAGTCGCCATCGCTGCCTTCATCGTCCTCGTAATGAAAGGCCCCGCCTATGTTGCCGATCCCTATCCCATGGAGGAACGGGAGACGCTCGATACGACTGAACGCCATCGACGATCATGAAAATCGATAGTGCATCACATGCCGTGCCGAGCGGCCGACTGGCGCGTCTCGTTCGGATGGGCAGCCTCGCTTCCGGCGTCGCCGGCGGCATGTTGGTGGAAGGTATTCGACAGTTTTCCCGGGGCCGCCGTCCAGCCCTGGGAGAATTGCTGCTGACCCCCGCCAACGCCCGCCGGGTCACTGAGCAGTTGGCCCAGCTGCGGGGTGCCGCCATGAAAGTGGGCCAATTGCTATCGATGGATGCCGGTGAATTGCTGCCCCCGGAATTGAGCGAAATTCTTTCCCGTTTGCGCTCGGATGCACGGCCGATGCCGATGAGTCAGCTGGTGAGCGTTCTTGAAGCCAATTGGGGAAAGGGCTGGGACGCGCATTTTCAACGCTTCTCCTTCACCCCGCTGGCGGCGGCATCGATCGGCCAGGTGCATGCGGCACAGACCCGGGATGGTCGACAATTGGCGATAAAGGTGCAATATCCCGGCGTGCGTCAGAGCATCGCCAGCGATGTCGATAATGTCGCCGGCCTGCTCCGCCTTTCCGGATTGTTGCCGGGAACACTGGACCTTGCTCCGCTCTTTACCGAAGCCAAGCGCCAACTGCATGAGGAAGCCGATTACCTCAAGGAAAGCGCTCATCTGACGCACTACTGCGGTCTACTCGAAAATAGCCCGGAATTTCTGCTACCTGAGGTGCATGCCGGCCTCACCACCGAGAACATTCTGGCCATGTCTTTCGTCGAGGGCGTTCCGGTGGAATCCTTGGATGCTTCCCCGCAAGCCGAGCGCGACCGCCTGCTGGGGCTGCTGTTCGAACTGCTTTTCCGCGAGATTTTTGAATTCCGTCGCGTCCAGACCGACCCCAACTTTGCCAACTATCGCTATGACACCCGGACCGGCCGGTTGGTCCTGCTCGATTTCGGGGCCACCCGTCTCTACGAAGCGCCACGGGTCGAGGCCTATCGTCGCCTGCTGACCGGCGGCATGTTGGATGACTGCAAGGCGGTTGATGAAGCAGCCAGCGCGCTCGGATATTTCCAGCAGGACATTCAGCAACGGCATCGCCAGTTTGTCCTCGACATTTTTGCGCAAGCCTGCGAACCGCTGCGCTGTCAGGGTCAATACGATTTCGGCCGTTCCGATCTTGCCCTGCGCATACGCAATGCCGGCATGCAGCTCGGCCTGGACCGCGAGTTCTGGCACACGCCGCCGGTAGATGCCCTGTTCCTGCATCGCAAGATCGGCGGTTTGTATCTCCTGGCCGCCAAGCTCAAGGCACGCGTGGATATTCGTCGCCTCTTCCTGCCGCATGCGCTTGCTTCAGTGGATGCGCGATGAGCCATATTCTTGACTTTGCCGCACCGGGATCGGTCGTCGGCTGGCATGCCATCGATGATCGCGTCATGGGGGGTCAGTCCAGCAGCATCTTGCGTCACGACGCGCAAGGCCATGCCGTTTTTTGCGGAACCGTCTCACTGGCTGATCAAGGCGGATTTGCCTCGGTGCGATCGCCGCTGTTGGCAATGACGTCAAACGCTGAATTTTGCAGGCTGACCGTGCGCGGTGATGGCAAACGCTACAAATTGAGCTTCCGCAAGGATACGGGTTTTGACGGCCTGAATTTCCAGAATGTCTTTGAACCGCCCGCCGGGAACTGGGTGGAGATACGTCTGCCACTCAGCGCCTTTGTGCCCGGCTGGCGCGGTCGCCGCCTGCTTGCCGCACCGCCCGGCAATGCCTCGGCGATTCATCAGTTGGGTTTGTTGATTGGCGACCGTCAGGCAGGAGATTTTCGCCTGGAGATCCGGTCGATCGCCTTCATCGACCCGGCAAATTGAGTTTTTGAGCCGGTATGTATGAGGGTGCCGGGGTCAGATCATGGCCCCATTGATCGAGATGACCTGGCCGGAAATATAGGCGGAATGTTCCGAGGCAAGGAACGCGACGAGATAGGCGACCTCTTCCGGTTTGCCGGCCCGTTTCATCGGCACCAAGGTCTTGATCGCTTCGGTATCGAAGCTGCCTTCGATCATGTCGGTGGCGATGATGCCCGGTGCCACGGCATTCACCGTGATGTTGCGACTGGCGAGTTCGAGCGCCAGCGATTTGCTGGCGGCGTGCAGCGCACCTTTGGCGGCCGAATAATTGACCTGGCCGCGATTGCCGATGATGCCGGCAATCGATGAAATATTGATGATGCGCCCCCAGCGCGTCCGGATCATCGGCATCGTCAGGGGCTGGGTGACGTTGAAAAAACCGTTCAGCGAGACGTCGACCACAGCATCCCACTGTTGCCCCGTCATCCCCGGAAAAATGGCATCATCGTGAATGCCCGCATTGTTGATCAGGATCTGGATCGGTCCTGCATCAAGCAATGTTTCCAGCGAGGTGGCAGTGGCCGCGCGGTCAGTGACATCGAAGGCGACCGCCTCGGCAGTTCCTCCCGCAGCCATGATTCTGGCGACGACGGCCGCTGCCTTGTCCAGACTGCGGTTGCCATGCACGATGACGTGATGGCCATCGGCAGCCAGGCGTTCGCAGATGGCGGCACCGATACCGCCGCTACCGCCGGTGACCAGGGCGCGTTTCATGGTTGGTTTTCTCTCAGGGATGCTGCATCAAGCACCACGGCGGCGCGGCCCTCGAGCACGCATTGACCAGCGTGACGGACCGCGAACTGGTAGAGGATGTTGTTGGCGTCGCCGGAAAGGCGTTCGGCTTGTACATCGAGTTCGCCGGGCAGATTGTCGAGCCGGGAAACGTGCAGCTGAACGCTACGCACGCTGGTCAGGTAACCCTGACGCGGGGTCTCGCCACTATCGGCCAGCAGGGCGCCATGCACCGCCATGGCCTGCGCCGCATATTCAATGCCGTTGGCAGCACCAAGCCGATCTTCGGCCCTTAGCGGATTGGCCGGGTCAGTATGGCTGATGGCGCGGCAATGGATGGTTGTGTCCGACCAAGCGACGACCAAATCGAGCAGACACATATCGCCCTGATGCGGGATACGGGCGGCGATGGCGGCGCGGTCTAGCACAATTGCAGATCGACACCGAGTTGCATCGGGGCCAGGTAATCCAGGCACAGTGGTCCGGACTCACCGCGCACCAGTTTGTATAGCAGCGGCAGCACGCGCATGGCCGGGATGGCCAGCCTCAAGGCTTCCAGGCTGGCATCGGGCATGCTGTCAGCTGGTGCGTTGCTGTGCGTGACGGTGATTCGGGCCAGAGAGCCGGCGGTTCTATCCGGCGTCAGCAGCAGAGCGACGCCGGCACAATCCGGCGTATCGCGCTTGCTGTGCAGGGGTTCGGGGTATTCGCTGTCGTAGGAAATGAGCAACGTCGGCTGCCGGTCGACAACGACTTGCCCCAGCGCATCGAGCAGGCCGGCGCCGAAGCTGGCGTCGAAGGCGCACAAAACCTGGCAGGGCGCCATTGATTTCGTGGCGATGCCCCAATAACCGGCAGCGGCATTGTGCACCGAGTTATGGAAGCGCGTGGGTGAAATCTGGCGATCTTCGGTGGCCAGTTGCTGGCAGAGCGCATGGCAGTTATGACCATCGGCACCGGAAGCGCTGAAAACTGTCGCCAGTGTACTGATATCCGCCCCGGCACGGGCAGCGGCTTCAAGCCCGATGGCCAGGGTCAGTTTGACGACGCGGCTGGCCCGGCGGCGTTCAGCCGATGGCAGGATGGCGGGTACTGGCAGTATGGAGGGCGCGGTCGTGAAGCTCTGTTCGCCGCGTAGTACGGCTTGGGCGCTGGGCCAGTCCGGCAGTCCGGGGGCGAGGAAACCGATGCCTTCGATCCAGGCGCTGAGTGGCGCACACGTCATGGTGTCACGCCCAGAATAAGGCTGCAGTTGCTACCGCCGAAACCGAAGGAATTGCTCAGGGCGTGGCGCAGTTTGGCGGTTCGGGGTTTGAGTTGATACTGCACCGCAATCTCCGGATCCAGCGTTTCGGTATTCGGGCTGCCGGGTAGCAGATCGTTGCTGAGTGCCAACGCACAGATCACCGCCTCAACGGCCCCGGCTGCGCCCAGCGTGTGTCCGGTTGCCCCCTTGGTGGAACTGCAGGGGACGCGGTTGCCGAACAAGGCCGCCACGGCTTTGCCTTCGGCAGTGTCGTTGGCTGGCGTGGCCGTGCCATGCAGATTCAGGTAATCGATATCCTCCGGCTGCAGGCCTGCCGAACGCAGCGCGCCGGCCATGGCCATGCGGGCACCGAGGCCCTCCGGGTGCGGCGAAGACATATGGTAGGCATCGCTCGATTCACCCGTGCCAAGCAGCAGCAAGGCGCCAGCTTCCGCTGTTGCCGGCACGTGTTCGAGCAGCGCAAAGGCGGCCCCTTCACCCAGCGAAATACCATTGCGAGCAGCATCGTAGGGACGGCAGGGGGTCGGTGATGTCAGTTGCAACGAGGCAAAGCCGTAAAGTGTCGTCAGACACAGGGTGTCGACCCCGCCGACCAGCGCGGCATCGATCGTGCCGCAGGCCAGCTGACGGGCGGCAGCGGCAAAAACCTTGGCACTGGACGAGCAGGCTGTGGAAATTGCCATCGCCGGACCTTCCAGCCCGAAATATTCACGCGTGAATTCGGCTAGCGAGAAGGAATTGTGCGTCGAGCGGTAAATAAAATCATCCGGCAGGGCACCGGTTTCCGGATCGCAGCGCCGGTAAGCCAATTCGGTCTGCAGAATGCCGGCCGTACTGGTGCCGAGAAAGACACCGACCCGAGCCTTGCCGTATCGGCCAATGGCCTGGCGAACGGTGTTGGCAAAACCATCTGCTTCCAGCCCCAGCTGAACCAGGCGGTTGTTACGGCAATCATAGCGGCTCAACGATTTTGGCAGTTTTACGGCGTCGACCGCAGTAACCTCGCCCACCCAGGTTTCCAGGCGTACCGATTCGAAATTGCATGGCACCAGGCCACTTCGGCCCTCTCGTAACGCAGCCAACAGTGCTTCCCGGCCAAGGCCGAGACAGGTCGTGGCGGTATGGTCGGAAATCAATAGCGGAGTCACGGAGCGCCTCTGAATCATCACGAGACTATTTTAACCGCCCAAACCCGCCTTGGCATTGCCGGAACAGCCTACAGCTGTGCTTCCTGGTAATCGAGGATCTCTTCCTGATGGCGCATTACCTCGTCGCTGATTTCGTTTTCCCGCCAAAGGCGGATCAACTCCTTGCGTTCGGCAGCGATTGCGATGCGTCTCAGCTCCAGCAGCAAATCGTCCTTCGAAGTGTGCTCCAGTCCTTCCGGCGCCGCCAGTGCGACCCGGTCGGCAATTTCCGCGCGTAATGCGTCGGCCCAGCCGGATGGTGCGTTGGCCTGGGCAAGATGGGTGTCGATAGCGGACATCGCCGCACTGCTCATCGCCGAACGTACCCGGCGCTGCTCTTCCAGCATGCTCCAGTCGGAACCGACTTTCAGCTTGCGAATCAGCGGTGCCAGCGTTAATCCCTGACCGACCAGCGTTGTCGCGATGACAAAAAAGGTCAGGAAGATGATCAGGTCGCGTGCCGGGAACGCTTCCCCGTTCGGCAGCGTTGCCGGCAGCGCCAGCGCCGCCGCCAGCGAGACAATACCGCGCATGCCGCACCAGCTGATGATGGTCAGATCACGGTTGCGCGGTACTGCAGCCGGCTCGTGCAGCCTACCACTCAACCAGTGCGGCAGGTAGGCAACCGGAAACACCCAAAGGAAGCGTACGGCTACTGCGACGGCGGTGATCAACGCCCCCCAGCAGCAGCAAATCGCCCAAGGGATAGCGGCCGAGATTGTCCATCACGTCCGACATCTGGATGCCAATCAGGATGAAAATCAGGCTATTCAGCATGAAAACCAGCACATTCCACACCGAGCGCGCCATGATGCGCATCTCCGCCGACACGATTTCCGGTGAATATCGGCCGCGCACCAATCCGGCCGCGACGACCGCCAGTACGCCGGAGACATGCAGGGATTCGGCAGCGATGTAGGCCGTGTAGGGAATCGTCAGTGCCGTGATGACCTCGATGAACGGATCGCCGAGGCGACGGTGAATCACCATGAAAACAAAGGCGAGAGCAATGCCAATGACCACGCCACCCACCGAGACCAGAGCAAACTGCATACTGGCCTCACCAAAGGAGAAGGCGCCGGTCAGCACGGCGGCAATCGCCAACTTGTAGATCACCAGACCGGAGGCATCGTTGACCAGGCTTTCACCTTCAAGAATGGTCACCAGATGCCGGGGAATATTCAGGCGGGAAAGAATGGTGGTTGCCGCCACCGCATCGGGTGGGGAAATGATCGCCCCAAGCACGAAGGCCGCTGCCCACGGCACGGAAGGGACCATCAGCTTGAGGGCCAGGCCGACAGCCAGCGTCGTCGCAATCACCAGACCGATGGCGAGCAGACTGATCGGTCGGATATTCGCCTTGAAATCGGTCCAGGATGTCAGCAGTGCCGCCTGATAGAGAATCGGTGGCAAGACGATGACCAGGATGAGCTGCGGATCGAACGGGAATTGCGGCAGCCTGGGAATCAGCCCGAGCAGCGCACCGCCGGCAACCAGCGCAATCGGATAGGGGAACTTGAAACGCCTCGCCAGCCAGCCCAGCCCGACCGCGCAAATCATCAACAGCAAAATCAGTTCGAGCAAGAGCATGGTGCGCGACAATCAGGGGAAATGGTCAATAGCAGCCTTGCTGATCAGCGAACCTGAAAAGTCAAAAGAAGATTCCTGATTATCGCATCTGAATGCCGCCGGGCTGGCGGCTAGCCAAGTAAAACCTCCGAGCCAGCTGCCGAATCGTCAGATTTGACGCGATAACTGGATCACCCTTCTCAGGAAATCCAGTTATCGAACATACGGCAAGATCACAGCAAACATACTCAAGTTGTCGGCGCGTTGAGCAAGGCGCGATAGGCATGCCAGGTTGCATGGCCCGCGATGGGCGCGGTGTAGACCAAAGCAAGAAAGCCTGTTGCGAAGCCAATCCCGACCAGCAACGTGAGGAGGCCCGCCCAAATGAGCATGGCTGCAGGATTTCGAGCAACCACGGATAGGCTGAGCAGCATGGCACTGATGGCATCTTTCCCCTGGTCGAACATGAGCGGCACCGCGACCACGCTGATGGCGAAGATAAAGCTGGCGAACAACGCCCCGACCGCCAGATAGGTGATGACGAACTCAACATTGTTGAAGGCGATCAGTTCCTTCACAAAATCGTTCGCCGAAGGCAGCCCGCTATCGTAGAGAACCGCAAAAATTACCAGGGATGCACGTGCCCAGACCAGCGTGACCACGCCAATGATCAAGGCGAAAATCGAAAAATTGGCCACATTGCCGCGCCAGCAACTCAAGGTTGGCAATAGATGCGGCTCTTCACCCCGTTCTCTTTGCCGTGACAGGGCGTAAAGACCGATGGCAAGCAGTGGGCCGGCAAGCATGAAAGCGCCTAACGCAGTCAGCGTCAGCCAGTAAGCTGCACCGTAAAAAAACGCCACAGTCCAACCCATCAAGGCAAAGGCAACACCGTAAAACATGCTGGAAAACTGACATCGTAACAAGTCACGAGCCCCTTCCTTGACCCATGAAAACGGGGCGAGCAGGCCAACCCTGTTAACAACGGCATATTGCTGAAACAGATCGGAACTGGTTCTGCTGACTGAGTCAATTTTTTCCATCACATCCACCTCCACGGCACTTTTCACTGCACGAATTAAGCTTGATTTTCTTGTGTGTGTAGGACAAATACTATACAAAAATGTTTCACGGGCGGTGAAATTATTTGGATGTGGACGCCATGTTGAGGCGTCACGTTTTATCAAGTGCCTGATTCAGCAATGCATCCAGGAAAGCCTGTGCTGGCAGGGAAAGAATTTTCCCTCGCAGGTGCACGACGTTCCACGCCTGTCTTAGGGGAAATCCATGGACATTCAGAATAGCCAGGCCATCCCTCTCGGGATCGTTGCCCAGGGCATGGCGCGAGAGTATGGAAAGCCCCATGCCGCTGGCGACCAGATCGCGAATCGCTTCGTTGCTGGCCATTGCAAGGCGGACTTTTAGCGGGGTCTTGTGGTCGAGCATGTGTTTATCAATCACATGACGTGACCCGGAGCCCGGTTCGCGCAACAGAAACGGCTCACCGGCCAATTCATGAAGGTGAACCTGCTTGCCCACTGCCCAATGCGTCGCCGGAGCCAGGACGACATACTCATTATCCAGAAAGGGCCGACCGATAATATCCAGATCGCTGGGCGGGTAGGACATTACGTACAGATCGTCCTGATTATTGCGCAGGCGCTCGACGATCTTTTCGCGGTTGGCGATCTCCAACTCGATATCGATCTCGGGGTATCGCTTGCAAAAGGCGCCCAGCATGCGCGGGAGAAAATATTTTGCGGTCGTGACCAGGGCTACGCGCAATTTGCCTCGTTTCAAGCCTTTCAGTTCATCGATTGCTGACTCAAATCGATTCCATATGTCATCCAGGCTGCGTACGGTTTTCAGCAATTCCTCTCCGGCTGGCGTTAGTGCGATATCGCGCCCGGTTTGCTCAAAAAGTGGCAGGCCTATCGTGTCTGAAATTTGTCTGATCTGAATTGAAACAGCAGGTTGTGTCAGATGCAGTGCATCTGCTGCTTTCGTAAAGCTATTCAATCGCGAGACAGTAGCAAACGTCTCCAGTTGACGAAAAGTGATGCGGCGACGTGGCATATATAAGTTCCTGCAAATTCAATTACACAAATTGTTTAATTTGATTTTATATGTTGCAGCAACAATAGTGGAAGGGCAGGACAAGGAATCCATCTTCATTTCAACGCAGATCAGGAGAAATCTCATGCGCGAATATTCAAAGGACAAGCCCGAAGCTGTTGCCCGCATTCTCATTCTCGCGCTGCTGGCTGACGGCACAGTAAATCGTAGCGAAACCCGGTTTCTCGAACGCAAGGGGGTGATTCGCAGAATCGGGTTGGAGGATGAACAATTCGACCAGCTTTTTTATGCGTTTTGTGAAGACATGCTGAGCACTGCCAAGCGACTTTCCTCCGGTCAACTTGAACTTGATGCAAAAAACATCAATCGATTGCTGCAGGAGATCCGTGACCCCACGCTACAAAAAGAAACCTTTCGGACCATGCTCGACATCCTGAATGCCGATCGTTGCCTGACTGCTGGAGAAGCGGCATTGATTGTGCAAGTGATTCAGCAGTGGGGAATTGACCTGCACGAGGTTTCATACACGCCTCCTCCGAAGCGTCGCCTCCCTCCCAAGATGCAGCAAAGTCAGGTCCTTGCCTGACGCAATAAATTTCGTGTGCAGCGATGTTAATCCAGAACATTTCGAATCCGAATGTCAGGCCGAATGCTTTGGGCGCTGTCGTTCTGAGGGAATTTACCCTTCCCAAGGATCGGCTGCCTCGTGATGAGCGGGTGGACTTGCCGGAGATACAGGAGTCTTTTCGTGTCAATTTCAGCGAAGCCGCTTTGGCCGCATCCGCGGAGGGTGTGCGTGACGTTCTGCAAATCGCTCGACCAACGGATGAACAGGGTGCGACGGAACTAAAGTTGCGCGCTTACATGGCTATTGCCGCCCTGTGAGGGGCTTGAAAAATCGAAAGTTCAAATTCGAAGGAGCATGTTCGACCGGTAGGGCTGTCAGCGAGATTCTCACCGCGCTGAGTGCAGAAACTTCTTGAAAGAGCACTTGTCATTCGCGGGAATAGGGTTTGTCAGAAAAATGGAGCACACGATGACGGCAACTGTTTTGCCTGCTGCTGGCGATTGGCGATCGCGCCTGGCAGCAAGGCTCGATTTACCATTGGTCCAGCACATCCTGATTGGACTGATCATCATCAACGCGATCATCCTGGGCATGGAAACCAGCCCTAAATTGATGGCAGCATGGGGATCGTGGCTGACGATAGCCGATAAGGCCATTCTCGCTATCTTCGTGCTCGAAATCTCGTTGCGCTTGATGGCATCCCGGTTTGCCTATTTCCGCGATCCCTGGAATGTATTTGATTTCTCCGTGGTAGCCATTGCCTTGCTGCCTGCTTCGGGCCCCCTGGCCGTATTGCGGGCGTTGCGAGTGCTTCGGGTACTACGCTTGATTACGCTGGTGCCAAGCATGAAGCGGGTGGTTGGCGGCTTGCTTTCAGCCTTGCCTGGCCTTGGCTCCGTTACAGCGATTATCGTCCTCATTTTCTATGTCGCGGCCGTCATTGCCACCAAGTTGTTTGGAACGGCCTTCCCGGAATGGTTCGGCACGTTGGGGAACAGCGCATTCACGCTGTTTCAGGTCATGACGCTCGAAAGTTGGGCGATGGGTATCGTTCGCCCGGTTATGGAGATTTATCCACAAGCCTGGTCGTTTTTTCTGATTTTCATACTTGCTTCAACCTTCACCTTGCTCAATCTCTTCATCGCGGTGATCGTCAACGCAATTCAGCAGGAGCAAGCAGGTGGCGGGGGGCGATCAATCGAAAGCGAGCTGGCCCGACTGCATGACGAAATTGGCCGACTGCGTGAGGATCTGGTACGACGGGATAATCGCCCAACTGAAACCCGGCAGTCTTGATGCCGCAACGGAGATTCGCAGCCGTCTCCGTTCTGCTCTGATTCTCTTAGCCTGGCTTGGTGAATTGTTTTGCTTGCCAGGTGACCCTTTAACAAAGGAGTGCTCCATGAGGCACAAGTTTCTAGGAATCGGAGAACCCGGTTACCACCCGTTACGCAAGCTGCGTACTGTTTTTTCCGGCCTGCGCTATGCCGTCATCTACGACTGGTCAGTTACTTACAAGTTGGTCCTGTCGGCCCTGGTTTTGCTCGCTGCCTTTTCGTTTCGCGCCTGGGTTGATTTCCTGGTGATCCTTCTTGCCACAGCCTTTGTGGTTTTCGCCGAGATGATCAACAGTGCGATTGAGGCAATGTGTGATTTCGTCGAAGATCGCCATAACGAGAAAATCAAGGTCATCAAGGATATCGCTGCTGCTGCAGTGGGTGTTTCAATGTTCGCCTGGCTCGTGGTTATCCTTGTTGAAGCGGGGCAACTGCTTCAACGGTAAAAACACTGCAACTATAGTGGTGTCCCAGAAATCTGAAACCGATCTACCCAACAGCACCTTGCTGGGTGATCGTTTAAGTCAGGCATTGGCGACAGCGCAGCGTGAGCGAAACCGGATGGCTCTGCTGTTCATTGATCTCGATGCGAGTCCGGGCCAGTCAACGATACCCACGGGCACCATGTTGATGACCTTTTGTTGCTGGAAGTCGCCCGCCGTTTGCTCAACGGGACGCGGGCTTCAGATACCGTCCCCCGTTTGGGTGGCGATGAGTTTGTTGTCTTGCTACCGTTGATTGCCAACGAAGCGATTACCTGAACTGTCGCAAAGATGATTTTCGATGCGCTTGAACAGGTTTTTGTGAATGGCCCTTTGCAGCTCAAGTCTGAACCCGTTGTTGGACTACTTGCGCCACCTGCGTTTTGACTGAGGCTGCGGCCAATCGGTGCCGCCCTGGCCGCCAAAAATGCCTTGAAGGAACGCGCCTGTTTGCGAGGCAAGAGTTCCCAGGCCGCATAGCAGGATGAACGCGCTCTTCTGGTTGGGCAACATACTGGAGTCCCACCAGTACTCAAAGCCGCCCACAAGTGTGAGTAGCGCCCCAAGGGCGCCGAATATGGTAAGCGCTCAATAAACCACGGACTTTTCAGCTGAGCGAGGTTGGTGAAAGATG
>ERZ724516.1438-NODE-1438-length-13951-cov-17.468336_pt1 | contig 13951 bp, 5 predicted proteins | sample MGYA00376049_ERZ724516 | MGnify/ENA primary metagenome ERZ724516 (study PRJEB28724, sample SAMN07190886) | activated sludge metagenome | isolation source: activated sludge of sewage treatment plant in Hong Hong | place: USA: Christiansburg, Virginia | collected... | reverse complement strand
TGGTTACCAAAACCCTAAAAGAGTATGAAGAACTATTAATGCAAGATGGTTTTTTCAGGGTTCATCAATCTCATTTAATTAATCTAGATTTTGTAAGTGGTTATTTAAAACAAGATGGAGGCTATGTACAAATGACAGATGGCAGCCAAATAGAATTATCTCGAAGAAAGAAAGATGCTTTTTTAACCTTAATTACTCAAAAATAGGTCTGCCAAATTCTATGTAGTAGTTACCAAATTCTTGAATGCTACTACCAAATTCTATCTACACATTTTATAGAACATAACCATAGTTTAGGTTTGAGGTCGATAAACTTTAAACCTATCTACTATGGCACCAATTAATTTAAACTCCCCGAAATTTTTAACAGCTTTATTGTTAAGCATGTTTTTTTGTGTTACAGTTAGTACTGCACAGCAACACAATCGTGTAGAAACATTTACAACTGCCAATGGCCTAAGCAGCAATGGTTCTGTAGATATTTTAAGGGAACCAGATGGCACAGTTTGGGTGGCTCATGAATCATACAATGGTGCAGGAGCATACAACTACAATTTCCCACTCAGCAAACGAACTCCTGATGGTGTTTGGTCGCAGCCATCATTGGCAAATGTACCAGTAGTAGTTATTAATGGATGGAGTCACAATATTTTCCGTTTCAGAAAAATGTTCAGGACTGCCGATGGCAGAATTTGGTTTATTCCTAAGGAAGCATCAGTACAAATGAACCCACCACCTCCTAGTGTAGGTTCACAACCTCTAATTGTTTATGAGAATGGCAGTTTTAGTGCCATGCATCCAGCATTAAACAACTTTCCAGATAAAGGTGGAGTTAATGATATGACACAAGACAAAAGTGGAAACATTTGGTTTGGCTGCAAAAATGGATTAATTAAAATGACACCTGCTGGTGCATTCACAACTTACAATGCTCCTAATGCCGTCTTTACACCCAATTCAGGTAATACTACCAATTATGTTGCCACAGAAATAGTGTCCATTGATGTTGATAATAGCAATAATGTGGTGATGGTGGTAGCAGGGCAATTTAATTATGTAAGGCGTTTTAAACCAGCTACAAACGAATGGGATTTATGGACCTTACAAGATGCACCATGGTGGAATGCAAGTCAAGCAGATTATAGACCCATACAAATAAAAGCAAGTGGAGATAAGTTAAATACATTATGGATAACTACTGTTGGGGGTGGTTTGTACTATATAAAACAGGGTGATTTTGATTCTAACGAACGTACACAAGTAGCCGATTTTTTACACCCTCCAATTTGGGGTACATGGGGTTGGGCTATGGAAATTATTAATACCAATATTCCACAGTTTTGCTCACGTATGTTTGTTGGTCCTTATAATGAATTTTGGATAATTGGTTCAAATCTTTCTGCAAGTACCGATTATGCGTACAAATTTGAGAGAAAAGTAAATGACACCTATTTATACAATGGATTACCTAATCCAGCAACTCGATACATGTACTCAATTAGGGGTTCTCAATTCTCATTTAACGATAATGGTTTTATACAGAAAGCCCATATTACATCCATGTCTTTTGCACCCAACAATCAAGAAACTTGGGTTGCTACAAGACAAGGTGTTGAACGTTGGTATAGCCATTATCCTTTACCAGATACTGGAAGCATTATTGGTATTAAAGGTGCTGGCCTCAAAAAAATAGGTATTACCGCTTTTAATACAATGTCCAACAATTTGCCAGAACCCCCTGCAGTTGCACATACGCTAAACCCAGGTATTCCAAGTATTTCAATTGATTCGGCTTATTATTATTTAAGCACTACCGATTATGATAAAATAGACAGTACCATAAATGCTGGTTTACAAGGAGATGGTTTTGTACGTGGATTTCCTACATTAACAACAGCTTTACAAACACATAATTTAACTGGAGAAAATATTAAAATAAGATTTACACCTGTAAGTTTAGGCAATGACGTAAGTGGTGTGAACGAGGATTGGACATACAGCGTTTCGCAAGAAAAAAGAAAATATCAAAAAAGAATACAAGTTGATAATGGCAAAAGTCAAATAAGATCTCATTACGAAATTTTACTAGACAGTCAAATTATGTTTAGGGGTGTTATGCCAAATATTTATTTAGGTATTGGCTATAACAAATATGGTTATTTAACAGATAGCATTGCTGCACATACCGACGATGTTCATTTAACAAAAAACTTAACAATGACAGAGCAAGCTGCAATAGATGTTGCAGATGCTATAGAAGCAGATTTAGGAACTTATGGAGTAAGGTTTGTTTTTCAAAGTATTCAATCGGCAAACGATACATCATTGGTAAGTGCTGGTAGAAGAGGTGGATTGTTTAGTGTTACAAATGCGTACTTAAGAAAATCTGATACTTCTTTAGTTCCATTACAAACAATGGCAGGCATTTATAGAATTGGAAATAGTGCAGAGGCCGATTTTTCTAGCATCAATAATGCCGTACAAGCCTTACAAACCAATGGAGTAAGTGGCTGGGTTACTTTTGAAATTGAAGATGGTACTTACTACGAACAATTTAGCATTGCTGCAATTGCAGGAACACAAGACTGGGATAATAGACCTATTACTTTCAGAAGTTTGTCTAACGATAGTACAAAAGTGATCATACAATTCTCACCAACACAAGGAAGCAACAATTATATTTTTAAGAATGATGGCGTTAAGAACCTCATTTTCGAAAAACTACATTTTATAAATACCTCTTCAATTTTAGGCAGAGTATTTAATAACAATGTATTGTCGCAAAATTTCATTTTACGCAATTGTATTGTTGAAGGAGAATATAGTGCTCCAGCAACCATTGACAATGATTTACTTTTTTCTACTGCTCAATTAGGTGGAGCAACAATTACCAATAATGTATTTAAAAATGGCAATAGAGCTTTGTACTTATTGGGTTCTAACATAACAATTAAAGCCAATAAATTTTATGGTCATAAAAATTATGCAATAAGTTTTGGAACAGTAGCGGTATTGCCAAATGTAATTGGTAACGAAATTTATGGCCCTTCAACAGGTACTTTCAGTGGTATATCAATGGGTACAGCAACTGATAAGTTTCTTGTAGAAAAAAATAAAATTATCAATCAACTTGTGCCAGGAATAGTAGGTATTAATTGCTCTTTTAGTGCTGTTGGTGGTGTAGTAGCAGCAGACAATGCTTTAATTGCCAATAACGAAGTTTCAATGTTAACAGGCAGCACAACAATTGGCATTGTTGCCCAATCCGAGAATGCAGCATTTTATCACAATACAGTATTACTAACTGGTAACCAAGCAAATTCTGTTGCATTAAGAGCAGGCCTAAGCCGTGGAAATACAAAAATAGAAAATAACATTTTTTCAAACCCAAATGGGTATGCAATGGCAACCTATCCTTTCTCAGGATACTATCCTCAAACAAATAAAAACATTTATTATGGTAGTGCTAATCCACTTAAAATTCATACTACTACCAATTCATTTACAAACTATTCAACAGTAGCAGCAATAAGTGCAGTAAGTGGTAGAGATGCTAACTCAATGATTGCAAATCCACAGTTTTTAAGTGATGCGTTTTTGGTACCTCAAAATGCTGCTGTATATAATTTAGCACCAACTATTGCTGTTATTACAACAGATATTAGAAATCAAGTAAGACCAAATACCAACAGAGATCATGGTGCTTATGAATTTAATTCTTGGAGTGGTAATCAAAATAGCGACTGGTCAACTGCTGCCAACTGGACGGATGCTCGTGTACCAGATGCTATAGGAATGGCTATTTTCCCAACTGCTGGTGTAACAAATGATTTAATTGTTACAACGCCAATTAGTATTCATAAAATGATTGTTGCAGCAGGTAGAAATATTACCATCAAAGCATTACAACAATTAAACATTACAGGTTCATTAACCAACAACGGAATAATAAAAGACTCTGGTAATTTAGTATTTATGGGTGGCGAGCAGCAAGTTTTAGAAGGTAATGGAACTATTGATAATCTAGTAATTAACAGTTCAAACAATGTAACTATAGCAACTGGAAGCCAAAACAACATTGGTGTAATAAAAACTTTAGATGTTCAACAAGGAACTTTAATTACCAATGACAATCTTACTTTAAAAAGTTCAAATTCATTTACTGCTCGTTTATTGCCAATAACAATTGGAAATATTGCTGGAGAAGTAACTGTAGAACGTTTTATACCTGCAAAAAGAGCTTGGCGTGCAATCGCTACTCCTTTAAAAGGCAATACAAACAATAGCATTTTTTATAACTGGCAAAACAACGATAGCATCATTGCCAATAGAGGTATAGAAATTTGGCATCCTTCGCCAATTGGCAATGTAGATCCATCTTTAGCCAATAGTGGTTTAGCAATTGGTGGTGGTGCTTCTATGTTAACATACAACAATGGATGGCAAGCTGTCAACAACACCAACACTACAGAATTATTCAACAACAATGGTAGCAAAGGTTTCATGACATTTGTTACAGGCCCTTATCAAAATGGAAATGGCAATATTCTTGGCAACAATTCAACAGAAACAGTGTTGGCTGCAAAAGGAAATTTAATAACAGGTACACATTCTGTAAACAATTTAACAAGCACACAGTTTCATTTAGTTGGTAATCCGTATGCAAGCACAATAGATTTTGCTTTACTACAAAGAACAAATCTTCAAAACCGTTTTTGGATTTGGGATCCCAACAGAATTGGTGCTAATAGCGTTGGTGGATATATTTTGTTTGATGTGAATACACAAACCACTGTTCCAGCTACACCTGCAGGTAGTTATAACAATTATACTTCTCTTATACAAAGTGGACAAGCATTTTTTGTATACGCAGAAAACGGACTTGGGTCAATACAGTTTAATGAGCAAAACAAAACCACTAATGCCAATGATGTTGTGTTTAGAAACGCCAATACCAATTTACAAAAATTAAATATTGGTTTGTACAGACATATCAATCAAACACCTCAATTCTCAGATGGTATTACAGCTGTATTTGATGACAATGGCGATGATTCAGTTTCTTCGAAAGATGCATTGAAACTCTTAAACGGTGCCGATAATATTTCATTCTCTCGTTATGGCACATTACTAATGCTTGAAAGAAGACCACTTATTACCAATACAGATACTTTACACATTAACATTGCTCAAACAATTAATACAACTTATGAATTGCGTATTAAAGGAGAACAATTGAACACCAATTTAACAGCTGTTTTATTAGATGCATATCTAAACACCAGCACAGTGATTAATTTAATTGGAGAAACTGTGTATGAGTTTGATGTTACTGCAGATGTTGCAAGCAAAGGCAATCGTTTTAAAATAGCATTTAAACAAACAAGTGTATTGTCATTAAACAATTTGGTTTTACATGCAGAATCTACTAAAAATAATATTCAAGTAAAATGGAATGTAACTGGAGAATATGATCTTGAAAAATATATTGTTGAAAAAAGCACAACAGGAATTGTGTTTAAAGAAATATACAATACTAAAGCAAGCAACGAAACTGGCAGCAAAGAATATAGTTCAATCGACGAAAATCCAAATTATGGTGCCAATTATTATCGCATAAAAGCAATTGGCAAAGATGGTAGTTATGTGTACAGCAATATTGTAAATGTAACATTCACTAAAGCAGGTAATTCGTTTACTGTTTATCCAAATCCTGCTAAAATTGGAGCAACAATACAACTACAATCAAGTGACAAATTAACAGGCAATGTACAAGTAGGCTTATTGCAAATTGATGGTAAAAAAGTTTGGCAACAACAAATCAATATTGCACAAACACAAATATTAAAAGTGCAATTACCAACAACCCTTACTCCTGGTAAATACATTATTGAACTAACACAAACAAATGGTAAGCAATTGCATCAGTCAATTCTTATTCAGTAATTAAATAAGCTTAAACATTAAAAAATTAATTATGAAAACGAAAACACAATTAAGAATCATTATAATAATATGTTTCATTTTATTTCAAGTAATTCAAGTTCATGCACAGTTCTTAGATGATCCTGGTGGGGATCCAGGTTATGAAGATGTGCCGGTTGATGGGGGTTTATCGTTGCTTATTGTTGCTGGAATTGGCTATGCTGCAAAACAAATTAGCCGAGCAAAACAACAATGCTAAAAGTGTAGTAATAGTAAGCCTATTCAATAGTAATAGGCTTACTACTACACTATTTTTTTATTGGCTTAAAATCAAACGGCAACATAGTAGCCATTTTTTCACTCCAAGCCCAAAAGCCACTAAACAACAAATCTGTACCTTCAAAATACATTCCATTCGCAGTGATTAAAACTGGTTTGTGATTAATTAAATAAATGGTTGACGTAATACTGTTGTTTACAGATTGTTGCATTTTTTGTTGTGCAAATTCAAATGGCTCCGATTTGCCCTTATATACTACTTGTATATAATTATCAAAATACAATCCAGCAATTGTACTATCATGTGCAAAAGCAATACTGTCGCCAGTAAGTAATTGATTGATTAAAATGCTCTTTTCATCGGGTTCTTCTAAAATGCGATTATAATAAGTTGATGAATCTCCATTTTCAAATAAAGGAGCACCGCTACTTCCTGATATTGCAACCTTATCTTTATTAATTACCCTAGTTTTAAATTTATTTTTTAGTACATATTTTATTCTAATTTTTTCATCGTTGGGAATTTTGTATAATCTTCTCAATTCAAAATTTTCTTGTTCAAATGTGTTTCTATACAAAGCCCTCATAAAGTGCATTACAGAACCTATGTACACTTCGTTTCTATTATTGTTCCATCGTTTTATTTTTCCTTTTCTACTAGTTTCCATTTCTGTATAAAAAGGATATCCAGAATAATACAACAACGATTTTCCTATGTAATATTCATAGCTAATTAAGTCGTATTTAATTTCATAACCCAATGCATCGTTTTCAATAATCAAAGGCTCGTATGCAAAAGCAGTTAATATATTTTCTTTTTTGTTGAATCGAAAACGAATGGCATTTGTATTTTTTATGGTGCAACTTTGTGCATATATAGATGTGCCTACAAAAGTTTCAATAAACAACTTTCCCCATTTGCTCCAACCATCTTTTTCGTAAGATTGAACTACAACTTCATTTAAGTCATTGTTTCTAGGCTTTAAATAAATAGTGATTGCTTGCAAATTAGAAGACTGAACATTGGTTTGATAAGGCTCGAACCCAATACAAGAAACAATTAAATCAAATCTCCCTTTAGGGAAATTTTGGAACGTAAATACTCCACTTGAATTTGTTGTTGTACCAATAGATGTATTGCTTAAATACACACTAGCAAATGCAACAGGTTGTTTCCCATCTGCAGATAAAACTGTTCCACTAAAACTTTGTGCTTGCACACCAACAAAAATCATCAAACAACTAAGTAAAAAAATTAAACGCATATTTAAAAGTAACTGAAAGAAAAACACCATAGAATATTTCTGTTTTAATTAAGGCTAACTTTTAATACAGTTTTAGTAATTTCATAAGTTATAACTTTAACCAATAAGGCATTATAGCTAACACAAAATATGCAAGTATTGAAATATTTTTTATCACGAACTATTCTTAAATACAGCAGCATTGCAGTACTTGCACTTTTTATTTCTTTTTCAGCAATAGCACAACAACCCACACCAATTATTTTTAAACCTTTAGTAACGCCACTTACACAAGTTTTTCATTTAGAAAAAGCTGGCTTAATTGCAATTACAAACGATCGTGAATTACAGTTTTGGGACGAGAATACAAAAGCCTATTATGGATATTTTGGAGTATTGCCAACAAGTGCATTTAATTATAAAATACGATTGGTAGAATATATTGAAGCATACAAGACAGTAGCAGTTGTTTGGCAAGAATATACTACACCCAATAACATAAAAGACACTATTTATAAAGATTTTTTATCGGTAATTAATTTACAAACTTTACTGCTTGCACAACCAATTGTACCAAACGGAATGCAGGCTTTTATAGAATACAAGTACAACAAACAAATCATTTTACCAAAGTTCAAAGAAGCTGAATCCATATATCAATATGCCTATCATACTGAAAGCAATAGTTTTTACACTTGCGATAGAATAGGGAATATTAATGTGTACAAAAATGCTGCGTTTGTAAAAACAATTCCTACCAATATTGCTTTTACAAAGCTATTGGCTATTGACACTTCCAATACTTATGCACTATTAGCAAATGCAAAAAATGCACAAGTAAAAAGAATTCATTTAATTACAGAAAAATCAAGCACCGTAAGTAATTTAAAGTTTATTAAAACTTGCTTAACCGAAAATTGGAATTACAACGATTATACTTTTGTTGCATCTTTTGTTAAGGAAGCCAATGCCTTGGTATTGGTAGATTCGGCTAGTAGGCTACAGTTTTATTCGGCCACCAATCATACCATTGAAACCATTAACTTTTTGCCCAAAAACATACAAGCCAATATAGTAAGTTTTCAGTTCAATGTTAAAGACTCTTCTGTATTTGCAATAATTGAACAACAAAGTAATCGGTGTGAAAGAAGTTTAATTAGTTCAAATTTAAAAACTGGCATTACCAATACTTTTAATGGTGGAAATCCATTACAAATAACTTCATCTTTTTATGGAAGTTCACCATCATCATTACGATTAATGATCTCTGGAATTTCTGAGCAAGAAATAGATTTAAGTACTTTATCAGAAAAAACAAATCACTTTTTAGTTAACTCACCAAACGACAATTTGGCTTTATCTGCTAAATGGGAAAACGGCTATGTATCTGTTTTTAAAGAAAATCTCAATCAGTATAAATTAAAAGTTTTTGAATTTGAAAACAATAAAAGCAACTTGATTTATACACAAACAATTCAACTAAAACCCAATGAAATTTTAGCTGCTATTGAAGCTAAAAAGAAATGGTATATAACTACACAAAACAACCAACCCAACAATGTTTATAGTGTTGATTTTAAGATTTATGACAGCCTACAAAATTGCATTTTTAAACTTCCTGTTCATGGACCAATGCAATTGATGAATACTTTTTCTTTTGAACAAAGAATATTTTCTGAAGATGGAAAGTACATGTATATAAAAGAGTATTTAGGTACCCATAAAGAAATTGACTCCTGCAGATTACGTGTTTTTTCAACCAGTGATTTTAGTGTTGTAAAAGACATTTCATTTATTGAATTATCGAAAGGAAATATCTACAAACGCTATACCGTAAAAATTTCGGATAGTTCAGAAAAATTATATTTAACTCAGCTAAAAAAAATAGGTGCTAATTATTTGAATTACTTAACAAAGTATGATTTAAAAAGCAAGGCAACCAGTCCTGAAAAAGAGTTTCAATTATTAATAGAACCATCGCAAACAACAATGCTGTTCTATGTACAGAATATTAAAATTTCAAAAGGAGAAGAAATGGTTTTATGGACAGGCTCAGTTAGTATAAATGGAACTATCCCTGCCAATAATATTTATTTTCAGGGCATAAGAGGTACCATGCTCAACGATACCAACAATCAATGGGGTATTAACCTTAACCTATTTCCAGAAATTGAAAACGTATTACTCTTCAATAATTTTGTTGCAGTTCAACTCAACGATCAAGTGCAATTGTATAAATGGCAAAACAATTTATTGGAAAACTTCTTAACCTTAATTCCAGTTTACAACGAAAAAACAGTTGAAGCAAGTTGCTTATTTGTTGCCTACGAAAAAAATGGGCAAACATTTAATTACTATGAAAAAACTGGTAACGATGATTGTATAAGTTTTAAACTAAACAACCATAGTTATAGAAGAAGTTTATTTGATTTAACTTTTAATAGACCCGATTTAATTTTAGAACAAATACCAGAACATGATATAGAGTTTAAAGACTTATTTAGAAAAGCCGTACTTAAACGAGGTGAGAGAATTACCAATAAATTACAAAATTTTAATCCCGATGAATTACCATTTGTACAAATAAAAAACACAGGTTATGTTGGCAATAGATATAAAATAACGCTTAGTATTAAAAGCAAGCAGCCAATCAATCAAATTAAAGTAACCATTAATGGAACCGTGGTAACTAAATCTACATACATGAGTATGGAGTTTGGTGAAACTCAATATAATTTATTCGAAACTTTATCGCTAGGTGAAAACGCCATAGAAATTGTTGTTGTAACAAAAAAGGGATTAGAAAGTTTGCCATTACGCTTAATTCAAAACCACAATAAGCCACAAGAAAAACCTGTATTGCATGTGTTGGTTGCATCGGTTAGTAATTACAAAAATACCAACGCCAATTTACCATTTGCTGTAAAAGATGGAAGAGATATGGCAAAGCTTTTTAAACAACAATTAAACGATACTTTTTTTAGCCATATAATAGTTGATACGTTGTTTAATGAACAATTAAATGATTATGATATAAAAAAATGGTTATCACAAAGAAAAGATGTTGACCCCAATGATTATGTTGTAGTTTTTTATAGTGGACATGGATTGTTAAACAACCAAAAAGAATTACAATTGGCAACTTCATTTACCCAATTTGAAGAAGCCAAAAACACCATTGATTTTGCCCAAATTTTACATTCATTAGATGAAGTTCCAGCAAGACAAAAACTATTTTTAATAGATGCTTGCCATAGTGGAGATTTAGATAAAACAGGCATTGAAGCAACTAGTAAGAATACAAATAAAGCCGATTCTAGTAAAAGTGATTCTACATCAAGCAAAAGTGTTTCATTAAGATTTAAAAAGAAACAAAACAATGCTTTTGAAGCCATGCAAAAAATATTTTCCTTTTCAGAAAAAGGCAATGGTACCATTGTATTCTCAGCATCTGGTGGAATGCAAGTTGCTTATGAGGGTGCAAAATATCAAAATGGATATTTTACTTATGCTTTAAAAGAAGCCCTCTTGTACAACAAAGCCAACGAACTAAACAACACAGGCTTATGGTTAAATCAATTGATTAAATACACCACAAAAAGAGTAACAGAAATATCGAACGGTCAACAAACGCCTAATTTACGTATTGCTCACCCCGATATTAATTGGAGAATAAAATAAACTGTATTCGCCATCTTTTCAATTTTTCAATAAACAAAAGCATACCGAAAAAATTGAACATACGCTTGATATTTTTATTCATCACGATTTACTTCAATTCATTTTGTAAAACTTGCACTTAAAAAATTAGCTAATTTTAACATTTCCGAAATGTTTCGTATATAAAAAATACTTGTACATTTGAACTACTAAATATTTCGTACATCACAAAAAGAACATTATGTATAAACCAATTTTAACGACTGTATTGTTTGCAGTTTTAGCAAGTAGCCAATTAACTGCACAAGAAAAAAACGAAACCAAAGAACGTAAAGAAAAGAAACAAGAAAATATCATCATCAAAAAGAAAGGTGATAAGAATGAGAAAGTAACTGTAGTTGTAGATGGAGAAACGATTACTGTAAACGGTATGCCGATTGAAGATTTCAACGATGAAAATTTAGAAATTATTACTCGTAAAGGAAAAGCGATTGCCAACGAAATGGCTCCAAGAATTAGAAAGATGGTTCGCAGTTTTGATGGCACTGGAGTTGGTGCTTCAAATAAAGCATTTTTAGGTGTAACCTCAGAAATTGTAGAACAAGGTGCAAAAATTACTGGCATTACAAAAGCCAGTGCTGCTGAAAAAGCAGGTTTACAAATTGGTGATATCATAACAAAAATTGGTTCTGAAAAAATTGATGAAAAAAATGGATTATTTACTGCTATTGGAAAATACAAACCAGAAGAAAAAATTATGATTACTTATATAAGAAATGGTGCTGAAGCTACAACAGAAGCTTCTTTAGATAAAAACAAAACATCGAACATTGTTACTTGGAACAGCGAAGGTTTTGACATGGAAGCACCAGAAGGAATGCACTTTTTTAACAGCTTTCCTCGTACACCAAAAGTAGGTTTACAAATTGAAGATGTTGAAGAAGGTGATGGTGTAAAAATTTTAGGAGTAGATGAAAACACACCTGCTGAAAAAGCTGGCCTAAAAAAAGATGATGTACTTACAGAAATTGATGGAGCCAATTTAAAAAATGTAGATGAACTAAGAATTAAAATGAAAGCTTTTAAAGAAGGCGATAGTTTTAAAGTGAAATATAAAAGAGGCAACAAATCGCAAACAACAGAAATTAAATTGCCTAAAAAACTAAAAAGAGCCAATTTATAATTAACCCCAATAACACAAATAAAAACAGCCACTTTAGTTATAAAGTGGCTGTTTTTATTATACAGATTTATGTAGATTTTTAAAATTATAAAAAACATGAACTGGGGTAATTAAGTTACTGTCTTTATGTAATCTAAACTTATATAAAAAACTGGAATTGAAACTGCCAATTATTGTTTTTCCTTCAAGCACCCGTTATTAAATTATCAATGTTTTAAAAATTCATACTCGTAAACTTTTGGTGCGATTTTGTAGGAAAGCAAATTTAGTTTTTGTCGCAAATTGCCAATTAGTTCTGTATATTTTTCGTCTGTGCTTTTTGCGTTCATTCTACCTTGAGCATTTCTACCTTGAAAAAATTCTCTTATGTCATACAAACTTGCGTTAACATTTACGTTTTCTTGCGAATGGTAATATTTCCAGAGTTCAAGTCCTGCGTTAAATACTTCTGTAGCTTCCTCTGAAAATTGTCGAGGTTTATTGATGTCAAAGTGGTTTGTCGTTGTGTTACCAAACAAGCCGTCAGCATCTTGCTCTGAGTTAATTTTTCCTTTTAAGAAGTCACTCATAAAATTGCTTCCGAATTTATCTTTGGAGTTTACTTCGCTTTCTGTGAATGGTATCCAATGGTTTGTTCCCTCATTAGCGGAAATTCTATTTTGGCTATGAAAAATAGAAAACATTAAGCAATCATTTTGAAATTCTTTGTCCGCTTTCCAATTATCATTCGGAAATAAAAATTGGTCTCGGTCATTCAACCATAAAGGTTCTATGCAATGTCTGGTAGCTAAATAAATTGAAGCATATATTAAATTATTTTTGTTAAATGCAAATACTATTCCGTGTCCTCTTGGTATGTCGCTTCTAAAACATACTAATTTTGAATGTTGAAAATCGGGTGCATCTGCCATTAAAACACCAATCTGATTTGAATCTTTTTTTTGTTTGTATTGAGCTAACCAATTGTTTATTCTACCTTTTTTGTCATCGTAACTATACAAAATCTTATTACCAATAAATTCAGATGTTGAATCATAAACATCGCAATTAAATTCTGAAAATTTTTCTTTTATTTTTAAATCCCAAATAAAAAAACCAATTGGAAAATCGCCTTTTACGTTATCAAAAGTATTTGCTGGACCAATAAATAATTTATTTAAACGTGCTTTAAAATTATTTCTAAATGCAATTGAATTTGTGCCATTTAAAAGTTTAAGTTTTGAAAATTCTGCAAGAATACAATCAGGTATTTCATTGTAAATTCTAATGAAAAATTGAGCATAAAGTTCAGAACTTGATTTTTCTAAAAGTGAGTTATATTTATCAAACACTTTGGTGTTTTGTATATTGCTTCTATTTTTTGAAATCAAACCGTTACTATCCGCATAAGGCGGATTGATATAAATAATTAATTTCTTGCGTTTTTTAGGGTCATTGATGATTTCTTGCAAACCTTTGGGAAGTTTAGAAAAATCATCATTCAAAAAGTCAAATTGAAAAACGTGGTTTTCTAAAAGATTTGCACCGTGTTCAATACGTTCGTGCATAACCTTTACGTCTGCTTGGTCTAGGGTGCTTGCCCAAATATTGTATTTGTTGGTTAAACCTGCAAGAAGATTGCCAGTGCCAGCGGCACAATCCCAAACATAATATTCTTCTT